>Ga0228634_1000052_pt1 | contig 105438 bp, 88 predicted proteins | sample 42DmetaG_FD_190063 | JGI IMG/M metagenome (GOLD analysis project Ga0228634, IMG submission 190063) | Seawater microbial communities from Monterey Bay, California, United States - 42D | ecosystem: Environmental > Aquatic > Marine > Coastal | place: USA: California | collected 2016-09-27 | reverse complement strand
GTTGAAATCCTCTACAGTATGCTCCACACTTAAGTTTGCTGGACTCTGCGCGTTTGCAGGCAAAGTATAGTTACCGTTAAATGTATAGCTCAAGGTTTTCGTAACACTCTGTCCTGAAGTCAAAGCACTTAGTATTTCACCGTTTTCATTTGGCATCATTTTCTTCACTACGTTGAAAAACTCTGTCTCGCCATTCGTTTTCACGTTGGCAACATCGAGGTGCGAATAAATAACTGCAAAAAGTCTAAGGTTATTTGAGGTAACATCCGCTAATGGTGATATTGTTACTTCAGTTTCTATAGTTTTTGTCCAACGGCTCCAAGTTGCTGTCATATCCACGAAAGCAGGAACATTTTGGTATTGGTCGTACAATGCTTGAGTTACACCGTTACCATTTCCGTCCCAACCGCCATCAATTTCAACGCGCGGTACAGAATTAATGCCGTAGAAGGTTCTTCTCGCGCCACCTTCAACTGTGTAATAAGGGTCACCCGTACCAGGCCAGCTCATTTGGTATTTAATGGAGTTGTGTTCGCCTGGATTGTCGTCGAATACAGCTTCCATCGTAGTGTTCGCTGGAGTACAAGGTCCACAAGTTGAAGAAGTAAACGTCTCGTACAGCGGATAGCGGGTAGTTAACGCGGTAACTACTTGAATGTCCATACTTACCGTATCGTTCGCTGTATTCGCATCAACATTACTTCCGTTAAGGCCACTCAACCAGGCTTTAACAGAGTAAAGACCTGTGCTCGAAGGATTCCATGTGGTTCCAGACGTAAGTGTGCCTGTAGAACCGCTAGCAATGCTAATGCTTGATAAGCTTGAAGTTACTGGCGTACCGCCATTGATGCTGTAGTTAAATGTAGCACTGGTCAATGTCTGTGCACCATTATTTATAAAGTCTGCAGCAATGGTGTAGGGTGCTGTATTTAAACCTAAATAAGGGCTAACGTTTAAGCTGGCACCGGCCAGCTCATAATCCGGCTGTACACCTTGAATAAAGGTGTAATAGGTATTGTCTAAAAAGTCTGGCGCATTCGTTGAATTACTACCTACGCTAGTGATTTGATCGTAGACGTTTGTGCTGTTTACGCGAACACCGATCGTTAAACTTGGTGTTGCACCTGCATTACGCTGGTCAACGATATATATGTTGTTTGTTGTTTCCTCTAATACGATAGACCAGTAGCTCCAGTGGCTTCCTGAGGCACCTGTAACACTGTAAGAAGAGAACATGATCCATTCCTGACGGTTTGGCGAAGTCCCAAAAGTTTTACGTGCAACTTGATCGTTCGTACCGCTGCCATTCAAACCAAGAACACAAATGGATGAATCTGGTACAGTGGAGTTCGTTATTGCTACCGCAGAACCAACACTGTGATTAGCAGGACTCGTTTTTCTTGAGAAGGTCAATACACCCGTATTAGATACACGGAAAGAATCAATTGCTGAGCCTTGTAACTTAAAAGTGAAAGGAAGCGTCTGAACACTCGAGTACGTACCGGCTGTCTGCGCCGCACTTAAGATGCTCGTCCAGTCTGTCGGGAGACCGCTACCCACAGGATATTCAGAGTTTTCCTGATTGACATTGTTTGGGTTGCTACCTGAGACAGGAGCAGTGTGATAGTATTGCGCACTGGCCGTTACACTGAAGGCAAGCGCTGCAAAAGAGAGTAGTAATTTTTTCATAATGGTTGTTGTGAATTATGCGGTTATGAAGTTATTACTTTTCCTTTAATTGGCCCGATTTGAGCCCTTATATTTGTACAAACCCAAAATTCAAAAAGTATATGGCTCAGTCTTCTGCATCATTAATGGCTCTCGAAGAAAAGTACGGCGCGCACAACTACCACCCCTTACCCGTAGTCCTTGATAAAGGAGAGGGCGTATATGTTTGGGATGTAGAAGGTAAGCGTTACTATGATTTTTTATCTGCCTACAGTGCGGTAAACCAGGGACATTGCCATCCAAAGATTGTAGGAGCCATGGTTGCGCAGGCGCAAACACTGACTTTAACCTCACGTGCATTCTACAACAGTAAGCTCGGGGCGTACGAGAAGTACATGAGCGAAACTTTCGGGTTTGATAAAATTTTGCCCATGAATTCAGGCGCAGAGGCGGTAGAAACCGCTCTTAAAATTGCGCGTAAGTGGGGTTATGAGAAAAAAGGCGTTGCAGAAAACAACGGAATTATAGTCGTCTGTGAAGGCAACTTCCACGGACGTACGACAACAATCATTTCGTTCTCCGACGATCCAGATGCCCGGAACAACTTCGGTCCATATACTTCCGGTTTTGTAACCGTTCCCTACAATGACATCGCGGCGTTGAATTTCGCTTTAATGAATGAGAATGTTGTCGGTTTTCTGGTTGAGCCCATTCAAGGGGAGGCCGGCGTTAATACCCCTGATGCAAATTTCATGGCGGAAGCAGCAGCTTTATGTAAAGAGCGCAATGTATTATTGATCGCGGATGAAGTACAAACGGGTATTGCACGTACCGGTTCGTTACTGGCTGTATGTGGCGATTGTTCGTGTGGCAATACCTGTGAGCGCGGTACGACCTACACGAAACCCGACCTTTTAATTTTGGGTAAGGCACTTTCAGGCGGGGTATATCCCGTGAGTGCAGTACTCGCAGACGACCCAGTAATGGAAGTCATCAAACCTGGCCAGCACGGTTCTACTTTTGGCGGTAACCCTATAGCTGCGGAAGTCGCAATGGCGGCGCTGGAAGTTGTAAAAGAAGAGGGTCTTGCCCCACATGCACGTGCCATGGGCGAACATTTCCGTGCAGAAATGAATAAGATCATAGGGGAGACCACATTGGTTACGAAAGTTCGTGGTAAAGGCCTTCTTAATGCTATCATTATAAACGATACGCCCGAGAGTTCTACAGCTTGGAACATATGTGTGGCTCTGAAAGAAAATGGGTTGCTCGCTAAACCGACACACGGTAATATTATTCGCTTTGCGCCACCTTTGGTAATGACAAAGGACCAATTAGACGAATGTATCGCAATCATCCGGACTACGTTACTCAACTTTAAAAAGTAATGGATTGGCTCCAGGCCTTTTTTCCAAACGATCAGCACCCTGATCACCACAAACCACTAGATGGATTGCGTGGTCTCGCAGTGCTATTGGTCGTCTTTGGTCATGGAAACAACCACGGCTTGGGTCCCTTTGGCGACCATAGTTTGCTTATACGCGGAAAACTAGGAGTATACCTATTCTTTGTATTATCTGCCTACCTGTTAGACCGTCAAATTATTAAGATGTTTCAGCAGGAACGTGCAGGATGGGACTACTGGTTATATTACATTTCTCGCCGCATTTTGCGCATTTTCCCACTCTTTTTTCTCGCGCTGGTAGTCTTTCGATTAGCGAATGCCAGTGGTCTAAAGGTGGTTGTCCACGAATGGGAAGAGGTATGGCAGCACTTGGCGCTGCAGCGTGGCGATCACATCTTCTGGTCCATCCCGGTAGAATTTAAATATTACCTGATCAGCCCCATATTACTCTTCATCTTTCACCGTCTTTTTCGTTGGAATGCTTACGCCATAGTCATTTCACTACTGACCATAATGGTGGGTTCACATCTATTCGTTTTGTGGTGGAATCCGGCAGGTACGAGCACCCTCTGGTTCCTTAATATTTTCTTGCTTGGAACTCTAGTAGCACTTATCGAACGTTTGCAGCCAAAGCTTTGGAGTACGCTAACGCAATCTAGGTTTACAATATACTTCGGTTGGGCCGCCTTACTTGTTTTGAGTCTATGGTCTTGGAAAGCCGAAAATTATACCAATATCGGCACCTTTGTTCCCGCTGCGTCGTTGTGGTCAGTTGCGCTCATAGCGTCCTTTAAAACCGGACTCTGGGCGACCGTCTTAAGCTGGAAACCTTTGCGATGGGTAGGTGCTGTTTCCTTTAGCATGTATCTTTTTCATATCCCAGTATTAATGTGGGTAAAATCTTTTGCTTTGCCGTCAGAAATCGCTTGGCTCAGCTACCTTGCGCTCACGGCAGGTGTCACGGCAATAACTTATCTATTCGTCGAACGGCCCTTGCAAAATTTCAAACCTTTTGTACATGGATCAGCGGGAACAAAACCTACGTCTTAAAGAAGCTTTCGAGCACGGAATTACCTACAAGAGCTACAGCGAATTAGTACAGCAATATGCTCGCCAAGGCAAAACCTCAGGTGAGCAAAAGGAATCTTACGTGGGTTACACGAAGCTCGCTGCTGCACGTCAGCGCCGTTGGGAAAAGACGTACAGTCCAGAAGTAAACTTTATCGATGCCATTTACGATTGCAAAGTCAAAGGCGAACAGTGGTTGATTTTTACCGAGACTTGGTGCGGTGATGCAGCACATGCTTTACCGTTTTTTAATGAATGGGCCATTGCAACAAAAATCCCCATGCGTATCGTATTCCGCGATGAGCACCCAGAACTTATGGACCAATTCCTGACTGACGGTGGCCGTTCCATCCCAAAATGGATTCGACTAAACGATCATTTTGAAGCGGTAAATAATTGGGGACCTCGTCCATCGGAATTGATGGGACACTACAAACAGTGGAAAGGGGAGCCTGATTTTAATAAATCGGAATGGTCGCTTTTTGCACAGGATTGGTACAACAAAAATAAAGGGCGTGCGCTAGAGAACGATATCTTCGATTTAATGCGATAGTACTCTTTATCGTTGAGAGGACTACTTATTGTTCTTGAGGTTCAAAAACATCTTTTCAAACGTACTGTAGACTTCTTCAAGGAACGGTTGTGTCAGGGCTTCCTTTATTTCCGCAATGGAGGGATGTGATTCCTTCATGAATTTGAACCCTTGTTTCATCGGGCCGGCTTCAAATTCTACATAGTGCCAGCGATCCATAGCGTAAATGGTGGTTTTGAATTGTTTGGTACTCCAGGTTTCGACGATGCGCATATTAGAAATCCACGTGGACTTTAAAGTTGAGTAATCTATTGGTCATATAGTTTGGGACGGCGTATTGTCCTGCCGCACTGATGTCTTTTACCCAAAGGTAACTCACTGTGTTTCTTGCCTGCAGTAGGTTGAAGATCTCCGCGCTGACCCATACTTCATCGAAGCGATTCGTCCATTTTCCACCCAACACCTTAATGAATCCAATGTCTGCGCGACGGTAGGGAGGACTACGGAAAAACCGGTCTTCCGGTTGGGCTATTTCGTTGCCTATGCCGTCGGGTCCGAAGGGAAAGCCGCCGCCCAGCATGAGGGTGAGCGATAGCCGGGTAGAGGGGTCGTTCGGTAAGTAATCTTGAAAATAAACAGCAAAGTTGAAACGGGTATCCGTAGGACGTGCGTGCCATCCCTGTACAAAGCTCGTGGTACTGCGCTCCTGGGCACGGAAGAGACTGAAGGTAAACCAACTGTCGGTACCTTTCACAAACGCTCCATTAATGCGGGAATCAATCCCGTATACTCGCGCAAGAGCGTCATTGTTTCCCTGGTAACGAATACGGACATTTTCTACATCGAAAAGATTCACGCGTTGCAATCCTTTGTAATAAGTCTCAAGCGTCCAAACGAAAGGCCGGTTCCACAATTCGAAGTCTTTGTCTTGACGTGCTATAAGGTGCAGTGCTTGTTGACTTTTTACAGCAGTATTCAAGCTGCCATCCTTCAAACGCATTTCACGATAGAATGGATATTGATCGTAGAGTCCGGCGGCAAAGGTCCACCGATAGGCTCCTAGAAGTCCACCTTCAGGGATAAAGTTGAATCTTACTCGGGGGCTGATGCGCACTTCGTTTGACAATTGGGCCCACTGCATCCGTGCACCTATGTTGTAATGCCAGATGCCTTTATCTAGTGGAATAGAGCCTTTCGCGTTGATCCAACTCTTCGCTCGGGTATTGATCAACGTTTGGGTTGCAGTCACATGTGTGTAGAGTTCTAAGCCATCGGCAGGTGTACTGAATAACCTTCCATCGATAACGCTGTCGATCGTGCTGCCTGTGTTCGGTAGGCTATAGCCGGCACTGTCGATGCGTTCCCACTCTTTGTAGCGGTCGTAGATGTTTTCTCCTTGTAATTGGACCCCCCAGGTAAGATCGAATCTGTTCCAACCGATCAATTCCTCATATTTTACATTGCCGATGTAGGCATCGAGGAAGTTTCTGCGGTAATCCTGAAAAGCACCAACACCACGTACTAAGCTTATTTCGCCAAAGTCATCGGAGCCTAAATCATTGTTGAGTTCGTTCAGTCTGTAGTAGCCGATCACATCGGTGATTTCCAACTCAGTAGTGTGAAAACCTGATGCAGATAGGGTGCGAACTCCACCTCCCGCAACCTGCGTAAGTGTTTGATATTTAGCAGCTAAGAATTGGGTGTCGTAACCAAATTCTTCCTTGCCGTCAAAAAACACATTCAATCGTAGCGCCTCCTGCAAGGATCCGAAGTTGGTTTGTCTGTTTTGCGGAATCTGATTCATCCTGTTGTGTGAAACATGAGCGAAGATTTCCACTCGCGACGTTCCTACTTCATTCGGGCCTTTACCAAACAGCTTCGTAAGTAGCAATTGGCCATCTGCATTCACAGGAAAGTAGTCGCTTTGAACATCCGTGGCATTGAGCAGTACGGCATTGTTTCGGTAGCGAAGACCGCTCGCGATGGTCCAGCCTTTTGTGTGGTTTTTTGAAGCCCAGCTTACGCCTGTGAGCGAAGTCTCTAGAATAAGATCTTTCAGCTTAGGGTCGCGGGTATATTCGTATTTCACATCTAGAACGGAGCTAAGTTTATCTCCTTCCAAAGCACTGTATCCTCCTGCGCTAAACTTTATACTACTGACAAGGTGCGGATGAATAATACTCATTCCTTCTTGCTGCCCTGCACGAGCGAGGAAGGGTCGAAAGACTTCAAAGTCGTTGATGTAAACTAAGTTTTCGTCAAAGTTTCCTCCTCTAACATTGTATTGCGAACTCATTTCATTGCGCGAGCTCACTCCGGCGAATGTTTTTACTACCCCTTCTACGCCACCCTCGGCTCCAGTAGTGAAGCGAATATCCTTCCCCAAGACATTCGTGCCTTCCTCTGATACGCGCTGAGATTCTACATCGACCTCATCGAGCAGTGTTGAATCCATAATTTGAGCATGCAGCCCGGAAGCGAAGAAGATGCTTATGAAGAGAAGATTTTTCAAGACGAATTAGCGTTTCAGGCTTTGAAATAATTCCGTCCAAGCGAAGGGATTTGATAGCGCACCTAATATTGCGGAAGCACCATTGCCCCCGTAATAGCGCCCTTCGTTGTAGAGCTGCTGATTCTGCATGGTAATGAGGTAATCTTGCATCTCTGCCGCATCATAGCCCATGGCGGCAGCACGGGCGCGAAGTTCATCTAACGCGAGGTTGCGTTGTGCAATATCCAGTTCCGTAGTTTCGATTTTCATCGCCAGAAATTCTTCTTTAAAGTTTTCTTTGGATGGCCATGGATAAACAATCACTGGATCTAAGACTTCGGTATCCCATTCTAATACGATGCGCGCAAGGAAATGTTCCCCTTCTAACGTATCTGCGACCCAGAAGCGGTTTAAACGAAAGCCAATGTGCTGAAATAATACCGTATCTCCAGGCATCGCAACCAAGGAAAAGAACCCATCGCGGTCGCTTACTGTCATTTGCCCGCGGCTTTTAACTAAGATCTGGACGTTAGGTAATAATTGGATTAAAGAATCATTACTGACGATAACCCCATGAAGTTGCACCGGCTTTTTACCTTCCTGAGCTGAAGCCTGAAAGGAGCAGGTTAAAAGGAAAATAAAAAGTAGTGCGCGCTGCATCATAATGTGATTGTATACTCTTCTACGGAGGTGTTTCCAACTCCATCGATTACTACAACACGCAAATTATGGCTTCCTGAGGGGATATCCTTAGGAACAATCACTTTTAACATCTCGTTTTTATAATCGAAGTCGATCCGTGCGAATCGATCATCGATCCGAGCACTGTAACGCTCCACACCCGTCTTATCGTCTGCCACGCGCAAACGAATCTCTCGATAAGCACTGTTACTGCGCGCATATGTGGTTGTTTTTAGCAGGCCTAGATCAGGTTTTTTCAAGTCTTGATCCAAAGAATATGTCCCTGTACTTCGAGTTTTAAAAGTCATGACATTGCCATCGCGCTGCCCCGAAATAGCGCTCTTCTTTCCTTTATGGTTCGCCTCCCAAAGGAACCAGCCCACTCCTGGAGACTGTATGCTGTCTAAGGCCCACTCTAGGGTCATGTGGCTTTGCAGCGCAACCCAACCTTCACCTATAACGTGCTGTGTATCTCCTTTCTTGAACAAATTAAATTCAGATGTTTTGTACAAAGCGCCTGCGGGAATGTGTATTTGAATGGGTCCCAAAGTCAAATCATGATCTTTTGCCCAGTCCAATTTTACTGGATTCTTTCCAGGCGGCAGTGGTGCATTGCCTTTTATGTAAAACTCTAATACGCTCGTATTTCCTTCAAAGTCGTTGACCTTAGCCTCCAGTTTAACAACGCTGTCCTGAGCCACGGTAATCCATCCCTTTGAAGCACGGAAGGCCGGGGCAGTAATTTCATACGTGTCAGTAATCTTCAACGGGTTGTTCTCGAGCTCGTACAACCTTGTGTAGCGTACCCCTTGTGCGCAGTATAGGTCGTGGTTGATGTGTGCGTTGATGAATCGTGAGGTGCTAAAATTAATACGGCGGTAGTTGGCCGTGAAAAAGGTTTGATCATCGATGGACGCTTCTATGGCGTAAACACCGTTGTTGTTATTCGCGAGATCTTGCTTGTCGGTGGTGAATAAATCAATTCCAAGCGCGCTGGTCGCTAAAAGGGTGTCTCCTGATTTGAACGAACCCATATCGCTAAAGTCCTTCGCAGTCCACTTTAGTCCGCGTATATCTGGCTTACGAGTATCTTTTACTTCAATACCGAACTCTAAAGGGTTTAATGGTTCCTCAGTTTTGGTATCTCTTATTTCAAAATGCAGGTGCGGACCGAAAGAGCCTCCAGAGTTGCCGCTGAAAGCAACTAATTGGCCTCGCGCAATCTTGAACTGCTCTGGCGAAGGGTAGAGGTTGCCATCGTTCTTACTGCGGTCACGCAGCTGGTCTTCTACCCATGCCTCAAGCTCCGGGTAAAATGCGTTTAAGTGGCCGTAAACGGTGGTATATCCTTCGGGGTGGCGCAGATAAAGTGCATTTCCATAGCCGTATGGGCTCACGGCTACACGGCTGACATAGCCATCCGCTACCGCGGTTATTTTAAGACCGCTGCGGCCTTGTGTTTTTATATCTATTCCGCCGTGGAAGTGGTTTCCGCGCAATTCCGCGAAAGTACCGCTCAGCACCAATGGGATGTCTATTGGAGGACTAGGGGTAAAAGCAGATTGAGCGCTTAAAAGTGAGGTCGTTAGTAACAACCCAAGAATTAGGGACCGATTTAACATTCTACAAAGCTACAATTATGGTATATTTGGAGGAAACTGATTTAAATGACTACTGAAATTTCTGAAGTACTTCAGCGTGTGGTAGATAAGGCCTCAAAAGTGGCCAATCGCAATGCGGAATTACAGTCGAAAGTTAAGGAGTTGGAAGAACAAATTGACCATTTGCAAGAAACTCTCGCAGCCTTGCAAGCGGAACATGCAGATTTTCAAGATCAGTTGCAACAACGCAATCTCGCATTAACTGTCCAGAGTGGTTCGCCCGCAAAAGACACGTACAGCGAAGAGAAGATTGCGGAGTTGGTACGGGAGATTGACCGTTGTTTGAAATTGTTAAGTGCGTAACCTCCGTGAGTGAGAACACGTTAAAAATAAAAGTCACCATTGCGAATAGAACTTATCCGCTGACCATTAAACGGGAAGAGGAGGAGCAGATTAGAGCGGCGGTGAAAACCATAAATGATGCAGTGGCACGGTTTGAAAGCCGGTATGCTGTGCAAGACAAGCAGGATGTACTTAGTATGTGTGCGCTGCAGCTTGCTTCCAAAGCGGAAATCGCACTAAAACAATCTCAAGATGTTCAGTCCCAAGCCGGCAAAGCGCTGGCTGATGTGGAAGCTGTGCTAGATGCAGCCCTACAAAACGGATAAACACTTTCCCGTACTTGCTATTTTTTGTGCTAAACTCAACGAGCACGTTGTTATGGACTTCGCTCGTGACGTTACGAGCAGGCCGCACCTCTTTGAGGGAGTTCACTCCAGTGGAAGGTCAAGGCGTCACGGCTAGTACAGATCCTGATATTTAGGAGTTTAGACAACATGCATAGCAGGTGCGGGATTTTTTAAAAACAGTAAACCCAATAGTGGTATGGTAATGACAATAATTGCTGCTGTAGTAGGTCTTTTGATCGGTTTAGCTGGAGGCTATGTACTCTGGCAAAACGCACTGAAAAAACGAGGTGCCCTCATGATTACAGAGGCGAAAAAAGCCGCAGAGCAGCATAAAAAAGATAGGGCACTAGAAGCGAAAGAACGTTTCTTAAACCTGAAAGAAGAGCATGAGCGTGCTGTACAGAAGCGCGATCAAAAATTAGCCGAACGTCAGAATTCATTTCGTGAAAAAGACGAACGTCTAAAGAAGAGCATTGAGGAGTATAAGAAGGACCAGCGCAACTTAGAGCGCGAAAAGGAGACACTAGCTAAAAAGCGTGAGTCTTTGGATTCGCGTGTTCGTGAGGTCGAGAAGCTTCGCGATAAACAGATTGCTGAACTAGAAAGTCTTTCGGGAATGACCGAAGAGGAGGCAAAGCAGCAGATGATTCAAGCTTTGAAGGATAAAGCGAAGTTGGATGCGCAAGCCATCGTTCAAAATACTATTGAAGAGGCGAAGCTTACTGCGAATCAGGAAGCGAAAAAAGTAGTTATTCAGAGTATACAGCGTGTGGCTACAGAAAATGCCATTGAAAATGCGGTCTCGGTATTTAATATTGAGAACGACGATATTAAAGGTAAAATCATTGGTCGTGAAGGACGTAATATTCGCGCCATTGAGGCGGCCACAGGTGTTGAAATTATTGTAGATGATACACCAGAAGCGATTCTTTTGAGTTGTTTTGATCCCGTGCGTCGTGAAATAGCACGCTTGTCAATGCACAAATTAGTCAGCGACGGACGTATACACCCTGCTCGTGTTGAAGAAGTGGTAGCGAAAACGACCAAGCAGATTGAAGAAGAGATTATTCAGATTGGAAAGCGTACAGCGATTGATTTAGGTATTCATGGCCTTCATCCGGAACTCATCAAAACCGTAGGTCGTATGAAGTACCGTTCGTCTTATGGACAGAACCTACTTCAACACAGTCGAGAGGTGGCAAACTTATGTGCCATTATGGCTTCAGAATTGGGACTCAATCCTAAAATTGCAAAACGTGCCGGATTATTGCACGATATAGGTAAAGTGCCACACGAAGAGACGGATCTGCCGCATGCCATCTTAGGGATGCAATGGGCAGAGAAGTACGGCGAGAAGCCTGAGGTCTGTAATGCCATTGGTGCACACCACGATGAGATTGAGATGACTTCATTGATTTCGCCTATTGTACAGGTCTGTGATGCCATTTCTGGTGCACGTCCTGGCGCTCGACGTATGGTGGCAGACAGCTACATTCAACGTCTGAAAGACCTTGAGAACGTTGCATATGACTTTGACGGTGTAACCAAAGCGTACGCGATTCAAGCAGGCCGCGAGTTGCGCGTAATGGTGGAGAGTGAAAAAGTGACCGATGCAATGGCCGCTCAAATCTCCTACGACATCTCTCAGAAGATTCAAACTGAAATGACTTATCCAGGTCAAGTAAAGGTTACAGTGATTCGTGAACTGCGTTCAGTGAACGTGGCGAAGTAAGCGCTTCATCCAATAGAAAGTAGAACGCCCGCCTTCGCGGGCGTTTTTTTTGCCTTTATGCGTCCAGTTCCACCGCCCAGTCCAGCACCTTGCGAATAAGCGACTCCACCGCCTGTGCCGGCGTGTCATGAAACGTTCCAGCGGCTCGATTCGCGAGCAATGCCGAGAAACTATATGCTTCGTGCCCCAATAGGGTGGCAAGGGCGTAGATGCCCGCGGTTTCCATTTCGAAATTGGTCAACGAGTAGCCGTCAAAAGATTGATGATGCAGCACGTCCATAGCTTCTTTAAAAACTGAAGAAGTGCGAATGGTTCGACCTTGTGGCGCATAAAAACCGGGTAAGGTTGCAGTTATGCCCAACATTAATTCCGGTATGCCTTGGGCATTGCTTGTGTTGCATGGCGCAGGAATATAAAACGGGTCGAGGGGCGCGCCAGGTACGGTAACCGTTTTGAAGGGATGTTGGTAGAAGGGAAGCAGTCCGTCAAAGGCAAGCGCGCCCGCACTCAAAAGATGTGTGCCGAGCGGAATGTTTGGATCTATGGCTCCACTAGTGCCGATACGGATGATGGTGAGCTTACGCAATTGGGTCCGGTTCATTCGGGTCTTGGGGTCAATATTCACCGCCGCGTCTAATTCATTCACGACAATATCAATATTATCCGTCCCCATTCCGGTAGACAAAACCAATACGTCTTTCTCTTTAAGCATACCTCGAACAATAGTGAACTCACGTCGTTGTTTAGTCCATGCAATAGAGTCGAAGTGCTGTGTTACGCCGCTCACGCGGTCTGGATCACCTACGGTAAAAATCAGATTAGGGATGTCCTCACCTGTGAGTCCCAGATGGTAAACACTACCGTCGGGATTAAGAATGAGTTCGGATGGAGCGTGCGGTAACATGAATAGTATCTTTGGTCTCCTCAAAAGTAAAGGAAGTGAAAGCAGAGATCATTACGATAGGCGATGAAATTTTAATTGGACAAATCGTCGATACTAACAGTGCTTGGATTGGTCAGACCTTCAATCTAGAGGGAATTGAAATTTCCCGCATCAACAGTATTACAGATACCGCTGAGGCGATAATAGACGCTTTAGAAGGTTTGTTACCCTCGACTGAACTGGTCATCATGACGGGCGGTTTGGGCCCGACAAAGGATGATCTAACGAAACAAACTCTGGCACGCTACTTCGGCGCTCAAATGGTTTTTCGAGCAGATGTTTGGGAGCACATTGTGAAATTATTCGAAGGCTTCGGGCGTAAACCGGTTGAGCGAAATAAATTTCAAGCTGAGGTTCCGGACAATTGCGAGGTCCTCTTCAATCACAAAGGAACGGCACCAGGCATGCTTTTTCGCCACGAAGGAAGACGCATTGTCAGTTTACCAGGTGTGCCTTATGAAATGAAAGGGATTATTAAAGATGAACTTCTGCCGCTCTTGCAGGACGAAATCGACTACCAAATCAAGCATAAGACACTGTTTGTGGTGGGCATTCCTGAGAGCGTTTTAGCCGATCAGATTGAACCGTATGAAAGTGATTTTCCGGAGAACATAAAATTAGCGTATCTACCTAAGCCCGGCTTAGTCCGATTACGACTTACGGCTCGCGGTAAACGTGCGGACGATATAAATGCAGACCTTGAGGCAGCGGCGCGCACTTTAAAACAAGCGGTAGGGGAACCATTGATGGACGGTTCGAACAGTGCGATCGAAAAGTATTTAGGTGAAGTATTGACGCAAAAAGGACTCACTGTCGGAACAGCGGAGAGTTGCACCGGCGGCGGCATTGGTGCTACGCTTGTAAGTGTCGAAGGATCCTCTGCATATTTTGAAGGCAGTATTGTTGCGTATTCGTACGATATCAAAGAGACTCTTTTGGGTGTGGATCATAAGACCATTGTAGAAAAAGGTGCCGTAAGTGAGGAAGTCGTTCGACAAATGTCGGAGGGGGCTCGTGCGAAATTAAAGGTGGATTTTGCAGTTGCGGTCAGTGGTATCGCAGGTCCTGGTGGCGGAACACCGGATAAGCCTGTTGGAACGAGCTGGATTGCTATTGCCGGTCCAACCCGCACTATTACTGAGAAATTTGTCTTTGGCAAGGTGCGTGAACGCAACATTCAAAAGACTATATTCGCGGCGTTAAATTTATTACTCAAAGAAGTTGAAGATTATGGGTAAGTAATGTTGGTCAATTATATTTATTGACTTAATTTTGCAAACCATTTTGGTACAACCCAGAAAAGAAAATAGCTTATGTCACGTGTTTGTGATTTGACCGGTAAGAAGGCAATGACGGGAAACAATGTTTCCTTTTCGAATAAAAAGAATAAGAGAAAGTTCAACGCGAACTTGTTCACTAAGAAGTTTTACATCCCTGAGGAGGACCGTTGGGTTACTTTGAAGGTTGCTGCTTCTACATTGAAGACTATCAATAAAAAAGGTATCTCTGCAGTATTGAAAGATGCAGCAGCTAACGGATACGTAGTAAAATAATATAGGACATGGCCAAGAAAGGTAACCGCGTTCAAGTAATCCTAGAGTGTACCGAGCATAAAGAGTCAGGTATGCCAGGTACTTCTCGTTACATTACAACAAAGAACAAAAAGAATACGCCGGATCGTATGGAGTTGAAAAAATTCAACCCTGTATTAAAGCGTATGACTGTTCATAAAGAGATTAAGTAAGATGGCAAAGAAAGTAGTAGCAACGCTTAAGTCAGCTGACGCTAAGCAATTCACGAAAGTGATCAACATGGTAAAAAACGCAAAAGGGTCGTACTCTTTTGAAACACGTGTAGTGCCTAAAGATTTAGCTAAAGACTTCTTGAAATAAGATCCGTCTTTAATCACGATATTTGAACCACTCCCCGGAGTGGTTTTTTTTTATCTAATTATTGCAGTCGTATGAGCTTCTTTTCAAAATTCTTCACCAAAGACAAGAAAGAGACCTTAGATCAAGGCCTAGAGAAAACGCGCAGTAGTGTTTTCGAAAAGATTACTCGCGCCGTTGCTGGTAAGGCTTCTGTAGACGATGAAGTTTTAGACGATATTGAAGAAGCATTGATTACTTCAGATGTTGGTTTAGATACAACTGTAAAGATTATTGAGGCTTTAGAAGCGCGTGTAGCTCGAGATAAAGTAATGAATCAAGACGAGCTAATGCAGATGCTTTACGAGATTATATCGGGGCTAATGCAGCACGAACGCGGTGCTTGGGAAGACTTTGAGCTTCCTAAAACGCAGGGGCCGTACGTTCTTATGGTGGTTGGTGTAAATGGGGTAGGGAAAACTACGACCATCGGTAAGCTTGCCCACCAATTCAAAAACAAAGGATACAACGTTGTACTCGGTGCTGCAGATACATTTCGCGCAGCGGCTATTGAGCAGTTGGGCGTTTGGGGAGCGCGCACTGGTGTACCTGTAATCAAGCAAGAAATGGGATCAGATCCTGCTTCCGTTGCTTACGACACGCTTCAGCATGCGGTATCGAAAGGAGCGGACCTGTGTATCATAGATACTGCCGGTCGATTGCACAATAAAAAGAATTTAATGACAGAGCTCAGTAAAGTGCGCCGAGTCATGGAAAAAGTGGTTCCGGATGCACCCCACGAGGTACTTTTAGTTTTAGACGGTTCTACCGGACAAAATGCACTACTTCAAGCGAAAGCATTTTCGGAGGCGACAAAAATCACTTCATTAGCCGTTACAAAATTAGACGGGACCGCAAAAGGTGGCGTCGTGATTGGCATCTCAGATCAGCTAAACGTTCCAGTAAAATTCATCGGAGTTGGTGAAGGCATGGAAGACCTGCAACTGTTTAACCCAGAGGCTTTTGCTTCAAGTTTATTTAACAAATAATTCAGTATGCGTACACGTAGCAGCAAAAAGAATAGCATTAATGTGGTGACGCTTGGGTGTTCAAAGAACATCTACGATTCTGAAGTTTTAATGGGTCAACTCAAAGCCAACGGTAAAGAGGTGACACACGAAGCACCAGAAGAAGAGGAGGGTAATATTGTAGTGATCAATACATGTGGGTTTATTGATAATGCTAAGCAGGAAAGTATTGACACGATACTGCATTATGCGGATAAAAAGCAACGTGGAGAGGTAGATCACGTGTATGTAACGGGTTGTTTGTCAGAAAGATACAAACCTGACCTTGAAGCGGAAATTACCGATGTTGATGCCTACTTTGGCACGCGAGATATGCCCTTATTGTTGAAGACATTAGGCGCAGATTACAAGCATGAATTGGTAGGTGAGCGTATGACGACGACGCCTAAGCATTTTGCCTATTTAAAGATAGCAGAAGGTTGCGATCGTCCGTGTAGTTTTTGTGCCATTCCATTAATGCGTGGCGGTCACAAATCAACACCGATTGAAGATTTGGTTACTGAAGCAGAAAAATTGGCGGCAAAAGGGGTCAAAGAATTGATTCTTATTGCTCAGGATTTGACGTATTACGGGCTAGATCTTTATAAAGAGCGCAGATTAGGAGCACTATTAAAGGAACTGGTCAAAGTGGAAGGAATCGAATGGATTCGCCTACATTACCTTTTCCCCTCGGGGTTCCCACAAGATGTTTTAGACATCATTCGTGAAGAGCGGAAGGTGTGTAATTATATAGATATTCCATTGCAGCATATTGCTGATCCGGTACTTAAAAGTATGCGACGTGGTACTACAAAAGCGAAGACGGATGCTTTGCTCGCTATGATGCGTGAAAAAGTGCCAGGGATTACTATTCGTACCACGTTAATCGCCGGTTATCCGGGTGAAACGGAGGAAGATCACCAGGTCGTATTGGATTGGGTTCGCGAACAGCGTTTCGACCGGTTAGGTGTTTTCGCTTACAGCCACGAGGAAAATACACACGCTTTTAATCTTGAGGACGACGTTCCGGCAGAAGTGAAGCAACAACGCGTGGATGAAATCATGGCTATTCAAATGGATATTAGTCGCGAACTGAATGAGCAGAAAGTAGGTAAAGAATACCGTGTGTTAATCGACCGTAAGGAAGGTGCCCATTTCGTTGGTCGTACGGAATTTGACAGTCCGGATGTAGATAACGAAGTGCTCATTCCAGCAGAAGATATTTATCTAAAAATTGGTGATTTCTGCACCGTTAAAGTGGTTGAAGCGCACGATTACGATCTTATTTGCGAGGTGCTCTAAATCTGCTCTAAACGTTCAAAGTAGAGCTGCAAAACCCTCGACTTTAGTTGAAAGAGTTTTTCACAAATAGATGAGGAAAACTTCAATTTTCTATGGCTGCAGATAGATGGAATTGGTAGGGGCAAACGTTATATTTGTTTATATGCGTATCTCCTCCACTATTCAAATTTTTCTACTACTGCTTAGCAGCCATGGCGTTATGCATGCAGCTTTACTGCAAGAGGATACTACCGCTCAGGCGGTTCTCGATAAAGTACAGTGGGAATTGGTGCGCTTGCCGGCAACTTTTGAACCGGCAGGATGGCAATGTTCAGAAGTCCCTGCACTGACCAGAGTACAAGCCATTAAAATGGGACTGACCATCAACGATTTTGTAGACGAGCGCTTTGATCCAGTCAAAGGAAAGCAGGCCGCGAGTCGTTATTACGGACTAGAATCGGATTGCACTCTTCAAGCCACTGTGAAAGCAGCACCAGGAACGGTGTTACTTAGTGCAGTAGCTGACGAAGGTCAATTAAAACTGCGCGAGCTTGAATCTGCTAATCCTCATTTAACAAGAGATGTTTTGCCGAAGGGGGCAGCACTCTATGGAGTGGAATGGAGGCCTGGTCCCAGTGATTGGAACGTATTGGTAGAAGAGCAGCAGACGTATGAATCGGACCTTCTTGCGCAATATGAAAAGCGTAGAAAACAAGTGCTGTCTTTTATGCCGGATCCATCTACTCATGATGCCATCACCTATACGGTGCGCTCCGGTGACTATTTGGGCCGAATCAGCACAACCTTAGGTGTGAAAGTAAGTGACTTGCAGAAATGGAACCGCATTAAAGGCAACACGATCTACCCCGGTCAAAAATTGACCGTTTGGGTACCTTCAAATGAGCGTGAATCTGTTCAAGTGGCTGCCGCTGCGCCTAAAAAAAAGCCAGAAGCAACTCCAACAATCGAAACGAAGGCGCAGAATAAAGAGGTATTGGCTTTAGCTGGTACCTACATTACCTATGAGGTCAAGCCCGGGGATACCTTATGGGGCATTGCCAACAAATTCCCTGGTGTCAGCGCAGATAACATCAAGGCTTGGAATAGAGTCGATGAATTGATAAAAGCAGGTGAACGCCTTAAAATCAATACCCAAACCATTACCGATTATTCTCCCGATAAATACCCTAGTACCCTTTAGGGCATGAATAAACCGGTACATCTTTTCTTATTTCTATTTGCCCTAGGTTCTCTTATGCTGGGACTGAGTTTCCTTTCTCCAAAAGAGAAATGGCAGGTGGGACCATTCGAGATTGGGTATTATACTCCAGGCGAATTACTAGGTACGCTTTGGTCTGAAGATAGCACTGCTGACAAAGCAATAGCGGTTCCAGAAAACCCCGTTTTGGATGCACTCATAGAAGAAGCAGATACGGTGACGGCCCCGTTACTCTCGGAGGAAACCGAAATATTACCGGTGGCTGAACCGGTTGTTTTAGACACAGCTATACAATTGGTAGATGTGAAGCTATTCGCACCATTCTTTCAGGCATTGGAGCGCTTATCCGTAGATCGAAATGCACGCGTAAGAGTACTCCATTTTGGGGATTCACAACTAGAAGGTGACCGCATTACAATGCAACTACGAGATGCGTACCAGCGTAAATATGGGGGCACTGGTTTCGGATTTGTAGCGCTTCAACCGCTGGTCGCACCATCTTCCCTAGCTTTTGAAAATGAAGAAGGGCTCATACGCAAGACGGTTTTTGGACGTCGCGACACTGCTTTTTCAGATATGAAATATGGACATCTAGGTTCTTTCACTTTGCTGGAACCTAACGATAGCGGTCAATTTGTCGGTAGCATAGCGTTCAAAAAACGGAAATGGGGATACAGTCGTGCAAGAAACTTTACCACCTCTAAAATGCATTTAGAGGGGGAATCGCCGGCCATGGTGCAGGTTTTAGTGGCCGATTCTATTTATTCTACCCGCATCTTTCCTTCTGGCGAGTGGACACTAGCGATCGATGTTCCGAATGAAGATGAGTTTTCAATGCGCATCAGTTCTGAGCAGCAGGTCAGAGTTTATGGTATTAGTTTCGAGAGCCCCTTTGGTTTTCATGCGGACAACGTAGCTATGCGCGGTGCATCCGGGATGATTTTTACAAAAATGAACGGGGGACAGTTCAAATCTTCTTTAAAGCGCGAGGCCTACGATCTAATCATTTTACAATTCGGTGGTAATGCCGTGCCTTATTTGAAGGATGAGGCGCATGCCGGAAGGTTCGCCCGTGCATTGGCGCGACAAGCCGATTATTTGAAAAGATTATACCCTGATGCAGCTTTCCTTTTCATTGGCCCTTCGGATATGGCACGAAAAAATGGACTAGTATTTGAAAGTTATCCTTTGTTGGAAGATTTAACCCATCAGCTGCGTAATGAACTTCTGTCACGAGGTATTGCCTTTTGGGATTTATATGATGTTATGGGCGGTTCGGGCTCCATGGTGAAGTGGGTAGATGCTGAACCGGCATTGGCCGTACGGGACTATATCCATTTCACGCCAAAAGGAGCGCGTAAAGTTGGTGGCTCGCTCGTCCGAGCCTTGAAAGTATTAGAAGACCAGTACAAAGCTTTGATCGCCATAGAACGCGCTGAAATGCAGCGTTTGGCAGATTCAGCAGCATTATTCAAGCAAATGAACCAAGGCACAGGTGCCGCAACAGGATCCGTAGAATGAAGCATAGACTCGCCTTATTGTTCATTGTATTCACTTTAGTTCTCCAAGGACAAGAGTCTCTAGGTGCGCTTTCGTTGAAATATCCTTTTTTAGATACGACGAAACAGTCGCTCCAGTATTTTGGATCGGAAGACGCTTTGGAGCGTTTCTTCGAGAAATTAGACCGTACCATATTTGAAGGCGAGGGAAAGGTTAACGTAGTACATATGGGCGGCTCGCACGTTCAAGGCGGTACGCTGAGTCACACGATGCGAATGAATTTGGCCCAATTGGCCCCAGAATTAAACGTTGAACGTGGTTTCTTTTTCCCGCACCGATTGGCGAATACCAATATGCCCGGTAATATTTATGTCAAGAAAATAGGTACATGGGAGGGATGTAGAAATTCTATTCCACGAAATAATTGTCCTTGGGGTTTCAGTGGGATTGATGCAATAACACGCGACAAAGATGCCGGTTTCGCAGTACAAAGTTTTAGTGGCCCTGGTGAAGCCTATGCGTTTAAAGAACTTCGAGTTTTTGAGCATTACCAGAGTAACACCATGGTGCCTATTTGCACACCAACGCCGGATAGTACGTACGTAGATACGGCGGCAGGTGTACGATGTTGGTATTTCAATACACTGGTCGATTCCGTTGCCGTTTCTTTTGATGCCACACAAGAGGGTGAATCTCAGTATACTTTACAGGGTTTACAGATGGTGCGTGATGAGCCAGGGCTGATATACCATGCCCTGGGCGTAAATGGGGCGGCAACAAAGTCATTCTTACGCAGTGAGAATTTTATTGAGCAGGGGGCGTATGTGGCACCCGACTTGGTCATATTTGGACTGGGAATTAATGATGCATATAAACCAGATAGCGATTGGCATCCAGAGGATTATAAGGCACGATACGATACACTTGTGGATTGGTTTCGCAGTATTAATCCAGATTGCGCTTTTATTTTTATGACGAACAACGACAGTTACTATAAGCGACGCACGCCAAACAAACATGCGTTGGATGTAGTGCGTGTGATGGAGCAGTTGAGCAAAGAACACGATGCCGCGGTTTGGGACCTTTTTGGGGTAATGGGCGGTTTAAACAGTATCGTGCTCTGGGAAGAGCATCGGCTGGCAAAATCAGATAAAATTCACTTTACAAGAGCGGGATACCGGCTGAATTCTGACCTACTGTTTTGGGCTTTTTGGGAGGCCTATGAGCAGCATTTAAAAGCACTGGCCCCATGATGGAACAGTGGAATATTGTAGAGTGGTTAACCTACCAACAGGATAGTCCGTTGCTTTTTACGCAGCGCTATTTCTGGGTATTCTTTGCATTGGTAATGGGTGGCTACAGCCTTGTGTATAAACATACCGCCCGTCGTAACCTTTTTCTATTCGCTGTTTCCTTATTCTTCTACTACAAGACGAGCGGCTTCTACTTTATTATCTTACTATTCTCTACAATCGTAGATTTTGGTATCGGTTGGGCAATATTTAAGAATAAGGTGCGCTGGCAACGCCAAGCACTAGTCGCTTTAAGCGTTGTGGTGAATCTTTTTGTCCTGGGTTATTTTAAGTACGCCTATTTTGTTGCAGATTTTCTCCAGGATTTAACGGGAATTGAATTAGAAGTAATCAACCAATTCGCGCTTTGGACCAACAATGCTATGGGTACCAGTTTCGTTTTCGATCGAATTCTGCTGCCCGTTGGAATCTCCTTTTTCACCTTTCAAACCATTTCTTACAGCGTCGATATTTATCGGGGCCATGTAAAGCCGGTTAAAAATATCTTTGACTTTGGTTTTTATGTCAGTTTCTTCCCACAATTAGTCGCTGGTCCCATTGTTCGCGCTTCCGAATTTATACCACAGCTGTATCAACCCTATGCACTAACAAAAGAGCGAGCAGGTTTAGCAGTTTTCTGGATCTTAAATGGGTTGCTTAAAAAATTGGTGCTCGCGGACTACCTCGCGGTTCAATTCATCGATCGTGTTTTTGATAATCCTCAGCTCTACAGCGGTTTTGAAACGATGAGTGCACTCTTTGGCTACTCCATGCAAGTCTATGCAGATTTCTCAGGATATACGGACGTCGCTATCGGTATTGCAATGCTCTTAGGGTTCACTTTGCCAAAGAACTTTAACAGCCCCTACAAGGCTTCTTCAGTTGCAGAATTCTGGCGTCGTTGGCATTTGTCATTGTCGACTTGGTTGCGTGACTACCTGTATATCCCATTAGGTGGAAATAGAACAGGTTCCATAGCATCTTACCTTATTGTATTCCTCTTTTTAGTGATGATTGCTTTGGTGGTGGACCAGCCATTATTATCCGTATTGCTAGGTGTGCTTTTCGCAGGAGGTTATTTACTGATGCGCTACAGTGCGACGGCCGAGCGGTGGGTTAATACAAACATCAACCTTATGCTTACCATGATTCTGGGAGGTCTATGGCACGGTTCTTCTTGGAATTTTGTTACCTGGGGGACGCTGAATGGAGTAGGCTTAGTCGTCTATAAGAATTGGAAGAAAATTTCGCCGTGGGCAGACCAGTCACGCTGGTACAACAGGGCCATAGGTTTAGTGATTACTTTGGTATTTATCACCTTTACCCGTGCTTGGTTCCGTGCGCCAACCTGGGATGGCGCTATTCAAATCCTTGCTAAAATTCCAAACGATTTTGGGTGGTCTACCGTTGGCGGTGTGCTCGCTGGGAACTGGAAATATTTTACAGTACTTGTATTGGGGTATTGCATCCACTGGATTCCTAGCGCTTACAAGACGCGCCTTCGCCAGGCCGTGAGCTCTGCGCCCGCCTGGGCGCTGTTCGCGCTCGTTCTTACTTCAACCATGGTTATTTATCAAATCCTTAGTGCTGAGGTTCAGCCGTTTATTTACTTTGCATTTTAATCCCTTCGGCTTATCTTGAGGAAAAGCTAAAAATGCATGTTGAAGCGACATAAGGGAATAGGTTTCTGGAGGATAACGGCATTATTTGCGTTGTTGACATGGAGTTGCGACCAACCGCCGGTAACCGCCGGTCCGCTCTTCATACCGCTGTACGAAGCCGGCGAGCAATTTAGCTTTCGCGGTTTACATGCAGCAGACGACAGTATAGTCGTGGTCGGCGGTTCTGAAGGTAGTTTTTGCTATAGTCTTGATGCAGGAATCCATTGGGAATTCATGCAGATCCCCGATGCACCAGAGAGTCAATTCCGTAGCGTATGGGCTCAGGATCATTCCCACTTCATTGCGGTTAGCGCCGGGGCACCTTCTTATATTTACTATACCGAGGACCGCGGTGCGCACTGGTCGCGTGTATTTTCCGATACTGCACAATCTACTTTTCTTGACGGCATTGCATTTGCGAATGATACCTTAGGTTGGGTTTTTGGCGATCCCGTAAATGGACGTTTTAAGCTTTTGCAGACGGTAGATGGCGGTCGGAATTGGACTGAGGTGGTAGGGCCTTCGGCAATTGACGGTGAGGCCGCATTTGCAGCAAGCGGTTCGTCTATTCTTTACTGCGATTCGACGCTGAGTATTGTAACCGGTGGAACGGTTTCGCGAATACACATGTCGCTAAATCAAGGAAGAAATTGGGTTTCGAAGTGGCTGGAGTTACCTCAGGGATTACCCAGCCAGGGGGCTTTCGCTCACGCGTGGCATAAGGACAGCTATGTGATCGTTGGCGGCGATTACCTCTACGATACCGCTGCATTAGGAAATGCCATTGAATACAATCCTGAAAGTGCTTATACAACGACTGAGCATTTTGGTAATCTCCCGTACAGTTCTGATGTAGTAAGTGCAGGACAGAATGTGTATTTTACGGGTACCGCTGGTATGTATTATGTAGATTCTATTTTACACGAATTGGATACTACAGCCATGCACAGCCTTGCGTACAGCGGAAAATATGTATTTGCCTCTGGCCCAAAGGGTCGCATAGGGCGTATTTTCCAAGGAACGCAAACAGAGTTAAATGAGTTAAAACGAGCAGTAAATAAACGATGACAAAATCAGGTATACCCCCCGTAACCTTTAAGAGAATCGCCACAGCCATGGGCTTTTCACCTATGGCGAAGGCAAACCTAGCAGAAGTCCACCGGATCGCTCAGAGATGTGATGCACAGATGTACGTGTTCCATATCGGCGCATGGAATGACCGCTGCGAGACGACCTATACGGGTTTCTTAGCAGAGTTAGGTATATCAAAGTCTGATGTAGCATTGGTCTGTAAAGAGGGTGATCCTAAAGAGGAGCTACGTTTGTTGTGCCAAGAAAATAATATTGACCTACTTGCGCTAGGTGCACTAGTGCGGGAAAACATGTTTAAGGTTTTGTCGGTCAGTATTGCTCGTGATGTTTGCCGGAAGGCGAAAGTGAGCTTGTTGTTATTGACCCACAGTAGAGTAGAGGGTATGCCTTGTGAGCGCATTGTGGTCAACGGTTTAGACCACCCTAAAACTTTAGACACCATTCGAACCTCTTTATGGCTTGGTTCGAAATTGGGCAGTAAAGAGCTATTCGTTGTGGACGAATTAAGTGAAAAATCTTTGATCAAACCAGACGACGATAAAAGCCAATTAAACAGCGAGCGCAAAAGAAAGCAAATTGAACGCGAGCAACACAGCCGTATTGAAGATTTGCTTCAGAATTGTCAGGTTCCTGTAAATCTAGACATCAAAGAGCAGCATGTTTTTGGCAAGCGAGGATATACTATAGCTCATTATGCAAAAGCAAAACGAGCCGATCTTTTGATTGTGAATTCACCAGATACAAAACTGGGACTGTTCGATCGAATTTTTAAGCACGATTTAGAGTACATATTGGCCGATCTACCATCGGACGTTCTCATTGTTCATACCACTAAAGACAATGCCTATGAATAAGCCGAGTAGTGGATTTAAAGGCTTCAAAGAAAATTGGCAGGCCGATCTAAAAGCCGGATTTGTAGTTTCGTTGGTAGCGCTACCCATTTCGATAGCGTTGGCATTAGCCTCAGGTGCACCCGCTATTGCAGGTCTAATGGCCGCTGTAGTTGGTGGAGTAGTCGTAGCGCATCTAGGCGGTTCGTACGTAACCATAACCGGAGCTGGTAATGGATTAGCTGTCGTCACTTTAGCTGCGATCACGACTTTAGGAAACGGAGATATGCTTGCAGGGTATTATATGGCGCTGGGAGCTATTGTTGTCAGTGGCGTTTTGTTATTCTTGTTGGGATCCGTCCGTTTAGGCGTATTGGCCGATCTTTTCCCCACCTCTGCCGTGCAAGGCATGTTGGCTGCCATTGGTATCATTATTTTGGCGAAGCAAAGCCACGTGATGATTGGAATATTAAATCCAGAAAGTACAGCTCCTATTCCCTTATTATTAGAATTCGTCCATTCAGTAGAGGCACTGTTTTGGGCAGATGCAGGGACATGGAAAACGGCAGGGATTGGACTATTCAGTTTGCTGCTACTTTCGGTATTTCCCAAGATTCGTGCACAATGGGTGCATTCTGTGCCGGCTCCGCTTTGGGTAGTCATTATTTCTGTCGCAGTTCAGATGATAGGTACGCGCATTTCAGGTACAAGCTTCTTCCCAGAAAAGTACCTTGTGAATATACCTGCGGATTGGATGTCTGCTTGGCGTATGCCCGATTTCTCTGGTATTACCAAAGGACCATTCTGGGGTGCAGCAGTATCATTAACCTTCATCGCGAGTATTGAAAGTTTACTCTCCATAAAAGGTATGGACCGTTTAGATCCATACAAGCGTCGCTCTAATGTCAACAAAGACCTGCGGGCTTTGGGTATAGCAACTGCCTTATCTGGATTGGTAGGTGGATTGAGTGTAGTAACGGTTATCGCGCGGAGTTCTGTAAATGTGAGCAATGGTGCTAAAACACGTTCGGCGAATTTCTTTCATGGTATTCTCATCTTAGTTTTTGTTTTGTTTTTCCGGACGCTATTAACACAAATTCCGCTTCCCGCATTAGCGGCCATACTAGTATTTACTGGATATAAGCTATTAAATCCATCGCAATTCAGCCGAATAGCTAGTGTAGGACTAGAGCAGCTTTTTCTGTTTTTCTTTACGCTCTTTGCGACGCTCGTTTATGGGTTAATAATGGGTATAGTTTTGGGTATGTTGGCCACATTTGTAGTGCAAGTATTCATCACAGGCTCAGGCATCGATATTCTGCGTTATTTCTATCGCCCTAATACCTTATTGTATGAAGAGGATGAACAGAAGTTCATCTTAAACATTAATTACTTCGCTAATTTCTTGAATTACCCTAGGTTAAAAAGTAAGCTAGACAGCGTACCAACTACTGCGACGCTTATTGCTGACTTCTCGAATACACAATTTGTAGACCACACTGTAATGGAGCACCTTTCAGGGTATACAGAGCTTTTTGATCAAAAAGGAGGTAGCCTCGAACTTGTGGGGTTAGAAGCCTTTGCCCCAGCTTCTTCGCATCCTTTGGGTGTGCAGTCACGTGCAAATCGTTCGAAGTTCCGCATGCAAGGTTCGGCAGGTAGTGCACAAGGACCGCGATTAAGTGCTAAGCAAGAAAAATTGAGTGCATTTGCCGTACTCAATGAATTGAAATTCACAGCGTGGCCCCAGTCTAAATGGGACGAATTAGTGGAGCAGTTTAAATACTTTAATCACCGTCGTATCGATTACACGACCAACCTACTTAAAGATGTTGACCAAAACTTCTATGCTTTGGAGGTAAGTTCACACAGTGGTGAATTTATTATGAAAGACAGTCAGCATTTGGCTTGTGTTGTTATGGAACCTCAAGTATCCAATTTACCCGAATTTGTTCTGGATCGAGAACGAATATTCTCACGGTTGGCACAATATACCGGGGTAAAAGATGTGGAGATTGGCAATCCAATATTTGATGCGAAATTTAAATTGAAAGGTCCCGATCCTAAGGCCATTAGAGCATTCTTCACAGATAAATGTGTAGACTTTTTACTCGAGCATCCTGATTTCCATATGGAGAGTAATGGAAAATCTATCCTAATATTCCATAAAGAACGTGTTGCAAGTGTGGCAGAGTTCAAATTGATGGTTAGTTTTGCACGCGATTGGGCGAAGCAGATATAAGTACCATCTGTTAGAGCCTAACAATAGAACCTTTGCCTAATGCTAATGCGGTGTGGGACAATGTACTGTCCTAGCACTGAAAGCGGCGGCTAACGAATAAAGAACCATTCACAATGAGTAATGATTTAAAAACCACCGCACTGACCCATGTTCATGAAGCTTTAGGTGCTAAAATGGTACCATTCGCTGGGTACAATATGCCGGTTCAATACAACGGATTAAAATTAGAGCACGCTGCAGTTCGCGAAGCGGTAGGCATGTTCGACGTGAGCCACATGGGTGAATTCTTCGTCGATGGGCCGCAAGCACTAGACTTTTTACAGTTGGTAACCTCGAACGATATAAGCCGTTTACTACCTGGAAAAATCCAATACAGCTGTATGCCAAACGCCCAAGGCGGTATTGTGGATGATTTGTTAGTATACTGCTTCTCCGCTCAGCATTTTATGTTGGTCGTGAATGCATCAAATATTGAAAAGGACTGGAATCATCTCATGCATTATGCACCACAGTTTGATGTCACACTCCGCAATCAAAGTGAGGACTACAGTCTACTAGCCGTTCAAGGCCCGAACGCTATTCCAATGCTTCAAACCCTCACGGATATCGATTTAGCAGCTATCAAATACTACAGTTTTACAGTAGATACTTTGGCTGGAATAGATGATGTGATAATATCAGCAACAGGTTATACGGGTTCAGGAGGATTTGAACTGTATGTGCACAATGCGGTTGCTGAATCACTTTGGGATGCTATAGTTAAAGCAGGTGATTCTTATGGATTGTTGCCTGCAGGTCTAGGTGCTAGAGATACCCTTCGTTTAGAGATGGGTATGGCGCTCTACGGAAATGATATTGATGATACGACGAGTCCCATTGAAGCAGGTCTTTCGTGGATTACGAAATTTACCAAAGACTTTGTCTCTTGCGAGCTCTTTCAGGCGCAAAAAGAAGCAGGTGCGGAAAATAAGCTTGTAGGCTTTGAGATGATAGATCGTGGTATTCCTAGACACGATTACCCTATTGCGGATGCATCTGGAGTCGTTATCGGTCGTGTTACGTCAGGAACGAATAGCCCTTCAACAGGTAAAAATATTGGTATGGGGTATGTGCCGACAGCCTTGTCAAAAGAAGGTTCGGTATTTTTCGTTATGATTCGCAATAAACCAATCAAAGCGCAGGTGGTAAAACTTCCGTTTTACAAGAAATAAGATCCGAAAGCACGAAACGTAAAAGACGCATCGAAAGATGCGTCTTTTTTTATGCATAAAAAAAGTGGCGTTGCTTTCCCTCAACGCCACTTTAACCCAAATACAAACAGAGTGATCGGAAAGATTGTTAAGCGATTATAATGCGGCTTTAACGGCCTGACCGGCGGGATGATGGCTGTAACGGTCTAAATATTCAGTGACGCTGTACGTATATTCTTTACAACGGTTGTGATTTAAGCACTTTACCTCACGGACCGTTCCAGCCTCAGCATCTAGAAAGACTTCAATAACGCTTTCAGGATTGTTAATGATGTAAAGTGCGGTTTGTGTAGGTATTGCAGTACTTAATTCAGTCATTGTCGCGTGTTTTTAAATGCAAATCAATAAACTATGATATTTATTGAACAGAATGTAAAAATAGAACAATAAATGTGAATTTGAAACAAAACCGAGAACAATCGGATACCTTAGCCCCATAAAAATGAGGTGACATGTCCGATTTCAAGTAATTTAGCGTAGCTAACAAAACCTAGTTACTCATTATGAAGATTGATAAACTTGACAAGCAGATTCTGGAGTATTTAGTAAAGGATGCACGTAAACCCTTTACTGAAATCGCCAAGGATTTATTAGTTAGCCCCGGTACCATTCATGTTCGCGTTAAGAAGATGGAACAAATGGGTATCATTAAAAGCACCTCAATAAGTGTCGATTATGAAAAATTAGGCTTCGGCTTTATCGCTTACATCGGGTTGTATACCTCAAGATCGTCAACTTCACCTCAGATTATAGACGCGCTCGGGAGAGTTCCAGAGGTGACAGTTGCACATTTGGCTACCGGTAAATATGGAATCTTCTGTAAGATACGTTGCCGCGATGCTTCCCATGCAAAGGACGTCATCTTTAGAATTAACGATATAGAAGGGGTTGAGAATACTGAAAGTATGATTAGTCTCGAGGAAAGTATTAACTCAAATACAGGCCTCCTTAAACTTATTATTGAAGACGGTAAATAATTAAACTTTTGATAATTACATATAAAAGGGCCCGGTGCTTTTGCACCGGGCCCTTTTGTTTTACTTAGGTTTTATCGTCATTAGTAATATGCAGGACGCCGTACATCGGTAAAGTGTTTTGCAAGGCGAAGTACCTGTCGACTGTAACCATATTCGTTGTCATACCACACATAGAGTACGGCAGACTTTCCATCTTCTGTGACTTGGGTTGCATTTACATCATAGATGGATGGACAGGGATTTCCAACGATATCAGAGGAGACCAATTCGTTGGACGTGTTGTAGTGAATTTGCTCTACCAATGCCCCCGATAAAGCTGCTTCTTTTAAGCTGTTGTGCATGGTTTCTAAATCCGTAGGATGTTCTAACTGTAAGTTTAGAATGGCCAATGAGCCGTTCGGTACTGGCACTCGAATGGCGGAAGATGTTAGTTTTTTGCCCAATCCTGGAATGCATTTATCGACGGCTTTGCCTGCTCCAGTTTCCGTGATGACCATGTTCATCGCGGCCGCTCTACCTCTACGGTACTTATTGTGCATATTGTCCACGAGGTTTTGGTCGTTCGTGTAGGCATGAATAGTTTCGAGGTGACCGCGTTCAATGCCGAAGTGATCGTTTACTACCTTAAGAACAGGAGAAATAGCATTTGTGGTGCAGCTGGCTGCAGATATTATTCGCTCATCCTTTGAAACACTGCTCTGATTGACGCCATGGACTATGTTTGGTATTCCTTTACCGGGTGCGGTCAGTAGTACTTTATCTACGCCTTTTCCTTCTAAGTGTTTACTAAGAGCTGTTTGGTCTCGGAAGGCGCCTGAGTTGTCAATAAGTAGTGCCTTGTTGATGCCGTAGGTTGTGTAATCCGCTTTGGTGGGGTCCGGAGCAGGAATGAAATAAACGGGTCGTCCGTTAATGATTAGTGCCAGGTTTTCTTCATCGACCTTTATGGTACCGGGAAAATCTCCGTGCACCGAATCGATTTTCAAAAGCGAAGCTCTTTTGTGCAAACTTGCTACATCAATGCTTCGAACTGCTACGGCGCGCAGTCGTAGCTGATTGCCACTTCCTTCTTGAACGATCAATTCCCTAGCCAATAATCGGCCAATGCGACCAAAGCCAAATAGAATTACATCGCGAGGTTCTAGGGTAGTAGGCTTGAAGAAGCTTCCTAAATGGTCCATGATCCAATGGTCAGCCGTATCGTCCGTTTGTGACCATTCGTGAGTGATACGGCCGATATCGAGCTTCGCATGCTCGATGGCGGTTCGCTTGAGCGCTAGTAGCATCTCTAGCGTATCTTCAACGCGAATGGCTTTACCAACAAAATCCGAGGCGTACTGATGCAATTCCAATACTTGGCTTGCACTTTTATCCCGGAGCTGGTTGCGGAACATGGTTATTTCAATGCCTCTGTTGTAAAAGAGTTCGTGTACGCAGGCACTGACGTCCACTGCGAGGCGTTCGTTTTGGATACGATGCCTCACTTTCTGAGTGTACTCTTGTTGAGCAATCATGTGATAGTTTTTGGTGGTTCTAGGCACAAAGTTAGGGCAGGATGTTAGAGTTAAAAAGGTTTATTTATACTTGTTAAAAACCTGTAAAACAATTGTTTAAGTCGTTTGTAAACAGTGTAATATGTACACTTTTGTAAGTGACTTTGGCGTAAAAAAAATCCCCCATCTGAATCGGTATGTTCAGTGGGGGAGTGCTTAAGGACAGTGGAGTGCTGTTACCACTCAAAAGCGAAGTAATTCGCTTTGCCGCTGGGTTCAAATCCTTGGATAAGAACGCCGTCTCCTGGGTTAAACTGTCGAACGAGCCGCTCAAAACTAGCAACGTTATCTACATAAACGTTGTTGAGTTTTACAATGATGAAATCTTTAGGTATACCCGCATTTTCGAATCGGCCACCCAGTATTTTAGAGATTCTTATTCCGTTGCGGATTCCTAAGCGACGTTTGTCTGTACTGCTTAAATCCTGGAGCTCTGCACCAAAACTGCGCAGTAATTCTTCCTCTTTTGATAGCATTTCAGTGGTACCTAATTTATTCTTAAGTACCACATTAAAGACCTCGTTTTTTCCCGAACGGTTGACCACCACGGAAAGTTTTTCTCCAGGTCGACGCTGCCCCAATGCTTCGGTAAGGTCGGCCCCAGAAACAATGGCCTTTCCGTTGACATTAATAATGACATCTCCTTTGGCGATACCTGCGTCGTCCGCTGCCCCTCCGGAGATTACATTAGCAACATAAACCCCTTTATTGACTTCTAAGTTTAATTCTTCGCTCAATCCGGCGGTAACTTCATTGTAGTTGATGCCTATAAATGCACGTTGTACTCGTCCGTATTCTTTTAGATCATTAACGACTTTAAGCATTAGGTTGGCAGGCACTGCGAAACTGTAGCCTTCAAAAGAGCCGCTGCGAGAAGAAATGGCGGTATTGATTCCTACTAGTTCTCCGAAAGTGTTGACTAGGGCGCCTCCGGAATTACCAGGATTAACGGCAGCATCCGTTTGTATAAAACTTTCAATCGCGCTTTGCTCGTCGATAATGTTGATATCACGACCTTTTGCAGAAATAATACCTGCTGTAACCGTGGAGGTAAGGTTGAACGGATTACCTACAGCGAGGACCCATTGGCCCAATCTGACTTCGTCTGAGTTTGCAACATCCACCTTCGTCAGTGCATTTCCCTCAATTTTCAATAAAGCGATATCAGTTGTAGGATCCGTACCGATCAATTCAGCTTCGTATTCGTCATTATTTGAGGTAGTCACAACTATTTTCTTTGCACCCTTGATCACATGATTATTGGTAACGACATATCCGTCCTCGGTTAGAATAACTCCAGATCCGGAACCTTCTACTTCGAATTTCTCTGGCGTCGACGGTCGACCAAAGAATAAATCATTAAAGGGATTGTAGTAATTCTGAACACGTTCTGCAGTAGTCTTTACGTGTACCACTGCTTCGACTGTGCGTTCTGCTGCTGCAACAAAATCTGTAGGAGCAGAAGGAAGAGGACGGTCTGCAGTCCAATGCACTTGTGAGGCGCCCTGATTCGTATCCTCAATAATAATCGTTTTTCCAGTCCATCCCAAACTGTGCGCGGCTCCGAGCGCTACTAAGCCTCCTATGGTTGTAAAGATTATTGGACGACTTATAGATTTCAGTAATGCTTTCATAAGGTTCATTCGTTAGATTCTTGTTTCCTTCGTACCTTCAAGTTGTACATCAAATCAACGCACATACCTCATCGAAACGCATAACTTTAACGCCTTTTAACACCTACTGGCATGTCCTACGTAGAATTTTATAAATACCACGGTGCTGGAAATGACTTTATCCTTATTGATAATCGATCCAATACGCTGACTTTAACGACCGAAACTATCGCGCAGTGGTGCCACCGAAATTACGGTGTCGGCGCTGACGGATTAATGTTACTGGAAGCACCTAAGGTAGAAGGGGATGACTTTTACATGCAGTATTTTAATGCTGATGGTAGGGAAAGTAGTATGTGCGGAAATGGCGGTAGGTGCATAGCGCGCTTTGCTGTGGATATAGGAATTGCCACTGAGGGTACCCTATATTTTCATGCCATTGATGGACCGCATGTTGCGGTTGTATCTGAGTTCAGCGTCGCCTTAAGTATGATCGATGCCCCTGCTGTTATCTCTCGAAACAATGGTTTTTTTATAGATACAGGCTCACCGCATCACGTAGAAAATAGGACACCAGGATCAGATTTTGTGCGCACTGCTCGTCTTATAAGAGACGTCTATGGGCCGGAAGGGGCGAATGTAAATTTTATTCAAGCGTGTGAAGGCGAACTTTCTATTCGAACATACGAACGCGGTGTGGAAAACGAAACGTTGGCATGTGGAACGGGTGCAACCGCGGCGGCGATGGTTGCGGTAGCACAAGGCTGGGTACCTTCTGCACCGGTGCGGTTGTATGCTCAAGGCGGAATATTGACAGTAGATTTTAAAGGTACTGGACCTTTTACCGATGTGGTGCTAACAGGACCTGCAGCGCAAGTTTTTAAAGGATGGTTGCCGTTATGATAGAAGTAACGGATAACGGATACTTACGTGCTCCTGAGCCAGAAGATCTTCAGTGGCTGTATGGCATCGAAAATGATGCATCGCTTTGGTATTTAGGAATAAGCAAGGAACCTTGGAGTAAAAAGGTGTTGGCCGATTATTTGGCCTCACAACCGGGCAACTTACAACGCGATGGTCAACTGCGCTTACTCTTTGTCTTTAATGGAGAAACGGCGGGTGCGATAGACCTTTTTGATTACGACCCTGTAGCTCGTAAAGCCGGAGTTGGAATTGTAATTTCAGAGGCGTTTAGAGGTAAAGGATTGGGTAAAATGGTCCTAAAAGCCTTCGAATCGTATTGTTTCCGGACGCTCGGACTGCATAGTCTTTATGCCCATGTCCCATCAAATAATGATGCTTCGTTACAATTGTTCGAACAATGCGGATACCGTATGGTTGGAATTCTAGAAGATTGGGTATGGTTTAACGGTGCCCATCAAAATGCACAACTCTTTCAAAAATTAGTTTCATGAGAAAACTGATGGTAATTACAGTAGGCGTGGTCATTCCAGGTCTATTGCTCGTATTGGTTTGGAAAGGCTACAACGCGGTTTTCGAAGCAAATGTCAATCCAGAATTGGCGCCATATGAATTATATGTAGAACCCGGAACCACTTTAGAAACAGTATATGAGGAGTGGTTTGAATCCGGCCTATTGCTTCAGCCGGAAGGATTTTACCTGATCGGTAAGAAAAAGGGATTGGATACGCTTAATACCGGACATTACGTCATTGAGGAGGGCATGAGTAGCAATGGAATCGTAAACATGTTAAAGGCGGGACTACAGACCCCTGTGAAGGTGAGTTTTAATAGTGCAAAGGATTTGAGCGATCTAGCGGACCAATTAAGTCCTCAGCTGCTCGCTAGTACAACTGCTCTTTATAAGGCATTACAAGCGCCCATGGAAGGATGGGAAGGGCCTTTGAAGCAAGGAGCCTTTTTGCCCGATACCTATGAGTTTTATTGGAACGCCAGCGCAGAAACTGTTGTAAATAAGCTTTATCAGAATACCATTTCATTCTGGACACCTTCGCGCATTCGTCAAGCTAAGGAATTTGGCATGACGCCCGGGGAGATTAGCACATTGGCTTCCATCGTAATGAAAGAAAGTAGTAAAGCAGACGACCGTCCGAAAGTGGCCCGTTTGTATTTAAACCGATTGGCAGCAGGAATGAAGTTGCAGGCAGATCCTACTGTAATCTATGCTATACAGCAACAAAATCCCAATGCGGTGGTACAGCGTGTTTTGCGTAAAGATTTAACTATTGATTCGCCGTACAATACGTATAAGAATGTCGGTCTTCCCCCAGGACCCATTTGTATACCTGAGAAGTCAGCACTATTAGCTGTATTAAACGCGCCTGAGCACGATTTTATCTTCATGTGCGCAAATCCCGATCAACCCGGTTACCACGCTTTCGCACGCAATTATGCAGGTCATTTGGTGAATCAACGCAAATGGACGAGATGGCTGAACAGCCGAAAAATATATAGATAGTTTATTCTTATTGCTTGAACCCTGTTTTGGGCTAAAAAAAACACCCCCGCATTCTCGAGAGAAGTGCGAGGGTGAAAAAAAAGAGTTGGTTGTTGTATTACTCTACAATCAAACGTTGAACATCTGTTCCAATAGGAGTGACGGTCTCAACAAGATACATACCTGCTGCCCATGCGGACGTCTCTATTGTAAAGGTCTGTATTCCAGAAGTTCCATGAACCGTGCGTTGCTCGAGGATTTGTCCCTGCGTGTTCCGCACAGTGATTACTACATCTGCATCGCTTTGGAAGCTGATTGGAAGCTGAGCAACCCCCGACGTAGGGTTCGGGTGGATGTTACCAACACCAATGTTTTGTTCCAATTCTTCTTGACCAATCACATAAATTTTATCGTTATCACTGGTCTTGTAGAAACAGAAATCGTCAATGGCCCATCCGGCTTTATTAATAGTTTCATCAGAGCCAAAGCGGAATCTGAAGATCGCATTACGCGCCGTATCTACCGCTAGGTTAATGGTGGCTTGTTCCCACCCGTTACTAATACCAGTCCAACCCGGTTTAAAGATATCCAATGAAGTAACAAAACTGGTATTGAACCACGTCGCTCCGAAGAGGTTTGTACCTACCGTATGCCAGGAGATACCACCGTCAAAAGTAACATCTACAGTTCCTCCATCATGATAGATCTCAGTAGAGAAAGCATGCATGAATTCGTAGGTATATGTCTGACCTGAATCTAAGCGGAATACTGGCGTATACAGCGCTGAAGAATCACGTTTCTTGTAATTAGAGTCTAGATCAGTCATCCACGCATTCGCACCACTATTTGCGGAAACTAAAGGAGCAATATTCGGCGTTCCTACTTCCCAAGCAGTTAGCCCGTCCTTTACAAATGCATTTAAGGTCAACCATGGTGAAATGGCAGGATCATCAAAATCATTACAGTAAGAACTATCTACAGACATAATGATTTTATCCAGAACAGTAATATCTGCACAGATCTGGTCATCACTTGGGTCATTATCGGGCTTACTATCTGGACGTGAAGTACGTATACATACGTTGTAAAGTCCACTTGCAGGGCTAACCCAATCTTGATCAAATTCGTACCATGATGTTTTTCTTGGTACCAATGGCGGATTGAAGACGACCTGCTCTGGGTTAGACCATGTGGTTCCTCCGTCCGTACTAAATTCGACCAAACAGCTGTCAAGGACTTTCGCACCTGTATTTTTAATCAGGGTCTTCAGGTGGTTATTCTGATCAGGCACAGGCAAGTATTCCACAGTAGTTACATCGATAGGCGCGGCACTGTTTTGTGGCGGAATGTAAACTTCAACTTTATCTAAATTCCAACCGTCACTATTTCCCGTTCCCGATTTCATTCGTGCACGAAGAATTAACGGTGCAGCAGAAAAATTCCAGGTAGATAATGGCCAAGATGAAGACATCTGACCTTGCGCACCCACCCATGCATCACCTACCGAAGAGGTACCTGTGTTGTACCAGTTGGTACTTACTACGTTCTGTGGATCCCAGAATCCGAGTGTATTCCAAGTTCCACCGCCCTGGAACTCTATTAGTGCAACATCACCAGCTCCTAAATCAACGTCGTGAACCAGACGTAATTCTGCACCAGCAATAGTGTCAAAGCCTATAAATCTTGGGAAGTATAAGAATTCTTCAAGACCGCCAGGTACGTTTTGGTTCGGACGTGTAGCCATACCGTTGTTGTTACCTAAGGCGTTGATTTGATCAACTTTCCATAAGTCTAGTGCTCCCGAAACGAAGAATCCTGAAGAATCACCATCGTTACAGTTTTCAAAGTCTTCTACAAATCCAGACTGAATGTATACTTCAGGCCAACCCGCACTCTTGACATAAGACGAATCGTTCCATGAATGGTTGTCATTCGATTTAGTAGTGTAGGCGTATACCTCGAAAGTTCCTTTTGGCCAAGCAACAGTGTTTGTGTTATCCGTAACCAGCACATTACCTCCGGCTGGAATAGAACCGCTGTGGGTGAAGGTATATGTAGTACTAACTCCTGCATTTGTACCACAAGTAGGAGTGACGGTATATGTTACCGGTACATTACTCTGAGCGTTCTTACCAAAGTTTCTGACTTTGAATTTCGCTTTCTGAGTGGCTGGGCCACCCACCATATTAATACGTGCGACGGGGTTTTCTATTGCATCAACACCAACATCGACATTGGCCTTGTCTACAATAACAATATCATCGAACGCAATATCTGCAGCGACTCCAAATCCAGATTTCTGCGCTATAAAACGAAGCTTCACAAGATTACCCGCTTGTGCACTTAGATCAACCTCGTAGAATGACCAATTGTCTTTTTCATCAGTCAGGGTAGTCGTATATGGTGTCATCGGATTTGTCCAGAAGTTATCTCCTGACTTGATCCATTGTACACGAATAGCTCCGATATCAGCTCCGTACATGTGGTGACGGAACTGAAGAACAGGCTTAGTCATATTGCTCAAATCCAAACATTTCGAAACAAGTGTTGCGGAGGCTGGTGAAAGACCATAGTTGCCTTCTGTAACTAAATAGTTTCCTTGGGCACTTTTATCGGTGATTGGACCTGAGCCTATAGTTGGGGTCCATTCGTCACCTACCATAAATGCAAATTCACCACTATTCCCTGCTGGAATAGCTGTGAATACATCTGTAGGGAAGCTACCGGCATTGGCTGCTGTATTATTTCCTGAAGTTGTTCCTGCACCATCAAAGTCCAATACATAAGGGAAAGTCGAATAAGGCTCTTCGTGAACTATTCTTATTGGACCGATGGTGTCATTTGTGGCTACGGTATCGCCTGGTTGTTCTGTATATACCCAGATGTCATAGATTCCATACCCACTTAGGTTGGGTCCTGTGGCAAATGTGTAGAAAGTTGAATCACCCGTTTCTAAAGTCTTGTGGGTAATGTATTCTGTGTTCGTTTGATTCGTTGTGGTTCCTGCCGTATTGGTGTAATCAAATTCCCAAGTAACAGGAACACTGTCAAGGCTGGTACATCCGTTATTTTGAATCCACAAATCAATGGTTTCGTTGTTTGAGTAAGAACAATAGCCATTTTCAGGATTGAAGACATCACGCAGCGCTACTTCATAAGTAGGTGGTTCATAGATGCGTATGTTATCAATTGCGACATCACCTTTCAGTGAATTCCCTCTGTTTACAGAGAAACGAATGCGCGCATAGTCTCCTGTTATGTCGTTCAATGCAACAGAATAGGTTTTAAATGGATCGCTAGATTTAGTCTGTTGTTGACCATCAATACGAGCGAGACCTGTATAGGATGAAGTGTTGAAACCTGTATCAGCAGTGATTGCAAGGAAGTCAACATGAGCGCCATACATGTGGTAGTCGAATTCTAGGATAGCACAGTTGTAACTTCTTAAATCCAGACATGGGGTGATAAAGTGCGCCTTATCGTTCGATGAACCTTGTTCAGCTTCAGTATAAATGTATTTACCACCGCCGTTCGGTGATCCATCACCATCCGGTCCTGTTAAGTTTGTTGCCGTACCTCCAGTTCGTATTGACCAAGCAAATCCTATGGTGTTTTCGTTGGGTATGACTTTATAGTTTTGGCCGTAAGGTGGATTTTGATCTGGGAAGTTACCGCGATGGCTAACTCCTGTAGCGCCTGTACCGGATCCAGCAACCCAGTACACGTTGTTTTCAAAGTCCTGATCTACAGGTAAGGTAGTAGAGTATGGGAAAGAAGTTTGTGTAGTTGTCCCACAAATAGGAGGTAGACCAGCGTCTCTCCAGAATTTGTAAGCGAAAATTGATGCAGATTCTAATGGGTCTCTTACTACGTTAGGGCAGGCACAGTCAAAAATACGTACGTACCATTCGATGGTATCGTGAATATCTATGTTTCCAAAAGTGTAGGTGTATTGAGATGAATCCGGACAATTGCTAGAGAAGGATGAGCTCATTAAAGAATCACTCCATGTTCCCCAAGAACTCGCTGAATAATCGTAGCGACGCATATATATTCGCATACTGTCCACACCAACATTGTCTTTCCCTTTTACCCGGACTACCTGCGTGGGCATGTAGCGAGCGCCAATGGGTTTGGCGGGAACACTCACATTAACCCAATCCATAGTCGGCGGCTCTAATTCACAGGGTGCCCCTTCAACCATAATGTTGTCCACAAACCAGCCTTCAAGTGCTGCAGGTGAGGGTGTACCCGTTTTGTTTGACATGATGAAGCGTAACTTACAGTTGGCATAGCCGTATTGCGAGTTTGCATTGTCGTAAGTTCCCAAATAGCTACTCAAATCAAATGTTTCACGCGCCCACCAGTCAGATGCTGTCGCTGGCGTAGGTCCTGTTCCAGTGTTGGAATTACCAATAGTAGGTCCGTACCAATAGGGGGTAAGTAGTTGTGACGGGTAAGATAATTCGTTAAACCAACCCTGAGAACTGAACTGCGGGCTACCGCCTTGGTAGTGTGCGCTCGTTAAATTCACCCAAGTCGCGCCGTTGTCACGTGACATTTGGATGAACGCCTTCTGTATGTAGCGTATTTTACAAATTTGGTCAAACGTGAATCGGACATTAGTGTAGGTCACCGTAGTGAACGCATCCGTTTCGAAAACGATCGAGTCATTCGCGTAAATCTGCGTATGAAAGGATGCATTGCCTGTGGTCTTGATGTACGATGTATCGTTCCAAGAGCGCGTGGCATTGGTGGAATCCGTGTTGTAGTTGGCGGCAACTGAGTCGGCGCCTAGGGTTCCATCGAAATTTTCCGTGTAAACGGTGTCAATTGGCGGTGCAAATTGTCCAAAAACCGCTGGAGAAGCGAGGGCAATAAGGAGTACAGCTAGTAAGCTTTTCTTCATTTTAACGCGTTTGTGTTAACGTATTTTCAGGGTAGTTACAAATATATAAAAATGGGAATGCGCCCGACCTGAAAGTCAATAAAAGTGGCACTTTAATGTGCCAGTGTTAAAATGTGTTGATTGAGGCTATTTTACGTTAAAGTAAAAAACGCGCTCCTGCTCGAGAAAAAGTTCCAGTAAATCTTCACGTTCTACGCGTCCGACTCCAGCTGGCGTACCCGTGAAAATGAGATCGCCCGTCTTTAATGTGAAGTATTTTGAAACATGGCTAATAATTTCATCTACCGAGAATAACATGTTTGCTGTAGAGCCGGATTGAACTGTATTTCCATTAATATCTAGACGAAAATTAATGTCTTGAATGTCTTTACCGATTGTTGCTAGTGGAAAGAATTTTGAAACCGCTGCAGATCCGTCAAAAGCCTTTGCTTTTTCCCACGGTAGTCCCTTTTCTTTACACTGCGCTTGCACATCTCTCGCAGTGAAATCAATACCTAAGGCAATTTCGCTGTAGTACTTATGGGCAAAACGAGATTCGATGTGCTTACCCAATCTATTGATTTTGATAACCACCTCAATTTCGTGGTGGACGTCGTTACTGTGTTCTGGAATGAAGAATGGATGTTTCTTGAGAAGGATTGCCGTGTCTGGCTTGAGGAACACTACTGGCTCCTCCGGAATAGGATTGTTGAGCTCTTCAGCGTGTTTAGCATAATTCCTCCCGATACAAATAATTTTCATCGCCGACGTTTTACTATTTATTGAAATTTTTGAGTCGGATAGCGGTCAAAACCTTTTTAGTGTAAAGCGGGAAATCAGCGTTCTGAATCCAACTAAAATATCCTGGGTTTTCTTGCAACACGGATTTTACAGTCATGCCACGGTATTTTCCAAAAGTAAAAATTTCTTCATCCTCATCGTTAAAAGCGATAAAGCCGGCGAAATCCGCAACACGCTGTCGGTTAGAGAAGTCTGAAAGAAAGTTCATGTCATTTTCTAATTCTTCATAGCGCTCGATTTGTGCTTTCAAGACTTCATACGTTGCGAGAACATCTGCCTCAGCGGTATGTGCTCCGTCTAAATTTTTACCGCAATAGAATTTATAGGCAGCACTCAAAGTACGCTGTTCCATACGGTGAAAAATATTCTGTACGTCAACAGCTTTACGCTTACCCATTTCAAAATCGATGTCCGCTCTAAGGAATTCTTCGGCCAGCAATGGGATATCGAATTTATTACTGTTGTAACCAGCCAGATCACTATCACTTATAAGTTGATGTACAGTGGCTGCCAATTCTTTAAACGTCGGCTCGTTGGCTACATCCTGGTCATAGATCCCATGAACGGCGGAAGAACCCGCTGGAATGGGTACCGTAGGATTCACGCGCCACGTATGCGTTTCTTCTGTACCGTCAGTATGGATTTTATGGACACAGATTTCTACTATGCGGTCACTGGTTACATTGACGCCTGTAGTTTCTAAGTCGAAAAAACAGATGGGACGGGTAAGATTTAATTTCATTGGAGTACGATTCAATTCAAAAAAAAGCCACCCCTAAGGGCGGCTTCATAAAGTTATAAATTTTGGAATTAAATCTCACGATCTAAATCCCATGATTCTAAATATTCGGCTACTCGTTTTACAAACATGCCTCCCAAAGCTCCGTCGACCACACGGTGGTCGTAGCTGTGACTAAGGAACATTTTGTGGCGAACTGCAATCATATCACCTTCGGGGGTTTCTATTACTGCCGGTTTTTTAACTATCGCACCTGCGGCCATAATGGCTACTTGTGGTTGATTGATGATAGGTGTACCCATGACATTTCCAAAGGTTCCTACGTTGGTTAAGGTGTAGGTTCCTCCGCTGATTTCATCAGGCTTGAGTTGGTTGTTTCGCGCACGGTTAGCTAGATCGTTCACTGCTTTTGTGATGCCCAACAAGCTTAGTTGATCTGCGTTTTTAACGACAGGAACAATAAGGTTACCCGAAGGTAGAGCGGCTGCCATACCCACATTGATATTCCCGTGTTTTATGATGTTTGTACCGTCAATACTCACGTTAATCATTGGGAAATCCTGGATGGCCTTAACGATGGCTTCCATTATGATCGGAGTAAACGTTATTTTTTCTCCATGCTTTTTCTGGAATTCACCTTTTACCCGGTTACGCCATAGCACAACTTTTGTCATATCTGCTTCAACGAAGCTTGTGACGTGCGGAGAGGTTTGAACTGAATTCACCATGTGATCAGCAATGAGCTTTCTCATGCGGTCCATCTCAATAATTTCATCTCCGGATCCAACATTGATCGCAGGAGCTGAAGTTTTGGGCGTCGGGGTGGAAGCCGGAGCTGCAGGCGCTACGGCGGCGGCAGTTGGTGCTGCACTAGCTGCAGGCGCTTTATCGGCTTTCGCTTGACGTCCGTCTTCTAGATAGGCGATAATGTCTTTTTTAGTAACTCGACCCTCTTTGCCACTTCCCTGTATTTGATCCAATTCCGATTGACTAATGCCCTCTTCTTTCGCCATAGAACGTACGAGCGGTGAATAGAATCTACCGTTTGAATTCTTGGAAATCGGTGCACTAGGCGAGGGCGCGCTTACTGTTGCAGCCGCCGCGGCTACTTGAACTTCAATTTCAGCTGCAGCTACTGCTGGTTCAGGAATACTTTCAGGCGTAGAAGTAGCAATAGTTGAGCCACTATCTTCGCCTTCAATTTCTATAATTGCGATGGGGCTACCTACTTCGGCAACTCCGTTTACATCTACTAAAATTTTGACTAACGTTCCGCTAACAGGTGAAGGTACTTCACTGTCTACTTTATCGGTAGCAACTTCAACTACGCTTTCTTCAGCGTCTATGAGATCACCAACGTTTTTCAACCAGTTCGTTACGGTAGCTTCTGCAACGGATTCGCCCATTTTGGGCAAGATTAATTCAAACTGAGCCATTGAATTTGGGTTTTTCGGTCCTCGAATTTACGGCAAAAAATCCCACTATTACTATTGTGCTAGAATTTGCTTAGTTCCCAGAGCTGGCGCAAATCGGACTTTAATTCTGCTTCTTTTGCATAGTTGATAACAAGAGTGGATACACTTTGCGATACGTTCAAGACTTTTGGGATTCCGGTCGCAATATCGAAAATCGGAGCAGGAAGCATCGGTAAGTGATTTTTTGTCGCTGCTTCAGCAGTATAGCCGACTAGAGTCGATTTTCCAGTGATTATTTTTCCAGAATAAAGGAGCCAATTGATGCATCCTTTTGTGCGACCCGTGATGGCGGCAAGCGTCACTGATAGCGGCAAAGTTAGGATGAGTAGGAGCGTTAGGGTGATGTCAAGCAATCGTTTTTGACGGCGGTAGTTGGCATCTGCGGCATTGAATCGGCCCAAGCCATAAGTCTCACCCTGGTTCAAACTACTGTTTGATCCCACGATATACGGTCCGCCAGCCACCAAAGACTTTATATTGGTCTGTGTACCCAATTCGCTCATGATCCGCATAAGAACGGACGCTGGCCAAGCATTGGATTCAACCACACATTCGTTGATATTGTAGAGTTGAATCTTTGCCTCCAATTTTTCCAAGTTCAATGGTTCATTACCAACCGCAACATCATGCAAGAAAAACGCAGGAACGATGCCATTTTCAGTCAGTAATTTTTGAAGCGATGCCTTTCCAGAATCGGAGCCTAAATAAAGCATCCTAGGGCGTTGAACGGGAAGGGTAAATAAATGTTTTCCAGTGAGCAGTCCAATAATGGAACGCCAGAGAATGAGCATAGTAATACCTCCCAATCCACCAAGGAGGAGCAGGGCACGAGAGAATCGAAGCTCCTCAGGAAGCAATCCATAGAAGAAGCCGATCACAAGTGTGGCGATAGCCATGGAACGTGCAATGACAGCCGGTCGCGTATTCTTCGTATACACCCCACTTAAGGCAAGGGCTAGCAGCCAAAATAGAATGTAAGATCCTTGAACGTAATAGGTATAGGTATCTGGATACGAGCCACCATTGATGAATCTATGGTTGTGTTCCCAGTAGATTTTTAATTGGTCTAATGTCAAGGCCAAAAGTAGGATGTCAATGATCGGCGTTGCCGCACTTTTCGCCAGACGGGCTACTAATGCCAATCCGGCACGAAGGTAAATCCCTAAATAAATAAGCAGCGTGTAGGCGAGGGCAGAGGAACCGCTGAACTGCTTTTTAGCGAAAATGATCATGGCTTGATAGAACATTTTCACATAGTTCAGACTGCCTCGTTTCGTGCTTTCCCCTTTGTAGTGAATGATCTGAGAATCACTGATATAGTGGTTTTCATGGCCCGTTTTTAGTAACTCGTAGCTAAGATCAATGTCTTCACCGTACATGAAATACCGCGGATCAAATCCACCTACCTCCCGCAATAACAGGGTAGGGACCATCATAAAACAACCTACTAAAATGTCCACCTTATGATTGCCATCGGGATCTAAATGCCCCATATGGTAGCGTGCAAAAAAAGCTGATTTCGGGAAAATTCTGGAAAGTCCTGTAATTTTCCACAGTGCCGTCATTGGGGTAGGTAGCCCGCGCTTGCTTTCCGGAAGGAACTGGCCTGTTCCATCAATACCCTTTATACCTAATCCACCCACTTCCGGGTGCGACCTTAAATATTCAATACACACCTCTAATGTATCTTCCTGTACGACGGTATCGGGATTAAGAATAAGTGTGTACGTTCCTTTTGCGGCCTCAAAACCTTGATTATTTGCACGCCCAAAACCGACATTTTCTTTATTTGCAATCCACCGTACCTCAGGAAAGGCTTTTATAATACGCGATTCGCCGCTATCGGTGCTTGCATTATCGACAACGATGACCTCGTAAGCATAGTCCGTCTTACTTCTGAAGATGCTTTCCAAACACTGCGTCAAAAACTCTTTAACGTTGTAGTTGACTATGACTATGCTGAGATCCACTATTTCGGGAGACTTTGTTCGTACGGAATGCGCTGTTGAATGCTACGTCCAAGCGTCACTTCATCAGCAAACTCTAATTCATCACCGACTGATATACCGCGCGCAATAGTGGTGAGTTTGACATTGAAGTCTTTAATTTTTCGATAGAGGTAAAAATTCGTGGTATCGCCCTCCATAGTTGTATTTAATGCAAAAACCAATTCTTCAACATCGCCGTCTTTCAACTTCTGAATCAAATGATCGATCGTTAAGTCGCCCGGTCCAACCCCGTCCATGGGTGAAATCAATCCACCCAATACATGGTAGGTGCCTTGGTAGCCGCCTGTATTTTCTATTGCCATCACATCTCGCACATCTTCTACAACGCATACAATACTAGAATCGCGCTTTGGTGAGGCACAAATACTGCAAGTTTCTGTGTCAGAAAGCGTGTGACACGTACCGCAAAACGTCGTGTTTTGACGTAAATCGACTAAAGCAGCGGCTAAAGCATCCGTCTGCCCTTCTGGTCTACGCAACAAATGCAACGCCAGCCTTAAGGCAGTTTTCTTGCCTATACCTGGCAACCGTGAGATTTCTTCAACGGCTTGTTCTATTTTTCTACTGGAAAAATTCATCTGTTTCAAAAGTAAGGGATTGCGCATATTTGTGAACATGAACTACACGCTCTTTTTAATTCTCTTGCTTGCCTATGTAGGTGTGCTCGTTTTGATTGGTAAAATAACCTCGCGTGGCGCCACCAATGCTACCTTCTTTAACGCGAATAAAAACGCTTCTTGGTTGCTGGTAAGTTTCGGCATGATTGGCGCTTCACTCAGCGGTGTCACCTTTATTAGCGTGCCTGGATGGACGGCTGCCTCCGGAATGACCTATCTAATGATGGTTGTGGGCTTTTTCTTCGGCTATTTACTCATTGCTTTCGTTCTACTGCCCGTATACTACCGCTATAATGTGATCAGTATCTATAGTTTTCTGGGTGAAAAACTGGGTGCTTCGAGTTATAAGACTGGCTCCGCTTTCTTCCTGCTTTCACGTATAGTTGGGGCGAGTGCCCGTCTGTATATCGTCACTATGGTGGTTCAATTAATGATATGCGACGACCTCCATATTCCCTTTCCCATCACAGCAATAGCTGTACTCGCACTCATCGCCCTCTACAGTGCAGCCGGGGGTATTGCCACCATAGTTATTACTGACACTCTTCAAACTGCATTTATGCTCATTGCAGCGGCTTTGGCGCTCTATTTTGTGGGTAAAGCTGTGGTTCCTCAGCAGCAAAGTTTTTGGGATTATATTTCTACGAGCGACATGGCATATGTCATCAAATCAGGTTCTACACAAGCATGGTGGAAACAGCTTCTTGGGGGCATGTCCATTGCTGTTGCTATGACGGGTTTAGATCAAGACATGATGCAGAAAAATCTGACGGTCGCGCGCCTAAAAGACTCGCAAAAGAATATGGTCTTGCTCGGGGTGAATTTACTTTTCGTGAATGCTTTGTTCCTGGCCTTAGGTATACTCCTGACAGATTACGCAGCGCTTCAAGGCATTACTGCAACCGGCGATAAACTCTTCGCAGCCGTCGCTACCAGTAATGGTATGCCAGCGTTATTAGGAGCAGTGTTTTTCCTTGGTCTTTTAGCAGCTGCCTTTTCTAGTGCAGATAGTGCACTTGCCTCACTTACCACTGCTTTTTGTGTCGACTTTCTTGGAATGAATACAAATGACGAGTCCAATCGCAGAACCAAAGTATATGCAGGGTTTATGGGAGTTTTACTTCTTGTAATGCTCTTGATTTTTTCCCTGAAAGCGGACAGTATCATTTCCACATTATTTACCGCGGCAGGGTATACCTACGGTCCGTTGCTGGGACTTTTTGCCTTTGCTTTGACACAAAAGAGAAAGATTCATGGATGGGGAATTACATGCGTAGCAATAGTTAGCCCATTTTTAGCCTATGCCCTAAGCATATGGGCACCCCGGCTAGGGTACACCATAGGTTTCGAGCTTTTACTTTACAACGGTTTAATCACATATCTCGGTGCTTGGGCCTTGAGCCGCCGCGCCTAGTATTTTGTGACTTTGAAATTCTGTACTGAATTTTCAGTAGTAACCTTGACTTGATAGAATCCGCTAGCATAGGCTCTAAGATTCAGTGTGATGCGTCCAGTGGTTGCATTGAAGATACTTTCTTCCATTAAAGCACCATTCATTCCAAAGATTTGAACGAATACCTTTCCTTCGACCTCTGCTGTGTGCAGGTGAAGTATACCTTCCGTAGGGTTAGGATAGACCACCATTGCAGCAGTACCGTCTTCGTTAAGCCCAATATTTGAATACGGCACACTAATACTATCCATTCCACAATCTGTGGTGATGACGAGTTTCACCGTAGTAGGACCGTTCCCAGAGAAAGTGTGCGTCGGATTCTGCAAAGTGGAAGAATTGCCATCTCCAAAGTCCCAGAACCAAGCATTTGGCGTTGGCGTACTAAGGTCATTGAATTGGTACGCAAGACCGCTGGTGTTTTGCAATCCGAAGTCTGCTTCTAATTGTGGCCCAGGAATTAAAACAGCACTGTCTGCCACAAAGGTGTAGGCATTGTAGTAAATGTATTCTAGGTCGTAATTCGTAGCAATAGTTAGGGTTGACGTATGCGCACCCATGCCTAGGAACGTTGAAAGTAGGCTTGATCCTTGACGATTGAGTGTAAATAGACCATTGACTGTAGTATCCGCACTACTTAAATCAAAGCTAAACGGCGTGTCTTCACAGATAGGTGAAACATCTAAAGTGGCCATTGCAGATGCACCGGTAGAAATGACACGTATGTTATCGATGTACAAATTGTTCCCATAGCCACCGATTCCTTTTATGCGGAATTGGACAAAATCGCCGCTTGTAGTAGAGAGAACAACGCTATCCGTGCGCCAATCACTAGATCCGCCAGGTATGAATTGGCTTTGAGAGTTTGAAGTCGTTGCCAAACCGGCACCCCCTTTTTCATAAACTCTTGTAAAACTAGCCCCACAATCTGTGCTTACTTCAACGACTAGAGAATCGGAATAGGCCGCAGAATAGGGTGCATAACTCACGTCGAAATACAACACGGGATTGTAACCGTTGATATCGAACTTTTCGCTCAAAAGGCCGTCTTCTGCGCCGATGGTGGAGTAGTTGAAGTAATTCATATACATCACTTCACTTTTAGCCCCGGTAGGTCCAGTAACTTCCCCTTTGGTCCAACTCGTACTGCCGTCCGGGTTTTCTGTAGTAAATGCTACGGCTCCATTCCCGGTCCACGTTTCGATAAAAGGAAGCGTTTGTAACGGGCTTACGGTGACAGCATTAGCGAACACAATGGTATCCGCGCCGTAGGTGTTGCTTGCAATTAGCGTAATGGTGTATGCGCCGTAGGCACTAAAGCTGACTTCTGGATTTTGTGAAGTGCTCGAAGTTCCATTGATAAAACTATAAGTAGAAGGTGTGATGGCCCAATTCCATGACGTTGGGCTTTTCGTACTGAGATCCGAAAGTAACACGCCAGTATTTAAACAAGGTGTACCAGTAACAGGAGCGAAATCCGCTACAGGAATACCAATATTATCTTCAATTTCGATGGCATCAATAGCCAAATCACTTTGGTAACTATCACCGGTAATGCCTTTAAACCTAAAGAGTACTGTATCTCCTGCGTAACTGCTGATATCAATGGCAACGTTCTTCCAACTGTTTCCTTGATTACCGCTCTGTGTAAAAAGTGTAGTCCAACTCAAACCATTGAATATGGCGACTTCTAGGTCACCCTGGTTCGCACCGTTCATGTGATACGCAAAACGCAATTCAGGGGATATACTCCCGGCTAAATCGATACATGGTGTATAAAGAAGGGCCTCTTGGAATTCGCAATTTCCTGAAGCTTCGAGGTAGAGGTATTTACCACTACCGCCTGTACCTGTTGTTGGTCCTGTACCGCTCGAACCAGTTGATCCGCTATTAGTACGCCAATCGATATCGTCCTCTGTACCATTCGTTAAGTTGATGAAATCTCCACCTAAATTACACACGGTTCCACCACAGTTGGTGTTCGTTCCACAATTTGAAAACCCGTCAAAATTCTGGGTAAAGGGCAATCCGTAGAGCGATGAATTGTAATAATTAATATTCTGTAGAACGGTATCATTTAAACTGTTTTGATCGCCGCTGAGTTCTGACCAGACTTTAAGCGTTTGGGCATTCGTTCCGCTCCATGTAATGGGCGTTGCAAATGTGAAAGTGGCATTCGCGTAGGAATTTAGATTTCCAAAAAATGTATCTCGCACAGTCGTTGTACCGAAAGTCATAGCCACGGGCAATGTATCCAACACTTGTGTGGAAGGATTGGTAATACTGATAGTTACCGGTTGCATCGGGTTCTGACACGAGGTTATGAATTTCGGGCTTAATAAAGTGCTAATACCACCGTCTCGTGGGAGCGGACAGGCATTAGTTCCTGAAGGAAGTTGAACGGCATAAGCGCGGCGTCCCTCAACGGAGTTGATCGCTCCGCTTACGCTAAACCATGTCCCGCTTATGGGCTGGTAAGGAATGATCATACTCGTGGCTGAACTGTTGTATACGCTGTCCATGTAACTCGTACCTAATATGTAGGCGGTATAATCTGTTGCGCCGGTAACCGGGCTGAATGAAATTTTAATACTATCTGGACAGGCCCAGTCTAAACTGAGGTTAGTTGGTGTATTCAGGATAACGAAGGGTCCTGCAACAGTGGTGTCTGTGCCTTGAATATTGCGTAAAAATGCATTTTTTGTAGCGACATTAGGTACGTTCCAATTGGCTACTCGGTTCCCTCCGGTGGCATTTAAATTTACATTGGACCAAGTCCCCATACTGTCCGTAGAATATTGCCATGTCAATGAAGTTGATCCATTCCAACGCACATAATTTGCACCCGGTGTTAGTTTTGCATTTTCATGCGGGAATGCAATCGGGTTCTTTTCCATATCCATGGCATAAACGATGTAAAACGTCTGAGGCCCCTGAGGAATGTTTGTGCCATAGACGGTAAACCTGTAATCTCCTGAAGAAGGTGCATTAAGTGTAACCTGTTCCGCATTATTCAAGGTATCAATACCGCGGGTAGCACCGTAAAGCAGCGTAGTAGTGTTTGGTGTAGGATCGAGAACCCAAGGCTGGTATGTTGTAGCTCCAGTTAGGTCCGTTACTTCAAAATCTAAATTATTGACTAGTGCTTTTGATGCATTCGTAGAGCCTTCTTTATCCGTCCAGTAGAGCATAGCACTGAATTTGTTGACTCCTGCAGGTAAAGAAATGGTATAGGCTAAGGTGTCATTTGTAGTAATACTATTGCTGAAGAATTGGGTGTCTTGAATCACCTTAAGCGCTTTCCGCGCATTTACGCGCCCATAACCGTAAATAAAATCAGGACCAGGATTGCCCAAATCATCTGCGGTGTTCATTGCAATAGCTTTTAGTAGACCGGCATCCGCTGTATCCTGTTGCAAAACATCAAATGTATTGTGCAATACGGCGAAGTACCCTGCAACACCAGGGGCAGACATTGACGTACCGGTTTTGTTGCCATAGGTGTGGGAGTCAATAGTAGAGTAGACGTTTGTGCCCACTGCAGCTAAATCCGGCTTTATGCGACCATCTGCTGCTGGACCCCGCGAGGAGGACGTTGCGATTGCATCTGTACTAGTGATATTCGCAGTTGCAATAACATTCTTTCCTTGTTTATGACCACCAGTAACATTTCCCCATTGTGAACCTGCTCCGTAACCACAGTTCGATCCGTTTGAGTTACCTGCACTAAAGACATGCACAAGCGCAGCATTATCCCGAACATCCTTGTCCATTTGTTGCGCGTAGAAGGTGTATCCCGCGTTACAACCATTCGAATAGGAGCTGTTTGTCACTCGTATTCCGTAGGAAACATAATGTGCGTCTACATTGCTTAAATTGCTCGGATAGTCGTAATAAACCATGGTAGCTCCTGGAGCATTACCTTCTGCGGTTGGGTCAATATTACCTGCGCCGAAAATAGTACCAGCGACGTGGTCGCCGTGGTCGCCTATACTGTTGCCTGCCAAAGAGGTTAATCGGCCTTTATAGTCTGCATGAGGACCTATATCACCATCATCGCCAAGCCCGACAACTACGTTTGATCCGTCAAAAGACGTGTGCCCTTGGATGTAAGCTGTTCTTGCTGCAGCGCGACTGTTGTAATTTTCAGGAGTTCCAGGTTCTTCAATGGCTTGAATAAAAAGAACGGCATCATCTTGTGCCAATTGATTGAGCATATCTGGTTTAACCACTGCCGTATGCCAGTTCTCACCTAAATCTTGAAGTTGTGAAACAAATAAAGGCGCATTCCAATTTTGAGAAGTCAGAAATTGAACAGCAACACGACCGTCATTCAGTACCGCCCATTCCGGCCAGTCACCTATGGAGAGCGGACCATCTAGTTTCATCATTGGCGTCCATTTTACAAATGCACTGAGTCCTGCATCACGCAGTTCGGCAATGGTCACTCCTGCAGGAATTTTTACTTCAAATGCGTTTTTAGGCAAATAATGCCCGAGTTCTACACCTAAATCGCTCAATGCTTTTTTATCTTCGGCGAGTACGACACGATCCCAAAGACCTACTCCGTAGGTTGGTTGCGTATTGCTAAGTTGTTTAAACGTGCCTTCCTCTACGTGGTAGGTGCCCGATTTTAATTGGACTTTAAGCTGAGCTTGAGCTGCAAATGACGTGAACGTAAAAAGAAAAAGTAAAATTCTAACCATGAAATCAATTAATAAGACCACCAAGATAACACGCAGAAAGCCAAAAGTTCACGCTATTTTGACGCTGATTTTGTTTGTGATTGGAAATCAATTATTTGCACAATACACCCCGCTCTCTCAAAGTTCAGCATTGGCGGAAATGCAACGTTTTGGTTCAGGCAAACGTGTCTTATATATGGCTGCTCATCCAGACGATGAGAATACGCGCCTGATTTCATGGTTATCTAATGCCCTGGATGCTGAAACTACCTATCTCTCGCTGACTCGAGGCTCCGGTGGTCAAAACCTCATTGGCGATGAACTGGGTGCTGACTTAGGTGTGATTCGCGAGCATGAATTGCGCGCAGCCCGCAGTATAGATGGTGGGAACCAACGATTCACCGATGCCTTAGACTTCGGATATTCAAAAAGTGTGGACGAGGTGTGGACGAAATGGGACCACGACGACCTCCAGTTGCAGGCCGTGCGCACCATACGAGAGCTGAAGCCAGATTTTATCATCACACGTTTTCCTCCCGACGAAAGGGCAGGCCACGGCCACCACACGGCATCTGCAGAATTGGCAATAGAATGCGCTGAACTGGCTGCGGACCAGAAGTACGATACCGAAACCACAGCTTGGTCGGTACAAGGCGTTTGGTGGAACACCTCAGTATGGTGGGACGAAACCCTAAAGGACGACCCTGAGGCTGTATACCTTGATATGAGCGGGTTCGATCCACTGCTGGGCGACACCTACGGTGCCATAGGCGATGCGGCGCGTTCAAAGCACAAGTGCCAAGGATTTGGCGTTCCCATCAATCGCGGTCCGCGTGAAGAGTATTTCAAAAAGCTTTGGGGTGGCGGCGATTTATCCTCCTACCTAATACCGGACCGTGGGGCGGATGCACAAAGTATATTGGCTCAGGATGCCGCATTTGCCTTAGAAATAGGCGATCAAAAGCAAGCCATTACTAAATGGGCAGCGCTAGGCACGATATTGCTCGAGCAAACCACACCGGTATCGGACAAATACCAGCGCTGGCAACAGGTCATGCTTCATCTCTTGGGCGTTTATGCTGAGGTCTTCACTGCTATTAACCCCATGCCCGAAGGTCCCTCGTATCCAGCGACATTGCTACTTCAAGCCCTGAATGTTGATTTGGAGGTAAAGCTGGCTTCGGTCAAGGCACCAAACAAGGATATGGGTTTGAATCCCGCGCAGGTACTGACTGGCGAAGGGCAAGAGCTCGAAGTGGATTTGTCCGATGAGGGAAAAATCACAAAATATATCCGGGTCCGATTAGAACATGAATCCGCCATCATTATGCTTTACCTCAGGCCTGTCGCAAAGCTCAGTGACCGCGCCGTAGGGGAATACCGCGAGGCCATTGCGGTGGAGCCTGCCATTCATGCGAAGTTTGACCAAACCGTCTACTGGAATACGGGTAAGAAAGGAAGCATCGGATACAGTATTTACTCCAAGGATGGGGGTGATTTGAGTTGGTATTTGAGTGCTGCGAATGAGTTAAAACTAGCATGGGAACATGCAGAAAGTGCTACGCTTAATGCAGGGTGGAATCACTTTGAGGTTGAGTTACCATCGAAGCTATCTAATGGGTCATACCACTTGAATATCGGTGATGTGCCGTCATCACAAATGGGAATTGCTCATAAACCTTCTTATCTAGAAAAACATGCAATCAGTTACCCACACATAGGCACACATTATAGGTACACTCCGGCACAAGCGACTTTAACAGTCCTCGACCTCAACAAAAAGCGCATCAAAGTGGGCTACATTGAAGGGGCAGGAGATTTGATGGATGAGACGCTGGAAAGCGTCGGGTATGAGGTGGTTAGCATTACAGAAGAAACTCCCGAGCATTGGGACGAAGTAGATGCCATTTTGGTGGGTATTCGCGCTTTCAACACTGAAGCTTGGTTGAAGGAGAGTGAAAAGCGCATCAAAAGTTTTGTAGCCAATGGCGGAAATTTTGTAGTGACTTACACTACTGCGGGTCGAAGCGGGATGGCATTGCCCGTGCCCGTGCCGTTGACTATAGGGCGTGATCGAGTGACGGAAGAAGAGGCGCCGGTAGCTTTGAAAGAATCGGCTCTATTGCAGCGTCCTAATGAATTAAGCACGGCCGATTTCGAACAATGGGTACAAGAGCGTGGTTTATACTTTCCGAGCAGCTATGAAGGCTATAGTACTCCTTTACAAATCACAGAATCGACGGGAACGGTGTATGAAAACTCGACCGTAGTTGCATCATATGGCAAAGGTTCCGTAATTTACACAGGTTTGTCGCTCTTTAGAGAATTGCCGAAAGGCGTTCCTGGCGCTTTAAGATTACTTCAAAATATACTACACTATGACCGTTAAGAACACCTCAATCATAAATTGGAAGAAATACTACATAGGCGTGGTAGCGCTTTTGGTGGCAGAGATTGTAGCGTTCTATTTCATTACGCGTCAATACGTGTAAATGCACGCACTAGACTGGATTGTATTAGCAACGACCCTTGCGGCTATTGTTGGGTACGGCGTATTTAAAACACGCCGAAGAGGCGCGGGCGAGCTCTTAAGTGGCTCAAAAGATGTAAGCCTCTGGACCATAGGTTTAGGGATCATGGCGACGCAAGCCTCTGCGATTACTTTTCTCTCAACACCAGGTCAAGCCTACGCGGAGGATATGGGGTTTATCCAATTTTACTTTGGACTTCCTCTTGCAGTAATTCTAGTCAGTATTTTCTTTGTACCTGCCTATCGAAAGATGAGTGCGGTTACCGCCTACCAGTTTCTAGAACAGCGTTTTGACCGAAAGACCCGACTATTTACGGCGGCACTCTTTTTAATGTCTCGAGGATTGGCTGCAGGTATTACCATATTCGCACCCGCCATAGTTTTAAGTGCGGCCTTGGGTGTATCGCTTAATCTTATGATTGTCATTATAGGACTCATTGTAGTGTTTTATACCGTTTCAGGTGGCTCTGCGGCTGTAGCGGTAACTCAAAAGTGGCAGATGCTCACTATCCTTGGCGGTATGGGGATTGCGGCCTATTTACTTGTAGACAAAATTCCCGTGACCTTGCCGCAAGCATATGATATTGCAGGGCGTATGGGTAAGCTCAACATTATTAATACCAGTCTGGATCCAGGTACGCGTTATACGCTTTGGTCTGGCCTTGCTGGTGGCTTGTTTCTCTCATTGAGTTACCTCGGAACCGATCAAAGCCAAGTGCAGCGCTATTTAGGTGCTGAAAACCAGTCTACGAGTCGTTTTGGGTTATTGTTTAATGGCGTGTTTAAGGTACCGATGCAGTTTTCCATCCTAGCTATTGGAGTGCTCCTGTATGTGTTTTACCAATTCACTCAACCGCCTATTTTCTTTAACGAAAGCGAAGTGCAGCGCGCGCCGGTTGAAATTCAAGCAACATTAGACCAATTAGAAAATCGCCATGCCAATGTGTTCGAAGCCAAGCGTGAGGCGCTATTACATGGCGATTGGGCCGAGGTAGATGCTCATAAAGAACGTCTCACCCAACTTCGGGAAACGTACATGGCCACTCTTGAAGCCAATGTTCCCAATTTTCAACGCAAAGACACAGATTACGTCTTTATCACTTTCGTACTTAATTTTCTACCTAAAGGGTTGGTCGGTTTACTACTTGCAGTCATCATTAGTGCCGCTATGTCAAGCACTGCAGGAGAGGTCAGCGCTTTAGCGACTACAACCTACGTGGATTATTACAAAGTTTTTAGAGGCGAAGCGCAGCACCCCAAACGCGTGATTCGGAGTCTTACCCTTTTGTGGGGGATCGCCGCTATTGGCGTGGCGTTGGCAGCTCCGCTCTATGAAAATTTAATTCAATTGGTAAATGTCCTAGGGAGCCTTTTCTATGGCACCATACTGGGAATATTCCTTGTTGCTCTTTTTATGAAACGCATCGGTGGGAAATCTATTTTTATGGCCGGTATTGTTGGCCAATGCGTAGTCTTTTCAGTGCATTACTTAAATACCGTCGAACTTATTTCTTTAGGCTTTCTGTGGTACAATGTGATCGGGTCTCTCGTGGTTGTATGTATCGCAAACCTACTGCATTTTGGCTTGAGGAAAGGAGAGTTAAGTAGTTAGATATCAGTACTTAACTTCATGCGCTCGACCATTTCATAAACAGCCGGGCAATGGCGTACATTGGTCTCTGTGAGCGGTAGTATAGATTTCATGTTTGGATGATCGGTATGCGGGAATTGGCGGCACGCCTTTGGAGCATATTCGTAAATCGTACACTTATTAGAGTCTAGTGCTAAAAACGGGCAGGGCAAGCTGTTCATTACCCAATCGCCATCCTCATCGACGCGCAGGTACTTTGCCTCGAAATCGGCGGCTTTCATTCCTTGCTTTTTGGAAATACGAGCAATATCCTGTTTTGTAAGTAGTGGCCCAGTGGCACGACAGCATCGCGCACATTCTAAGCAATCTGTTTCGGCAAAGACTTCTTCGTGTAACGCATGGAATTTATGATTCAATCGTTTGGAATCTAATGCAGCCAAGCGAGCGAAGAACTTCTTGTTCTCCTTCCGTTTGGAGCGAGCGAATTCCTTAAAATCGTTAAATATGCGTTCCAGATAATCAGCCATTCGATTTTGCCACCAGTGCTTCTAGTTCTTCTCTAGTTTCTTTGACGTAAGCCTCATATTCCTTGGTAGATGGGCCGTAAAAACCGGTATGTATCTTTACTACATTCCCCTGGTGATCCAACATAATAGAAGTAGGATAGCTTCGAATCTGCTCTAACGGCAATACCGCATTGCGGTCTTGCTTAGGATCGAAGGTGGCAATAACCATAGGGAAGGAGGTGCCTAAATCGCGCTCCATTTTCTGTACTGCAGCCGTAGCCTTTTCTAAAGTCCCACTGTATTCATAACTCAACCCGAAAACATCAATGGCTCCCTCAAATTCACGGTAATACATGTCCAATACTCGGCCTTCGTCCATACAGTTAGGACACCACGACCCTTGAATGGCTAAGATGGTAGGCTTGGTGATGGTACGACTATCGAAGTGAACGGTATCGCCATCAAGACCCGGCAAGTGCCATTCAATGTGCGTATAATCTTCGCGCAACTTTGACATTTCTTCTGGATCTTCCAGCGTAGCATTATTATCTGCAACACCTTTGAAACGGTAATAACCGGTTTTCCCGGACCAAACATTGCCGAAAACGGAATCCCCGATGGTTACAAATTCCACGTTATTGATAAATCTTCCATCAAATCCCGTGAGTTGGTAACCGCCCTCATCCACTACTTTTTCTCCAGTTAGGAATCTCAAGTCGCCCGTGGAAGTCGCGATAGTCCCCACAATTGTATTTTCCTTGATGCCGAGTTGCAGCAAGGCTGGACGGGTCGTGCCGTTGCCATAATCTCGAATGATGTAGTACTGGTTTGCCGGTGGGGCATCGATAGCGGTACCGGGTGTAGTTACGTCTATGGCATCGAGTGGCTCCAGTGTTAACGGAATTTCATAATTCTCAGCATCTGTACGGTAGTACCTTCCTTGATAGCCGTTTTCAGTTTTGACCAGCCACAAGTCCGAAGCAAAGACCGGGAAGGTGCCGCGGAGGGTATCTTCTCCATGTAAGGCTACGTCAAAGGATTCGTGTACGCCATTTTGAATGGTTAGTGTTCCTTTAGCCGGGGTATAGGTAGCACTGAATTCAACGGTGGTGGAATCGTTCAAGCGCAATGCACCTTGGTACTGTTCAACGTGATACGATGCTACTTCTTCCGAGTTGCCGCAAGAAAAAAGGGCCATCGAAATGGCCCCTATGATGATGAAATTCTTCATGTTTGAATTAGAGGTTTAATTCCTCAATAAAGGTATCAATCTTTCTTTCAAGTTCAGCTTTCGTTGCTGCATGGCTACCGCCAGTAGTAGTGCGTACGCTGAAGTAAAACTTGATTTTAGGTTCCGTTCCCGAAGGACGTGCACTGACCTTATCTCCGGCTTCTGTGATGAACTGCAGTACGTTTGAAGCAGGGAGTTCTGTACTATGTGTGGCACCTGTGCGAAGATCTGTTTGAGTCGCTTTTCCATGATCGATGGCAATAATCACTGGTGAGCCGGCCAAATTTTTAGGCGGATCGTTGCGAAGGGCAGTCATCATATCCGCAATCTCTTGGGCGCCTGAGCGTCCTTTCTTCGTAATGGAGATCAATCGCTCTTGGTATTGGCCAAACTCACGGTGAATGGCTTCTAACTGTTGCAGAACGGTGCGGCCTTGTGCTTTGGCATTTGCAGCCATTTCTGCAATCATCACGGCAGAAGCAACAGCATCTTTATCACGCACGGCATCCCCGATAAGGTAGCCATAAGACTCTTCACCGCCTACCAGGAATTGTTCTTCTGGTTTGTTTTTGATGATATCAGCAATCCACTTAAAACCGGTCAAACAGCGGTAACAAGGTACCTCATATGCTGCTGAAATCTCTGCGATAAGATCTGTCGTGACAACAGTGGCAGCGGTAAAACCGTTTGCCGGAAGGGTACCGTTTCTTTTATATGCCTCCAGTATATAGTGGACCAGTAAAGCTGCTGTGTCATTTCCATTGAGGAGCTGCATCTTACCTGTGCCGTCGTTCACAGCAATACCGACGCGGTCCGTATCTGGATCACATCCTATAACAAGGTCGGCGTTAGTAGCTTCAGCCTGCGCAACAGCCATGGCTAAAGCAGCACTTTCTTCTGGATTAGGACTCGCTACGGTTGGGAAATTTCCGTCCGGTGCGCTTTGCGCTTCGACCAGTTGAACCTTGGTGAATCCAGCCTTAGCAAGGGCAGGAGGAACACTCACAATGGAGGTGCCGTGCAATGCTGTAAATACAATATCCAGTTCCGTCTTACCGGCGTTGCTTAGGCTTAGCCCTGCAACCATATCGGTGTATTTATCGTCTATGGCAGTACCTACGGTCTCAATCAAAGCCTCGTTGGCATCCCAACGGATGTCTTCGAAACGGGTTGCTCGAACCTTTTCAATCACTGCACTATCATGCGGAGGAACGAGCTGTCCACCGTCGTCCCAATACACTTTGTAACCGTTGTATTCTTTAGGATTGTGAGAAGCCGTGAGAACGATACCGAAATCACAACCCAATTCACGCACAGCGAAGCTCAGCTCTGGAGTTGGACGTAAATCTTCGAAGAGAAAGGTGTGTACTCCATTTGCACTCAAAACTTCCGCTACTTTGCGAGCGAAGGACTTAGAATTGTTTCTACTGTCGAATGCAATGGCTGCTTTTAGTGGCTTCCCATCAAAAAAAGATTTCGCATAAGCCGCTAATCCTTGTGTGGCTAAACCGAGTGTATAAGGGTTAATTCTATTGGTTCCCACGCCCATGATCCCGCGCATTCCACCTGTACCGAAATCCAAATCTTTATAAAATGGCTCAATCAAAGCATCACCGCCTTCCTTTAAAAGGGTCTCTGCTTCGGCACGCGTTTCAGCGTTGAATAAATCAGAAGTCCACAAAGTGGCATTTTGAGTAGCAATAGATAGAACGTCCGCGCTCATAGAAGTCAATGGTTTTTATGAAAAGTAAAAATACAAAAAGGGGGCCGGAGCCCCCTTAAGATTCCTAAGACATAGGAATATTTAATCAACAAGTAACAAACCGTTATTCGTTACCTAACATTTCGTAAGAACGTGCGATAAATGCAGTCAATTCTTCTCCGTGTAATAAGTTTTGCTGCAGCTTTGCAAGGTCTAAGGCTTGATTTACTGCCGAGCTACGTGCATCAGCATCTTCTGTATCAAGAATCTTCGAAGCTAATGGATGGTTCGCGTTTACGATAAGATCGTACATATCTGGGAAATCTCCCATGCCCATCATGCCACCGCCACCGGTCATTTGCATTTCCTTCATGCGGCGCATGAATTCAGGAACGGTAATCACTAATGGAGCTTCCGTAGAATCCATATCCTCCAGTTTTAAGGTGAACTTTTCCGTAGGCACTATAGTTTCTAAGCGGGTTTTTAATTCCTCTTTTTGCTTGTCGCTTAATTTCGCCACTCGCGTTTCATCCTTCTTAATGAGGTTATCTATCAAATCAGAATCTACACGGGCAAACGTTGTGTTTTCGTGCTCTTGTTCCAATTTCTGTAGCAAATGGCTGGTCAGAGGAGAATCTAGCAATAAAACGCTGTATCCTTTAGACTTCGCATTTTGAATGTAGCTGTGCTGTGCCTCTTTGTTTGATGCATAGAGAACGACCGTCTTTTTATCCTTGTCTGTTTGGTGCTCTTTGATGGATTCGAGGTACGCATCAAAGGTGTGAAGTCCACCGTCTGTATCCGAATACATTGCAAATTTCTTTGCCTTGTCGAAGAACTTATCCTCCGTCAACATACCGTATTCGATGATGATTTTCATATCGTTCCATTTCGATTCAAAATCGGCACGGTCCTTACGGAACATTTCATCGAGTTTATCGGCAACTTTTTTGGTGATGTGAGATGCGATTTTTTTAACGTTTCCATCCGCTTGCAGGTAAGAGCGACTCACGTTAAGTGGAATGTCGGGAGAATCAATCACCCCATGTAAAAGAGTTAAGAAATCAGGGACAATTCCTTCCACGCTGTCCGTAACGAACACCTGCTTCTGGAAGAGTTGAATTTTATTGCGTTGCGGCTCAACGTTTGGTTTAATCTTAGGGAAGTATAAGACTCCAGTGAGGTTGAATGGGAAATCCACGTTCAAATGAATATTGAACAATGGCTCTTCAAAGCTCGTTGGGTAGAGTTCTTTATAGAAAGTTTTGTAGTCTTCCTCTGTTAAATCAGACGGTTTGCGCACCCATGCTGGATTAGGGTTGTTGATGATGTTTGGGACTTTGCGTGTTTCCCATTTTGCATCTTCTCCTTCCGCTGCTGCATTGTAGCTTTCATCCTTCTCACCAAACTCAATGGAGATCGGCATGAACTTCGCATATTTACTGAGCAGCTCATTAATTTTACTTTCTTCAAGGAAATCCTCGCTGTCATCAGCAATGTGTAGCTTGATTTCAGTTCCACGATCTTCTTTTTCTATGGTATTCAGTTCGAACTCTGGATTTCCATCACAAATCCACTGCACTGCAGCGGCGTCTTTATGAGATTTTGTTAGGATTTCAACCTTCTTTGCCACCATAAAGGCAGAGTAGAAGCCTAGACCGAAGTGGCCTATCAAATCTGCACCTTCCATTTTACCCTCATATTCTTTCACGAATTCCTCCGCGCCAGAGAAAGCAACCTGGTTAATGTATTTGTCGATTTCCTCAGCAGTCATTCCGATACCACGGTCGATGATGCTCAAGGTTTTTTCTTTTTTATCCAACTTAATGTGGATGGTCAAATCGCCGAGCTCGCCTTTGGCTTCGCCCAAATTGGTCAATGTTTTTAATTTCTGCGTCGCATCGACGGCATTCGATACCAATTCACGTAAGAAAATCTCGTGGTCGCTGTACAAGAACTTCTTGATAATAGGGAAGATGTTCTGTGCGGTTACGTTTATAGATCCTTTTGCCATTTTTTAGAATTATTTGATTTCTGCTACTACTTCAACACTCGTGCCATTTGCCCTTACCATAATTATGTGTGACAAGGTGTCTACATTGGTGCCAATTTTACTTTATCTTATCACGAAATCAACTTTATTACAAGACAACCTATCATGTACACAGCTAAAATTTCCGGTACCGGCCATTATGTACCCGAACGTATCGTTACCAATGAGCACCTCAGTACCTTAATGGATACGACCGATGAGTGGATTACTGAAAGAACGGGTATCCGTGAACGTCGTTGGGTAGAAAAAGGCGATGGCAATACCGCGGCAACCATGGGTGTTAAAGCCGCACGCAACGCCATTGAAGCCGCAGGAATAGAGCCTGCTGAGATTGGACATATCGTGTTTGCTACTATTTCACCCGATTACTACTTTCCAGGTTGTGGCGTTCAGGTACAAGAAGCTTTAGGCATACATACGGCTGGGGCAACAGATGTGAGAAATGCATGCTCTGGGTTTATCTATGCTTTAAGTGTGGGCAATGCCTTTGTCCAAACGGGGATGTATGAGCATGTTTTGGTAGTGGCTTCGGAATTACAAAGCCCATTTTTAGACAAAACCACAAGGGGAAGGGGTGTAAGTGTCATTTTCGGTGATGGGGCCGGTGCTGTTGTGCTTTCTCGTGCAAAGGATGGCGAAACTGGTATTAAAAGTTGCCATATGCACAGTGAGGGTAAGAACAAAGAAGAGCTCACTATGAAAGGCTTCGGAACCCAGCATTGGATCGGTGAATTGCTCGATAACGGCGTGGATCCAGATATACATTACCCACAGATGAACGGAAATTTTGTGTTCAAGAATGCCGTAGTTCGGTTCGGTGAGGTGATTGGCGAAGCACTCAAACAAAATGGTTTGACCCCTGATAAAATAGATTGCCTTATTCCGCACCAAGCAAATCTTCGTATTGCCCAATTCATACAAAAACGTATGGGACTTCGCGACGATCAGGTGTTTAACAACATTCAGAAATACGGAAATACGACAGGAGCTTCGATCGCTATCGCACTTTCGGAGGCAGTAGACGAAGGCGCTGTAAAAAGGGGCGACGTAGTATGTTTAGCAGCCTTTGGTGCCGGATTTACTTGGGGTTCTGTCTTACTGACGTATTAGTTATTTATAAAAGCGTTTCGTCGTACTTACACCGAAGCAGCCCATATTGTTGCTCATGTTGGAGTATAACACGACCGGTTCAGCGAAGGGATTACCATTTGCATTTTCGTAGGCCGCATAGCTTTTATAGAATAAATACATTTCCTCACTTAGCGCGCTAACCTTCACACGGTATTCGTGAAGCATGGCAAAATCGATGGGGTTAATACCTGTAGCTGCCGAAAACTTGATGTTTCTATCGAGGCCGTCTTCAGACAAAAGCAATGCACTTCCTTGACCCCACAGGGGCGTACTGTTTGGGTATTCAGTTTCCCAATAAAGATTGTAATATTCGGAGGTATCCTGTCCAGAAAGTGCAGTCCTGAAGTGAACATCAATGGATACAATATAATGTTGATTTACACCAGGTATATCCTTGAGCGTAATGATAAGTTCATCCGAAATTTCACCATAGAGTTGGGTCGCCCCATAGTTTAATTCAACTGAGACTTGGGGAGCCGATGGAAATACCTGAGTTGCGCTAACGGAAGTGAAATCTGGATGATTAACAGTGAAAAGTAGCGTATCAGTTGGCGCACCAAAACGATCCGGTAGAAGTTCTGTATAGCGTTCATACTGATCCATGGTAGACCAGTTATATGTGGTTGATCCGACATTCAATACACATTCTGCATCTTTGATACTCTTACTCTGTCCGGTGTCATAAATGCCTTTTGAAGAAGAAACTATTGCGCTAATAGCACTGTCTCTCGAATCTAAAAATAAACTAGCGGCAAGCTGGCTTTCGTGGGGTGGTAGATCGATATCGCGCACTACACCATTGACTAGGTTATCGCAACTGGTTAGGAATACGGCTGCCGGAAAAATAAGTAGAAATAGTCTCATGACTTAAAATTTTATACGGTAAGCAACACTGGGGATAAGAGGGAACAAACCGTACTCTCGAAGGCCAGGATTCCCATTATCGTCTGTTGCGGTTTCAATAAAGAATGGATTCAAATTATTATAGGTGTTGTATGTGCTAAATACCCACCAGCGATCGTATTTCAATTTCGTTTTCTTAAAACTTAGACTCATATCAAGTCGGTGATAGGGACTCATGCGGTACGCGTTTTTATCTGACGGTCGATCTACAAGTGCGCGGGCGCCGTCCCACCAAGAGAGTCCATCCGGTAGGCCGGTATAATAAGAGTACTCAGGAAGGGTAACTGCACGTCCTGTACCATACACCCATGCACCGCTGAAGCTAATATTATCCGTGAAGTCATGGCTTGCTACAACAGATATATCGTGTCGACGGTCGTAAGTAAAGAAATAGCGTTCCCCGCCATTGATATCATCGAATTGGCGGTAACTCCAACTTAATGTATAGCCGATCCAACCGGTCGTTCGTCCTGTTTTACGCTGCGCAAAGAGCTCCATTCCGTAACTTTCTCCGGATCCTTGACTGATCTTATCTTCCCAGGTGTCATTGTCCAATGAGAACAGGAAAGAGGCTCCTTCCTTATAGCTTACCAGGTTGTCCATGGTTTTATAGTACCCTTCCACACTGAATTCAAAAGGACCAATACTTTTAGCCAATCCAGCAGCTATTTGCTGAGAAGTCTGAGGTTTTATGTTTGCAGTTGAGGGTACCCATAAATCAGTGGGAAGTCCAATCCCTTCATTCGTCAGCAGATTGACGAATTGCATCATCTCAGCATAAGACGCTTTGAATGCCAATCCTCCAGGCAGACTATAATTCATGCCAAATCTCGGCTGCAAGCTATGGTAACTCTCGCCCTGTACAAACAGATTTGCAAAATGCAATCCACCATTCATCTTTAAGTTTTCATTTACTTTCCATTCGTCTTCAATGAAGGCATAGACTTCGTCAGAGTAAACAGCATTACCACCAATAGTTGTGTCTAAATTGAAGCCACCCGACTGAAATTCTAGATTCGTAGCGCCGGGAGAGAAGGTGTGGTTGGTGTAATTCGCTCCATATCTGATGTAATGTCGAGGGTTCAAAGCAAAGTCGAAATCAATTCGAGCACCGTAATCCTCGATACCGGAGAAGTAAAGTCCAGCAAAACGCTCATCGCTCATGCCCGTTGTATCAGGAAAGTTGGGATAGGACAGTTCTTCACTTATGGCTCTAGTATTGAATACGTATTGACTTCGGGTAGCGGTTACATTAGAGAACAGCTTTGGGGACCACTGGTGATTCCAACGAGCTGCCGTAATGCTATTGCGCCAATCAAGACCAAAGTCGATACTGCTTTCGTATCGCTCCGTACCGTTTTCGTAGGTATCTCTGGATCTTAAACCGAAGTCATCCTTTCCTTGAAAGTGGCTAAGGTAGAAGCGATCATACTGTCCTAACTTGTAGTTCACTTTACCGTTCATATCATAGAAATAGTAGCGTGGTGACACGTTAAAATTGGCATCTTGACTGTTCAGATTGGTAATGAACGGCTTGGCCAGTACATCTAAATAGGTGCGTCTGGCCGAAAGCATAAAGCTCGATTTGTCCTTAATCAATGGACCTTCTACTGTCATTTTCGAAGCGATCAAGCTAACGGTGGCGTCGCCATGGAATTCTTTCATATTTCCCTCCTTCATGTTCACTTCAAGAACTGAGGAAAGTCTCCCGCCATAACGAGCTGGAAAACCGCCTTTTGTGATACTTACATTCGAGATTGCATCGGCATTAAAAACGGAGAAAAATCCAAATAAATGGTTGACATTATACAAGGGAACGCCGTCTAAAAGAATGAGGTTTTGATCGGGCGAACCTCCACGTACGTAGAGTCCAGAAGTACCCTCACCGCCGCTTTGCACACCTGGCAGAAGCTGCAAGGTTTTCATGATGTCTACTTCGCCCATAATGGCGGGTAGCGATTTAAGTTGCTTGATTGGAACTTCCATTTTCGACATCTGTACTTGGTCCTCTATCTTCACATTTCCGCTGGCTACTACATCCACTTCATTAAGCACATTCTCCGCAGCAATCATTTGGAAGTTCCGATCTGTATTTGACTGAAGATTTACTTCGAAGTTTTGCGTGGCATAGCCCAAATATTGCAGTTGAATCACGTGTTTTCCGGCAGGTAGTGTCAAGGAATAAAAACCATAGCCATTCGTTGATGTCCCAACACGCGCATCAGGCGACCAGATATTTGCTGCTACCAAGGCTTCACCGTTTGCATCATCACTGATGTAGCCACTAATAGTGAATCGGCTTTGAGCGAAGCTTGACAGTGAACTTAATACGAAAGCAAGGATGTAAATGTTCTTCATAGTAGTAGTGTTATTCAGGGTATACCAATAATTAGGCCAATAACTAGTACGGGAGTATTCGATCGGATGTCATGGGTTTAAATCTGCCCAAACCTAGGCTGGCTAGCGTACAATCGTCAAATTGACTCTTTGGAATACATCCTATTAGTTCACTGTCCGGCGCTAAGTAGCCCAATGTCATGGCCTGTTTCTGCACTGTTTGAAAAACTTCGCATACGCCGGTCTCGAAAGGTTTAGTGAGGTTGCAGCTGACTTGGACGACATCAAGGTCCGGAATATACCAACCTATAGACTTGACCCCAGGTAAACCACCGTCGCGTTCACGGATACGACCGGCTATTTGCTTTGCTGCCTGGAGTAGTTCTGTTTTTGTTCCACCCGATAAATTCACATTAAAAGCAACCATGAGTGGTCGAGCTCCCATTGCGGTGGCGCCACTTTTTGCGGATGCGTCGTCCCAAATTTTAGGTCCGACATCTGGAAAATCGCCTTGAGCAAACCGAGAGGGGAGTTGTTCGTATTCGCCCTTGCGCACCAGCGCTAGATTTCTTCTTAAAGGCTGTCGGGCACTGCGTTCGTAGGCGTAAGTGGGCAATCCTTTAGTGCCCATGTGTTCAATGAATTGGTCCACAGCTTTCAGGAATGCTGCTTGGAATTTTTCCTCATCCAGGAGCACAAAAGGACACACATCTACAGCGCCCATTCGTGGGTGCACGCCACTATGCTTCCGCATATCGATGTAGGCAAGAGCCGTATCAATCATTTTCTCTGTGGCTTCGAAGACTGCGTGGGCCGGTCCTATGTAGGTGAACACGGTTCTATTTGCACTCAACCCAGTATCGACGAACCGCAAATCTACTTCGGGAATAGAGCGAATGGCAGCGCTGATTTTATTGAGCGTATCGGGATCAGCAGTACTTACGTTCGGAATACATTCTATGCGGTAGGTTCCGTTCATTCTTCGAATATGAAGGCTTTTATAAAATCAGCGGTGAGTAGCGCTAAGGCACGTCCTGCGTGAGCATGATCTGTTGGGTTGGTTATTCTGCCTTCGCACAGATGGAAATACAGGGGCTCAGTGTCTAATCTGTACAACAGGCTTCGAACATATTCCATAGTAAATCCACTGCTGCTTTGTGCACTCGAAGGAAATTGGGCAATCACGTCGACATCCAATTCTATTCCATAACGCTCGCCGAGCAGCGATTCGACGCGAATAAGCGTGGCTTCCATGGTTTCTTCGCCGGAAAGGTAATCTTCGTAACTGAGGTATTCCACTTCGTCGTGATCCTCCATATACTGCCAAATGTATTCTGGGGTATAATTCTCTTGCAATCCCCACATAAAATAGGCGCCTAAGGCCCCTTCTTTTTTCGCATATGCAAAGCCGTTGCCGCTGTGACGTCCCTCCAGTGCACGTAGGTCGGAATGTGCGTCGATATTTAGGCAATTCACAGCGTTTCCATTCGCTTGAGCTGTGCCTTTAAGACAGCCGTAGCTGTTGTTGTGACCACCTCCAATAACAATAGGAATAGCACCACCGTTCGTAATTCGTTCAACGACATATTGAACGGTAGCATCAGCTGCCGCGGTGGCCTCACGAAGTGCCTCCACATGATCGTCATCAATACTGCGCGTGGGAACAACAGCACCAAGAATGGCTAGGGAATGAGAAGGGAAAAAGCGGTTGTCTTGAAGGTTACAGAAGTGTTGAAGAAATGCTTGGAATGCTTTATCTGCTCCGCCTCGTCCTAAGTTGGCACGAACTCCATAATCTTCTTCAATTCCAACAATCACAAAACGATAGTTCAACGGTCCGTTCGCATTAAAATCGGCTTCACTGATGGTAGGTAAAATTTGACCCAGCTTCGTTTCGCCTTCGCGCACGCTCGTGCGGTGCAAGAGATCTTTAGGTGAATAGAATTCTAATACGGTGCTCATGTTGGGAGGCCAGCTAAAAGGGTTTGTTGAATGTGGTTGGTCCCGAAATCGTAACAGATATACTCTAGGGATGGGATTTCTTTGGTAATTAGGATGTCGGCATCTTTTCCAACAGCAATACTTCCTTTGCGATTGCTGAGGTTTAGTGCAGCTGCACCGTTTAAAGTTGCCGCGTTTAATGCTTCTGCTGGAGTCATTTTCATTTTTGCACAGGCCATATTACAGACCAATTGCATGTTACCTCCCGGTGAAGAGCCTGGATTGTAGTCCGTGGCCAATGCAACTAATGTATCTTCCTCAATGAGTTGTCGTGCCGGTGCATAGGGGATGCCCAAAAAGTAGCTGCAGGAAGGTAAAAGTGTCGCAATAGTATCGCTGCCATGCAAAGCTTTCAACGCTTCAGGACTCATCACTTCCAGGTGATCTACACTAAGTGCTCCCGCTTGAACGGCCATTTGAATGCCGCCGATGTCATAAAACTGGTTGACATGAATTTTCAGAGGTAAGCCGTTCGCAGCGCTCGCTTCAATCAGGTGCTCTAGTGCGGTAAGTTTGAAATAATCCCGTTCGATGAATCCGTCAAGGAATTGGGCCAAACCTTCTTCTTTAATGGTAGGTAAACAAGCCTCGAGCATGTACTTCGTATACGCTGCGTCGTCCATACCCTTTGCTTTTGCCCATTCAGGCAGCGCGTGTGCAGCTAGGAATGTCGGGACTAATGTCGCAGCAGATACTTCATTCAGTTTTTTGACCGTACGAAGCATTTTGAGCTCGTTTTCAGGATCTAGACCGTATCCGCTTTTAATTTCAAGGGTTCCTGTGCCGTTTGCAACTAACCTATTTAGTCGTAGCGCACTTTGGCGCAGCATTTCATTTTGAGTGGTTGCAGCGACTCTCCCGGCACTGTTCAAAATACCTCCACCTGCTACGGCAATTTCCTCATAGCTCGCTCCCTTGAGTCGAAGATTGAATTCTTGTTCTCGCGTTCCTGCGTAAACTAGGTGACTGTGTGAATCAACAAATGCAGGTAGAACGCATCTGCCTGTTAGGTTTTGAGTGGGCGTTTCGTCTTGTGGACATTCGCTCATCGGTCCAAATTCCGCGATTTTTCCATTACGTAAGGTCAAAAACGCATTTTCAATTAAAGGAAATTGGTCCAGTGCTTTACCTCTTAAGGCTTTTGTATTCAGCGGGTGCACACCACCGAGCTGCTTAATATTTATGAGTCTAAGGTTCATACCTCAATGTTACGAAGAATGCTTTGTGTTTCCTACATTAGTGGCATGTCCGGAAACACATTTGGAAAATCATTAGTCCTCACCACTTATGGCGAAAGCCATGGTGATCAAATCGGGGGGATATTAGATGGCATGCCATCAGGAATTGCGGTTGATATAGCGGAAGTACAGCGGGAATTGGACCGCAGGAAACCCGGCCAAAGCACACTTACTACAGCGCGTACAGAGCACGATCTTGTCCGTTTCCACAGCGGAATTTTTGAAGGAAAAACAACGGGTACGCCCATTGCTTTCTCCATCTTAAACAAAGATCAGCGCAGTAAGGATTACGGTGCGCTTGAAAAAGTGTATCGTCCTTCCCATGCAGATTATGTCTACGACGCGAAGTACGGACACCGCGACCATAGGGGCGGTGGGAGGTCTTCTGCGCGCGAGACAGCTTGCAGAGTAGTCGCGGGCGCATTGGCAGGATTAGTCATTCCTGATGTTACGGTGAAGGCCTGGACTTCAGCTGTAGGTCCAGTCGAACTGAAAACGAATTGGCAACATTTAGATCTCTCGGCGGTAGATAGCCATCCCACGCGATGCCCTGAAGTGTCCGTAGCCGACGAAATGGCGGCCTACATCGCACATGTTCGCGACGAAAAAGACAGTACTGGTGGTGTAATCTCTGCCGTTGCTACTGGTCTTACGGTAGGGTGGGGAGAACCTGTCTTTGATAAATTGCAAGCAGATTTAGCGAAAGCTCTAATGGGGATAAATGCGGTGAAAGGCTTTGAAATAGGTTCTGGTTTTGCCGCAGCAGAAATGCTGGGATCTCAACACAATGATGAAATTGGTGGGAATTTTGAAACGAAAACAAATAACGCCGGAGGAATTGTAGGCGGTCTTAGCAATGGCGCTCCATTAGAATTGCGGGTCGCCTTTAAACCTGTAGCCACCATAGGAAAAGAACAAAACACAGTGAATAGCGATGGGAAATCTGTTTCGCTTGCGGCGAAAGGTCGACATGATCCTTGCGTAGTTCCGCGCGCGGTTCCCATTGTAGAGGCCATGATAAAATTGGTCCTTGCTGATCACTACTTAAGAAACTTGAAATACACTCGATGAAAAAACCGTCACTACCTGTACAGATCATAATAGGTCTCGTCTTAGGAATTCTTTGGGCATTGCTTAGCTCTTCAATGGGCTGGAGTGATTTTACTATAGACTGGATCGCACCCTTCGGGACCATATTTATCAACCTATTGAAACTCATTGCCATTCCTTTGGTATTGTTTTCAATTATTGCAGGTATAGGGAATCTGAGTGATACGGCAACATTGGGTCGTATGGGGGTTAAAACTTTAGCTCTATACATAGGTTCTACTGTGCTCGCTGCTGCAATGGGGATGTTTATTGCGAATACGTTTAACCCGGGGAAGCAGGCATCTGAGGAGCAATTAAGGATTAACCGCCTTGCTTATGAATTGTGGGTGAATGATAGCGAAGGTGTCGAATATTTTGATGACATCCGATTATTGAATGATCCGTCCATGGCCACTTATCTTACCGATGCACAAAGCGCCTTGGCGGAGCAGCAAAGCAACGAAGAGCTCAATGCTAAAATGTCGGTATTGCAGAATAAGAAAGAGACGGGGCCCCTCCAATTCTTTGTAGATATGGTGCCTTCGAATATTTTTCTGTCTTTCAACGACAGCCTGATGCTTCAAGTCATCTTCTTCGCTATTTTCTTTGGTATCGTAATGGTCATGCTGCCCAATGCTCAAATGCAGCCGGTTGCAGCGGTCATCAACGGATTCTCAGACATCTTTATTAAGATGGTCGACGTGGTTATGAAGGGCGCTCCATTCTTTGTATTTGCGTTACTCGCGGGGAAACTTGCAGAAATGGCAGGTGATGAACCCGGCAGATTAGTTGAGATATTCAAAGCTTTGGGTGCCTATACAGGCTACACTATATTAGGCCTGCTTATCATGATTTTGTTGCTCTATCCGGCCGTCATTGCATTGCTAATCCACCGTAAAACGAACATGGGCTATTGGAAAAGTTGGGGCTATTTTATGCGGGGGATTCGTCCGGCCCAATTGCTTGCTTTTTCCACGAGTTCAACGGCGGCAACACTTCCTGTAACTATGGATTGTGTTCGTGATAACTTAGGTGTAGATGAAGAAATAGGTTCTTTTGTTTTGCCTGTGGGTGCCACCATTAACATGGACGGAACAGCCTTGTATCAGACGGTGGCTGTGATTTTTATGGCCCAATTCCACATGATCGACCTCAGTCTCGGTCAACAAGCCACTATCATTCTAATGGCGACATTAGGCTCTATAGGTGCCGCTTCTGTACCTTCTGCTGGAATGATCATGCTCATTCCAATCCTGGAGAGCGTGGGTCTAAATCCAGCGTGGATTGCAATCATTTTCCCAGTCGACCGCATTATAGATATGGTGCGTACGGTATTGAATCTCACGGGGGATGCTTCAGTAAGTACCATCATCGCATTGTCGGAAGATAAATTTAAAGTAGTTGACCAAGAGGAACTGTAATGCGTAAACTCCTTTTATTGCTCTTAACATTTCTTAGTGTATCACTTTCTGCCCAACTTGGTGAGGTAGTACTAGGGAACTATTGTGGTGACGATCACGCGAGTCCTTCTCGTCAAATTCAAAAGGGTTTGCAAGCATTAAATAAGGGAGATTACCCTAACGCTGGAGTCTATATTGGTGCGGCTCTGCGTCAAAACGAAGCGGACCAACACGCGCTGTATTTGCGAGGTGAATGGGCCATGCGAACGGGTAAATTTCCCATCGCCGAGGGCAGTTGGAAGCGATTAACCAAGCGTTGCCCCGGTTATAAACCTGATTTACTTTTTTTCATAGCCACATTAGCTATTGAAGCGGGTAGACCTGAAGAGGCGGAACGTTATTTAGAGCAATGGTTTCTGAGAAGCGATAGGGAGTTAGGCTACGAGAAAGAGGCAGAGAACATGCTCGCAGAACTCAATCTAAAAGAAACTTTTTTAGCAAATCCAGTTCCCTTTAACCCCCAGCCAGCGCGGAATTTGAATACGAGGTGGGATGAATATCTAGCAGCCTTAACCCCTGACGGTTCATCCATTTATTTTACCCGGCGCAGTAAGAAGAAGAATAAATACGACGGCCCGGGAGCTCAGCTTAGAAGTGTTGAGGAATTCAGTAGTGCTGTGTCGACTGGCGAGCATCAAGGTATGCCCGCTTTTGAAGAAGGGACCGCGCTAGAAGCTCCATTCAATACACAGTACAATGAGGGTGGTCCGTCCATAACAGCAGATAACAGATTCATGGTCTTTACCATTTGTGAACGGAACCCTAAAACTGGCGCGCAGAATTGCGATTTGTATTATACTACCTATGAATACGGCGTTTGGAATGGTATTCGTCCCATGCCAGAGGGGATTAACCGACCTGAAAGTTGGGAAAGTCAACCAACTATAAGTCCGAACGGCGACATTTTGTATTTCACGAGCGATCGTAAAGGTGGATACGGCGGTTTAGATTTATATCGTAGCACTAAAGATGCCAACGGGAATTGGGGTGTCCCGGAAAACTTAGGGGCTGCGGTAAATACAAAGAAAAATGAAAAGAGTCCCTTTATACACCCAGATAGTGAAAGTCTATATTTTGCTTCAGACGGCCACCCTGGAATGGGGGGATACGACCTATTCAAAATTCAAATTGCACAGGGGAGCGCGCAATGGGGTAAGCCAATGAATCTAGGCTATCCTATAAATACAGGAAGCGATGAGATTGGGATGATGGTAACGCTGGATGGACAGAAAGCCTATTTTGCTTCAAATAAGATTAATCAATCCAATGGCTGGGACATATACTTTTTTGATTTGTATGAGGCTGTGCAGCCGGAAGAAGTGGTATTAGTGCGAGGCCAATTAAAAATCGATCAATTTGCTTCTGACGAAGATCCAAAAGTCCTTTTGAAAAATAGTGTGACTGGCGAGAGCCAACAACTTCAGTTGAGTCATGATGACAACAGCTTTACAGCGGTAGTTAAGAAGGAAGAAGCCCAACAGGTCTTAGTTCAGGTCGAGGCGAAAAAGGCAGCGTTTAGCGCTGCACCACTTCGTTTATCGCCCAATTTTGAGGATGAAGGATTACACAAGAATGAAGTGTATATCGATTTGGAGCACAAAGACTTAGAATCTGGCGAGGCCTATCCGATACCGCATATCCTATTTGAAACCGCATCTGATCGATTGGATGCACAAAGCGAATTACTGATTGCCTCTTTCGCAGAATACCTCTTAGTTGCACCTAGTCTACGTGTACAGATTCAAGGGCATACAGACAATGTTGGCGATGCGGATGCAAATCTTGATTTATCGCAACGTCGTGCAAAACGGGTGGCCCAGACCATCATAGATCTAGGTGTAAGCTCGAGTCGAATCACGTACCGCGGATACGGTGAGAAAAGACCGGTGGCTAGTAATGATTCCGAAGCGGGTAGGGCACAGAACCGTAGAACAGTCTTTGTCGTTACGGCATTATAAAGAGAGGGAGAAGCAAAAAAAATCCCCAACTGCGATGCAATTGGGGATTCAATGTGTTTTGTGATTGGTCTAGTAACGACGCTCTTTGATACGAGCAGCTTTACCAGTAAGCTCACGCTGGTAGAAGATACGCGCACGACGTACTTTACCTTTTTTGTTGATTTCGATTTTCTCTATTGCAGGAAGATTCACTGGGAAAATACGCTCAACACCAACATTACCGCTCATTTTACGAATAGTAAAGGTTTCAGTAACGCCTGAACCTCTACGCTGTAAAACGACACCGCGGAAGAACTGAGTACGTGTTTTCTCACCTTCGGTGATCTTGTAGTATACCGTAATGGTATCACCTGCTGCGAATTCTGGAAGATCTTTCTTGCCTACGAATTCGTCTTGTACAAACTGGACTAAATCCATGAGTATAAAAATTAACTATTACCGTGGGCCAACATTCACAACTCTTGCCAGAGGTTGACACTCAGTCCCTTTCGGGACGGCGAAATTAGTAAATAATTTCTGATTAAAACTGCTCGCGACCTGCAAAGTGGAAATCACCCTCGATTTGAGCGTTCTCATCACTGTCAGAACCGTGTACCGCGTTTTCACCGATACTTTTTGCGAAGCGTGCACGAATAGTACCTTCTGCAGCTTCAGCAGGGTTGGTAGCACCGATAAGCTTGCGGAAATCTTCAACCGCATTTTCTTTTTCAAGAACTGCTGCTACAATAGGTCCTGAAGTCATGAATGCAACAAGTTCGCCGAAAAATGGACGTTCGCTGTGAACCGCATAAAAAGCTTCAGCATCTGCCTTCGACATCTGTGTTAATTTCATTGCTGAAATACGGAATCCAGCTTCGTTGATTTGGTTTAAGATTGCACCAATGTGTCCGTCGCGTACAGCATCCGGCTTGAGCATTGTTAGGGTCTTAGTTCCTGCCATTTTATTTGAGTTTTTCTAAATTTTGGACCGCAAAGGTACACTTTTCTTGCACCTTTGTTGTAGACTTACACGACTATGAAAGAAATTCGACTGGACGGTTTTACCGAAGCATTGGCTAAGAGTAGCAATATTGTGATCACGAATCATACGAATCCTGATGGGGATGCTATGGGTAGCGCCTTAGCTTTAGCGCACGTATTGAAAAGCTTAGGAAAGAAGGTGAGTGTCATTGTACCTAATCCCTATCCTAAATTTTTGTGGCACTTGCAAGGCAACGATCAAGTGCTGATCTATAGCAACGGTAAAAAGTTAGCCAATCAAAAAATTGCTGAGGCACATATGCTCTTTCATTTAGATTACAACGCCTACGGTAGGGCTGCGGATATGGAAGAGGCGTTAAGGAATGCAGCCGGAAAAAAGGTGATGATTGACCACCACCAACAGCCTGAAGATTGGCCTGACTTTATGTACAGTGATACCTCAATGAGCTCCACATGCCAAATGATCTATGAGTTCTGCGAAATGTACGATTGGACTGGACACCTGGATAAAGGGAGTGCTGAATGCTTGTACACGGGCATAGTTACGGATACAGGAAGTTTTAAGTACAGCGCAACATCGTCGAGAACGCATGAGGTCGCAGGTAAGCTCTTGGATTTAGGTGTGGAAAGTCAAGAAGTTCAAAACAGCATATTCGATGCGCAACCCGTTGCGCGATTGCGCCTGCTCGGGGCTATGCTTGACCAATTAGAAAGAAACACCTCCGGTACGATCATATTGTTGTACCTCAGTCAATCCCAGTGCGAGTCACTCGGCTACGAAAAGGGAATTACAGAGGGTTTTGTGAATTATGGACTGAGCATTGAAGGTGCGCAGATGACATTATTCATGCGCGAAGAAGAGGGTATTGTAAAATTGTCACTGCGCAGTAAAGGAATAATCGATGTCAATAAAATTGCCCGTTCCTCATTCAACGGTGGTGGGCATAAAAATGCAGCGGGTGGAAAGCTAGAAATGACATTGCCAGAAGCATTGGCCTACGCTAAGAAGGTATTCGCATGGGATTAAAAGCAGGAGTCATCATGGTAACCTTGCTTTTAGCAGGTTGTGCAGAACGCGCTGAACCGGCAGTGGAAGTGCCACAAATGAATGCAGTTGAGCGCAATAGAATGTACCTGGCTCAGGAGCGCGAAATGCTCAAAGACTACATATCGACGCATGAATTGATAGGGATTGTACGGGATGGATATGGTATGTATTCGTTATCCGTGGTGCCTGGAACAGGTATGACGGCAGAAATGGGTGATGAGGTGATTTATCAAGCCACCGTCTATCTTCTCGATGACAGTGGTGTGGGTCAGTATACCGATACTGTGGAGTTGGGTTACAGTCAGATTGATATCGGGCTGCATGAAGCTATTTCTGGGATGAAAGAAGGTGAAAAGAAGCTCGTTCTTATCCCCTCGTTTTTAGCTCGTGGATTGGCGGGTGATTTAGATAAAGTTCCCCCGCAAAGTCCGCTTCGTTATGATTTGCGACTTATCCAGGTAAACCGCTGATTTGCATTGTATTTTAAGTGTGGTTTTGAAAGCTGAGCAAGAAGACTGCTCTTATGCTTGTGAAAGTTTTCATAATTGGTCCTCGTCGGCTTTCGAATAGCACAAGGAATAGTACCTTTGACTTCTTGAATTTAAACGTCATTCAAATGATCAGAATCTATTTATTTGCAGCTGTTGCTGCCATTACATTGTCAAGTTGCGGAGGCAATAAAGTCACTGTCAACGATGAAACCATCACCTTAGAAGATGGGATTTATGCAAAATTAGAAACCTCAATGGGAGACATTCTTATTGATTTTCATGAAGATTTAGTTCCAATGACGGCTGCTAATTTTATTGCATTAGCTGAGGGCAATCACCCCGAAGTAGCTGAAAAATACCAGGGTAAGCCGTATTACAATGGAACCTTATTCCACCGTGTGATCAAAAACTTTATGATTCAAGGTGGTGATCCCGACGGAACAGGTTCTGGCGGTCCAGGATATGCATTCCCACAAGAAATCAATGAAGAGTTGCGTCACGATAAAGCGGGTGTTGTAAGTATGGCGAATGCAGGCCCAGGTACAAATGGATCTCAGTTTTTCATCACACACAATCCTACGCCGCATCTTGATGGCGGGTACAATATTTTCGCACAGGTATTAAGTGGACAAGAAATTGTTGCTGCTATCGGCGAAGTAGAGACTATGGCAGCGGATCGCCCTACGGATAAGGTAGTGCTTCGGAATGTTCAGATTATTCGCGTGGGCAGCTCTGCGAAGAAATGGGATGCACCAGGGGCATTTACTGATGGAAAATCAGCTGTAGCAGATGCGAAAGCAGCAGCAGCGGCAGTGATCGAAAATGAGATTGATGAGGCATATCCTGAAGCAACGAAATCTGAAACTGGCTTGCGTTACATTATTGAAACTGTAGGTGACGGTCCTAAGCCAGAAATTGGTCAAATGGTTCGCGTACATTACGCTGGATATTTGATGGATGGTACTTTGTTCGATAGCTCGATAAAAGCTGTAGCGCAAGCGAACGGTAAATATGATGAGCGTAGAGAGCCTTATGAGCCATTTCCATTACAGTACGGTCCTATGGCTCGAGTGATCGAAGGCTGGAAGGAAGGTATCCAATTGTTAAATGTGGGAGGTAAAGCGAAACTCATCATTCCTCCTTACCTAGGCTATGGCGCACGTGGTGCGGGAGGTGCCATTCCTCCAAATTCTAGTCTCGTCTTTGACGTCGAAGTAGTTTCAATCGAAAAATAAATCAAGGGCCCCGCACGGCGGGGCCTCATCTTTTTTAATATATCAGCATGGAAAACGGTATTTACGCCAAAATCGCTACACCTAGAGGAGCGATCACAATCAAACTCGAACACGAAAAAACACCGATGACAGTGGCCAATTTTGTTGGTTTAGCAGAAGGTACACTTGAAAACAACGTGAGGGAAAAGGGAACGCCATACTATGATGGTCTTACCTTCCATAGAGTTATTGCAGATTTTATGGTTCAGGGCGGCGATCCTACAGGAACAGGCGCCGGTGGCCCAGGCTACCAGTTCGAAGATGAAATACATCCAGAATTAACGCACAACAGACCTGGAACGTTGTCTATGGCAAATGCCGGACCTGGAACAAACGGTTCTCAATTTTTCATTACACACGGCGCAACGGATTGGTTAGATGGCAAGCATACCGTGTTCGGCTACGTGATCGAAGGTCAGGATGTAGTGGATGCTGTTGCCCAGGGGGACGCCATGGAAAAAGTAGAAATTGTTCGCGTTGGTGAAGAAGCTCAAAGTTGGGATGCAAGTTCAATGTTTACTACTGCAAGAAGTAAGGCTGAGGAGGCTGCTAAAGCTGCTCAGGAGGCCGCAGATGCCGCCATTCAAGGTTTAAAGGATCAGGCGGAAACCACAGAAAGTGGATTGATGTACATCCTTGAAGAAGAAGGTAATGGACCTAAGCCAACCGCTGGACAGCAGGTAGATGTTCACTATGAACTAAAATTGGCGGACGGTGCGGTAGTTGATTCTTCGTTTAGTCGTGGGACACCACTTCAAATACCTATTGGTGTTGGCAAAGTTATTCCAGGATGGGATGAAGGCATTATGTTGTTGAATGAAGGTGCTAAAGCGACGTTGATCGTTCCTTCAGAATTAGGATATGGTGCGTCAGGTGCAGGTGGCGTTATCCCGCCAAATGCAACGCTCATCTTTAAAGTAGAGTTGGTAAAGGTCGGCTAAGCGCCCGCTATAGTTATAAAACAGACCACCCCGCGGCAAAGCCGCGGGGTGGTTTTTTTTTGTTTTCTATTCGTGAAAACGGCTTGCGCCTAAAAGAGATTCTTAATCAAGCGTTGTACCAATTTCGCCTTTCCGTTTGTGTACGGTGGGGTTAAAATTTTATTGACTGGGAACCCCCATTGATAAAATGCGCTTCGGGTATTTGTGAATTCTAAAAAGCCTGCGTGCCCATTGGTTTTACCAATGCCGCTATGTCCAGTTCCCCCGAAAGGCAGATAGTTGTTTGCGATTTGAAGCAAACTCATGTTCACGGCAGTTGCACCCGCACGCGTTCCTTGTTGTATGGCTTTAATGTTTCGTTTACTCTTGCTGTAGATGTAAACCACTAAAGGGTGTTCTCGAGAATTGATTTCCAACAATGGTTCCGTTAGGTCCGTGTAACTAAATACAGGTAAGAGCGGGCCAAAGATTTCTTCTTTCATTAAGGCACCTTCCTTTGAAGGGTTGATATAGACTGTAGGAGAAATCTTACGTTGTTCAGCATTGGTTGCGCCTCCGATAAACGGAGCGCCGCTTTCCTCGCTGGCTTCTCGGAGCATATCGGCGAGTCTTTTAAAATGCTGATCGTTCACGATACGCACATAGTCTTTGCTCAGGGTAGGGTCTTCGCCATATTGTTGGGAAATTACTTTAGCGACACCGCGTTTAAAATCTTCCAGTTTTCGTGCATGCACATAGATGTGATCAGGAGCGATACAGATCTGTCCTGCATTCGTAAATTTTGCCCATGCAATGCGCTGTCCGGCTTCAAATGCACTGGCTGTTTCGTCTACAATAGTTGGACTTTTTCCACCCAATTCTAAGGTTACACTACACAGGTGTTTGCTTGCCGCCGCCATCACAATTTTACCGACAGCTGTTGAGCCAGTGAAAAATATATGGTCAAAGCGTTCTTTGAGTAACGAGGTTGATACATCTACGCCTCCTGTTACTACGCTCGCTTCTTCTGGTTTGAAAATCTCTGCCACTAATTCTGCCAAAATTGAAGAGGTTTTTGGGGTATGCTCAGATGGTTTTAAGAGAACGGTATTCCCAGCGGCAAATGAGGTGCATAGAGGATGAAGCGATAAGAAAATAGGGTAATTCCATGGCGCGATGACCAGGGTATTGCCTTTTGGCTCGGGTTGGGTATAGGAAGTGGATCCAAAAAGCGGCAGTGGAGTCTTTACCTTCTGTGGTGCAGACCAACGTTTTAAGTTTTTGCGAATAATCTTCAGATTATCCAATGTTGGGAAAATCTCCGTCAAACCTATTTCAACCGGACTTTTCCCAAAGTCTTCATGTAGCGCATTTGCCAACTTTTCTTGCCAATGACCTTGCAGCGCAAGGCGCAACTTGTCCAATTTCTGTAGACGGTATTTTAAACTAGTTTGGGCTTGCGCTTGCGCATGGGCTCGTTGCAGGGCGATTATTTGATCTAGGTTCATCGTTTTTCGTACAAATGGTCCGGGCCGTCGACGGGGCTGTTGTAAAACATTAAATAGGGCGGGCAATACACTATTTGACCCCAAAGTGTGCTCACGGAAGTGTCTAGACTTAACGTAAAAGAGTACCAACTGTTCTCTAAGGACCAGTTTCCTTCATACAATGCGCTATCAGCCCCATTTACGCTGTAAGTGCTGTCGGAATTCAATGTCAGCGTCCAATTCACAAAATCCGATTCGCTCTCATAATATCCTCCCCAACCCCATGCTTGCACATACCTCCAATCATAGGTGCCCGGTAATGTATTAAAGAGGTCCGGGGTCGTCCATTTTGCTGTGTCATGGCACGAGTGTATCTCTGAAAATACTTCGTTGAAGTCGGTAGTGTTTCTAACGCAGCTAAGACAAATAACTGCTACCATCACGTATACAATACGCTTCATTACAGTTGGTTTAAGGGGTGGAAATCGGCGATTTTATCGCTCAATTGCTGGGCGCTAATATGGGTATAAATCTCGGTAGTAGTTATACTTTCATGACCTAAAAGTTGCTGCACAATTCTCAAATCTGCACCGCGTTCCATCAAATGTGTTGCGAAGCTGTGGCGCATGGTGTGCGGGCTAATTGCTTTTTTGATTCCAGCAGAAGCGGCAAATTTTTTGATCTTCAAAAAGATACTCTGTCGTGAAAGGGCGGCGCCTCTATTGCTTAAAAAGACGGTATCAGAATGTTTAGGCTGACACTTTTGATGGGGACGTCCATATTCTAAATACAGCTCGAGGTGTTTTACGGCCTCTTTATGAATAGGAACCAACCGTTGTTTATTTCCTTTACCGGTGACAATAATGTAGCCTTCTTGCAAGCGCAGGAGCGAATGCTTTAACGTGCATGCTTCAGAAACACGCAGTCCACAGGCATAGAGCAGCTCTATGATGGCCCTATCCCGGGTCGCAAACTCTTCATTCATAGGAATGGCTTCTAGCAAACGAACCACCTCTTGTACGCTCAGAACTACTGGCAGTTTACGTCCTGTTTTTGGATTTTCAAACAGAATAACAGGATGTTCACTAACGTGTTCCTCATCAATCATCCAGTTAAAAAATCCACGTAGGGCGCTGAGTACGCGTCCTTGTGAGCGCGGGGAGTAGCCGATGGAGTGGAGGTGTTGAAGGTAGGCGGATATCTGTTTTGCGTTGATCTGTTTCGGATTTTGATCACTGAAATTGGCCAATTGATTTAGATCCCTTTTGTAGGCACTAATAGTGTTGTCGCTGAGTCCGCGCTCAAATTTGAGGTGCTCGAGATAACCTGTAATGGAATCGGTCCAATTCATGCTCCTAATTTCGCTATTGATGCGCTAACTTTACACTATGCAAATTTTAATTCTCAACGGACCCAATCTCAATCTTTTAGGAACAAGAGAACCTGGGATTTACGGCAATCAAGACTTTCAGTCGTTCTACGAAGAACTTACTGCAGTGTATGATGATGTGGCGTCATTCAGATATGAACAAAGCAATGTGGAAGGAGCACTGATCGATTTTTTACAGGAAGCCGAGGGGACTTATGATGCGGTTGTTCTGAATGCCGGAGGATATACGCATACCTCTGTGGCACTCATGGATTGTATAGCTGGCATTACCGTTCCCGTCTATGAAGTACACATTTCAAATCCTTTGGCACGCGAGGATTTTCGACATACTAGTTTGATAGGTCAAAAATGTATTGCGACGGTAAGTGGTTTTGGACTAGACTCTTATCGTCTTGCGGTTGAAGGAGTATTAAGTCAATTGGCGAGCTAAATAGCCCATTTCAGCAGCTATTTCTTTCAAGGTCGCATCGTAAACACTACTGCATTCCGACGTCCCATCACTGCGTTTGGGATCCATAAATGTTAAGGGAAAACGCTCCGCTGCGCCCACAACTACTGGACAGGCCTCATTAGCACTATCACAGACCATTACAGCAACATATCCAGTGGAAGGATTTGGCGCACGATCATAAGCTTTCGAGAATAAGAATGGGGTATTGTGCTCGTTTTCAAGGAGCGGATGAAAGATCTGCCAATGTGGATTATGCGAAGAGAGATCCTTGATCGCAGTAAATTCATGTCGCTTGAAACTTTCGGCTACCTCCGGATATAAAGCAGTGCCTTCGGTACCTCCACTAAAGGTTTCTACGTTTTCATGACCATAATATTTTGCTGCAGTTCTAAAAAGAATTTCAGAAAAATGACTTCTTCTGCTGTTGTGTGTGCAGATAAAGTTAACTGCTAAACCATCTTTAGAATGTATGTTGAGCAAGGCGGCTAAAGCATCTAATTCCTTCAAGCGTTCCTCACTCGGGGCAACCGTAAACAGTGATTTTAAGATTTTTTGTGACATTAAAGTGTAGCATTTAATATAGTGACGACCTCTTTTGGGGTGATGTCTTTATGCTCTCCTAAGCGTGTGGCGCCATAACTTTCAAGTTGTGCGGCTGCGCGTTCAGGAAAAGAGGTGGCATCGGGTGTGTAGGCACTTAATTTGGTCTCAATTCCCAAAGAATGGAAAAAAGCCTCTGTATGGTCAATGGCTTGATGCGCTACGTCAAAATCAGTGCCCTCTAAAGACAAAACACGGCGCCCATATTGGGCTAGTTTTGCCTGTTTTTGTTCAAATTTAAATCTGTAGAGACTCGGTAGAACAATAGCTAGTGTTCTGGCATGATCTACATTGTAGGCAGCTGTGATTTCATGTCCTATGGCATGTATGCTCCAGTCGGTTGGCACACCTTTTTGAATCAGTCCATTCAGTGCCATATTACAGCTCCACATAAAGTTAGCTGCGGTTCCATAGTCGGACGGGTTATCCATCAGTTTTGGAGCAATTTCTATCAGTGTAGAAAGAATCCCCTCTGAAATTCTGTCTTGCAAGGTCGCAGAAGTAGGGTAGGTCATGTATTGTTCCATCACATGGGTGAAAGCATCTACGAGACCATTAGCAAGCTGACGTTGCGGTATTGAGGCTACTACAGTAGGATCCGAAATGGAAAACTGGGGGAATAACCCTGGACCGCCCATTCCGCGTTTTTGACCTATCTCTTTACGACTCACTACTGCGCCACTATTCATCTCAGAACCTGTAGCAGGTAAGGTCAATACTGTTCCAAAAGGCAGTGCTTTTGAAGTACGAATACCTTTTGCAAGGATGTCCCACGGCTCTCCATCTTCGTAGCGCGCAGCGGACGCTAGAAATTTTGTGCCATCTATAACTGAACCTCCACCAACGGCGAGTAGAAAATCAATATTTTCAGCCTTAATAATGGCCAATGCTTGAAGTAAAGTGCTGTATTGAGGATTGGGTTCGATGCCACCGAATTCTAAGACTTCATGATTCTTTAATGCTTTCATGACCTTCTCGTAGATCCCATTTTGTTTAATGGAACCTCCGCCATAGGTGATCAGGATCTTTGCATCTTTAGGTATGAGAGAAGACAATTTTCTATGTTCGTCTTTTCCGAAGCAAAGGTTTACAGGGTTGTATAAGTTGAAATTATTCATTTGTGCGTTTTGTTATTTGGTTTGACCACAAATGCGTTGCGGTATTTACAAAGTGATATAACGTGAGCGCTTCTCCTCGTAAATCGTATCTACCGAGATTAGAATCCCGGTCTCTTCTACATTACCAAAATCTCTGTTGACGAAAGTTCCAAAGGTTTTCATCTTAGGACTTAAAACCATGTATTGCTTAATTAACGGTGGCACACTTTCACCAAATTCAGTAGTGATTTTACCTAGATTACGTAATCCCTTTTTAAAACTGGTCGAAAAATCAGCCTCATCAATGGGAAAGTGTTCATCTAACTTCGGTAGCGAAGGTATTTTTGCCTGGACGATGGGTGTCATGAGTCCTTCTGCGTCTGGGAAGTAATGTTCTAAAAAATTAAGTACCCAATTTCTGGCATCGCGTTGATAGGTAGGGTACATAGTGACCTTACCATAAAAGTGACGCATGTTTTCGTACTTCAATACAATAGCGCCTAGACCATCCCAAATATTATCGAGTGCAAACATTCCTTTTCTAGGATCTACCGCTGGCTGATATTTCGGTTGTACCCAACTACGACCCAATTCAATAGAATAAGGAAGGTAGTCGTCAATAAATCGCTTTGAAAAATGAAAGTAATGCCCCATACTGAGATCGCTTTGAGGATCGCCTTTACAGCTTAGGACCGTAGCGCCGTCAATGAAACGGTAGCCACCGACAATCTCTTCTTCTTCCGGATTCCAAACAATCAGTTGTTCGTAAGGATTGTCACCGAGATCGAGTTCGTCTAAATCAACGGGATTGCCCGTGCCACCATTGGCACTAGCAAAAGTCAATTCACGTAAACGACCTACTTCTTGCACCGTTTGAGGCGAATTCTGGACATTTACGATGTAGATTTCATTATTGAGTTTGGAAGTAAAGCGGACAAATCGTTCCTGAGTCAACTCTTTTTTAATATCCTGTACCGGCACCGCAGGCCTGATGTAACTCAAATCTATCATAGTAGCAAATATACCGCCTAAACGTCGGTTTTAGGCGACTTATTTAACGAGATTATACACCTTCGACTTCACCTCATAGGCCCACTCATCGTCACTTTTTGACTTATCTAGGGACTCAGGGTAAATAGGCTCTCCGTAGGTAATAGTGATGGTTTTATTGCTTTGTTTCAATATTTCTTGGAAAAGCAAAAGCATTTCTATGTTGATTTTAATGCCAAAGAACTTACGAAATTTCGCTACCCTGTAGAATTTAGGGGAAAGTCGACCGCTTATGTGAACGGGAACAATCGGTTTTTTATGTCGTTTCGATTTTGCGATAAAAGTTTTCTTCCAATCTAAATCTCGGATCACTTTGTGCTGTGTCATTCGGCTTACAAGACCAGCGGGGAATATGAAAACGGCATTGTCACTAGCGAATAATTCATCTACGCGACGAATATTATCTCTTGGTGTAGTCCCAAACTTATTTACACCTACAAAAATACCGCGAAGACTCTTAAGAGACATTAGAAGATCATTCACTAAAAACTTTACATCATGGCGATGGTGCGAAATGCTTTCCATGATTGCCATGGCGTCCATTCCACCTAACGGATGGTTTGCAGCGAATATGGCACCTCCCGTAATAGGGATGTTTTCTGTACCTACACTCTGAACGGTTACGTTGTAACGCTTACATAAGGCAGCGCAAAATTCGAAGTTATTTAGGTCCTTTAGATCAATCAACAGCGTATTCAAGTCGCTCTCTCGAAAGACATTTTCACTGAAGTAGCGGATGATGAAACCAGGAATGATGCGGTGAAGTGAAGGATTTCTATCCTTGATTACTCCATCTATATCGATGAATTTCTCTGACGATTTGGTTTGCTTTTCGGTCATTTGTTCAAAGTGAAAGGCGAAAATAGTGAATTCCTATTTCTTTAGTTGTTTTTCATAGGTAGCTATCCATTGCTCTGGCGTTATTTTCTGAGCCAACTCTTCAATAAGTTGGAACGGGATATCGTCCATTTTTTTGAAACGAACACAGCTTTTACCCATATCCAATTTTCTTTTAGAATGCTTCGGATACTCCTCTTGCCACCACGAAATGAGTTCAGGCGTTGCATACAGGCCCATGTGGTAAAAGGCGATAAAGTTTTTTTGCGAAGCGATACTAATGAAGGGTAATGGAACTTGTGGAGAAACGTGATAGCCAGGAGGGTACAGACTATGCGGAACAGAGAAAGCAGGCATGCCGTAGCTGATGCATTCTTCAAAACCTTTGGGTAGATGTGTTCTTAAGATGGCCAGTAATTCCTCAAAAACTACCGTGCGGTCTTCCGGGATTTGATCAACATATTCAGCAATTGTGGCGGCTTTTATTGTCATGGATAGTCTAGTTTACTTCTATCGTTAAATATAGATTATAAATAGAAAATTCTGGTTTGTGTAGGAAGATTGCCTAGGACGCTAATGGACCCCTATTTCATATAAAGCGGGTAAGGCCTTGCCGGAAAAATCAAATAGTGCTTGATTTTCATACGGACTTCCATCTTGTGCTTGAGGTCCTTTGTAGGCCACCAATTCACCGCCCCAATAAACAAGTCCAGTTCCGAGTGAATCGGTTAGTGCTCGAAGCGAAGCTATAAAGGCGCGCTGACCTTCGTTAGTGGCGGGGAAATCAGGATGTAATTGACTCGTGTCGCCAATGTGATTGTTGGTCCAATCGTTCCAATTCAAAGTGAATGGATATGAGGTCTCTACGAGTGCGACCGGGCGCTGAAAAGTATCTTGTAATTCGAAACAGGTTGCAGATAAAACATCTACATCCGTACCGTGCCACTTGGGGTAATAGGATAAACCGATCCAATCGTAATCTACCAAGTCAACCGTTTGATAAAAATTTTTCGCGCCAGAATAACCGGCATAATGCAGAATGGTGATCACGCTGCTATCTGCTGCTTTTGCACCTGTACATCCCGCCTGTAACAGTTTCTGGAATTCACCATCTCCATCACGTAGACCATAAGGGTACATTAAGCCGTGATTTATTTCATTACCTATCTGCACATAATCAGGCGCTAATTTTTGTACCGTTTTGAAGGTCATAGCTTCCACGCTGTCGCAGAGGACATTAAAATCAAGATTCGCCCATTGATCCGGAAGGTTTTGGGAACCAGGGTCGGCCCAGGTATCGCTGTAGTGGAACGTGAGCATAATTTGTAAATCTAAATCTCTCAGCCTCGAGACGTAGGGAATAAGCTCTTGTAAAGAGCCGTCACCCATTGCGTTGTTCCAGACTTTGAGTCTAACAATGTTTAGGCCCGCCTCGTGTAAAATTTCTAGTGCGTCTTTTTGAATTCCGTCTTTATCGGCAAAAGCATAACCTTCTGCTTCTATTTTCGGCAATTGGCTAAAATCAGTACCGCGCAGAGGCAACGGACTCCCGGTGGAAGTTCCGGGAACTTCTGGTCGACATGACGAGAGTACAAAAGCTGCAGTAATAACCAAGAGCCGATAAGAACAAGTCATAACATCTGTTGTTAGAAGTGAAAAGGTAATCAATGTTTGGACTGTTCAAAAAGAAATCGGAAAAAGAAAAGCTTGAAGCGCAGTACGATGCGCTCATTAAGAAGAGTTACGAGTTAAGCCACAGCAATAGAGCGGAAAGCGATAAGGTACAAGCGCAAGCTCAGGAAGTACTGAATAGAATAGATGCACTAGAAGATTAAAGCGCTCCGTTTTGAGCACCTATTGGACGCAACCATTTTCTTTCGGCGTAAAATGTGCCGAACGGTAGCAATGATGCGATAAGAAATAGGAGCGATTTTGTCCAGTGCACCTTATAGTTTACACTGAATTCAATCAGAGAAAAGAGGTAAAGAACCGTCAATAACCCGTGTAACATGCCAAAGACCTTGTTGGGATAGGGCATGTCTAATCCATACTTCAAGGGCATACAAATGAAAAGTAGAACCAGGAAAGAACTGCCTTCAAAAAAAGCAACCCATTTGAATCTAGAGTAGGGAGTCTTAAGCATTATTTTTATGCTTGATGTCTATTGATTTGAGGAACTTAATAGCTTCTGTATTGAAAATCTCTGGTTGCTCTACGTTCACTACGTGACCGCAGTTTTCAATAACATGAAGTAGAGCGCTGCGGTGGTTTTCGACAATTTTACGGATGCTCGGCAAAAACATGTGGTCTTCGCTTCCCATGATATAAAGGGTGGGGACGTTACTATCCTTGAATCTAAAAAACTTCAATAGAGGGTTAACCTCCGCCACGAGTGTAAACCAACGTTTGAACTCTCTTTGATATAACTTACGGGCCTCTCTTACGAAAAGATTACGAGCCTCCTTATGGGTTTTCTTTGGCATAATAACCCACGCAAAAAACTTGTAGAGTATCATGTAAGGAATGACACTTTTGAAAGCGGCACCTGTTCTCATTAAGACTTGACCTCGTTTATTGAGTTTCATTACTGCACCGCCCATGATCATACTTAAGGATCTTTGTGGGTGACGTTCGGTGATATCACGAATAATTATGGTGCCTAAGGAAATTCCAATCCAGTGGGTGTTTTGAATTCTCAAATGATCTAATACTTCGAGCACCTCATCACCAATTGTAGAAAAGTTATAGTTTTTAATCCGTTCATAAATGGGAGCCTTGCTGCGACCGTGCCCTCTCAAATCAATAAGAAGAACATTGAAGTTTGAAGAAAACGCTTTGAGTTGTTTGTACCATATTGTACTAGACCCACCTGCTCCGTGGACGAAGGTCACCCACGGTAATTCTACCCCATTTTGATGTAAACTATAACTAAGCATAATACAAATGAAACACATTATAAGCAAAGGCTGTTCAGTGTGGAGCATATTTATTATGTTCGGCATCTATTTGTTAAGAAACGACACCCTATGGTCAACCAAAGTCCTTTTTCCAATCTCAAACAAGACGCACCTAGCGCTTTAGTCGTATTTTTAGTTGCTTTACCCCTTTGTTTGGGTATTGCGCTTGCCTCGGGTGCACCTCTTTTTTCTGGTTTAATCGCCGGAATCATTGGCGGTTTGATAGTTGCACCGCTTAGTGGTAGTCCATTAGGTGTAAGCGGTCCTGCCGCTGGTTTAGCCGTGATCGTTTATGGCGCCATAGAGCAGCTAGGTGCATACCCTACATTTTTAGCAGCCGTGGTTGTAGCCGGCGTAGTCCAGATGCTTTTAGGAGTGCTTAAAGCGGGTGTTATTGGCTACTATTTCCCGTCTTCAGTGATTAAAGGAATGTTGAGTGGTATTGGTATCATCATCTTTTTGAAACAGATTCCTCACGCTTTTGGTTATGATGCAGATCCAGAGGGTGATATGTCATTTATACAGCAAGACGGACACAATACGTTTTCAGAATTCAAATACATGTTGGAGGCCATTAGTCCCTCAGCAACACTTATCGCAGTTTTAGGATTATTGATCATGATTCTTTGGGAACGGCCATTTATGAAAAAGTTGTCTTTTACAACGATCATACAAGGGCCATTAGTTGCTGTAGTTACGGGTATTCTACTCAAGTTATATTTTGACGGAAAGGAAGGATGGGAATTGATCGGCGATCATTTGGTATCGCTACCTGAGACAGAAGGTTTAAGCGGGTTTATTGGTCAGTTCAGTACACCAGATTTCAGTGCTTTTCTAAACCCCGCGATTTATACTATTGGAATTACAATGGCAGTTGTCGCATCGCTGGAGACGCTATTGTGTGTTGAAGCCACGGATAAATTGGATCCATACAAAAGGGTAACGCCTACCAACCGTGAACTCTTGGCACAAGGTGCTGGAAATATTGTGAGCGGTTTAGTAGGAGGATTGCCTATTACCCAGGTAATTGTGCGTTCATCTGCGAACATACAAAGCGGCGGACGTACCAAAGCATCTGCTACTTTACACGGTGCACTTTTACTCATCTCAGCTTTTGCTATACCCTCGATCCTAAATCTCATTCCATTGGCTGCTTTAGCCGCAATTTTATTAATTGTAGGGTATAAGCTAGCGAAGCCAAGTATGATTGTCGGGATGTGGAAAAAAGGTAGTAATGAGTTTATCCCTTTTGCTGTTACGGTCGTAGGAATAGTTTTGACTGATCTATTAATGGGAATTGCATTAGGTCTTGTAGTTGCCATTGTATCCATTCTTTGGGATAACTTTAAAGTGCCTTACAAATTTGACATCCGCAACTATAAAGCGGGTGCACCGATCAAGATAGAGTTTTCGGAAGTAGTTAGTTTCTTGAATAAGGCGAGTATTCAGCAGACTTTGAACACTATTCCACCAAATTCCACTGTGCTTTTAGATGCATCACAAACATTGCGAATGCACCCGGATGTGCATGAAATTATCCAAGAATTTCAGGTCAATGCCGCTTCGAAGGATATTACTCTAGAGTTGATAGGCTTTGAGGCTACAATCAGTGAAACCCCGTTGGCTGATTTCGAGGAACAGGTATTGCAAAAGCCGCGTGTAACAACTTCTAAAGTCGCCAAACTCTTTAAAAATAAGTAACTTAGGACACATGCGGTTTAGGTATGTGTTGTTTTCGGGATTGTCTGTGCTGTTATTCATTTTACCTAATGAATGCGCCGGGCAGGAGTCGCCCCGTTTTCGTGGAGAGTTAGGATATCTCTATGCTTTTCATGACGACTTGGGTATTACCAAGAAGGATTGGATACTGGTTCCTGGGACATGGTCAGACCCATCTAATTACGATGGCCAAAGCCAATATGCCTTTACTTTCAGAGATACCTCTTGGTACTACCCGTTTAATCATCATCTGCCATTTATCAATACACGTTATCGTCTAAGCTCTAATTCACTGAATTCTCTTGAAATTGCTCTTCTTCAGAGTATTACCATTAACAGTTGGCGTCAATTGTCTTTTATGTGGGGAGCGGAGTTCATATACCGTCCAGTGGATTGGATGCAACTCGCGGTGCAAGCAGGATTCATATCCGGTTATCATTCGGTGACTAATCTTCAGAATCCAACATTATTGCCAATAGAGGGCGAGGAGGGCGGAGTCCTTTTAGGTGCGAATGCTACTGCAGAGGTTTTGGTCTCAGAACGCTGGAAGATACGCTTGAGTTATAATCCACTAGTCACGGGCCTAGGAATGGCGTATGACTTGACAAAAGACAAATAGCTGTGAAAATAACCTTAGAACGCTTCGACGAAAATTTTGGCTTTAAGGCACGTGCAGGTAACCACGAAATGATCCTCGATACTGCCGCGGAGATAGGTGGTAACGATCAGGGCTTTCGCCCCATGGAATTAATGCTTATTTCATTAGCTGGATGCAGTGCAATAGACATTGTTCACATCCTGAATAAAGGTCAGCATGCTATTCGGAGCTACACTGCAACAGTCGAAGCAGAGCGCCGCGATGAATTGCCTCGAATCTTCTCAACTATCGACATGATTATTACTGTCGATACAGATGCGCCCGATACTGTTTTAGAGCGCGCGGTGAAACTGACTAGAGAGAAGTATTGCAGCGTTTATGCGGTGCTAGAGGCATCTTCACCAGTAACGTTGAAACTGGTTAGAGGCTCGCTTTGATGCTTAGCATTGCCATACGAGGTGCAAATGTTCTATAACCTGCAGGTCGAGCAGCTACAACATGTCTGCTGTTTGTTGCGTTTTGCAGCGATAATTTGAATGTTATATTCTCTGTAAGTGCATAACGTATAGCCTCGTTTATGACCAAAGATTGTGGCAAATCGAACGCGTCTAATTCTGCAGCTGATTTACGAGCGCTGAGGTATTGTATTTGGCTGTTTATGGACCAGCGCTTTTTTTTCCATTGATGCTGAAGGGCAAACTGTAGTCGTGGTATATAGGGCATGTAATCGCCCACAGATACTTCGCCCCAACCGTCAAATTCACTCGAAAATGATTCGGTGAAATAAGCCTGCGTTGCAGTTACCGTAGCATTTATTTCGTGCTGCTTAAACGTTTTCCCTAATTGTCCTTCGAGACCAAAGATTTCGGCTGCTCCGCCATTGAACATTTCTCCAGATCCGCTTCCTCCGGCGCTCGCTGCATCAGAACCCAAAAGACGATCGTATGTGCTATAAAAGAGGGTGATATTAATGGGTAACTTCATGTGTTGAATACCAACCTCACTGCTTAAACTGAGCTCTGGTAGAACGCCCTTTTTTGATCCCGCAGGGGTAAAACCTCTATGCACTCCTGCGAAGCTGTGCCATTTCCGGGTAGAATAATTTAAACTGAATCCCGGTAAAAAGACAAGACTATTATTGGCGCGAGCTTTTATATTTTCACCGCTTCGAGAAGGGTCGTTGTCACCGTAGTCCATTCTATAAGCTTGAATGTTTTCCGTTCTATACCCGGCTTGAACATACACTTTTTTATATGACAGAGTACTTCTATGGTAGCCACTTTGGGCAGTGGTATAGTCTATCCTATTGCCAGCTGCACCGGCAATTCCAGCTTGTGTTAAGTTAAAAGTATTTGGACCAATGCTGTAACTATCCGAATGTTGGAAACGATCTGCATGGTCGTAATGGAACCGCAATCCTGCTTCGTGTCTAAGAATTATGTTTCCAAAACGTTGCGTGAATTGACCACGAAGTTGCAACCCTTGACTGAGGTAATATCTATTGTTTGCTTTAAGTTGTGCAATTGCTGTATCTGAATTTTCGCCTCGCATTGCGGCAAATTCAGCTGGGTAGTCAACCTGTTGATTTAATATTGTCGCAATAGACACTGCGCCGTTTCCTGCGTCTATTTTATTTAGTTTATACCAATTTCGATGGACGTATTGCCGATAAACATCCGCTCGTATGAAACCCTGCTTGAGATTAATAGTATAGCCGAGTCTTGTCATTAGTCGGTCCATGGTCATTTCATCGTTACTAGACGAGAAATAGCGCTCATTTGGTGAAGTTGAGGCTGTTGAAAGGGTAGTGCCTAGATACGTTTGTTCGGAGCGCTCAGAGGTTCCCGCAACGAGCATTTCCAGGTGATGCTTGTCTTTGTTGTCTAGATGATGAATGAGTTTTAAATACCCGTCGTTAAGATTGAAACCACCGCCCTGTTTATCTTGAATCGTATGAAAACCACTGGCTTCATGATGGGCTAGGCCAAAAAGTAGCTGGGTGCGATTGGTGGGTAGAACTTCTCCAGAAATAGCCCCTTTGATTTGATTAAAAGCACCTCTTGCCAAGGTGAATTGAATATCCGATTTTTCGTTGCCAACGGGCGTGACAAAATTTAAAGCCCCACCGGTGCTTTGTGGCCCGGTTACAATCTGAGCAGCACCTTTTAAAACTTCAATATGGGAGTATTTCCAAATAACGGGCGTGTAGTAAGCATCAGGTGCACTGTAGGCGGCAGGAGCTGTAAGAATACCATCTTCCATTAACGTAATCCGAGACGAACGCAGTGTTCCAGTACCGCGAATCCCGATATTCATTCTAAGACCCCATCCGTCTTCCTGTTGCCCGTAAATACCGGGTTGGTTTTGTAAAATAGAATTCGCATCGGTCTGATCAAAAGCTAGAATTTCTTTTCTATCGAGTACAATGCTCGCGCCACTAATGTGATCTTTTCCTGCTTTCGATTGAGCCGTAATAGTAATGCTCTCTAGTTCGACAGGGACTGGTAATACGGAATCTGTAGGGGTTATAAGAATTGTAAAAAGTAGGTAGTTTAACATGTCGCCTTATTTAGAATGAATATAAATAACGGCACAAACATATTGTTTAGAATGATTCTAAACAAGAGTCGTGGAAATTATTTTTTACTTTATTAAATCCCAATTCTGTTCGCGAAAAATTTCATTCTACATCGCTTTAGAATTCGTAATTTTCACAACATGTTGAAGACTAGGCTAATTCTTGTTTTACTAATGCTATTTCTTACAGCTGAGGGACAAAACTGTTCGGTAAGTGCTAATGCAGATACACTGACAGCCTGTATAGGCGATACGATATTCTTATCCGCAAGTGGGACGAATACCTATGAATGGTCTCATGATGCTACGTTAAGCTGTGATACTTGCGCTTCACCTTATGTTATACTTTCCGATACGTCTTCCTATGTTTTAGTTAAAGGCGTGAGTCAAACTACCCAATTGGCTACTAATGGTAATTTCTCTAGTGGTAATTCGGGGTTTTTGACGAACTATACGTACAACCCCACGTCGATTTGGAACGAGGGCACCTATGCGGTTGGACCTAATCCTAACGCCGTGCATCCCAACTTTGGCAGTTGGGGCGACCATACTACAGGTTCAGGAAATTACATGCTCGTTAACGGCTCCACGGGTGGCAATAAAATTTTATGGCGTCAAACCATTAATTTTCCTCCTGGGATTCAGGTGACGGTAAAGTGGTGGATGCTGACGTTCGTATCGCCTGCGGGATCGTTGCAACTCAAGCTTGCGGGTACAAATATTGGAAATGCAGCAAGCACACCAAACTCCACAGGAGTGTGGTCACAAACCTCTAGAACTTTTACGGTTCCTGCATCTGGGAGTGCGATACTAAATCTAGTGACGACCAGCGCCGTATTGTCAGGGAATGACTTCGGCATTGATGATATAAGTTTTCAGTACACTTGTGAATCCTTCGATACAGTATGGATTGCACCTAAGAGTGATGCGCAGATTCTTATTGATACAACGTCGCTATTTTCTTGTGATAGTCTATGTTTTACTCTGGAGAATACCATGGATTCGTTAGGTCTATTGAACTACCAATGGGTGCTTAGTGATGGAACTGCAGATACCTCTTCCATGTTTTCGCATTGCTTGACCGATTCTGGCAATTACGCGGGCTACCTCTTAACCTCTTCGAATGAAGGCTGTACCGATAGTGTCGCATTACCTGTAATGCGCGTAGGTTATACGAGAATGATTGATAGTCTGGTCATTAGCAACGACGGTAAGTATTTTACAAACGGTATTTTAGTGTTAGATCCAAACGAAATTATTGGATTGGGAGCGCATTTTGAACCGTACGTAGGTTCTGGAGGAGTGGATAGTTTGTATGTGTCTTATGGCTCTGGTAGCATAAATGAACCGCTCATATTACCTATGCAGATGGCGCATGGTTGGAGTCCCGTTCCGCTTACCTTCGAGCCACAGACGGTCTGTGCGTTTTTATACACTGCGGATGGTTGTGTGGATTCACTTTGCCAGCAGATCGCATTTTACCCCACTTTAACGGTGCCTAATTTTTTCACACCAAACGGCGACATGATAAACGATGTGCTAGAGATTCAATCTACCAATACAGATCGATTGGTACAAAGAATATACAACCGTTGGGGCCAATTGGTCTTTGAAACTGAACAGCCGAATCTCTTTTGGGATGGAAAAGTCGAAGGAGTACTTGCTGCTGCAGGTGTATATTTCTTGCAGGTTGAAGCATCAAATCTTTACACTAGCGGCCGGCCGATAATGCAACGAAAGGCCATACATTTGATAAGGTAAAGCCATCCGTTACGAAATAAGAATGCATGAGATCTAGACTGCTAAACATTATCACGTCCGCAATTATCGTTCTTGCCCTACTTTCCTTTTACGGCTGGAGCGTCCGAAAGCATGGAATTCCAGGTAATGCCGAGGGATTATGGGGGAAGTTCTTAGTTACGCTTACATCCTTCCCGGATTTAATCACGCAGGCGGCGGAGGAGGTGGAAAAGCTACCAGGAACCTTCGTGCCTACGCACCCCGCATTCGCGCCCATAAATAGATTAGACTACGATATAAATGTATTGGTTAGCTATTCGAACGAAGATGGAAATAGAGCAATAGAGATCCGAAATTTAAAGACGCAGTCCGTTAAAAAATCGTGGGAAGTAAAAGGAGGCTTGAAGCCGCACCATCGAGTCATGCATCCACTTTTGCTCTCTAATGACCGTATGGCATACGCTACAAATGGATATGACGGTGTTTATTGCATGAATGCTAAGGGTGAGCAACTTTGGCATCAAAAAGAAATTGGACACCATCATTCAATGAATGCGGGTATTGGCGAAACTATGTGGGTTTGTGCTTATGATTTATCAAAATCTTCTCACCCTTCAAATGGCGTACAGTATGAAATGGGAGGAGTGAAATACCATTTTTTAGACAACTATATAGCCCAGTTAGATACGGAAACAGGAGCGCTACTTTTTAAGCGTTCGATGGCCGAACTGCTGCTAGATCATGGATTAGAACACCTCATCATTAAAAGTGTAGTGGTTGATGATCCCATTCACTTGAATGATGTAGAGCCAGTTTTGGAATCAAGTGAATATATGATTGCGGGGGATGTATTCTTAAGTTTTAGAACTTCTTCTGTCATTCTACATTACAGGCCGTCAAATGACAGTATCGTTCGCGTAATAGAAGGTTCTTTTACAAGTCAGCACGATGTGGATATTATTGACGGACAAACCATCGCATTTTTTAATAATAATGCACCAACTAAAAGATTTAAAGAGGATGGTGGACGAAGCAAGGAGGCTGTTCTTCTAAAATACCCTGCGTATTCTTCACATATCAAATATTACGATCTCGTCTCTAATACATTCACGGCGCCAAATAAGGAGGCCTATGCGCAAAACGGCGTGTATACGTTTACAGAGGGTTTGTTTGAGCGGTTACCCAACGGTGATGTACTTATTGAGGAACAAAATCCTGGTCTGCTGTGGGTATTTAGACAAGACAGTCTATTGTTTAAGGGGGTGTTGCCCTCTCATCATGAAGGATACCACCATTTATTGAATTGGACTAGAGTGGTGGATTAATATTGAATTTATCATATTCAGGTATGTCTAGGACGCTTTGTGATTGCGTCTACATTGGTTTTGGAACCATTAAACACTTCCATTTGCTTACTTTCAAGGAAGCACTTTAAATGACTCCTTACAGCGCATGGTGAGCTCAGCACAATCAAAATGATAATAAAGGCAGTGCTCAGAAATCTACGGATAGGTAGCGTAGGTAGTTGTCTCATATCGATTACTATGTACAGGTATATTATTCTAGTGCTTTTCGCAAGGCACTAACTCCACCCACTATGGGGAGTATGATTTTTGTCTCTTTAAGATCTAAGGTGAGTACAGTGCCAGGCTCAGGGTGCAGTGTGAATTCTTGGTCGCTGGAGAAAATCATTAGACCTATTTGTTGGCCTGCTGGAATGATTTGGTCGTCCGGTTGTAAGTCGAAATTAAGGGTGTAAAAGTTCCCTGGATCAAGAGGTTTACTTTCTGTGAGCGATTTTGAATTTTGGGGGTCAGCCCATCCTCGAGTAATGATATTATCATAAATCTCAGTATTCTTATGGTCTTCCCAAGGTAAGGCAACGAGCCAAACAGAAAGATTTGCAGCAGGTTTCGAACTTGCCATTTTGATTTCGATTGATACAGTACCGGAAAGATGTAGATCCTGTGACAGGATTGGTGTAGTATACAATAAGCGGTGATTGGAACTCTTTGCCTTTGCGAGGTATTCGCCGGAATAATTCGCGTTATCGATAAGTGATTCTTTTTCCTTGCTACTTCTCTTACTGCTGAGTGTTCCTGCGTCGTTACCCCCTTTTTGTAGAAAGAGTATTACTGATTCTGCAGATGGGTTAGGAAAGTCAGTATAGGCGGTAGGTTGGTCTTGGGAATCTCGCTCCCTAACGATCCAGGCTTTTGCATCATTTTCAACGCCGTTATCTATTTCAAATAAGTACTTTGTAAACCATCTATTCATCATCTCAACGGGCGGAGGCCCACCATGACCGTCTTGGTGGTAATAGATCTGTGCCGGTATCCCCATCGCTCTCGCTTTATTATAAATCCTGTAGCTGTGCTCGGGCATTACGTTCCAGTCGTTAAAACCGTGTGACATGAGTAATGCCGCTTTCATGGGTGCCATTTGATTTAAATAATCTCTACTTGCCCAGAATTCGTTGTAATCGCCAGTTGCACGGTCCATACTCGCCCTCATAAGATTGTCTCGAATGGTTCTATTGCCGAAAGCACGCTTTTCAGGGTCACCGCTATGGATGAATTCATAGAGTACATCAATGTCTTCTCCTAGATAACCTCCGGGACTTCTAACTAAACCGTTCGAGCGGTAATAATGGTAATAGGATGTGTTTGGTGCAACGGGAATAATTGCTTTTAATCCTTCAACGCCTGTTGTTGCTGCTGCAAGAGGTAATGTTCCGTTGTATGAGGTGCCGGTCATTCCTATATTTCCTGTACTCCAAAACGCACTAATTTTTTCAATACCCTCACGTGAAGTATAGCCGTTGTCTTTACCCGTGAGCCATTCTATAACGGCTTTTGGAGCCAACGACTCATTCGTTCCTCCGACAGTTGGGGATCCGTCAGAAAGTCCGGTGCCTGGGGAGCAGGAATGAACCACGATGTAGCCTCTCGGCACCCATGTTTTAACTTGAGAATTCGATATTATGGGTCTTCGGCTACGTTGCTTTACTTCAACGTGTTTAGGTGGCTCGGGTACATGTCCTAATTCATGTTTCACCTTCCAGAATAAATCATCGTCGTTACCTGCGGTTCCAGCATAATAGGGACTTGATTCGAAAATTACAGGAAGTTTAAGGCCGTTGTTAGTCTCTTTCGGACGCGTAACATCTACGTGCATTCGATCTAATTTTCCGTCTCCGTCAGTATCAAATTCTGTTTCCACCCATAGATCTTCACGGATCCAACTTTTTGGAGATGTGAAAGCAGGAACGATCTGTGCTTCACCATTTTCAAAGTAAGGCCGATTTTGAGCCTTTAATAACGTAGCACCGCTCAAGGCTATGCTCAGAAGGAAGTACTTCATTTAATTTAAGTCTAAATAATCCAGGAAAAGTTATGCATTCCTGAAGAGTCTAACTAAACCAACCGCTCTTCTTTTCGATCAAGCCTGCGGCAGCCAGTCGCCCGCTTTCCATTGCTGCATTCAATGATCCGTTGAACAAGGCGTCACCCGCAAGGAATATGTGCTCTGTGACTTGACTCGCGCTAGGTTCGCTGGTGTATTTTAGATTCGTTAGTTCTGGGAGCGCCTGCTGAATGGTGAAATTTGAGATGTGCGCTAGATTAACCGGATTACAATACGTTCGAATTTCATGGGATACCCTTGCCACGATTTCTTCTTCACTAAGGTCTTGATGTTTTAGTGTAGTTACAGATAAGATGGTTCTACCTTTAGAATCTTTGTAGGCATAGAGGTTGTTGCTCAGTTGACCCGTATCGGCTATCAGCGCTATAGTTTCGTGTGGTATAGATGTTTTATCTACTTCGAAATAGAGACACATACAAGATTTCCATTTCGTCTCTGCATCATGTAAATTGGGTATGAGTGCAGCTGCGTTGGAAGTGACAATCACGCCCTGATGAGAAATTTCTTCTCCGCTAGTAAGAGTAATAGTCTTATCTGTTAGGGATTGTACTTCGCAATTGAATTTAAAGGTAGTTTGAACCAATCTCGCTTTGAGCTGCTCACTTATGGCGCCAATACCTTTTTGAGGAATCATAGCATGCCCCTCACCGAACATTTTATATACGAATTCGAACATACGGCTAGAGGTTTGTAGTTCCGTTTCTAGAAAAATTCCGGCAAAGAAGGGTTGAAAGAATCGGTTGATAATTGTATTTGAAAAACCGAAGGTCTTTAGATAGTCCAGTGTACTGACTTCGGGAGTACTGAAGATATCATCAAGACTTTTTTTTCTTAACAAGAGGTTTAGTTTTAGAACTCTCAATTTATCTGTTAAAGAACCTATTTCGGAAAACACTGTGGGTAGAAGAACTTTCCAATCTCGCAACGGATCACCAATCAAAAATCGCTTTCCATCCACTAAAATTTGTGCACCGGATTGAAGTTTTCGGAGACTGAGCGCTTCTAAGTCTAGATATTTTTTGGCAAGCGGATAAGCACTTAATAGTACTTGGAACCCAAGGTCAAGCTCATAATCTTCAACTGTAACCGTTTGTATTCGTCCTCCGCAATTCCCCTGTTTCTCAAAGACCACAGGGTGATAACCTGCTTGCTCTAGTTCATATGCTGCAATGAGCCCGCTCACCCCGGCTCCGATAATATGGACAGTTGTCTTTTGTTCCATGCGTTTTTAGGTATTTACACAAAGGAAACGAAGGATCACAAAATTAGTTCGTCAATTTATGATTAACTGGCAGTGTTTATTAACCTAGAGGATAGTTGACTTAAAGAAATCGTATCGTGCATTTTGATTTAAGCTCTTCTTTATGTGTGTATATTTGGCTGCTACTTTTAATCAAATTCCATCATAAAACGCTCAATAAACAGCAATGTCAAACATTAAAAAACTAGGGTTCCTAGACAGCTACCTTACGTTATGGATATTTTTAGCCATGGTAATAGGAGTGGGAGTTGGGTACTTCATTCCCTCAAGTGCAGCTTTTATAAATACTCTAAGCTCTGGCAGTACGAATATTCCTATCGCTGTAGGACTGATCTTGATGATGTACCCTCCATTGGCTAAAGTTGATTATAAACTCCTTCCTAAGGTGTTTCGTAACGTGAAAGTATTGTCCGTTTCGCTACTCTTAAACTGGATTATAGGTCCTGTACTTATGTTCGTATTGGCGCTATTGTTTTTACAAGACTACCCGGAGTATATGGTAGGCTTAATCTTGATAGGGCTGGCACGATGTATTGCCATGGTGCTGGTATGGAATGATTTAGCTGAGGGAAGTAGTGAATACGGTGCTGGACTGGTCGCTCTGAATAGTATATTTCAAGTTTTTGCCTATAGTTTTTACGCTTGGTTATTTATAACCGTTTTACCTCCTTATTTCGGCTTTGAAGGTGCTATCGTTGATATTTCCATTACGACCATAGCAGAAAGTGTAGCCATCTATTTAGGTATTCCTTTTCTAATGGGACTACTAAGTCGTATCGCACTGGTCAGAGTGAAAGGAGAAGAATGGTATCGCAACACTTTCATACCCTCAGTTTCACCAATGACATTGATAGCGCTTTTGTTTACAATTGTAGTGATGTTCTCTTTAAAAGGGGAATTGATTGTAGAGATACCCATGGATGTGGTTCGGATTGCTATACCGCTACTGATTTATTTTGTAGTAATGTTCTTAATAGGTTTCTTCGTGAGCAAGGCTGCGGGTGCAGAGTACGATAAGAATGCTGCCATAGCTTTCACGGCTGCAGGAAATAATTTTGAATTGGCTATTGCTGTTGCCATAGCCGTTTTTGGTCTTAATTCAGGTCAGGCTTTTACAGGTGTTATAGGTCCATTAGTGGAAGTTCCTGCACTTATTCTTCTAGTGAAAGTGGCTGCAAGACTAAAACGAAGGTATTATGCTTAAAGTAATAATCGTGCCCAATCGATTAATACGTGCTTCTTTGGAAAACTCGCTGCCCGGTGCAGTTGATTCAAAAAATCGCGTCTAATGAATGTCAGCATATTGGACCATAGGGTTTGTTACACGCCGACTCCGCAAATCAATAAAAGTCGCTGACAATCAGCGACTTTTTTGTTTCTATTACTTTACTTAAAGTGTAAGGTATTGATAATCAGAGGTAAGTGAACTGGTTGTTACGACAGTACCTTTTCTTCAATTTGACACAACACTTTTTACAAACCTATTTTTTTATCTCAAATCTAAATGACTTACCATTTTGCAAAAAGGTTACAACTTGACTGTTTGATGGATAACCAATAGTATATTTCTTATTGTAGAAAAACTCATTATCTCCAATGACTTCATACTCAGCCTCACTAACTAACAAACCTGAGTCCGTCCATCTTGAGACACGGTATTGTTCATTTAATACTTCAAGACTAAACCAGCCACCTATTCCCTCGCCACCTAGCCATTGTGCATTTTTAGTAACAGAGCTAGACCTAGGAGGCTCCTTTAAAACATTTTTTAAAAACCTATTAGATACTTTTTTTCGAGGATAAAACAACTCACCTAAACGCGTATGAGGTAAAGACTTTCTATGCTTTAATGCAAAAACATTTGATTTTGTTGAAGGGATTAATGGTACAAAATATGATAATTTAAAACGATTTATCCATTTAGGCTTCCCTGCTAAAACTACTTGGTGAACAAATTTTGCACAATTATATTTAGAAGAATTAAATAAGCCATAATCAATTACTCCTAGGATCTGCAATTTTTTACATTCGTTGTAAGCTCGATTAAAACTTATTTTTAAGTACGAGGAAATTATTTTTCCTTCGGCATGTATTTCTTCATTCATTTGAAGCTCCTCCAAAATCTGTTCAACATTTAACAGTTTCTCTAGGTCTGAGGAAAAAATTGGAATCGTTTTTATTTTTAATAAGGGATCTGTATCCTGATTTCGAACACGCCCTTTTTTAAAGGGAGCGTGATACCTACCAAAATCAAAATATTCACATTTCTTATTTTTTACATCAACTAAAACTACTGCCGAATGGCCTACTTTATAAAATCCATTTCTATTCACACCTAAAAAACCACCTAAAGAATCGAACCAAAATCCGGGCTGTTTACAATAAGTATTTGGCCAACCAATAACGATAGCAAAATCGTTCTTCATATAAATTTATTTAGGTAATTGTTTGTATACTTCAACAGGTCTTAAACCTATTGTTTTAAGGAATAAAATAATTAATTCCCTAAACTTTATAGTACTTATGAATTAGTTTAAAAATTAGTCATAACACAGTAATTCCCCGGAGAGAGGTACTAGAACCTTTTCTTGTATTGACCTGAAGATTAGTTGTTGACTGCGCTTGCCTCCAAGCAAGGTTACGATTTGGATTACTTACCTCCGACAGAGAGCTTCTCCAGAAGATGCGCCAAATTGCCAACCCAAGTGAAGGTATGAAAATGTTTGAAATTTAGTAGAGAGTGTACGTCCTTTTCTGAAATAACTCTCTAGCATTAGCGGAAGGACTGTTCGGAATATTCCGAACACACGTTTGGAATCACGTGTAATTCCATCATCCCAATGTTTTCAGTATCTTCACGACGACACCAAGTCAAAAACTTAACTAACATATGATTGCATCATAACGATTCCATTTTTTAAGAATAATATTTACTTTTAGGTCGGCATGACAAATCACGAAATCACAACATTTCTTGGGACCCTGCAAGATCAAGTTGCAGTGGAATCGTTGGCAAAGCTTTCAGCTATTTCTACAAGTATTTCCTTGTCGAAAGGTACAACTTTGATGGAGGAAGGAAGTACCCATGATTACTTCTACATTTTGGTCAAAGGCAGTGCCAAAGCTTACCATTGGAATGACGGAGAGGCCGTCTGCAATTGGTTTGCATTTGAGAATGATGTCCTTACCACGATAGGGGCATATGATGGGGGAGCTTCCAACGAAACTATTGAGTTATTGGAGGATGTTAAGTTGATCCAAATCAACACGAACGAGTTTAACAATCTTTCCAAACACAACTTGAACATTGGTCGATTGAGTTTCCATTGGCTCTCCGAGTACACGAAATTTTTGAGTCAACAGGTTGACCTCCAGTCGTTGCCTTCACTAGACCGATACGAGAAAATTACAAAAGCTCATCCCGAATTGCTTCAGCGTGTTTCCTTAAGAGACCTTGCTTCATATCTAGGTATGCGCCAGGAGACTTTGAGCAGAGTGAGAGCCAAGGTTCGATTTTGACATAAGTCAATTGAATGGAGGTCTTTTGTTCTTTATGTTTGCGTCATCAAACTAAAAAAAGAACGAAAATGAAAAATATCCTTCCCTTACTTCTAGTGGTGATCGTTTATGCTCCAGTATTCGCTCAACTCAATTTCGAATACGACGGCGTCACTCGTACCTATTATATGGACGGACCTGATCCCATCCCGCAAGGCGCGCCCCTTGTCTTTGTACTTCATGGCTATAGCAGCAGTGCCCAGATGATCCGGAATTACAGCGGATTCTCCCAGTTGGCACAACAGGAAGGGTTCGTCGCCGTCTTTCCGCAGGGTACGAACGACAGCTACAACACGGCGCACTGGAACGCCAACCTACCTGGAAGCACCACAGATGACCACGGCTTCCTTGTAGCCTTGGCCCAGCATCTGCAACAAGAACATGGACTAAGTGCAGAGTGCACCTATGTCTGCGGTATGTCAAATGGCGGTTTAATGAGTTATTCTCTGGCCTGCGAGCATCCAGACGTCTTTTCCGCTATCGGATCAGTAACCGGCACCATGAGTACAGCGGACTTCGGGTGCACCCCGCAGGAGGTAGTGCCCATTATTCACCTCCACGGAACAGAGGATGATATTGCCTCTTATGACAACGGTGTTGGGTACCCGGGATGGGGCAACACAGGTGTCCCCGACATCATCGGGCACTGGACCGGTCTCATGGGCACCACCACCCTGAATGTAACACAACTGCCCAATCAAGAAGCTGTGGATACCACATCAGTCGACTTCTTTCAACATGTGGGTGCTCTGGGTGGCCAAGAATTCCACCACTACCGCGTAAACGGAGGCGGCCACAATTGGTTCGGTGTCTTTGGTAGCCCCGATGTGGATGCTACAGCGGTCCTATGGGGTTTCTTCTCCGCACAATGTAATGGGGACTTCATGAGCATCAATAATGCACACATAGCCGAGACACTCATCGAGCGACGAGGCTCGGGCGTGATTCTTCGCTCTGCTGGCCGAATCGACCTCTTCGATCTGCAGGGCCGATTGGTTGGAACGCAGCAGATGATACCTAACCAATTGTGGATTCCCACCGGACACGGCATTCGGCTGCTCCACGCCACCACCCATGATGGGCGACAGGAAGTGCTCCTCTGGGACTGAGGTCGGATCGGATTGCACAAAATCTGATGGTGTCTTTCTTAGCCGAGCGACTCATTAGTAAATTTCCACTTTAAGTATCTCACAAAGAGGAGCTTCCACTAAGGGGAATGATGGAATGTAGTTCTTGTGGAAAGCCTCATACGGGATATGCATCATGGAAATGTCTATTTGGAACCTTAAAAAGCTTAAATGAAGATGATTTGAATAAAATTGTCTACATAAGAAATATGGGACATTCAGTAACTGAGGCAATTAATAGACAATTGGCGCATTATCCATACCATATTGGTCAAATTGTTTTTATCGGCAAAATGGCACAAAACAATGATTGGAATTCATTGTCAATACCAAAAGGAAAATCTTCAAGTTATAATGATGAGAAATTTTCTAAAGAAAAAAGAATTGTGCATTTTACGGATGATTTATAAATTTAACTAATTACAACACTGTCTAAAATGCATGCCCTAACCTACCCATACCAACGCACGACATTTTAGACGTAACATTAGCCACAAGTAACACTAGACCATAAATTAAACATTAAAACGACTTCATTTTAAAACATAAACAATAATGCCGAAAGGATCTCAACCTATTGATTTAAAAAACAGAATTCATTCGCTCGACTTGCTACGTGGATTTGCTGTTTTGGGAATTCTGATTATGAATATCACGTCTTTTTCCCAAATCAGTATGGCGTATATGAACCCCACAATTGGTGCTGGTTTGGAAGGCTACAACCAATATTTTCATGGCTTCAACTACATTTTTGCAGATACTCGATTTATGTCTATTTTCTCAATGCTGTTTGGAGCAGGTGTGGTTTTATTCACGCAAAGAATAGAAGCAAAAGGCAAACGAGTTGCTGCATTGCATTACAAAAGAATGTTTTGGCTTTTACTCTTTGGTTTAATACACGCCTATTTCATTTGGGTAGGAGATATATTGGTAACCTATGCCATTTGTGGAAGTTTGGTTTTCTTTTTTAGAAAAAAGTCAATTCGGACACTTTTTATTATGGCGGTTATCCTGTTTCTAATTCCCATAAGTTTAAAATTTATGACCTATTACGGCATGCCAGCAGACGCACTCGAAAGTACTTTTGCTTTCTTTCACCCTTCCGCAGAGCAAATCGCCTCCCAAACCCAAGCAATGCGTGGCTCTTATCTTGAACAAATGCCACTTAGAGTGGAAGATGCAATACAAATTCAAACTCTTGTTTTTATGATTGAAATGTTTTGGCGTGCCAGTGCCATGATGCTGTTAGGAATGATTTTATATCGAAAAGGCATTCTATCGGCTGAAAAATCTACAGCATATTATAAAAAGTTGATGTGGGTAGGATTTGTACCAGGATTGATACTTTCTGGAATTGGTTTAAGCCAAGTATATGCTTCCGAATGGAACGCTGCGTATGTAATGAACATTGGTGCGAATTATAAATTTGTATCGGGTCTTTTCATGGCATTAGGCTATATTGGATTGGTCATTTGGTGTTATAAAAAAGGAATATTTAAAAAATTTCAAAACCGATTGCGAGCCACTGGGCGAATGGCATTTACAAACTATATAGGTATGTCTGTAATTTGCACACTCCTTTTTAATGGCCATGGATTAGGGCTTTTCGGTACGCTTGACAGATTGCAGCAGTTCCTAATTGTAATTTCTGTGTGGGTTTTAATTTTGATAATTTCTCCTTTGGTTTTAAAAAATTATCGATTAGGACCACTGGAGTGGTTGTGGAGAAAATTGACTTATTTTTCATTAAAAAATTGAATAAGAGAGAATATGAATTTGAG
>Ga0228634_1000040_pt1 | contig 114548 bp, 136 predicted proteins | sample 42DmetaG_FD_190063 | JGI IMG/M metagenome (GOLD analysis project Ga0228634, IMG submission 190063) | Seawater microbial communities from Monterey Bay, California, United States - 42D | ecosystem: Environmental > Aquatic > Marine > Coastal | place: USA: California | collected 2016-09-27 | reverse complement strand
GGGTTAAATGGGTATAAGACATCGTAGGCTCCTAAGATTTTTATTGTGGTGATTTAAATCTATCAGGTTCTTACGATGTCTGCTTGTTACCTAGCTGTTGCACTTGGAATATGAATTCACCTAATGTTTTTGCCAAGGCAATACGTTCAGTAATACCACTTGGCAACGACGGCATAGCCTCTATTTGCTTCAAACGGCTTAATAAACCGCATTGATTCGCTGTTTGAATACTCAATCCTGGACGGGCGTTCATTTCTAGCATGAGTGGACCATGACGTCGATCCAAAATAATATCCACACCAATATAGCCCAAGCCAACTAAGTCATAGCATTGGGCTGTTAATTCTAAAATCAGTTCCCAATTAGGTATTTCAACATCGGCAATAGAAAAGCCAGTATCAGGATGTTCAGAGATAAATTGCTCATGCATTACACCACCTAGGGTTTTGCCTGTATTAAGATCGACACCCACGCCAATAGCACCTTGGTGTAGATTGGCTTTACCATCAGATTCATGTGTAGGGAGGCGTAGCATAGACATCACCGGCACACCTTTAAAAACAATAGTGCGGATATCAGGTACACCTTGATAGCTAATATTTGAAAAAACAGAATCGAATTGTACGCGTTGTTCAATTAACGCAACATCAGGTAAGCCACCTAAACTATAAATACCACTTAGAATATTAGAGATATGATGCACAATCCCCTGCTCTGACAGGATTTGACCACTGCTTTTGCGAAAACCATGCTGGGTAACACTCGTAATCACTAAAATGCCTTCACCACCACTGCCATGAGCAGGTTTGATAACAAAATCCTGGTGGTCTTTCAGTTCCGTAACCAATGCTGGAATATCTTTCTCAATCTTAATGACACCATAGAGTTTGGGCACAGCCAAACCAGCTTGTTCTGCCAAACGTTTTGTTTCAAGTTTGTCATCGACTAAAGGGTATTTTGAGCGTGAATTATATTTAGCAATAAAATCACCATTGCGTTTATTCATACCCAGAATGCCCAATTTTTCTAATCGTCGCCATGGAGTTTTAGCATCAAGATCCGATATGATCTTCAAGCACTTTTCTTTTTGCCTGTGGATAGCTGAACCAAGACCCTGTTTATTCATTTGACGATATCACGACTTTCGCAAGGTTTCACGAAACCGCCATAACTCAGTTAAGCGATAACCGGTATAACGCCCTAACAGCAGTGTTAACGCTAAAATAGCGAGTAATAACTCTGGGAACACAAAAATCATATGGTTCAATAGCTCATTACTCATCACTAAGAAACCAATAGCAGCGACAAATAAGCTGCCCACACCTTGTGTAATAGCTTCTGAAGGTCCTTTCTCTTCCCAGATCAAGGACATCCGTTCAATGGTCATGGCTAAGATCACCATCGGAAATAAGGCTATTGATAAACCATGACTAAAGCCTAATTTATAACTAAAAATCGTCATCATCGTCATCAAAATAATCACAATGATCAATACCGCTGCAAGCCTCGGTACCAAGAGCAGTTGCAAATATTCTAGATAAAAACGAATCGCAAGTCCCAATGCGACAATTAAGCTAAATAACACAATACCCCAAATAAGCTCGGTTTCGCGGAAAGCCAAGGCAATTAGAATTGGCATAAAGGTACCAAACGTTTTAATACCAATCACATTACGCAGTAACACAATCAAAAAGGCACCCAAAGGCACCATTAATAAAATGCGATATACATTTTGAGTTTGCAAAGGCAAGCTGTATAAAGAAAACTCCATAGCATGCGAATCTAATTTACGTGCTCGCTGTTCTGCTAAAAAGATCGGTTCTTGCGTGTGTCAGCTAACTGAAAAATCGAGTTCAGCTTGTTTACCACCACGCATTTCAAGCAAAGCCTGTTCGCCCACTTTCCAAATAACCGCATTCTCAGGCAGTTTCCCCACCCCATTGCGAGGGTTAAAAGACAACCATTGTTGCCCATCATGAACTTGTAACCAAGGTTCAAGAACGCCATGACGAAGTCCATCACGTAGTAATAAAACATCAGCCGTTCTAGAAGGAATACGCGCCCCTGCCAGCACCGCCCTCAATAAAGCAACGCGTGCTTGGTCGGTTTTAATATTGCTTAATAAAACCTGGATATTCTCATCAGGCTCTTCAGCTGTAAAGCGAAGTAATAACTCACGTGTAAATGTTTTAATATCCGCTGACTTTTGCCGAACTTCATCCAATAAGGCATCAACAATAGTGGCCGTTGCTTCTGAATACCCCGGTATTTCAGGATAATAAACCGGGTCTTGCTGACCATTTATGACAGGTTTATCTGTCTTAAACTGATTATCATCACGGGCTAAATGTAATTGATAATAAAGCACCTGCTCACCACTCGCACGCCGGATAGCCCACTCAGCGATACGATTATCATTTTGGTCTTCGAAGGTTAAACCATATTTGCCTGATACGAAGTTTTCGTCAGCAACCACAAAACCTTCTGGTGAGTTAGGCAATGCAAAGCGAATTTTCACTGGCCCCTCTTTGGGTTGAAAGGCAACACGTGCTTCAACACTCCAGACCTCAACCTCTTCACTTGGAAATAGCCGCAACCCCAAAGTATTGGCTTTATAAAAAACCAAACTGAAAGCAAAAAATAGCAAAGCTGAAGCTAAGAACTTAACATGCAAATCTTTCAATTGTTGGGCTCTTTGTCAGATTGTGCATCTTCAAAGAGTTGCTCACAATGTTGTACATCGACAGGTAAAGTAAAAGTTGAAGCGGCGTCGACGAGAATGCCATATTGCAATATTCGCCGACCGAGAAGTACAGGATAGTTGAACCTCGTTCGGTCAACCAGACTAAATTCGCTATGATAAAGATGACTGTTTAGACAAAAACTGATCATAACAACCGGTCTTGAAGTTGCATCACGGTGGTGAGACTTTATTTTGACTTCCCGCTTAACCGGTAATTCAATTGTTTTTGTCGCGACATTATTCTTTTTATCCTCTGTATTAAACCGTACCCAAGACTGACCATCATGGATGAAACGTTCAATATTAAGTGCATGGAGCGAGGATGTTTTTGCACCGGTATCAAGCTTAGCCCTTAGCTTAATGTCCCAAGGTTCCAACACGACGTATTCTAACCAACCAGCAATAACCATATCTGAATGTTTAGGGAGAGTCGACGCCGTGGTGTTAAAGCTAAAACATACAGAGAAAAAGACGATGATAAAGCGGTGCCAAACTGATTTGATTTGCATCATTTAACTCGCCTCCTTTTATGTAGCATGACTTAACCGTCAGTCACAATCGCAACACGCACAGCATCTAATACCAATTGGCCTGATGATAATGCCTCAGCTAAAACGAGCTCTGACTCCTTTAAGTGAGTCAATTCTTCAGGCCGAATAGCCGTGTTAACTTCAATTAATCTTTGCAACCGTTCTTGCTCTGGTAACATCGTAGCATGCATTGCAGATACGGCTGTATCGATAATGGTTGTTTGCTGTTGCTCAGCTAACCCTTTCGCTTTATCAACCAAAAGGTTGATCATAGGCCTCGCCTGTTTTACTAATTCTTGTTTAGTAATTTTAGGGATTCGACCCACATAGCTATTAAAGGTTTCTTCATTTAATACCGCATTAAAATCACGACCTTTATCATCTGTTACAACACGTAGATAGGAGTGAGATAAAAACCGCCCTACCTGAAGTGCTTTCGGTGCTGGCACACTGATTTTGAAAATAGCTTCTAATAATAAAGTCCCAGCAGCTAAGCCTTCATAACCTAGGGTACAAAACGCCGTATTACCAAAATCACTTCGTGTGATCATATCTAAGCTGCCCAACACCATCGGATGCTCCCAACTTAAAAAAGCCATATCTTCACGGTGCAAGGCACGATGACGTTTATAAGTGGCCGTCATGCCATCTTCCGGTAAGCTAGGAAAGTGACTTTCTAGCATTTCAGCACCTTGATTCAAGATGATGCTATCTGCACTATGTGTTTGCTGTTCAACGCCGTATTCATCGAACACTTTATCCATAAATTGGGCGAGCTCTAAACTTTGGCTGCCATCTTCTAAATCAGCAATGAGTTCATTCGCAATAAGTAATTTACAAGAGTTTAACTCTAATAAACGGTTACGACCTTCAGCTAACGCTGTTTCAGCTGCCACTACTAAATTTTGTGTATGACTAGTTAAAGCCGCTAGACCATTTTCGTCATGGGCATCTTTTAAACAACGCGATAATTCAGCTGACACAGTCTGGTAAATACTTCCACCGGCCGGGAAAACACGTTCAAACGCATTTAAGCCTTCGTGATACCAGCGCAGTAAAACTTCCTGAGCTGAGTTTTCAAAATAAGGGACATGCAATTGAATTTCATGTTGTTGCCCAATACGATCTAAGCGTCCAATACGTTGTTCGAGAAGATCAGGGTTCAACGGTAGGTCAAATAACACTAAGTGATGTGAAAACTGGAAATTACGCCCTTCACTGCCAATTTCAGAACAAATAAGCACTTGTGCCCCTTCTTCTTCATCAGCGAAATAAGCCGAGGCCCGATCACGGTTTATCAATGATAAACCTTCGTGGAAGACGCTACTGCGTTTACCATGTTGCAGACGTAAGCACTGTTCTAAGTCTTGTGCCGTTTCTGCCTGGGCACAAATCACTAAGACTTTTTCTTGGCGATGCTCAGCCAACCATTCAACTAACCAAGTGACGCGAGGGTCATGACTTAACCAATCATCTCCCAACAAACGTTCTGCTTGCAAAAGCGCTAATAGCTCACCATTTAAAGCCTGATCGTTATAGTCCTCAGGCGCTGTTAAAGCATGGCTATGCAAGTGGCGTTGAGGAAAACCGCTTACAACATCACGGGTATTTCTAAATAATAAACGGCCAGTCCCATGTAAATCTAATAACGCATCGACGACTTTTTGTTTTTCAGTTTCAAAATTTTCTGCTGTTTGTAAAGATGCAACAGCATCAGAGCCTAAATAGCCTTCAATATCTGAATTAAGACCCGTTGCAGCATCAACCGTATCACAAGCCAACAAGGCCGATACTAAATCACTAACAGGTTTATAAGCCGCTTCCTGCTTTTTAAATTCAGCCAAATCATAATACCGTTCAGGATCTAATAAACGCAGGCGTGCAAAATGGCTGTCAATACCGAGTTGTTCTGGTGTTGCCGTCAATAACAATAACCCAGCCACTTTCCGAGCCAAACCTTCAATACATTGATATTCATTACTGACCTGTTGTTCTGACCATTGCAAATGATGTGCTTCATCAACGATCATCAAGTCCCAATTAGCGGCACATGCTTGTTGGTAAATGTCTGGGTTTTCTTGATCCGTCAGCATCGAAAGTTGGCACAAAACTAACTGAGCGCCCTCAAAAGGATTACCTTCATCAGACTCGGTAACAACATCAAACCGCTCATAATCCATGATGGTGAAATGCAAATTAAATCGACGTAATAATTCGACCAACCATTGATGAACAAGGCTATCAGGTACAACAATCAATATACGTTGTGCCCGTCCTGTTAATAACTGTTGGTGAGCTATCAGGCCCGCTTCTATAGTCTTGCCTAAACCCACTTCATCAGCAAGCAATACACGGGGAGAAAATCGTTGCCCGACTTGATGGGCAATATATAACTGGTGCGGTAGCAATTGAACCCGAGGGCCCATCAATCCAAAAACCGAAGATTGTTCTAAGCGATGTTGATGTGCCAAGGCTTCAGTACGTAGCTCAAATTGACGGTTTTTATCTATCTGGCCCGCAAATAAACGATCTTGAGGCTGACTAAACTGAACATGACTGCTTAAATCTAATTCATGAAGACTGACTTCCTGACCATTTTCGTCAGTGCCATGGTAAATAACACAACCATTTAAATCATGCTGAGCGGTGATGGTGAATGCCATCCCTTCTTCTGTTTTAACCGTATCATCAACAGGATAAATAACCCGGCTTAAGGGCGCGTTGTCAGCAGCATAAGTACGCTCTTCATTAGCGGCCGGAAAACTAATCACAACGCGACGACCGCTATTTTCCTTAACAATCCCTAACCCTAACTCTGCTTCACTATTACTAATCCAGCGCTGCCCAATGACGAATGTTGACTCTGACAAATGATCACCCTCAAAACTAACGAATTTTGCGAGCGCGAATAGAGCGCCCTTTTACTTTACCCTGTGCCAAATAATTCATGGCTTGTCGTAGTGCAGTCCGTTCAACCGCAACATAACTAGACATATCAAAAATATCGATCTTACCGATCTGTGATCCCATCAACCCTGCATCACCCGTTAAGGCACCCAGAATATCTCCAGGCCTAACTTTGTTTTTACGACCGGCATCGAGCTGAATAGTCACCATTTGTGGTTGTAGACTAAAGCCAGGGTCACGGTCTAATGAAGCAGGCACATCAATAATGCTCGGCTTTTTCTGGTAATCACCAATCGCTTTGACCCGCACATGTTCAGATTCAGTGAATAAACTTAAGGCGATACCCTTCTCACCAGCCCGGCCCGTCCGGCCAATTCGATGCACATAAATCTCTGGGTCACGCGGTAACTCATAATTGATAACCGCTTGTAATGCCTTAATATCTAGGCCACGTGCTGCCACATCGGTTGCAACTAAGACAGAACAACTATTATTAGCAAATCGGACAAGTACTTGGTCACGTTCACGTTGCTCTAAACCACCATGAATCGCCAACGCTTCAATCTGATGATCACGTAACCAGATTGCCACCTCATCACATTGCTTTTTAGTATGACAAAAAACAACCGTCGATTCAGGCTGATAATGTTCGAATAGAGCCAATAAACTATTATTTCGCTCATGTTTTTTAACCTCGTAAAATAGCTGCTCAATTACATTCGATTGGTGATCTGATTCTACTGTCACCATCAACGGTTTTTTCTGAAAACGTTTGCTGATTTGCTGAATCGTATCGGGGTATGTCGCTGAAAATAGTAAGGTTTGGCGAGAAGATGGTGTTTGCTCAATAATCTCTTGCATCACATCAATAAAGCCCATATCTAGCATACGGTCTGCTTCATCTAAAACCAATGTCGTCAAACCATCGAGTTTTAACGTCGACTTACGTAGATGATCTTGAATACGGCCCGGTGTGCCAACAACAATATGAGCACCATGTTCTAAAGAACCTACTTGAGGGCCAAAAGGTTTACCACCACACAATAAGACGAGTTTAATATTCGATGTCGCTCGCGCTAAACGGCGGATTTCTTTCCCTACCTGATCAGCTAACTCACGGGTTGGGCATAACACCAAAGCTTGCACACCAAAAAAGCGTGGATTGATCTTATTTAACAAACCCAAACCAAAAGCGGCTGTTTTACCACTGCCCGTTTTCGCCTTAGCAATCACATCCTTACCCTGCAAAATAGCAGGCAGACTTTGCGCCTGAATCGGCGTCATTTTATGGTAGCCCCGCGACTCTAAATTAGTGAGCTGCGCCTTAGGAAGCGAAAGAGAAGAAAAAGCGGCTTGAGCCATTAAGAAAGTTCACGATTTGAAAAAGCCACGATCATACCAGAGCAGTGGCGTTTAGAGCGGAAAATCTTTAAATGGCGGAACCCGCTTATAAAGCTAAATTAAAGCGGTAACCCTGCTTCTTGCCATGCTGCTAAGCCACCTTTGAAAATATAGGTTTTTGGCACGCCTACACTGTCCATATACTGCACCACCGGCATGGGAATTAAACCTTTCATCGGGACTAAAATAACCGGCTTAGTGGTATCGGCTAATTCAGCAGTACCATTAATAAAAGAAATGCCTGGCATATTCACAGCACAGGGGATATGACCTTTCTCAAAAGTCGTCTTTTCAGCTAAATCAATTAATAGCGCCTGTTCTTGTTCAATTAGCTCAGCGGCTCGCTGGGCATCAATCTCTTCTGTTTCACCACCAAAGGCCTTACTGGTCTTTTTGGATAGCAAGACAATCACAGCAACGACTATCAGCCCCAGCCACCAATACTGTGCCACTAAAGCAGAAACGTTTTCCATGTCAGACCTTTAATCGAAAATAGTGTGACAGCATTATGGAACAAGAGAGTGTTTGTTAGCAATTAAAAATTGCTTAATGAGTAGAACGCTACAAATTTGATTACACAAGCCGTTACTTCGGTTTACTTTTTATATTTAGGTAATTAAGTCACATTATCTCCTGATTGTTTAGTTAATAATGAGTTTTCATCTCTAAAACGAGTAGTTAAGTGTCTAAATTAATGTGGAATCATATCTATTATCTATTGGCTGCATTTGATGTTTTAGCTCTGAGTGGTAGTCTTTATTTAAATCATCAAATTATGGAAGTTTATGCTCAATCCGTAGATGAAAATTATGTTTGGGCTGACAGAATCACATCCCTTGAACAACTTAGAAATGTTGCTATTGCAGTCAATGCCCCCGGGAATGATGTTTTTGATGATGGAAAAGTAACATTACATCGTAATAATCGCGATAAAGAATATAGCTTATTCCAATCAAACATTACAATGATGTCCCAAGAATATAAACAGATTAATAACTCCAGACTTCGAACAACCCTACTGGCTCACGTAAACAAAATTGATGCTGCAATGACAGCCATGAATGAAGAAGCCAATTTTATTTTTAAATTGTTTTCTCAAGCCAAAGGTGAGCAAGCTGGTTCTAGAATGGCAACAATGGACCGTAAAGCCGCCAATGTCCAATATGAAATTAGTCATTTGATTCATGCGATTAATCAAGTTCAGGAAAGAAACTTTAAGCAGCAAATTGCTAATGCTAAAAACCTAAAGCAATTCGAATATATGATTGCAGTTATCATCTTGATAATGGTCATTATGGTGACTGTCTATGGGCATAAATTAGCCAAGACAATTCGCAATTATCAGGATAAATTGCAAGGCCAATTTAACAAGCTAAGAGAGCAAGCAAAGCGAATTAAAAATAGTGAACAACGCTCACGCGCTATTTTAGAAGCCGTTCCAGATGGCATTATTATTGTTAATGAAAATGGCATCATCGAATCAATGAACCGAAGTGCACAAGAGCAATTTGGATACCGAGAAAGTGACTGTTTGGGCAAGAGCTTACATGAGCTAATTGGGCAAAACGATGATACGAAGGGGATGTCAGATGATATTCTCAGCAATTTTAATCAGGAAATTTTACTCCGAAGAAAGGATGGCGATGAGTTTCATGCTGAAATTTCAATTACATCATTTGAACATTCCAGCGAATCAAAATTTACAGGTGTTATTCGTGATGTAACAGAACGCAAAATAGTTCAAAATGAAATTGAACAATTAGCCATGAACGACTCCTTAACTGGACTTGCCAACAGGAATAAATTTAGCCAGTGGTTTGACCAAACGCTTAAACCCAACTTGCAAGAAAAGAAAATGACAGCATTAATGATGCTTGATTTAGATAGATTTAAATATGTCAATGACACATATGGTCACCCCATTGGAGACAAATTACTTATAAAAGTAGCTGAACGGCTTAAATCATTATTTCGAGACAACGACATCATTGCTAGATTAGGTGGAGATGAGTTTGCCATAGTGCTAGGTGGTTTAGACAATCATCAGATTGTAAAAAAAGCAGCGATACGTATTATTAAAACACTTTCAACTCCTTTTATTATTGATGACACAAGATTGGATATTGGTTCCAGTATTGGCATTAGTTTGTCACCTGATGATGATACAACTATTGTCGAATTGATACGAAAGAGTGATTTAGCACTATATAAAGCAAAAGAAAATGGGCGTGGTACTTATACTTTCTTCACCCAACAAATGCATGAGGAAATAACCTCATCCAAAAAGCTAGAAAGTCGTTTACGCATTGCATTTGAGCAATCGCAATTAGAACTCCATTATCAACCACAAGTTAGGACCATTGATAATGCTATTTATGGTTGTGAAGCCCTTATTCGATGGCATGATGAAGATGAAGGTTTCATTAGTCCAACTCTGTTCGTTCCACTTGCAGAACAATCAGACTTAATCATAGAAATAGACAATTGGGTTTTAATGACTGCATGCAAACAATGGGTTAAGTGGAAACAATTTAACATCTCAGCCACGCATTTATCTGTTAATGTTTCCGCCAAAAAATTTGAAGATCCAGACTTTATTAGCGATCTTGCAAATATTATAAAAACAACCAATATGCCTCCAAAAGAATTACAACTTGAATTAACGGAAGCAGCAGCGTTAAATGATCTCGAATCTTGTATTGAAACGATAAAACATATTCGTGAACTAGGCGTCCCCTTCGCAATAGATGATTTTGGGACAGGTCACTCTTCATTAACCTACTTACGAAGATTACCATTGGACGTTGTCAAAATTGATCGTTCTTTCGTCAAAAATATCCTGACAGAGCCAGCACATGAAATCATTACAGAATCATTAATAAAACTGAGTAAAAGTCTGAATATCGATGTCATTGCGGAAGGCGTTGAAGTCGAAGAAATCAAAAATGTACTCGAAAATATGGGGTGTCATCACATTCAAGGTTATTTTTACTATAAACCAATGCCAGCAGATGAAATGCAGCAATTACTTATTGAACCATGAGTATCAAAGGATCAGCCAACTTGATTTTGTTTCTGAGTAAAAGCGGTCGAGATAGTTATTCTTTAATGTTTTGTCTTCCTTGAGTCAAATTTAAAAACCATAACGTTATAAACTATCAAATTCCTAGTATAGTGTAATTTAAAATGCAGTATAAAAATGCTGATTAAAACGATAAAGTTAGCCTTATGTCCAATGCCCTGCAAACAATTCACTCTGCCACCTTAGCCGAATTTGAAATCAAAAAATCGCGTTTTATCGGTGCCATTTACCGTTGCCCAACACAACAACAAGCCGTTCAACATTTAAATAAATTGGCCCGTGAACACCCTAATGCTAATCACTTGGCCTTTGCATGGCGTATTCGACAGGAAGATGGGTTTATCAATGAACGTTGTCATGATGCAGGAGAACCCTCTGGCACGGCAGGTAGGCCCATATTGGCCCCATTAGAAGGTGATAACTTAATTAATGTCGTTGTTGGGGTAATTCGGTATTTTGGTGGTGTAAAACTAGGAACAGGCGGTTTAACGCGTGCTTATGGCAATGCCGCCAAGATGGTGATTGAACAGGCAGAATTTGAGCCCTGGGTGGAAATGACAGCGTTTGAAATGGAGATTGAATATAGTGAGTTACAAAGCTTGGAATATCAATTGAAGCAATGTCAGGGTCAATTGCTCGATCAGCAATTTAGTGACAAGGTGAAGGTCTTAGTTCAATTACCGTTAGCTGAAAAGCCATCCTTGCTTGGGAAGTTTAAAACTTATTGAATAAACTCAACAGCAAAACCAATGTTCTCCTCTAAACGCACCACTTCAGCATCGAGAACCGGTGCGCCTTCAAACTCAAGCGTTTGCACTTTCACTTGCTCTTGTATATTGACAATACTGGTATCGTCACAAAATAGATAAAGACCCGAATCTGAAAAGTCACGCATCTCAAAAGTATAGCTTTCAGCATTGGCAACGACTTGAATTTTAGCTTGATGCTTAACTCGGTTATGACGCCGTTGATTGGCAACTACCATCTTTCCTACCCTCTACATTACCCTATATAAACTGTTCTAAATTATAGTGGCAAAGAAGAGCAAAAGGCCAAACCTTAAAGCCTAATATGTGTATTGTACCGCAAAATGATGGTTTTAAAGGGAAAGTTGGGTTGTTAATAAGCCAATTAAGCCACCAAATACACCGCCCCACACTACTAACCAGCCCAAATGCTGGCGAATCATAGTTTGAATAATATCTTTCACCATCTGTGGGGTCATTTCATCCAAACGGGCATTGACAACTTGTTCAACCTGCTGGAAAAGTTCATTACTGACCGGTGTGCTGCTCAATTTAGCCTTAACGCTTTGTTGGAATGACGGGCTATGGGCAATATCATTTAAAGCCGATTTCATTTTAATAATAAAGGGATCTTTGACCGGCGCAATAGCAGCTTCACCACCGACCATGGCTAACATACCACCAAACGATGAATTCACAATGGTATCGACTAAGCCATCAAATGCAGGGCTTAAGTCGGTTTCATCAATGACTTGGGAAAAGTCGAGTGTATGTTGATCACCCTCCGTCACCATATCGGCAAAGAAACGATCTAAATTATCTTGGCTAAAAAACTGCTGCATAACCAAGTCATGAATACCCGTTTTAAACTCTTCGAAACGTGCGACAACAACCCCAGATCCGTACAATCCAGGGACACGCTCAAAGAGCATATGTATCGCTAACCAATTAGTGATGCCACCGGCCAAAGAAAACAGGCCAACAGCGAGTAAAATGTCTTTAATGGGACCTGTTGATGCTATCCCTGCGGCAACAATACTGGCAGCAATAACATTGGTAATAACACTTTTATTCATTCGTCCATTTCGTGAGGGCATCAATCACAGACTTAGCTTGATCTTTACTTGAAATATTAAACTTAGAACGTTGGCTATATTCGCCATTGCGTTTTTGGTAACGACGAATCGTATATTTGTCAGGGCCAAACTCACCAGTTTTATGATCTAAATCCTGATATCGAAACATGAGTGTTGCCCATGCACCTTTAGTTAAGACCACTTTATCTAATTCCTTAACGGTCATTTCTTCACCTTCCATATATTCAACCGTTAATTCATCTACTGTTTCAGCCATGTTTAATCCTTAGTTTTAAATTGAATCATTATAAAATTGTGTCATTACGCGACATAGCATATCAGCATCACGACTACCGGCATGCTCTCTAATCGAGTGCATAGCGTAACTTGGCAGCCCAACATCTAATGTCTTGACGCCAACGCCACCTGCGGTAATAGGACCGATGGTACTACCACACTCCATATCACTGCGGACAACAAAATCTTGAACGGGCACATCGACTTGCGCACAAAGGTGACGAAAATAAGCACTGGTTTCACTATTGGTTGCGTAGCGCTGGTTAGCATTGGTTTTGATAACAGGACCCGCATTGAGTTTCGGCCCGTGCTCTGCATCGTGCTTATCAGCATAATTGGGGTGAATCGCATGCGCATTATCCACCGAGATTAATAAAGAATGCTGAATCATTCGCTGGTAGGCTTCATTATCCTGACAAAAGCGTAATAACACAGCCTCTAAAAACGGACCTTGTGCACCTGAAGTCGATAAACTACCGACTTCTTCATGATCACTGCACACCAATAAAGAGGGTTGTTGACCATCATTTGTCAACATCGCTTCAAGGCCAACAAAACAACTCAATAAATTATCTAAACGTGCGCTACTGATAAAATCGTGATTTAACCCGGTAATCGCAGCGGCTTGAACATCATAAAGGCTAATTTCATAATCCAGCACCTCAGCAATATCAAGTGCAGGAACTTGTTTAAGTAACTGTTGTTTCAACAAATCACGAAAATCAAAATCAGTCGCTTCATCAGCCTGCATCAAGATAGGCGGTAAATGTTGTTGTGCATTAACGGTACGGTTTTTATTCGCTTCTCTATCTAAATGAATCGCAAGGCTTGGAATAATCGCAACAGCTTCGTCAAAATTAACCAGTGCCGTTTGCAGGGTATTATTAGCATCAACATAATTAACACGGCCAGCCATCGATAGATCACGATCAAACCAGGGGTTTAGTAACGCGCCACCATAAACTTCAACGCCTAATTGACATAAGCCTTGGACTGTTTTTTCTGGCTGTGGTTTAACATGTAAGCATGGACTATCCGTATGGGCGCCCATCATCTTAAAGCCAACATCAGCCAAACTAACATCCGGCAAAGTAAAGGCAACGATAGAAGAATTATTACGTGTCACATAATACTGACCGGGCACGATATCAGCCCAACTGTCACGCTCATCAAGCGGTGTGAAACCGGCTGCGTCAAAGCGTTCAGTCATCGTCTTAACAGCATGGAACGGCGTTGGGGAAGCATCTAAAAAATTACATAAACGCTGATTAAAAGCCACTAAATTTGTATCAGTCATACTTTTCTCCCAACACAGCCATTATTTAAACAAGCGCCAATCATACAGAAATCATCGCTATGATAGGTGTTCATTGATCAAGATCTTCCTTTTTTTTGCGTCTAATAGTTCTCGCTAAGCCACCATGAATGCTGCAACGGTCTGCCAAACAACCTCGATCCCAACCTTCTGGTGGCCTTATAGCGACGGAGTTTTTACAACGCTTACCATTATTCAACGGCGCCCCACACTCAGGCCGATAACGTTTTATTTTCTCCCACCCTTCTAAAACCTGTGTTGCTCTGCGAATGACTTTCGCTTGTTTCGGCGTAGGAGACATCGAATCAATCGGAGTTGTCTTTTGAGCAGTATTACGCCACCAGTAACGAGGAACAGGTAAAGGCAAGCCAAAACGACGAGCCAAATCATCGGGTTTGCGAAACACTTCTAACCGTAATAATTCGATTGCTGCTTTTTCTAAACTGGCCGTGAAAATTTTACTTTCTTCAGGCTTCATAAATTAATCGGCTGCCAATTTAATCGCATCACGTAACAACACAATTTCGTCTCTTAGATCACCCAGTTCAGCTTCTGGCTTAGCAATATCTCGAACAGAAATACCAGCGTCAATCACACTTTGGGATGTACCAGAAATGAGAGGATGCCATTCAGGCAATGTCTCCCCTTCTGCCAACAGGCGATAAGCACAGGTAGGCGGCAACCACTCAAAGTAACGCGCTTGTTCAACACTTAATTGAACACAATTTGGCATACGTTGTTCTCGGTTAGCATAATCAGTGCAACGACACTGCGCAATATCGAGTAATTCACAAGCAGCACGGGTATAAAAAACAGCACCATCATCAGCATCTTCAAGTTTATGTAAGCAGCAGCGCCCACATCCATCACACAGGCTTTCCCATTCGTCATGGTTCATTTGGCTGAGTCGTTTTTGTTCCCAGAAAGCGGGATATGTTTTATTCTGCTCACTCATGACAGCTTCATCTGATTTATCAAAAATTATCTTACCCTTTATTAAACAATATTGTGGTCAAAGCATACTTATAGCCGGCGATTTAGCTAAAAAGACGCTTAATACCGTGCAAGATACCAGATCCTATACTTTGACAACACCATTCACGCTTGCTCAGCTAGAAGCATTACCATCAATCGATATCGCGATTGTCAGTGATGTGATTGAAAATTTAAACAAAGTTGATGCAACGCAGTGGCTTGCTACATTAAGAAACCAATATGCACAGCACCTCTTATTAATAGTCGATCAAAAGCAAAGCTGTTCCGACTGGGGTTTGACCGATTATTTTGCCTTAGGGTTTAAAAAACGAGGCCAAATTAATCATTACCAAATATTCAGTTACGCGATAGAAGATTATCAATTTAAAAAGGAATGGTTAAATAGCCGATTCTGGGCCAACCCAGAAAACTTCGATAAATACCGCTGGTAGTAAGAAGGCCAATAGGCACTAGAATTAAACCTAAACCACAGTTTCTAAATGGCGATTAAGCTATACTTAAAGCTAACTAATATTCACGCATTGATATGACCGTGTCATATCAATGTCACACGAGTAACAGATAATAGCGCTAATGGACACAGATAACACAACCCTCGACTTAGATAATCCAGACCTCTACTTAAACCGAGATTTAAGCTTGCTTGAGTTTAACTGGCGCGTATTACAACAAGCACTTGATGAATCTGTACCGCTGCTCGAACGACTCAATTACCTATGTATTTCTAGCACCAATTTAGATGAGTTCTTCGAAGTCCGTGTCGCAGGATTAATCCAACAAATCGAAATCAGTGATCTGTATATCGAGGCCGATCAAGTAACACCACAAGAAGCACTTAAATTAATCAAAGCGCGTGCCCATGAAATTGTTGAAGAGCAATATCAAGTCTTAAACGATGTTTTATTGCCTGCATTAGAACAAGAAGGCATTGAAGTTTTATCACGAGCGAATTGGACACCTGAGCAAACCAAATGGCTTCGAACGTATTTTACTGAAGAAATTGCCCCTATTTTAAGTCCAATGGGTTTAGATTCAGCACACCCTTTCCCGCGTCTACTCAATAAGAGTTTGAATTTTATTGTTTCTCTTGTAGGTAAAGATGCATTTGGCCGTAATCGTGAGTTTGCCATCCTACAAGCACCTCGTGCTTTACCTCGTGTAATTGAATTACCACCTGAAAATGAAAAAACAGGCACACATCGCTTTGTCTTTTTATCTTCCATTATTCATGCTTTCGCTGAAGATTTGTTCTATGGCATGAAAGTCAAAGGGTGTTATCAATTTCGTGTTACTCGAAACAGTGATTTAGCCATTGATACCGAAGAAACAAGTGATTTGTTATCGGCCATTGCTAATGAATTAACCCACCGTAACTATGGCGATGAAGTAAGACTAGAAATTGCTCATAATTGCCCACAGACTTTGGTTGATTTTCTGCGCGTGCAATGTGGCATGGAAGAAGACAAAGTTTACCTAGTCAATGGACCTGTTAATTTAAGTCGTATCCAAGCAATCTATAATCTAGTTGAACGGCCTGATCTGAAATTTAAGCCATTCACGCAAGGCTACCCTGCTGCATTACCAGCCAATTCCGATCTATTTGCGATATTGCGAAAACAAGATGTTCTCCTCCACCACCCTTATCATTCATTTAGTCCGATCATTGACTTTTTAAAACAAGCAGCAACAGATCCGACCGTTTTAGCCATCAAACAAACCTTATACCGTACAGGCTCAAAGTCGCCGATTGTCGATGCCTTGGTAGCAGCTTCTAAGGCAGGTAAAGAAGTGACTGTCGTCATTGAACTACGCGCACGATTTGATGAAGCTGAAAACGTCGCCTTAGCTTCCAGGTTACAGCAAGCGGCCGTCCATGTGGTTTATGGTATTGTCGGTTATAAAACCCATGCCAAAATGCTTCTTATTCTACGTCGTGAAAATAACAAATTAAGACAGTACGCCCATTTAGGTACTGGTAACTACCATCGTAGTACATCACGTATATACACCGACTATGGTTTCCTCACTTCAGATAAACAAATTACCGAAGATGTGAGTCATCTGTTTGTGCAATTAACCAGTTTAGGAAAAGTCCCAAAAACCAATAAATTATTACATGCTCCCTTCATACTGATGGATGGTTTATTAAGCAAGATCGAACGTGAAATTGCTAATGTCGAGGCCGGTAAACCGGGTCATATCATTGCTAAAGTAAATGCCCTCGTTGAACCAACTATGATCAGTGCGTTTTATCGCGCATCAATGGCGGGTGTGAAAATCGACCTTATTATTCGTGGTATATGTTGTCTCAAACCCGGTATCAAAGGGCTATCAGAAAATATTCAAGTGCGTAGTATCATCGGCCGATTCTTAGAGCACACACGTATTTATTATTTTAAAAATGATGAAGAGCCCGAGGTCTGGGCTGCCAGTGCTGATTTGATGAAACGCAACCTATTACGTCGTGTTGAAGCGTGTTTCCCAATCCAATCAAAACAACTTCGCCAACAGATTATTGATGATTTACATATCTATTTAGCAGACAATGTACAAGCATGGCAACTCGCTGCCGATGGTCGCTATCAGCGTATAGAAAAGGATCCCGAAACTGAAACAGTTTGTGCTCAATCTACACTGCTAGAACAAATGGCAAAAACCTATTAATAGCTAAGTAACACTAAGTTTTATTGATCAACCAACAGGCATGAATTTTTGCATTACGTTTAAAATCTAATGGCAGCGTTTCATGACTGATATCTTTAATCGCTAGTGCAGATAACGACGCGACATCTAATTTAAAATCTCGACGATTGGTTGAGAAAACCAATTGGCCATCATCCGTTAATAAAGCAGCTGCCATTTGAATTAATGAAACATGATCGCGCTGTATATCAAAAACCCCTTCCATTCGGCTCGAATTCGAAAAAGTCGGTGGATCTAAAAATATCAAACCATAGCGTTGCGTTTCTTGTTGTGCTGCTTGCAACCATTCTAAACAATTTGCACGGATAGTCCGGTGGGTATCACCTTTAAAGCCATTCAGCGCCATATTGTCTTCAGCCCAAGCTAAATAAGTGTTGGACATGTCCACTGTCGTCGTCGTTTTTGCTTGACCAGCTGCCGCATAAACAGAAGCTGACCCGGTATACGCAAACAAGTTTAAGAAATCCCGACCTGATGCTAAATTTGCAATTTTTTGTCGAGTAACACGATGATCTAGGAACAAACCAGTATCCAAATAATCGGTCAAATTAACCCAAAACTGTAAGCCATATTCAGTCACTTTAAAGCGATGCTTTTGCGCGCCTTGCGCCTCATATTGCTGAGAGCCACGTTGCTTCTGACGTAATTTTAAAACAATATTTGAAGCTGGAATATCTAATATTAACGGCAATAAGTGCATCACGTCTTTTAATCGACGAACTGCTTTTTCAGGATCGATCTGTTTTGGTGGCGCGTATTCTTGCACATGAACAGCGTCACCATAAAAATCGATAGCGACAGCATAATCTGGCAAATCAGCATCATAGACGCGATAACAACCGATATCATTTTTCTTTGCCCATTTCGCCATATGTTTTAAATTCTTTCTAAAACGATTAGCAAACATCTCTGCATGTTCTGACAGCTGATAATCATCTGAAACCGCCACTATAGGGGTTACAGAGTCTGTTGATGTTACAGAGGTTTGTGCATGTTCTGAGAAAGTTCTAATAGCGCGATATTGGATGACTTGACAAGCAATTGGGCCATTGTCAAAAGGCGTACGGTCATATTCTGTCAAGCCTGTTAACTTAGCTAAATCTGGGTTATCGGTAATTAATGTTGTTCGCCAACCGGGTAAACTATCAGCGATGACGTTGCCTAAGCTTTCATAAAGAAAATGCAAATCATCCGTTTGACCAATTCGTGTGCCATAGGGCGGATTGCAGACCAGTAAACCGCGATTAGGCAATGATTTTGATTGGGCGGGCCAATCGAGTAGATCACGTTGCTCTACCTGAATTCGGTCTGTTAGCCCTATTTCAGCAATATTATTACGTGCCGCCTTAACAGCAGAAGCATCGGTATCGCCCCCAATAATTAACGGTAAACGTGATAAACCACTTTGCCGACGTCGTTCGGCCTCGGCCTTTAATTGTTTCCAAGCCTGTTTATCGTGTTGTTTCCAGTATAAAAAACCGAAATAATCACGCTGTAAACCCGGTGCAATATCTGCTGCTATCATCGCCGCTTCGATTAAGAATGTACCAGAACCACACATCGGATCTACCAACGCCCAATCCTGTTTTGACAACTGCGGCCAATCAGCTGTCATCAAGATAGCAGCAGCCAAATGTTCTTTCAAAGGTGCCGCAGTAGATGTCACACGGTAACCACGTTTATGCAGACTTTCACCTGACAGATCGATACTGACAGCAGCTTGATTATGTTTAACGTAAACATTGACTCGAAGATCAGGTTGAACCAAATCAACTGAAGGCCGTTCCCCAATTTGTTCTCGAAAACGATCAACGATGCCATCTTTGACGCGCTGCGCACCAAATTGGGTATGATGAATTTTAGACCGAAAGCTATTAAAATCAACGGCTAATGTCGTGTCTTGACCATCGATATGATCTTCCCAGGCCAAAGCTTTAATCCCATCATATAGTTCATCTGTCGTATTAGCTGAGAAACGAGCTATGGGCATCAAAACACGAATAGCAACACGGGACCACAGACAAACACGGTAGGCTTGTTCTAAACTGCCCGTAAAACGGATATTACCTTGCTCTTGCTTTGTATCGGTAATACCCATTGCCGATAGCTCTTTTGCCAATAAAGGCAACATGCCACGTGCGGCAGTAATCGTAAACTTATGTGGGGTCATGTTCGCATCCTGTATAATCGGCCCATTTTAATACAGGTAAGTTCATCCATGGCAGTTAACGATAAGCAAAAGCGCTATTTACGTGGTCTCGCCCACCCCTTAAAACCAGTCGTGATGTTGGGTAATAAGGGGCTAACAGATAATGTCCATGCTGAAATAGACAATGCCTTGAGTCGTCATGAATTAATCAAAATTAAAGTCAGTGGCGCAGAAAAAGCCGAGCGTTTAGCAATATTAAACGCGATTGCTGACACTCATTCTGCGGACTTAGTCATGTCGATTGGCCATGTCGCTGCCTTCTATCGCCCGGCAAAAGAGCCGACGATTCAACTGCCACGTTAAACTAAATAATTTGTGTCCTAGATAAATTATCTTTTAGAATGGCAAATCGCCCAAACGGTGGGAACTTAAGTCATATTGACATCGTCAATAACGATAAATGGTTTGATAACCCATTATCATGCAGGAGAAAAAAATGAAGTTAGCGTTACTTTTGCTTGGAACACTTATCTCAAGCGACACATTAGCCTATAAACAAGCTGATTTAGATAAGTTAATAAATACCCACCAATGCAATCATTGTGACTTAAGTAATGCAGACTTTAGTAAACAAGACCTCAACCATGCAGACTTTAGTAGTACGAATTTAAAAAAAGCCAATTTTACTCAAGCTAAGTTAAGGGGTGCCTGGTTAGCACATACCAATTTACAGAATGCCAATCTTGAAAACAGCGTTCTTAGACGTTCTATTTTGGATTATGCCCAGCTGCAGAATGCAAATCTTCGCCATGCTGACCTTCGAAAAGCACAACTTATATTTACAAACTTCACTAATGCAGATTTAACAGATGCAGACTTATCTGGCAGTCATCAGAGTGGTACCGTTTTTTGTAATACCATCATGCCTGATGGTAGTGTCAACAATCAAAACTGTTAGTAATAAGGTAAATCAACTCTCTGACATCAATAACAAAAATGTTTTAAGATTGCAGCTCCCTAACGTTTTTCTTATTTGCCTTTTCTCAATAATCACGTGAAAAATAAGCTCAATCAACTTCAGCAGTCGATCAGTAATGCCATGCTTATTGACCAACATCCCTTACGTCGTCGTTTAGCGAGTTTAAGGAAAAAGCAAGACGTTAGCACCGATCAACTTGCATCCTTGGAAGATAAACTACTCACTTCTATAAAACGACGTGAACAACGTCTGCAGGCATTACCAAATCCTAGTTTTAATCAATCCCTTCCCGTTACTGAGCGCAAAGCGGAAATTGCACAAGCGATTAAAAACAACCAAGTGATCATCTTAAGTGGTGAGACCGGTTCGGGTAAAACGACTCAAATCCCAAAAATCTGTTTAGAACTCGGCCGCGGCGTACAAGGTTTAATTGGACATACACAACCCCGCCGTATTGCTGCACGTACCGTTGCAACACGAATAGCCGAAGAACTCAAAAGCCAACTCGGTGATATCGTTGGTTATAAAGTCCGTTTTCACGATCAAGTGAAAGCAGATAAAAGCTATATTAAATTAATGACCGACGGTATTTTATTAGCCGAGACACAGAATGATAAATTTCTAAACCAATATGACACCATCATCATTGATGAAGCACATGAACGCAGTCTTAATATTGATTTTTTATTAGGCTACCTTAAACAACTGTTACCTAAGCGCCCTGATCTCAAAGTTATTATCACTTCTGCCACCATTGATACAGAACGCTTTTCAAAACATTTTGATAATGCGCCAGTTATAGAAGTAAGCGGTAGAACATATCCAGTAGAAGTCCGTTACAAACCGCCAATAAACGACGATGAAGAACAACGTGATTACGATATGATCAGAGGCATTATCGATGCTACAGATGAACTATGCCGAGAAGGGCAAGGCGATATACTCGTTTTCTTATCAGGCGAACGTGATATTAGAGAAGTATCGGAAGCACTAAGGAAACATCACCCTGACCAAACAGATATTCTCCCCTTATTTGCACGACAATCCTCTGCAGAACAAAACCGGGTCTTTAAGACCGGTGGCAAAAGACGAATTATCCTTTCAACTAACGTAGCTGAAACATCTTTAACCGTACCAGGCATTCGCTATGTTATCGATCCCGGATATGCTCGCATCAGTCGATATAGTGTCCGTAATAAAGTACAACGCTTGCCAATAGAAAAAATATCGCAATCTAGTGCTAACCAACGCTCTGGACGATGTGGACGGGTCGCCGCAGGTGTTGCGATCAGGCTTTATGATGAAGATGATTTTAAGAGCCGTCCCGATTTCACTGATCCTGAAATATTACGAACCAATTTAGCCTCAGTTATCTTGCAAATGGCCGCTCTTAAACTGGGCGATCCGGCACAATTTCCTTTTATTAACCCGCCACCACAAAAAGTCATTAATGATGGTTTCAGGTTGTTAGAAGAGTTGGGCGCGGTGACAAAACAACATCGTCTAACCCCTCTCGGACAACAATTGGCCAAATTACCCATTGATCCTCGCATCGCGCGGATGATCTTGGCCGCTGATAAATTAGGCTGTTTAACTGAAGTCCTCATCATTGCCAGTGCATTAAGCATTCAAGATCCTCGTGAACGCCCAATGGACAAACAACAAGCAGCTGATCAGGCCCATAGCCGATTTAAAGATGAACGTTCCGATTTTTTAGCCTATTTAAAACTATGGGCGCTTTACCATGATAAAAAGAAACACCTCAGCCAAAATAAACTTCGAAAATATTGTAAAGAAAACTTTTTATCCTTTTTGCGATTAAGAGAGTGGCATGACATTCATCAGCAATTACATGTTCAAGTCACTCAAATGGGCTTTAAGCCAAATTCACAAGTCGCAGACTACCCTGCCATTCACCAAGCTTTACTATCTGGGCTGCTCAGTAATATCGCAACCAAAACAAATAAGTCTGAATATACCGGTGCACGTAACTTAAAATGTCATATTTTCCCTGGCTCCGCCCTCCATAAAAAAGGGCCTAAATGGATCATGGCTGCTGAACTCGTCGAGACGGGTCGGCTCTACGCCCGTATCGTCGCAAAAATTGAACCCGAATGGATTGAAGAAATTGCCGGTGATTTAGTCAGAAAACAATATGCCGACCCACATTGGGAAAAGAAGCCGGCGCAAGTTATTGCGATCGAACAAGTATCACTGTACGGCCTGCCCATTGTGGCACGTCGTCGTCGCCATTTCGGCTCAATTGACCCTGTACAATCCCATGAAATATTTATCCGTGATGCGTTAGTACAAGGTGATTGGCATTGTCGGGCCGCCTTTTTTAAACACAATCTTGAATTAATACACAGTATCGAGATACTAGAACAAAAATCACGACGGCGTGATGTATTAGTCGATGATGAAGTGTTATTTGAGTTTTACCAACAGAGAATTCCTGAAAATATCGTCAATGGTGCTGGTTTTGAAAAATGGCGAAAACAAATCGAAAAAACCGAACCTAAGCACCTGTTTCTAGATCGCGATAGTTTGATGCAACACCAAGCTGAGCACATCACAGCTGAAAACTTCCCAGATCAAATCTTAGTAAATCGCGTCCCACTTAATCTGGAATATCATTTTGAACCTGGACAACAACAAGACGGCATCACCCAAACCATTCCTATTTCGCTCTTAAACCAAACAAATCCCGAACGATACCAATGGCTTGTTCCCGGCCTACTTCGAGAAAAAATCATTTTCTTGATCAAAAGCCTACCCAAATCACAACGTCGTCATTTCATACCTGTTCCAAACTATGCAGATAACTGTCTCAAAGTCATGACACCAGACGATGGAGATTTACTAACCGCCTTATCAAAACAATTATTAAAATTGTCAGGCATTGAAATTTTCATTTCAGATTGGCAAGTTGCTGCATTACCGCCTCATCTACAAATGAATTTCAAACTAGTCGATGAGTCAGGAAAAGTATTAGACGAAAGTCGTGACTTGGCAGCGCTCAAGCTACAATGGGCACAGCAAGCAGCGGCGAGTTTTCAAGCTATTCCTGATAGTGAACATGAGCAACGCGGCCTCACTTCATGGTCTTTTGGTGAACTGGCACCACAAATAACACTTGAGCAGAACAATTTAGAAATGACCGCCTACCCTGCCTTAATTGATCAGGGAGAACATGTCGACCTGACATTGTTAGATACTGCCAAACAAGCACAACATCAAACACATCTAGGATTAAGACGACTTTTTATGCTGGCCCAAGCCGATAGCAGTAAATATTTAAACAAGCAGTTACCGAATATGCAACAAATGTGTCTGCATTATCTCAACGTGCCTATCAGTCCATTTAAGCAAGCCAACATAAAAAGTACCACTAGTACGCCCTGTGAACAGTTAAAAATGGACCTCATTACACTAGCGTTCGATCTCTGTTTTATATCTGAGCAAGAACCCATTCGGAACCAAGCTGAATTTGAGCAACGTCTTGAACAAAAACGCGGTGACTTAATTGAAACGGCCAATAAGCTTGCCACGAGTTTGTCCAAACCCTTAGCGGAATATCATGCTGTCGCCAAACGTTTATCATCAAAACTGCCATTAACAGCCCTAAATGCAGTCAAAGACATTCAATCACAATTAAGTTACTTGGTTTACCAGGGATTTATACATAACACACCAGAACAAGCACTCAAACGCTTGCCTCTATATTTTCAAGCCATTGGACAACGTTTAGACAAAATCAGCAGTGACCCGGTGCGAGATAAGCAATGGATGGCAGAAGTACAACCGCATTGGCAACGTTATTTAAATAACGCAGATAAAGATACTACTGAATCTCTTAATGAATACCGTTGGATGATCGAAGAATTTCGCATCTCTTTATTCGCACAGGGCATCAAAACAGCCTATCCAATCTCGGCTAAGCGCCTTGAGAAGCAGTGGGTGAAATGCCAGTCATAACTTCTTCAGCAAGAGCCCAAGGAACTGGTGGCCCATTCCAATAACCCTGAGCATAATCGACATTGATTTCACCTGGCCTGGCAAAGATAGCATCATTCTCAACAAACTCGGCAATCGTCTTGATACCCATGACATGTCCAACATTATTAATAGAACGAATCATTTCAAGCTTAACCGGATCATCTAAACAAGTTTTTACAAACATGCCATCAATTTTTAAGAAATCGATCGGCATTTGTTGTAAATAGGCATATGACGACAAACCACTACCAAAATCATCTAAGGCAAACAGACATCCCATACCACGTAATTCATTGATAAGACCTAAAGCAGAAGTCATATTCAAAATAGCCGCTGTTTCTGTGATCTCGAAACAAATCTTCGCATCATGACCATTTAAATTATATTGATTAACATAATCCACGATGGTGTTGTAAAAACGTTTATCACTCAGTGAATGGCCTGATAGGTTAACACCGTATATGCCTTTAATCTCATGACCCATTTCTTTGGCTTTAGACAAAGTCGACAGGACATGTTCAACAACCCACAAATCAATGGCTGAAGCCAAATTATAATGTTCGGCTGCGGGTAAAAACATTCCGGGAGGAATAATTTTTCCCTTTTCATCACGCATGCGAATTAATAATTCATGGTGTGGAATAGTATCTGTTCCCGTTATATCAACAATTTCTTGGCTATAGAGTAAAAATCGTTTTTCGGACAAAGCCCTTTGAATGCGAGAAACCCAGGACATTTCCCCTGTCCTCTGAGAAATAACCTCATCATCTTGATAATAGACATGAAGCCGATCACGTCCTGCCTCTTTAGCAGCATAACAGGCACTATCAGCCTGTTTTAATACTTCCGTCATCGTGTTACCACAATCAAAAGTCACCAAACCAATACTGGCAGTCGAATTGATTAAATGACCTTCATATTCGAAATTTGATTCACGCAAGCGTTCTAATAAAAAATTGAGCTGTTTTTTTTGCTGCATCGATGGAACAGTCGTACATCAATAACGCAAATTCATCCCCCCCAATACGAGATAACATATCTGATTTTCGAACATGCTTTTTAAAGATGGTCGCCAGTTCCCGTAGCAAAGTATCACCAACAGTATGGCCAAATGTGTCATTGACGACCTTAAATTGATCTAAGTCGATATAACAAAGGACATGTTGAATAGGCATTGTCTGACCGTCATTTATTTCTCCGATAAACAACTGCTGCATTCGACTTTCAAAAGCATAACGATTATGTAGACCTGTGATCACGTCGTGATTAGCCTGATAACTTAATTTTCGCGTTAGGCGATATTCTTCTGTGACATCTTGGGCATGAACAATGGCATAGTCGAATTCATCCTCTTCATTCAGAACAGCTGATACCGTTTCCTGCACCCAAATATCGACTTGATCGATTCTGACATAGCGCTTCCTTGAGTGATATTGCTGTTTTTTGCCAGAGACCAAGTCAAGAAAAAGTCGATGATTCCCTGCTTTTTCATTCGCATATGACAAATTGAGCAAACCTAAACTAGTCAGCTGCGGTTCTGTATAGCCAAGTAACATGCATGCTTCATCGTTAACTTTAAAAATCTGTAAGTCTTTATCAACTAACATCATTGTAACGCCAGCTTTATTAAAGGCATTGCTCGAAAGTCGCTCACTGTCATTAAGCTTCATGAGTAAATGTTCAAGCTTGTGATTATGCTCAGTCAAACTACCGACTAAATCTACATTGTGCTCTTTTAAGTTAAGACTCTCGACAAAAATGCTATTCACACGCCTAATTAAGACGATCATCAGTAAAAAATAGACAAATACAAGTAATGCAGGAATAAACAAAGAAGATAAAGCCAGACTAACAACTAAAAATAATGAAGCTGGGGAAATAAAAGCAATATAATTCAAAACACTACTTACATTGGCAGCAATAGCACCAGCTGTGACGCCCGCAATGACGAAAGGAATCATAAATTGGGCAAGTAAGGATAAGTCCAAGACCAGTAACAGACTTAGCCCACCGAACCCGAGTCCTGCAAAAAAGCTACCTAGAGCAAAATAACGTTCATACCGCAGCACTAGTACGGATGGTAAAGACGAATCTTCGACTAGAGAGCGTTTCATCCACTCCAACAAGATTAAACGACTGATGCCAATGAAAAGCTGATATACAGCGAAAAGTAAAAGGTAGTCTTGAGGGACTTCCGACCACAACACAGGCAGAATCAATAAGCTAACACCAAGACTAGTCAAAATGGCGACTAATGACTGTTTGATTAGCATCTCAAGACGAGATTGATTAAGGCTATCTAAACCAGATGAAGCATCTGTTATATTTCGTTCCATCGTATCCAACATAAGTTTTGTAACGTCCCAGTAATAAGGTCATCTTATGTCCAGATGGTCATTGATGTATAGAACCAGTGTCACAAAAAACAATAACTTATTCAGGAAAGATTCAGCTTTATCTCAGTAGACTATCTAACATCATCAAATATAAGGGATCATCTGATGCTTTATCACAGTTTGAAGTTTTTACTCATCAACAGCTTATTATTACTGTCTATCTGGATAATAGCCCTGCATTGGGATGATGAACCAAAACTTCAACCAGAAATACAGATCATAAAAATAATCCCTTTCTCAAACGGAATGAATACGCAAAATTGTGAGAACATTGTCCCTGTTAAATTTGAATTAGAGCAACGAGCAATACCATGGTTAGCAGTGACTAATACCACTCCCCGATATACGCAGCTGAATTACAACAATCAAAAAAATCAAAACTGCTATAACGGGGAAATAACGAATCAATATCTAGTTTTGTATCAATACCAAGGTCAGCAATACCAAACGGTTTTAAATAACCAACCTAGCCAAGACCTCCCTGACACCCGTCAGAAGAAGTTAGAAAATGGGTATTTTTGAACTATTCACTTGCCGAAACAAGGTGAATAGTTTCTAATGGCAACATGATGATATATATACGGAGTTAAACGATGCAAAACCAGAGTAAAATGTTACGTCTTATAGTATTCAGCTTAACAGCTTTTTTAGCTGTTTCTATGCCTAGCCATGCTGAAACGCCTTATACCGTGACTGATGGTAAAGCATTAGATTCAAATAGCTACAAAGGCTATAAAACGTATCGTCAATGGTGCGCTCGTTGTCATGGCACTTTTGGACAAGGTGGCCCAAAAGCGCCAAACTTGGCAAAAAGTTTAGCCACGTTATCACTGGAAGAATTTACTGAAACCGTCAAAACGGGTAATGTTCCGAAGGCAAGACAAACAACCAAACAAGGCCGTATGCCCGCACAAGGTCGCAGACAAGTCGTTATGAGAAACATTGATGGTATCTATAGTTACTTAAAAGCCAGAGCTGATGGCGCAATTGGCACCGTCAGGCCTGATCTAGCTAAATAATCATGACCTTACTTCGCCCTATTCTTTTTAGTATTGCATTCATTGCCTTCATAGGAAGTGTAATAGCGAATACGGCATTGCCCTAGACGAAAGAGTCTGCCGCTGAACATATCCAACAGCAGTCGGGCGGTAAAGTCTTATCTGTCGATCCTAAACAGGATGGTGATAAGCAACATTTCAGGGTAAAAGTACTTCATGATGACGGTAAAATTAAAGTTTACCAGCTTGATGCAGAAACAGGGCGTGAAGTTCAATAACGTCGTAGTGCCATGCGTATTTTATTTATTGAAGATGAAGCACAGCTGCGCGAACAAACAAAACAGGCCCTGCAAAAACAAAATTTAACGGTCGATGTCGCTGCTGATGGCCAAGAAGGTCTCTATTTAGGATTAGAATACCCTTACGATGTTGCCGTTATTGATTTGGGTTTGCCGCTGATGCCTGGCATAGAGGTGATTAAACAGCTCCGTAAAAATAATATCGCCTTCCCTATCCTTATCTTAACCGCAAGAGGGCGCTGGCAGGATAAAGTTGAAGGATTAGATGCAGGTGCTGACGACTACCACGTCAAGCCTTTTCACTTTGAAGAACTCTCTGCACGTATCCATGCTCTAGCGCGCCGGGCCTCGGGTTGGTCAAGTCCAATTCTAACTTGTGGGCATATCACGCTTAACCCATCTAATCAGGTAGTCATGAACAATAATAATGAAGTTGACCTGACTGCCTACGAATACCGTTTGTTACATTACCTCATGCTGCATGCCGGCGAAGTCATTTCCAAAACAAAATTAACCGATCATATCTATGAGCAAGATCATGACCGTGACAGTAATGTTATTGAAGTCTTCGTCAAACGCTTAAGAGCTAAGCTCGATCCTGACAAACAATTAAACCCGATCGAAACATTGCGTGGCAGAGGTTATCGACTCAACTTACCCCGTCCTAGTAAAAGCACTCTCTCTTAGCAAACGCTTGCTCCTCTCTGTCAGTATCATCCTGACTATTTTTCTAGGTTTCACCGCCTTTAGCTTGAATAACGCGTTTAAAGCAAGCTACGACGTGACACAACATAAGCAACTAAAGAACTATATTTACATGTTGTTAACAGCGGCTGAATTTACAGAATCTGGCAATATCATCATGCCGAGCAGCCTAGCAGAACCTGCATTTAGTACACCTAACTCTGGTCTTTATGCCCAAATCGTAAATCAAGATGATACCGTTTGGCACTCAGAATCATTACTCGGCAAAGCGCTCACATTACCGAATACATTACGCACTCAACCGCAAGAACAAATCTCAGTCATTGAGCTCGGCTCCGAACAATTATTAAACCTTGCCTATCGTGTCGTCTGGGAAAATAGCCAAGGTCTAGAGTATGATTTTACACTTCATGTCTCAGAAGACTTAAAAGCCAGTCAACAAGCTAAAGATGAATTTAGCTTAAACCTCTGGTATTGGTTAGGCGGTACTGGGCTTGGCCTTTTGTTATTACAGCTGATTATTTTGCGCTGGAGTTTAAGGCCACTTTCAGATGTTGCAGAAGATCTCCGAGCAATTGAAGACGGCGAAGAAAACCGACTTTCACAAGATTACCCAACAGAACTAAACCAACTAACACGTAATATCAACAGCTTACTAGATCAAGAGCAGAGTCGTCGCCAACGCTATAAAAATGCCTTAGCCGACCTGGCTCACAGTATCAAAACACCCTTGGCTGTATTACAAAATGAACTTAACCCGAATAAAGGCAAAATGTCACATCAAAGTCAAACAGATGTCCAGCTCGAACAAATCATCAAATCTATTGATTATCAATTACACCGTGTTGCAACTGAAGGTAGAACAACACTCCAAGCCCCTGTCGCAATATCAGCATTAATTCAAAAACCCACTACCTCACTAGATAAAGTCTATCAAGAAAAGCACATTAGCTATCAAAGCCAGCTCGACCCAACACTAACCTTAAGTGCTGATGAAGGTGATATGTATGAATTGTTTGGTAACCTTCTGGAAAACGCCTATAAATATTGTGCAAACAAAGTCAGCACTGAGATTATCTTCGATGAAGATTCTATACGCTTTTATATCGATAATGATGGCACGGGAATACCAAAATCGGCACAAACTGATATTTTAAAACGCGGTAAAAGAATGGACACTCAAACAGAAGGACAAGGCTTAGGCCTTGCTATCGCGAGCGATATCGTCGAAGCCTACCAAGGGACTATTAAAATTGGTTCAAGTCAATTAGGTGGCGCTTGCTTTATTATTTCGCTACCAAAACGTTAAGCCATCAGCTGTCAGCTTGGCATGTCTGTAAATATTTAAATAATAATCGTGCAGACTTAGGACTTTTCTCAAGCTTTGCTTCCTTAGCCGCGTTTCTGACTAACTGACGCACATATTGGCCATCAAACGACTCGAATTGTTGATGTAACATCGTCATTACATCGTTATCACCTGCCAATAAAAGGTCTCGCCATTGTTCTAACTCATGAAACTGCTTCACTTCACCTTGGTGAACTTGCCTTAGTTTCGCTACATTAGCTGCGATCGTTTCATGATCTTCATCAGCGATAAGGCGGCCGATAAATCCCGTTTCACGTTTTAATGCACCGTGACTCACAGATTGCGCTTTCACAACTGACTCGTATATACGTTCGGGCAATGCTAATTTGTCCAAGTCTTTTACTGGCAGTGAAATGAGTGTTCTACCCAATGCTTTTAACTCAAGTAGCTCACGTTTAATTTGGGACTTACTCTTCTCATCCTCAAATTCATCTTCACTTTCACCATAAAACTCAGTTGTCATTTCATTAACGTCTCAATTAAAAACAGGGTTATTTTACGTTATTTCATCTGACAAAAACGTTGCCAATCAGAAAAAGTATCTACATCCCATTGCAGCTCTGTCAGCTTATAACGCAAATCTAATGTTTCTATCCTATCTAAAGTCGCTGACAAAACCTGATTCGATCCCCAAGTTATGTCATTAAACAACATTGGTTGGGGGTGATCGCAACCAATCATCACATAACCCCCATCTTCCGCCGGCGATAAAACAACATCACAGTGTTTTAAGTCTGCTAAAGCTTGCTGTAAATCAACTTCAGATAAGGAAGGGCAGTCACAGCCTATCAGCAGAGCACGATCAAAATGCTTCAGACTGCTTTGGAGTGCATGATCCATCTTGACACCTAAATCACCTTCACATTGTTGATACAACGTCACACCATAGTCTTCAGCGCATTGCTGAAAAAACGCATGTTCTGTATCAGGTGAACACCATAGTTGAACCGGGCAAAGCGCTGCTTGTGACAACCAGTTTAATAAGCGTTGAGTTAGTTTTCTATGCGCTTCAGCGGCCTGCTCAGAAGACAATTCAGGGCTTAATCTAGTTTTAACCTGCCCTGAAACGGGTGCCTTGCAAAACACAATGAGACAGGCATTAGGATATTGGTAAACCATCTCTATGGTTTAAATGGCATCAATAATAGTTTTTTTAATGTCACTGCGGGGCTAATGCGAAACTGAGATAAACCAATTTTCATACCATTTTGTCCTAGAGCTGGTTCGTCTGTATAAGTACCAAAAAGCCTATCCCATATACTAACCGAAAAACCAAAGTTGCTGTCTGTTTCTGTCTGAGTTGTAGAGTGATGAATACGATGCATATCCGGAGTAACCAACAGCCATCTCAAGCGTTTATCCCAATGAACAGGAATCATAATATTGCCGTGATTAAATAATGCACTCGTGCTTAAAATTAATTCAAAAATGAGTACGGCCAATGCTGGTGCACCTAATAAACTGATAATAATGACTTTATAAATCAATGACAAAATGATTTCGACCGGATGGAAACGCACCGCCGTAGTAACATCAAAATCCAGATCCGTATGATGCACTTTATGTAAGCGCCACAATAATGGCCAGCGATGCATCGCTAAGTGTTGTCCAAATACCGCCAAATCGAACAATATTAGCGCGACAACAAGCGATAACCATTCAGGTAATAAGACCAAATTCAACAATCCAAACTGCATTTCCGCTGCTAATACAGCCGAAAAATAAGCAATGCCGCCAATGGTAAATCGCAATAACACAGCCGTAATAGCAGACAATCCAATATTGATCGGCCAGCGTTGCCAACGTGAATAACGGAGCTGCCGCCGAGGTGCCTTGGCTTCCCAAAACATCATCAGAACTAACATCCCAACAAATACGCCTAAACGAATCACCGTATCCAAAACTGCCCTCGCCGATAAAGTTGAGACAGATAATCAGGATCAGCCCCAAAGAAGTATTGCAAGCGGTACCACCACATCAATAAAACCGTTTTTACAACACCAAACTGCAGCCAACGACGAGCAGATGTCTCAACACGAGGATAAAGTCGATATGGCTTAGCCAGAGATTTTAGCTGCTTAGATAGGGCAATATCTTCCATTAAAGCAATATCAGGAAATTGACCTACGCGATTAAACAAATCACGTTTAACAAAAAGAGCCTGATCACCCGTCACAATATGTGTGAGTGCCGAACGCGCATTCATCAATAAAGCAATAAACGGTAATAAAAAATGTTGTCCCATTAATCGCACATCAAACCGTCCCCACTGATACCCAGCCCCAACAGCCGATTGAATGTGTGTTAAAGCATTTTCAGGTAAGAAAGTATCCGCATGCAAAAACAATAAAATCTCCGCCTGTGCAATCTCAGCCCCCGCATTCATTTGCTTTGCCCTTCCCGGATCCGAGGTAATACAACGATCGACATAAGGCTCTGCCAAGGTGCTAGTATCGTCAGTGCTGTTCCCATCAACTAAAATCAACTCACAATGCCCACGCAGTTTTTGTAGCCGAGATAGAAAAAAGACAATGCTTTTTGCTTCATTTAAACAAGGAATAATAATGCTAATCTGCATCGAGAAAACTCAACAACAAGCTTCTCCTGCCGCACTACCACCTGAATGTGTTGCACCTTTACTTTCAGCGGCTGGTCGAAGCGTACCCGCTGGCGCGCACCAATTCACAGCAGGTTTTAATATTGTAGGTGCAATACCAATAAAATCATCTTTATAAGCACCACTCGTCATCAACTCAAAACCACGTGCACACGTCGCAATGCGTTGGCCCCTCGGGTAAACATGACCTTCATCATCATAAACTTCCGAATACGGGCCGCGATAAATCACGGCATGGCCAACATCCAAACAAGGCTCATCTTTAGGCTTTATCGCCGTGATAGTCACAGAGCGAAACTCGATACCTTCTACAACCTGCCAAGGCTCAGCTTCCCATTTATCGTATGCTACGGCAACAAAACCAGCTGTAACAAACGCATCTAACATCGCCTGCTCTTGTAATGCACCTGAAATACAACCGCTCCACAAGGTAGGATCAGCCTTTAAATGATCGGGCACGAATTCATCGCTAATAATATCTGAAATAGCAACCCGCCCACCCGGTTTAACGACTCGGAAGATCTCATCTATCATATTGGTTTTATCGCTATCTTGAACTAAGTTAAGTACACAATTAGAAACAACTAAGTCAATAGAGTTATCTTTGATTAAAGGTGAAGTGATCGCCTGGGTTTGTTGCCATGTTTGCAAACGCAATAATGCCTCAGCATCTGACACCGGTGTTTTGGCCAACTGTTCATCGACAGCAGCCAAATCGACCGCCAGATCTTGGATTAAACCTTTAACAAATTCGACGCGGTGGCCCCCTAATTTTTCAGCCATGTCAGCTTGATATTTCTTGGCCAAATTCAACATATCATCATTCATATCAATGCCGATGACGTGGCCTTTATCTCCCACCAATTGTGCTGCCATATAACAAATCTTGCCCGAGCCTGAGCCTAAGTCAAGTACCGTATCGCCTTCACGAACATAACGCGAAGGATCGCCACAGCCATAATCTTTTTCAATAATTTCTTGAGGCAAGAAAGTCAATAACGATGCATCGTAGTCAACAGGACAACATAAATCCGGCTGGCGTGATTCTGCCCCTTCCGAATATCTATCTAATACACTATGCTCAAGTGCCATTTATTTTCTTCCTAAGTAACAATATTTATATTAAAGCGCCGCCACAACTACTGCCTTGACCAGCCGTACAGCCAAAGCAATGTTGGCGTGTTGCTATCGGTTTGCCTTCTAACAGTTCATTTTTCAAACTACTGATATGTCGTGCGTCTTGATCAGCCAGCGGTAAATGCAACATCTGATTAAAATCACAATCGTAAACATACCCTTGCCAATCGACACTGATTAACTGACGACACATGACATCAACCAATGTAGCTTCATTATAATGAGACACTAATAAAGCCATATAGTCCTCAAACTGACCTTTACTCATTAACATACTGCCAAAACGCTGTATTGGCATATTAGCCAAAGTATATAAATGGTTGAACACAACATCATAATGGGCAGATAAATGCTGTTTGTAACTGACCTCAAGCGCTTGTTCTTCTGGCGGTAAATTCATACCTTGCGGATTAAAAACCAAATCTAATGTTAATCCACTATTTTCATGGCCATAGCCTAATGCATTCAGCTGTTTCAAACCCATTAAACTGTGTTGGAACACCCCATTTCCACGTTGTTTATCAACATTATCTTCAATATAACAAGGCAAGGAAGCGACTATTTCAACTTTATTTTCTGCTAAAAACAAAGCCAAATCTTCGTAGCCTGCTTCTTGTAAAATAACCAAATTACAGCGGTCAATCACCTTCAAACCAGATTGACGTGCCCGTTGTACGCAATAACGAAAGTGCGGATTCATTTCAGGCGCACCACCCGTTAAGTCGAGCGTAGTGGCACCAGCAGCAACAGCATAATCTAACACCGCATCAATCGTTTCCTTTGTCATTAATTCAGTCCGTTTAGGACCAGCATTCACATGGCAATGCGTACAACTTAAATTACATAAATAACCCAAATTAACTTGAACCGTTTGTAACCTATCCCGGTTAATGTCGGGAAAGTCACTCACTTCTAATAAAGGGGCAGAATCTAACATCTTTTAATTATCTATTCTCATAATCATCACGCCTTTTAGAAGCGAAAACGGGCACCAGCATTAACAATCCTAACAAAGCAAAAGCAAATAGCAGCTCACCAGAAAAAACCTGATCTAAACGTTCAATACTCGCCAACGACTGCCCTAGGTTAGCAAATACAAAACTACCAGGGAGAATACCAAAAAATGTCCCTAGCAGATACTGCTTTGTCTTAATTGTCGTCATGGCCATGGTTAAATTCACTAACCAAAATGGAAATAACGGCACTAATCGTAAGAACAACAGGTACTGAAGTGAATGACGTTCAAATATCTGCATTATCTTATGCGCGGCTGAAATGCCTTGTAATTTCGACTTGGCCCAATCATAAAACAAATAACGGGCAAGTAAAAAGACCAAAACAGCCCCTATTGTCGCTGCAACCACGAGTAAAACCCAACCTAACCAACGGCCAAAAACAAAGCCCATTAATAAAGATAAAAAAGCCGCACCCGGTAAACTCAAGGCCACCGCAGTAATATAAATTGAGACCGCTAACAATACAGAAAAGACAAAATGATTTTCCACATAACTCAATAGCGCCACTTTGTAATCTTGAAATGCCGAAAGCGTTAAATAACTTGGCCCTTCAAAAATAAAAAAGAGTGCAAACAATGCCAAAATGAGCAACAAAATAAGCCACTTAATTGACACTGTCACTTATCTCCACGCAAGCCAAAAACTTTTTTCAAAAGACGTTGTTTAAAAGGCGTTAACTTCGATTTCAACCGAATATCAGCAACACGTCGATTGATTTGTGCCAAGCTTGGGTAAAGATGAAGTGTTTTACTTAAAGCGGATAACGATAAACCAGCTGACATCGCCAAACTGAATTCTGCGATTAATTCCCCCGCATGGGGGCCAACAATACTCGCACCCAATATTTTGCCGCGAGGTGTTGTAATAATCTTGACCATCCCTTCAGTTTGGTCATCGGCAATCGCACGGTCTATTTCGGCAAAAGGAAAACAATAGACCTCATGTTGTTTATTTCGCTCACGTGCTTCCTGTTCTGACAAACCGACACGTGCCAATTCTGGCGATGTGAAAGTACACCAAGGAATCCCCCTCTCCTGTGTCTTAGCCGGTAAACGAAATAAAGTATTCCTTAATACAACACCCGCCTGATGTTCAGCCATATGCGTAAATAAATAAGGGCCAGCAACATCACCGCAAGCAAAAATACGTCTGTTTGTTGTCCTTAAACGTTTATCTAGCTTTAAACGCCCAGAAACAATGTCAACCCCAACCTTATCAAGCCCGAACCCATCAACATTCGCTAAACGACCTGTAGCGACCAATAAGTGACTTCCCTCGATGATTTGATATTCACCATTATCAATTTGTATGGCTAAGCCGGTGTCTGTTTTTAGCACCAGTTCGACATCGACATCTAAATACAAATCAATTTGTTCTGATTCAAACTGGTTTTTTACGACTGCCGATAAATCATTATCCTCCCGAGGCAATAAACCCGACTGGCTAATCATAGAGACTTTAGCGCCCAAACGCGCATAACTTTGCGCCAGCTCACAAGCAATAGGGCCACTGCCAACAACAATAAGGTGCTTAATTGTTTTGTCTGAACGAAAAATCGTTTCATTCGTAAAGTAATCAACGCTATCAAGACCCGTGATGTCAGGAATCAAAGGTCGAGATCCTGTTGCGACAACGAAATGTCGTGCTGTTATGGTTCGTTCATCAGCAATGACCGTGGCATCATCAATAAATTGTGCTTTTGCAATCAGTACTTCAACACCCAGTTCTCGAAAACGTTCTGGGCTATCATTAGGCGCAATTTGTGCAATAACATCATTAACCCGCCCTAATACTTTTTGCTGATCCACAGAGTTAAGTATGGCCGATAAGCCAGCAAGAGAAGCTTGAGAAACGGTATGAGCAACATGAGCAGAATGAATTAAAGTTTTGCTGGGAACACAGCCCGTATAAAGACAATCTCCACCTAACTTATTCTGCTCAATCAAAATAACCTTGGCGCCTAAAGCAGCAGCCCCAGCAGCAGTGACTAAGCCAGCCGCACCACCGCCAATAATACAAAGATCATATTCTGTTACATCTGACATAAAGCATCTCGTCCAAGGTCGGTATCTCTGTGACAACAAATAGGCTTAAAAAGTAAAACTCATTAAAACAAAAAAGCCCCTAATAAGAAAATCTCATTAGAGGCTCCTTCACAATACAACGGTTGAATTAACGCACCAATAGAAACTGAGTATTACTTTCAATTAACATTTGCGTTGTAAAACTACCAAAGAAAAAACCATGTAACTTACCATGGCTGAATGCGCCCATCACAGTAATATCAATACCATGCGTTGTTTGATAATGTGTCAAAGCCTCAACTGCTTCACCCGTCATAGCCTGACCAATCATATTGATACCGGCATCATTTAAAACACTTTGAGCATCTTCTATCAGGTTCTGTGCATCACTGAGATTTTTTTGAACACTCACGACGTGAATTTCTAAGTCCTGCTTAAACAGCGCCATGCTAGCCAATAAATTCAATGCTTTATGTGAGGTTGGGCTGCCATTGTAGGCAAACATCACTTTTTCAGGTGTTTTAAACCCTGATTTAGCAATAAAAATAGGTTTATTAATGACCCGAATAGCATCTTCTAATTGTCCGCCTAAACCATGTAATTGTCCTTCATGGTCATGCCCTTTCGACCCTAGGACAACCATCGATAACTGTGACTGCAAATCCAATAAAGCTTCAGGCAAACTACCATGTCTTTGTTTCGCAATAAGGTCAGTGACACCAGCAGCCTCAGCTTTGTCCGTGGCATCCTTTAAGATCTGCTTACCATCGGCAATTAACTTTTTGCTTTCTAAACGCTCTTCATCTGACAATTCATCAAGTAAATGTTCCTTGATATTCGGCGTCAAATTGCCCTCATGTCCGACCTGTTCACTATGATGAGAATGCTCGATTGTATGCAGCAACTTTAAAGATGCCGAAGACTTTTTTGATAGCCATATAGCATAATCAAGTACTGAATCACTCAACTCAGAACCATCTACACCACCCAATACCAATCCACTTTTAGTCGTCGTCATTGTTAATGGCCTCCCATCATTTTTTCAACTTCTTCAGGTTTATCATGTACAGCGAATTTATCTAATAATGTTTCGCTCGCTTCATTCAAACCAATAATACTGACATCAGCACCTTCACGTCTGAGTTTTATCACAACCTTATCAAGCGCAGCCACCCCCGTAATATCCCAGAAATGTGCACGATGTACATCGATAACGATTTTATCAACCGCTTCTTTAAAATCGAAAAATCCAATAAATTTATCTGATGAATTAAAAAAGACCTGGCCAATAATTTGATACGTTCTTGTATCACTAGCCTCGTCATAATCGCTTTCAACCAATAAGAATTGGCTTAAGCGTTGCGCCATAAACAAAGAGCCAATTAAGATACCGGTAAAGACGCCGAAGGCTAAATTATGCGTCCAAACCACGACAATAACCGTCGCAACCATGACACTAGAAGCACTAATGGGGTTGGTCTTTAATTCTTTAATTGACGTCCAATTAAATGTCCCTATCGATACCATTATCATGACAGCAACTAAAGCCGCCATCGGTACAATCGATAAAATATCACTTAAGAAGACAACAAGAATCAATAATAAAATACCCGCCACCATCGTCGACAAACGACCACGACCACCTGACTTCACATTAATAATAGATTGACCAATCATCGCACAACCAGCCATACCACCAATTAGGCCAGAGCCAATATTAGCAACTCCTTGGCCTTTACACTCACGTTTTTTATCGCTTTCGGTATCCGTTAACTCATCAATAACATTCGCCGTCATCAAAGACTCTAAAAGGCCCACAATTGCAATAGAAATCGAATAGGGCAACACAATCCCCAATGTTTCAAAATTGAAAGGTACATCGGGCCATAGGAAGATAGGCAAGGTATCAGGAAGCTCACCCATATCACCAATCGTTCTCACATCAATTCCAAAGAAATAAACGACAGCGGTCAGGACCACAATATTAACAAGAGGTGATGGCAGTAAGCTGCCAATCTTTGGCACATAGGGGAATAAATAAATGATGCCCAATCCCGCTGCCGTTAACGCATACACATGCCAAGTCACATTCGTTAGTTCAGGCAGCTGAGCCATAAAGATCAAAATCGCTAACGCATTTAAAAAGCCCGTCATTACTGACTTTGAGATAAAACTCATAAACTTGTGGAGATTGAGGTAACCCGCCACTATCTGTAGCACACCGGCTAAAATAGTCGCGACTAAAAGATATTGCAAACCATGCTCTTTAACCAATGTGACCATCAGTAAAGCAGTGGCGGCAGTCGCCGCTGAAATCATACCGGCACGTCCACCGACAATGGCAATAATGACGGCAATCGCAAATGAAGCATAGAGCCCAACTTTGGGGTCTACACCGGCAATAATAGAGAAAGCAATAGCTTCGGGGACAAGCGCCAATGCCACGACAATACCGGCCAAAATGTCATTTCGGACATTACCTAGCCAATCTTGTTTAGCTGATAACAGCATACAATTAAATTCCTTGAGATGACTAAACCTTACTAAACAAAACGTAGTGAGGTTTTATCAATAATTACAAATATGAAAGAAAAGCAGCAATACATACTATTGCTGTTTAAATTAAGGGCAGACAGTATACAGTAAAAGGCTATGCGCCATATTTGTTAGCCACTTGGGCAAGACAAGATGCTCGAGTCTCACAGCGCCGTTTCGCTGCATCTAAAATACGCGTTTTCTTAGTGTCATCACTGGCTGTCCAACCCGTGATCTCATCTAAAGTTCGGCCACAACCTAAACAAACATCTAATTCATCTAAACAGCAATTCCGAATACAAGGTGATTCAATCGCCATTAAATACGACTCTCATGCGCCTTAATCATACTCGTTGTCCAGATATGTCGATGGATAAACCATTGCCCTTCGTGCTGCCGCCAAACCACTAAATACTTACCATAATCAATCATTTCATCATCAGCGGTATGGATGGTATAACGCCCAACTTCCGAAGCGCGACCTTCACTTCCATCTACTTCCAATGTTTCTAACTTGACTGCCGTAATACCGAGCTGCATTAACCCTTGCCAAAATAACTTAATGTCGTGGCGGCCTGATACAAAATCACGGTTCGCTGGAAGTAGCTGAGCATCTTCTGAGTAAAGCTTTGCTAAACCTGTACTATCAGCATGCTTAAATGCCGCCATAAATGCCTGCTCAACGGCAATGACATTGTCATAAGCGGATTGTTGATTAGAGGCTGGAGTACAAGCCACCAAAAACAGCAGGCTGACTAAATAAAAGCGTAATCTCAACATTTAGTCTCGCGTTAGCACAACACGATAATGTGCTTGCCCAGAACGAACTCGCTCGATCGCAGCATTAACATCTTCAAAAGCAAAGGTTTCAATCACTGGATTAATATCATGACGAGATGAAAAATCCAACATTTCAGAGATCACAGCAGGGCTGCCCACGGCAGAACCAGAAATAGAACGCTGTCCCATTAACAAACCAAACGTTTGAATATCTAAAGGCTCTAATACCGCACCAACAAAATGTAAACGCCCACGTGCTGCCAAAGTACCCACAAAAAGATTCCAATCCAATTTCACATTAACGGTCGATATAATCAAATCAAACCGTCCTGCAGCCGAAGCTAAATCCTCTGGGTCACGTGTATTTAAAGTGTGGTGCGCGCCTAGAGACACCGCTTCTCGCGCTTTACTTTCACTAGATGTAAAGGCCGTCACCTCACAGCCCCAGGCATTTAAAAACTGAAGTGCCAAATGGCCTAAGCCTCCAATACCGATCACTGCCACTTTATCCGTAGGCTTAATATCAAATTGAACTAAAGGATTAAACACAGTGATACCAGCACAAAATAAAGGCCCAGCCGAAGCAAGGTTAATACCTTCTGGAATAACAACTAGACTATTAGCATCAGCCCGTACTTTTTCAGCAAAGCCGCCATGATGCCCAACAACTGTACCTTGAGCAGAAGCACACAAGTTCTGGTCATTGTTATGACAATGTTCACAATCATTACAATAAGCAGCGTGCCAGCCAAGGCCGACAATCTGGCCCACACTTAAATTCGTTACGTGTTCGCCAACCTCAGCAATACGTCCAACAACCTCATGACCAGGCACTAGAGGATACTGACTCATGCCCCATTCATTATCAATCATATTGATATCACTGTGACAAATCCCCGTATAAAGGACATCAACTTCAACCTCTTTCCCTTTCAGTGGGCCAGGATCATATTCAAAAGGTCGTAGTTCGTCTCCAGCTTCAAATGCAGCATAAGCTTTTATCATTGTGGACTCCTTAATCAGAATCATTACCAACATCAGACATAATGGCTTCTTTTTTGACACACAAAAGACAACATAAGTGCCGGTAATAAGCATACTACCGGCACTTATTTTAGACAATCACTTCGGTTACATCATACCCAAAGCAACTAAAGCAAGAACAACTTGACTAGCAAAAGCAGCAGCAAAAGCCAACGTTCTTAATAGTGGAATACCAAAGGTATAAACAACAAAGTGAGCAACCCGTGACCAAAAGTAAACCATACAGGCTAATGCTGTCATTTCATTACTTGTACCAGAAGCATGAACAACTAAAACCAAAGCAGCAAAAACCACCAAGTTTTCAACCGCATTACTATGCGCCCGCTTCATACGATCAGCCCAATCTGAAAGCGTTATGGGTGCAACAGGATAACCTACAGCATCCATCAGACCGCCAACTACAATGCGATTTAAAGCATATGGCATCCACATAACGGCCGTAAATAAAGCAACCCACGTTAAATACATTAATTCCATCGTCACTGAACTTCTCCTATAAAATGATTTATTTTTAGTAAAATTATTCACATGCTCATCATGTAAATTCAGAATAAAATCCCGAGGGTGTTTTTATTTTGAACCATTCAGTATAAATAAGTTGCCGGCATAAAAAAAGCCTGCATGACACATTGTCAAAGCAGGCTTATTAATCAGCGCTGATAATCACTTTAATTCAATCATTAGATAAATCTTCATCATTAAGTTTTGCACGGTAATCATCAAAACGTGATTTTTCATCGTCAGAAACAACAGGATAATGCAAATCAAGCCCCTGCATTGTTTTGAGAATAATTTCTGCCACTTTTAAGCGCATAAAAGGTTTATTATCAGCAGGAATCGCGTACCAAGGTGCCCACGGTTTTGAAGTTTCTCTCAAAGCAATATCATAAGCATGCATATACTGATCCCAATGCTGTCGTTGATCAATATCTGATTCAGAAAACTTCCAATGCTTCTCTGGCTCATCTAAACGAGACAGAAAACGATTCTTTTGCTCTTCTTTTGACACGTTTAGCCAAAACTTAATAACAACCGTACCATTCTTAGCTAAATGTTGTTCCATATCATTAATAGATTCATAACGGCTCTGCCAAACCGTGTCTAAATTAACCCCAAGTAGTCGTTGAGAAGCGAGGATATTAGGGTGAACGCGTGCAATTAAAACTTCTTCATAATGGCTACGGTTAAATATACCAATACGCCCACGCTGGGGTAATGCTTTAGTTGTACGCCAAAGAAAGTCATGATCTAACTCATTAGCACTCGGCTTTTTAAAAGAACTAACTTGGCAACCGGCTGGGTTTAGGCCTTTCGTAACCGCACGAATCGTACTACCTTTACCCGCAGCATCCATTGCTTGAAATACCAATAGAACAGAATGATGGTCATGTGCATACATCATTTGTTGTATAGCATCTATTTCAGCCACTACTTTTTTTAACTTTTTCTTACAAGCTTTTTTAGTTAAAGGGCCATCATCTTCAGTAGGGAAGTACGCGTTTGAGCAATATTAAAATAACCATCAAACGCTACAAGGTATGGGCTTTCTGCAAAAGACTGCATATCAGACGGGCTCCTAATTAAATCATCATAATCTTTTAAAAAATCATTCATACCGCTTAAGCAATGGCTTTTTTACCCATTCTTAGCAAGAAATAACCCAAAATACCTGATGTGAATGAACCAACCAAAATAGCCAGTTTATCCGTGTCATGGAATAAAGGCACATTACCAAATGCTAACGAAGCAATAAACAAACTCATCGTAAAACCAATACCTGTTAATACCGACACGCCATATAATTGTAACCAATTACTTTCGCTCGGTAATGAGGCCAATTTCAATTTTATTGCAATAAAACTAAATCCAAAAACACCAATCTGTTTACCAATAAATAAGCCGGCCATAATGCCCAATGGCACGGGGCCTGCCATCTGTTCCATTGAAATATTACTGACATCAACTCCAGCGTTAACGAAAGCAAATAACGGTAAGACAATGAAAGCAACAAAAAAGTGTAATTCATGCTCTAAATCTTTGAGCAAAGACACATGCTTACCTTCACGCTGTGCATTTAACGGAATCGTAAAAGCCAATGCAACTCCGGCCAATGTCGCATGAACACCCGACTTAAGGACACTCACCCATAACACTAAGCCCATAAAGAAATAAAGAGACTTCTTCGTTATACCCATCAAATTAAACGCGATTAATATCAATAGTGAAACGAAAGCAACACTAATCGCAACCAGTGATAGATCAGATGTATAAAACAACGCGATAATAATGATCGCACCTAAATCATCTATGATGGCCAATGCCATCAAAAATAACTTTAAAGAAACAGGGACGCGACTACCCAGCATCGATAAAATACCCAAAGCAAAAGCAATATCAGTTGCCGTCGGAATCGCCCAGCCCATCAATGCAACTGGATCAGGATTATCCATGTTAAAGGCTATATAAACTAATGCTGGAACAGCCATACCACCTACTGCAGCAATACCTGGTAGCATCGCCTGCCTAATGGAAGACAAATGGCCTTCAAGTAATTCACGCTTAACTTCTAAACCGATCAATAAGAAGAAAATAGCCATAAGACCATCATTGACCCAATGCGAAAAAGTCTTATCTAAGTGCAATGGGCCAATGCGAACTTCGATCGGAATATGTATCAAACTCTGATAAAGCGGTGCAATGGCTGTGTTACTTAAAATCAATGCCAATATCGTAACAAAGATTAATAACACCCCACTGGATGATTCTTTTTGTATAAATTCGTCAATAATATTATTCATGAAACACTCTAGTTAATTACTTACTGTTAAAACAAAAAAATAAGTCTAATTTTGTTCTAACAGCCATACACATTCTGTCGCTGGGCAACGACCTTTCAACCCATCTTCGACATCACCGGTATACAATAATGTCATTTTATAATCAGTCCCATAATGTTCAGCTAATTCGGCATTAGGCACCGAAAACGGGGGACCAGACATCACCGCTTGGTCATAGACATAACTAATAATAAGTTGTCTTGGCGTTCGTGCTACACGCACAATCTGTTGAGCATAGTGACCACGTATCTCATGCGGCAAAGCCACAATCGCAGCGCGATCATACACTACATCGACTTGGCCTAATATCTTCCCGGTTAAATCGAATACATCGCCAACATAAACAATCAGCGTTTCAGTATAGTACTGCTTTAAGGCACCTAAAGAAATAATCTCGGGCTCAAGACCTAAGCTTTCAAACAAGGCAATAACAGCCGGTTCGTGAAACTCGACACCCTTTACCGTGAACCCTTGAGAGAGCAGCCATGCAACATCTAATGTTTTGCCACATAACGGCAAAAAGAATATCTGGCCGCTTTGCAAACTTAAGCTATCGATATGAGCAACCAATAATGGATTAACCTCATCACGGTGAAACCCTATTTGTTTACTTTCCCACTTCTGATGCCAAAATGCTGCATCCATTCTCACTGCACCTTATTTACAAACACATTTTTTTGGCTTATTCACCTTGCAAACTTCGCGCAATAATCGCTATCCATGCCTCAGCAGGAATGAGGCCGTTTGCCCACTCCTCCCAGTCTAGCGATAATCCCTCTTCTTGCATTTCAGCTACCGTCATTCCTTGAGCTGCCATCGCTTTTACTTCATCTATCGTACCCAATAACATCTCATGAAAATTTGCCAACTCAGATTTGTCAGCTAATTGTCCATGTCCAGGAACAACGATCGTATCATCATCAATCCTTGTTAAAACAGCTGCAATATTGTCGGCCATTTGAAGTACATCACCGCCATTATCAAGATCGACAAATGGAAACATACCAGAAAAAAAGTGATCCCCCATGTGAACTAGATTAGCTTCTTTCAAAAACACCACAGAATCACCATCGGTATGGCCATTCGGAAAATGAACAATTTCAAACGTTTCATCATTAATGAATAAAGATAAAACTTTGCTATAAGTTAGAGAAGGTAAAGCATGCTCAGGGTATGGTTCTGAAACCATATTAAACAACTTAATTTCTTGCCGAGTTAACAAACGTGTTCGAACATTATCATGTGCTACTATCTGAGCATGACGGCCTATCAATTCATTCCCTTGTGTATGATCCCCATGCCAATGGGTATTGATCAGATAAGTCACTGTTTGAACACCACCATGTTCGGCTAACACAAAGACTAATGCCTCGGACATCTCCTTATAATCAGCATCGACCATGACTAAGCCCTGCTCGCCTTTGACTAAGAGGATATTGCCACCCTTACCTCTCAGCAGATAAACAGACTCTGTTAATGCCGTCGATTTAAAGCTTTTAGTAGGAGCATGATGGTCACCACCGCTATAGGCTGGATAACTTAAAGCAAGAAAAAAGAAACAAAAATAGAACTTAACTAAAACTTTCATCTTATTCCTCCCTAAACAAATAATTCATATTCTACGCTGAAAAAGGTCTGTATTTCATAAAAAAAAACACATTATTCAGCATTTATCTAGTTTATCAAGATTACAGTATGATGAAACTGCATGAGCAGTAGAAACAATTTGCCACGGAAAAACAACGATAAGGCAAAACCATGTTCAATAGAACACTACTCATCACTAGCAGTATTGCATTAAGCACAAATATATCTGCTGCAAAAATACAAAAAAATCAGTATTAGCTGTCACTAACACAAGCAGCTTCGCCTTCTCATAATGGTGTTGATACTGCAACTACACCTTTTTTTGGCATTGAATAAAATCAGCAGAGTAGAAAATAAAACCGGTAAACAAAACGCTAAACTCTCACAAGTACCACTTCCAGTGACATTGTGGCTGTTAGCGCCAGTCTTAGTTGGACTAACTCAACTACGTCGTCAGAAAAAATACCCTCTAAGGTTGTTCCATTGAAAGGAAGTCACAATGATAATCCACAGTGGCTTCTTTTTTTTTCATCAAGTGCTATGATGCCTGCACTATTACAAACACTGAAAATAGCATGGATCCTCTAAGCCAAGGCTTGGTAGGTGCAACCGCATCCCAAAGCCTATCTAATCGCAAAGACATTGTGACAGCAACCGTTCTAGGCTTCCTCTCTGGCATGGCTGCAGATCTAGATATCTTCATCCGTTCATCTGAAGATCCCCTATTGTTTTTAGAATTCCACCGCCAATTTACTCACTCTCTCATTTTCATGCCTATCGGTGGTTTAATCTGCGCCTGTGTTTTTTGGTTGCTACTCCATTTTGTTTTCAATAAAACCAATTTAAGTTTTATCAAAATATACCTTTTCAGCACAGTCGGATATGTCACTCACGGTCTTCTCGATTCCTGTACTAGCTATGGCACGCAACTATTTTGGCCATTCAGCAATGAACGTGTGGCATGGAATAACGTCTCCATCATTGATCCCATTTTCACACTTACCTTACTAACCTTAGTTGTTTTTGCCGCCACTAAACGGTCAGTACGGATAAGTTATATTGCAGCTTTTTTCGCCGTCAGTTATTTAAGCCTAGGTGTCATACAGGAACAACGGGCCAGTAATATTGCTCAGCAATTAGCTGAAAGTCGTGGTCACACTGCACTTAATTTGAGTGTCAAACCCATTTTTGGCAATTTGATTGTCTGGAAAAGTATTTATGAACATCGTGCACGCTACTATGTTGATGCTATCCGGGTCATTGATACAAGCAGCATTTTTGAAGGAGACTCTATTGCTAAGCTGGAGATAAACAGAGACCTACCTTGGTTAAATAAAATGAGTCAACAGGCTGATGATATAGAACGTTTTCGTTGGTTCTCTGCCGATCACCTTGCTCTGGATCCGAACGATCCCTACCGCATCATCGATATCCGCTACTCAATGTTACCGAACAAACTTGATGGTCTCTGGGGCATCAAACTTTCCCCTTATGCCCATTCAGCACAGCATATAACATGGACTGCCAATAGAAGCGTTAGTGAAAGAGCTGAAAACCTAAAAAAACTTTGGTTAATGATTATGGGGAGTGGCGCAAGACCAGCACCCTAAATTTAATCAAAAACGACTGGGCAAGCACTATAATCATTAAACCCATAATCCCAACGCCAAACATCATTAACACGACGCCAGCGAAAATGATAAAACACCATCAAACAAGTCCCTGATGGCAATTCCACTAAAAATATATCGAATTCTTTCACCAAGTGATAATCTAGGTAAACACTACTTTCCCCAAAGTTAAGCCACGGCGTAAATCAGCCTCGACTAGCCAAAATGCCTCTGGTGATATCCATTTCAGTTGAGTGCTTCCCCACACTAATAACGGATTATAGCCTCTCATCTCACCATGTCTTAGGTGATCAGATGCAATATCTTGAGCACTACAGCCTAGTATAAAAAGCGTTAAAAGTACCATTGTTAAAGTTCTAAACTGAGTCATCATCTTATTTCCTATATCTAGAAAAACTATATCATTCATCAAATAGACGATTAACTTGCCCAATCATTACACCGAAACGGCCATCGGATAGACTATTTTTTTCAGGTAAGTACATTCGAGAAACCGAACCATCTAAATACAAAGCGTTTTGAGAGCCTTGTTGCTGGAAATAATGTGCAAAATCATAAAAGGTAACAAAACGTTTTGACAGCACAAACATAACCTGACCATCTGGTAATACACCCACACCGTTTCGTACACGTAAACTACTTGAGCCCGGTGTCAATTTTGGGTTGATTTTGCCATCAACAATCAACATAGGTCCTGATTGCGTTGCATAGTCGATATCTGACGTTACCTCAAAACCATGCGTTGGTACAACGAAAGCTTGCCGCGACTTGGTTAAGTAAGAAAACACCATTCGGCTGGATATAAAAATTACCATACCCCTACTGACGACGACTTAGACGATACAATAGCTCACCATTTTCAATATATAAGCCCAGAAGCGTCAAGTCTTCTTGAAAAGTGCCACCATTCATCGCAATACGTAATATTTTATTCTCGCTTGCTAACGCTTGTTTTATCCGACGAAAATATTGATAAGGTTCGCCTGTTTTATCACGCCAGAAAAAAGTCAGTTCGCTTTCCGTAGGATCAACAATATGCGTAATAAATTGACTAGGTGGCACAATCTACTCAGCCCAAATAATGGACTGCCAACACAATAAACAACAACCCAAAAGAACATGAGTAAGTTGTTCATATAATGTTCTCATCAGATATTTTTTACACTCGCTGGTGGTGCAAAATAATGGCTCATCCTTTCATATAATGTGCCTGAACTCGAATCACCAAATGCGAGTTGTTGAAAATCAGCATCAGGATCCTGTTCCTTATATAAAAATTGATAATTGATTAAATCAGGCTGGTCATCATTCAAAATCAAGATAATCCGTTCCCTGTTTTTACAACAATCAATAGTCATCAGATCCGCAGGAAGCCCAGCATCACGCATCTTGTGATGAACGCCAACAATAGGCTCAATGTCAGCATGGTTCAATTGAACCCGTTCATGCGCTTCCGTTGCTAAATGACACAATATTTTTAGTTGTTCTGTCATCTTCCAAACCTTACAGTCCAACCGCAATATGTTGAATTAAACCATTATAGGTCAAAATATGCTCTCTTCCCTGTCGTGTTTGTTGTTCACCATTTTGTAATACACCTTCAAAGCCAAACTCAATTTCAATGACATTTGATTTGAGTTCCTTCAATGACAAAATTTCCCATGACAACAATTGGTATTGTGCATGAAACACCGTTTGCATCTCAATCACTTTGCTCTGACCAACAAAAAAACCTAATTGCCGAGAATAATAAGTACAGTTATGAGTCAATAAAGTACCAATCTGAGCCATATCTGATTGATTAGAATACTCAAAATAAGTTCGCGCAATTTTCCTAACTAATGACATTAACTTTGCTCTAAAATTAAACGAGATAAATCACTGGCAATACCTTCCGGCGTGTTATTCGGCCTCACCAATAAACGAGCTGCACCGTGCCGGTCAAATACATAAGTCACAATACTGTGAGAGACATCATAATGACCCTCCTCATTAGCATCACCAAAGCCAACACTCACTTTATATTGCTTAGCTAAAGCGGCTAAAACCGCTTCATCCCCAGTCAAACCAATTGTGTCACCGAAACTTTCAGCATACGCCTTCATTTCTGCCACACCATCACGTTTTGGATCCACTGTAGCGAATAGAACTTGAACCTGGCCTAACTCAGACTCAGTAAGCTTGGATAACGCACTTTGCATTTGGTGCAAAGCCATTGGGCAAACATCAGGGCAGTGCGTAAACCCAAAATTTAGTGCTACAATCTGACCTTGGAAATCCTCAGCAGATACTGTTTTATTGTGATTTGCATCCGTTAATGTGAAAGACAAATTCGGCATATACCCCGTCATATCATTTGCATGCCAAGGAACTGGTGTTTGGCCACAGGCCGTTAACAATAATAAGCTAAAGGTAAAAAGGCGATAAAGTCGCAAGTCTCGCATGTGGGACATAATTTAACAGACTCCTAATAATTTTTTTCAACAACTAACTATAGTAAATTTTTTGAATAATGCCCTATATAATTATTCGCCTATGACCGTCAGAATCACTTTCCTGTTATGTCTCTGTGTACGGTGTTCCCACAAATAAAGTCCTTGCCAAATGCCTAAATCACACTGCCCACCGCTCACCGGCATAGTGAGATCAGGGTTAGTTAATACAGTACGAATATGAGCGCTCATATCATCAGGCCCTTCGTCTTGATGCAAAAACATCGGATCGCCATCAGGCACAATATGTTGCATATACGTTTCTAAATCCCGGCGTACATTCGGGTCAGCATTTTCACATAACATCAATGAAGCGCTAGTATGCTGAACAAAAACATGGCATGTACCTATTTTAATACCTGACTCGCCGACAATATTTTGCACTTCTTGCGTTATATTCTGCGTGCTACGTGCTTGGGTATGGAAAGTAAGTTGTTGTTGAAAGACCATATTTGTTCCTAACTAAAGTGTACGTTCAAAAAAAGCTTTTGCACGACCCGATTGATAAAACTGGCGTACATGATCGGCCGCACCTTGTTGGCTATTCTGCAACCCACAATGCCAAAGCCCTATGGCAGCACCATAAACCAAGCTATCAAATGCAGGGCCAAATTGACCAGATAAAGCTTGCAAGCCAATGTCTACTGTTTCAGCGGGTGTCACTTCTTCAATTTGAATTGGTAAAACACCACGTGCTGTCTGTGACAAGCCAAAATTAGCCGGATTCAAAACACAAGAACTCGCCTCACCAGACTTTGCCTGAAAAAAATTTGCTGGCTCATGTAATGTCGGTAACACACCGCCCTCGTTCCCACGAATAATCAATGCCGATGTAAAACCGACTGCATACGCCATTTCAGCTAACACAGAAGGATAAGCCTTCTGTAAAAAACCGATCTGTATATATGTTTTCGATGAAGGCTTGATCGGCATGACCATTTTTTTCAAAGTCGCTAGACTAGGCCGTTTAATCATCCGAGTGCACAAATCTTGCAAAGCAAATAATGCGGGTGTCGCTTGGGCTTGATCGAGATAGGCCCAGCCAAGCTCAGCATCATTAATTTGATCTCGTGCTTGTACAGTAGATAATTCAACATCTACCCCTGGCGAGCTTAAAACTTGTAAATGAGTTACACCAAATTTTGGCCCCATTTCACCAACGCCTTGTGACAAGGTCGGTAAAGCTGATGCTGCTAGTACTGCTGGCAAAAAAGCATGAACAGGACAATGTCGATTAAAGCCATTGAACGGATCGGATATCAATAATAGCTGCTCCACATTGGCGCTATATTGTACAAGACCATCTTGTAATGCCTGATTATTACCTAAATTTTCATCTTGGGTTTCACGCTTAATTCTGAGCGAAATAAAGAAAATAGCTGCTTGGACAGGGTCAACATCACCTGCTGAAACGTCTGACATTGCGGCCTTGGCTTCTTCCGAGCTTAAATCTTTACTCAAGTGCGGTCCTGTCGCGACCTTTTTAATGGCTTCAGTCAACGCTGACATGGTGCTGCCTTAATTGTCTCTGCATGCTAACGAATCCATTCAATCAATGTTGCTTCATCAACAACCGTGATACCCAAGCCTTCTGCCTTAGTCAATTTCGAACCCGCATCAAGCCCTGCTACGACATAATCTGTTTTTTTCGACACACTGCCTGCTACTTTAGCACCCGAGGCCAATAGCTTTTCCTTCGCCTCACTACGTGACAACTGCTCTAGAGTACCGGTCAGGACAACCGTTTTGCCACTTAACTCAGAATCAGCACTCAGTTTTTCTTCTTGAGGCCATGTCACGCCGGCATCTAACAACCTTTCTATCACTACTTGGTTATGTACTTGTCCAAAAAAAGTTACAATATTACGGGCAACCACCGGACCAACATCCTCAATCTCAATTAATGCAGCCTCATCAGCTATTTTCAAAGTATCTAAAGCCAGAAAATGAAGTGCCAAAGATCGCGCAGTGGCCTCACCCACTTCTCTAATGCCCAGTGAATATAAAAAACGGGCAAATTTAGTCTGCTTGGCATCATTCAAAGCGTTAACCAAATTCTCAGCGGACTTATCACCCATACGTTCTAAAGCCGCTAACTGTTCATTCGTTAAAGCAAACAAATCCGCGGGATCGTCGATCAAGCTTTCATCAACCAGTTGCTCTACAATTTTATCGCCCAAGCCATCAATATCCATCGCTTTACGAGAAGCAAAATGTTTTATCGCTTCTTTACGCTGTGCAGCACAATAAAGCCCACCGGTACAACGTAATACGGCCTCTCCTTCAACTCGTTCTGCTAATGAATCACATATAGGGCACTGTGCTGGTATTTTATAAGCAGCCACATCAGCAGCACGTTTTGACATCACCACCTGAACAACTTCAGGAATAACATCACCAGCTCGGCGTACAATGACCGTATCACCGACTCGGACATCTTTACGATCAATCTCATCTTGATTGTGTAATGTTGCATTACTGACAGTGACGCCGCCAACGAAGACAGGCTTCAAGCGTGCAACAGGTGTCAAAGCACCAGTACGGCCTACTTGAATTTCAATATCTTCTACGACAGTCATTTCTTGTTGGGCCGGAAACTTATGCGCAATCGCCCAACGAGGCGCACGTGAAACAAATCCTAAACGATGTTGTAATTGAAGGTCATCAACCTTAAAAACCACACCATCGATATCATAAGGCAGGCTTTCACGACGCTCACCAATCTGCTTAATATACTCAAGACAAGACACTACGCCAGACACTTGCTGTAACTCTTTTGAGATACGGCACCCCATATCTGCTACTAAGGCCATCGCTTCAGAATGCGTTACTGGCATGGTTTTTAAGCCGTTGAGTTCTCCAAGACCATAGCAAATCATTTCTAAAGGGCGACTAGCAGCAACGCTGGAGTCTAACTGTCTTAAAGAACCAGCTGCTGCGTTTCTTGGGTTAACAAAGGCTTTTTTACCATCAATAATTTGCTGTTTATTGAGTGCATCAAATCCGCCTTTTGGCATAAAAATTTCACCACGGATTTCAATCACACCGGGTACATTTCTACCATGTAATTTAAGGGGAATATCAGAAATAGTTCGAACATTAGCGGTCACATCTTCACCAACAGCACCATCTCCACGTGTTGCTGCTTGTACCAATACACCATCCTCATAACGCAAACTAATCGCTAAACCATCTAACTTCGGTTCAGCAATATAAACCTGAATCTGTTCTGTATTCAACCAATCTTTGACACGTTGATCAAAGGCGAAGAATTCTTCATCATCGAACACATTATCAAGAGATAACATAGGAATTGTATGTGTGACTTGATCAAACTTTTCCAGAACCTGACCACCAACTCGCCGTGTCGGAGAATCCATGGTTAACAAGCTAGGGTAATCGCTTTCTATCTGCTTTAGCTCATGGAACAAGCGGTCATATTCTGAATCAGTAACTTCAGGATTATCAGTAGTATAGTATAGATAATTATACTTATTTATTAACTTATGAAGCGCATCTTTTCGAGCTAATACTTTAGTGGGAATAGTCATGTTTAAACTGATAATTATCTAATTGTTGCATTAAGTTAAAGTTCAATATTCGGCTACGCATTTTTTCCAATGTCGTTTCAGTCAGTGTTGGGCGGCGTTTATCCATCACTTGGCAATTCGAACGTTTTGCCATTTTATTTACAACATCTAGCATAGCATCAAATGCCAATAAGCCATTAACTGGACTAGGTAAACGCATAAAAATAGTTAAACCTTGTGTTTGTAACGATGACAATTCTTCGTATTTCAATGTCCCCGGAGCTAATAAATTAGCCACACTAAGTAAGGGTTGTCCTGGCTGACCCGTTAATTATCTATGAAAGATGTCCATTTCTCCCAATTCTAAATCAACATAATCTAATGCGGCAGCAATATCAGATCCAATAAAGAAACTGCCTTCAGCTGCGATAATCGTCCACGCCAGGACAACATCCCACTCTTTACTTTTTACTACAGATTGAGAGGTTGGCTGCGAATTACCATTCTCGTCATTCATTGCAGTCTCTACCGAGCGCGCGGAAAGATAAGGTTAGAAGCGTCGGATAGATTGAGTTCTATTTGAGAAGGTATTTCGGCTTCTGACTTTAACTGTGGCGTTCCCTCATTCTGACGTTCAGCAGCCTGAACCACTTCAGAAGATAAAACAACTGATGGTTCGTCTGAAAAGCGACTAACCAAGGCCGCCTCATCCAGATTTCCCATAAGATGCTGTTGTTGCAAAGCCAATTACTCATTAAGGTGCTGACAAAACTCATTATCAACAGGAGGTTCGGCTAAACGCGTCTTTTCAAGCGCATTTGAACAACGTTGAGAGCGACTTCGTGCATACTATGCAGCAGCCAAAAAACTCAATAACAATAAAACACTAGAAATGATCACTTCTAACACTTAAATAAATCTTCCAACTCAGGGATAATAGTAGTCTTTTTATTATACTTTGAGAACGATATGTCCACCCTACCAAATAAGCAATTAGACACTTTCGACAACGCACGACCAGACCGTGATTATACCATCCACATCGAGACATCTGAGTTCACATGCCTATGTCCAATGACCGGCCAGCCTGATTTTGCCACCATTAAAATTGATTACATCCCTCAATTAAAATGTGTGGAATTAAAGTCTTTCAAACTTTACATTTGGACCTATCGTGACCAAGGCGCTTTTCATGAAGTCGTCACAAATCAAATATTGGATGACCTCGTATCGGCTATCGACCCTAAGTTTATGCGCGTGACCGGCATTTTTAATGTCCGTGGTGGCGTTTATACCAATGTTGTTGCTGAACATCGTAAGGCAGGCTGGGTTGCACCAGAGCTCGTTCAACTACCCTAAAGCGGTGTTCACGTAACAGCTGTACGAATTTTACGGTTGTTAAAGAGTCTGATCTCGAAAATAAAACATGGAGCTGATAGGTATGGATAATCTCTTTAAGGGCGCAGGCTATTTGCTAAAAGGCTTTAGCCTAATGAATCAGCAAGGTATTCGCAGCTTCGCTTACCTACCCATGGCCATCAATATTGCCTTATTCAGCATCGCCATTTGGCTCGGTTATAGTCAATTCGACAGTTGGTCAAATAGTCTAATGCCAACATGGCTACCCGAATGGCTTCTCAATGGCATCATGTGGATCATCATGCCCATTTTCACGGCCTTAGTCAGTATCATTGTCTTTTTTAGCTTTTCAATTATCGCTAACTTCCTAGCGTCACCTTTCAATGGCCCTTTAGCGGAAGCCGTAGAGAAAAAACTAACCGGTCAAGCACCACCGGCGTTAGCCTGGCAGCAGATCATAAAAGATACGCCATCAGTGCTTTGGAATGAGCTAAAAAAAATAAAGTATTTCTTACTTTGGATTATTCCTTTATTTATTCTCTCTTTGGTACCTGTCGTTAATATTGCTGCACCCGTACTTTGGTTTTTATTCTCTGGCTGGATGCTAAGCCTCGAATATCATGATTACCCAATGGGTAACCATCACCTTAAATTCCCAGCACAACGTGACAAACTCAAAACACAACGCGGCATAACACTGGGATTTGGTCTAGCCACTTTGGCCATGACGATGATTCCAGTCGTAAACTTTATCGTTATTCCAGCTGCTGTCGCAGGTGCAACCGCACTTTATCTAGAAAAAATTAAGCCTTAAAGTCAGCCATAATGCCATTCAAAATCGTGCTCGGTTGCATGATGTTTGACACCACTTCAACATTATCAAAATAGTAACCGGATAAATCAACCGGATCACCTTGTGCATCGTTGAGCTGCTTCACGATAGCCATTTCATTAGCTGACAAATCATACGCTAATCTTTGAAACTGTGCCTTAAGATCGGCATTTTGTTCTTGTTCAACCAAAGCCAGTGCCCAATATAAAGCCAAATAAAAATGGCTGCCTCGGTTATCTAACTCGCCGACATGTTCTAACGGAGACTTATTTTGCTCTAAGACACGGCCTGTAGCGGCATCTAAAGTTTCTGATAACACAAGCGCTTTTTGATTACCCGTTGTTCGACCTAAATGTTCTAACGATGCGGCTAAGGCCAAAAACTCACCTAAGGAATCCCAACGTAGATGATTTTCTAGAACTAACTGTTCTAAAAGTTTAGGAGCCGTGCCGCCGGCACCCGTTTCAAACAAGCCACCCCCGTTCATCAACGGTACAATCGATAACATTTTTGCGCTTGTCCCTAATTCTAGAATTGGAAATAAATCCGTTAAATAGTCTCTTAATACATTTCCAGTCACTGAAATCGTATCTAACCCTGCCTTGATACGTTCAAGAGAAAAGTCCACCGCATCCTCCGGCGATAAAATACGAATATCTAATCCGTCAGTATCGTGGTCAGCTAAATAACGATTCACTTTCGCAATCAGTTCCACATCATGAGCCCTTTGCTCATCGAGCCAAAAAACAGCCGGCGTGTCACTTAACTTTGCCCGACTAACAGCTAATTTAACCCAATCTTGAATAGGCAAATCTTTAACCTGGCACATCCGCCAAATATCGCCTTTCTCAACAGTATGTTCAATTAAAGTTTGGTCATGACTATCGATAACTCGAACAAGTCCTGATGTCGATACTTCAAACGTTTTATCATGTGAACCATATTCTTCAGCTTTTTGAGCCATCAAGCCAACATTAGGCACTGTACCCATTGTGACGGGTTCAAAAGCACCATGAGTTTTACAAAAGTCGATGGTTTTTTGATAAATACCGGCATAACAGCGATCAGGAATAATCGCTTTGGTGTCTTGCTGATGTCCATTTGCATCCCACATTTGTCCAGATGAACGAATCATAGCAGGCATCGAAGCATCGACAATGACATCAGAAGGCACATGAAGGTTAGTAATACCTTCATCTGAATTGACCATAGCCAGTGCCGGGCGATCAGCATAAACAGCAGCAATATCGGCTATAATTTCTGCCTGTTTTTCATCATCTAGCGTTTTAATTTTATTATAGATATCACCTAAACCATTATTAAGATCAATACCAAGTTCTTCAAATATAGCTTGGTGTTTATCAAGGACAGCTTGATAAAAAACAGCTGTCACATGCCCAAAAATAATCGGATCAGAGACTTTCATCATGGTGGCTTTCAAATGCAGAGAAAACAACACACCTTGTTGTTGGGCATCCGCAATTTCATCAGCAATAAATTGTCTTAACTGACGTGTGCTCATCACCGAGGCATCAATAATCTCACCCACTAGTAAAGGAACAGAGGGTTTCAGTACTGTTACATGACCACTGCTATCAACCAGCTCAATACGCACCTCAGTCGCTTTATCTAGTGTCAGAGATTGTTCGCTACCAAAAAAGTCACCAGAGGACATACTCGCAACATGCGTTTTGGAATCAGTAGACCAATTTCCCATTGAATGAGGATGATGCCTGACGTAATTTTTAACTGCCCGTGGCGCTCTGCGGTCTGAGTTACCTTCTCGCAAAACAGGGTTAACCGCACTGCCCTTTACTTTGTCATAACGTGCTTGAATGTCTCGCTGTTCATCCGTTTCTGCCGTTTCTGGATAATCTGGTAATGCATAACCTTTGTCTTGGAGTTCCTTGATAGCCGCTTTCAACTGAGGAAGTGAAGCACTAATATTGGGTAACTTAATGATATTCGCTTCAGGTTTTAACGCTAAATTCCCAAGCATAGCCAAACTATCTTCAACACGCTGCTCTGCTGCCAAGTAATCAGGAAACTGAGATAAAATACGCGCTGCTAATGAAATATCACACAATGCAACATCAATATCTGCCGACGCTGTAAAAGCACTAAGTAAAGGTAATAAAGACCACGTAGCCAAAGCAGGTGATTCATCTGTTTTGGTATACATAATCGTCGAGTGTGTCATAAAGGGTCCTTAAATATTCAAAATCAAAACTGGCGGGAAAACTAACGATATAACGCAGCAATTCGTTCAACAGCCTCTAACAACCGTGATGAATCTCGCGTGTAAGCAAAACGAATATGCGTATCAGCACCTGTCTCACCAAAGTCATAACCCGGTGTCACAGCTACACCAGCTTCTTCTAGCCAGTATCGGGACAGCGACATACTATCAGGCTGTGCCTCATTCAAAAAATGCTGACAATCGGCATAAATATAAAAGGCACCTGCAGGAGAAGCTTTCACATCTAGACCCAATGCGGTTAAAGCTCGTAATAAGGTCTCTCTTCGTTGCTCGAAAATAACACGCCGCTCCTCTAAAATAGCCAGCGTGTCGGGGTCGAATGCGGCTAAAGCAGCATACTGAGATACAGTCGGTGGGGCTATAAATAAGTTTTGAGCCAACCTATCCATCACAGGGATAAAAGCCTCAGGCACAACTAACCAGCCAAGACGCCAACCTGTCATACCGAAAAATTTAGAAAAACTATTGATGACAAAAGCCTCGTCATCAATAGCTAAGGCCGTCGTCGTATTGCTATGCCCATAAACAAGGCCATGATAAATCTCATCAACAACAAAGTAACCACGCTTCGCTTTCACTGCAGCGGATAAAGCCTTTAAATCGTCACAACTTAATACACTACCTGTTGGATTGGCTGGCGAAGCCAAAAGTGCCATCGCGGTGTCATCATCCCAATATTTATCAATATCCTTGGCTGTCAATTGATAATCAGAGTCAGCTGTCACTGGGACCATCGTAGCCTGCCCTTCCACAAATCGTGCAAAATGACGATTACAAGGATAACCAGGGTCAGTCAATAAAACAGTTTTATCACGGTCTAACACTGCACCCATCAACAATAATAATGCACCTGAAGCACCTGGCGTAACAACGATACGTTCAGGTGATAGTGTTACGCCGTAATGCATTTGATACCAACCAGCAATGGCCTGCCTCAACACAGGTAAGCCCATTGCCCGCGTGTAATGAGTCTTACCGTCTTTTAAAGCAGCAATACCGGCTTGTATAATTGGCTCAGGTGTTGAAAAATCTGGCTCGCCTACCTCAAGATGAATAATATCGCGGCCTTGTGCTTCTAATGCTTTTGCTTGCGCCAAGATGTCCATTACATGAAACGGCAAAATATGCTTTGCGCGCTGACTAATCTTTGCGTCATCTTCTTGCATGAATAATCCTTAAGTCATCAACGGTGACATAACCATTTAAAAGTGGCACCCCTTTAATTTGATCACATGGATGTTCTGGTTCACCTAGATGCTCAAAAACGGACAAAGCGCCCGTAAAGTCATCTTCTTTCGTGTAATCGTTATATGTAACGATCGTTGAAATATCTGCTGCAATGGCCGCCTTAACACCATTTTCAGAATCCTCAACCACCAAGCCATTTTCAGCCAACAAATTCATTGAATCTAAACAATAGTAGAAAATATCTGGAGCCGGTTTCTTTTTTAACGCTAGGTCACCTGTCGCGATAACATCAAACCAAGACAAAGCATCTGAGCCCAACATTTCCGTAATCAGAGTATTCACATTCTCTGTCGTACTGGCAGTCGCAATTGCCATGCGCAAACCCGCCGCACGAATTTCGTCCATTAATCGCGATACCCCCAATCGCAACTTAAGCTTTTTTGAATTCAGTAAAGCCACATAATGACGTGTTTTCACCTTATATATGTCATCGGCTAATTGTTCGATAGAACCCGCATAAGAAAAACCACTATTAAAAGCGATTAAATAGTAAACAATACGCTCCCTACCACCCGATATCGCTAACAGTTTTCCATACAAAACTTCATCCCATACCCAGTTAAAGCCCATTTCTGAAAATGCAAGATTAAAAGCAACACGATGACCATCTCGTTCTGTTTCAGCTAAAGTACCATCAACATCAAAGATGACTGCCTTAAATTGATCAGCCACACAGTTTTCCCCATAAAAAATACGCTAAAATAATAGCAAGTTTTTGCACTATAGGCTGTCATCTGGTATAGATGCGGCCTTGAATTTGAAAAAATATGAGGTTTCTTTAAATGGATTCAGCAGAGTTAGATGCCAAATTTACCCCGTACAATGAAACATTGGGTGAAGATTATATGAACGACGGACAGGTTTCTCATTTCAGAGTTATCCTCGAAAACTGGCGTAAACAGTTGATGGAAGAAGTTGATCGTACTGTACATCACATGCAAGATGATGCTGCCAACTTCCCTGATCCAAACGATCGTGCGACACAGGAAGAAGAATTCACCTTAGAGTTACGCACGCGAGATCGTGAGCGCAAACTGATTAAAAAGATTGAAGAATCATTAGAAGATTTAGATAAAGGTGACTACGGTTATTGTGAATCCTGTGGCACTGATATCGGTGTCCGTCGATTAGAAGCCCGTCCAACAGCCACGCTCTGCATTGATTGTAAAACACTCGCCGAAATTCGTGAGAAAAACCGCGTCTAAAACCGCAATATAATGATACTCGACCAAATGGTCACAAAATGTCTCGATTTATCGGGGCATTTTTGTTTTTACTCCTCCAGCTACAGTCCAAAATTAGATACAACAACATTTTTTGATTTTGGAGAAATCAATTTCAAGTTATACTCAGAAAAAATAGTAATACAGGCCGGGGAAAATGACACAAGACAATATTCAATCAACACTTCACGAAGAAAGAACCTTTGCACCCAGTCACGAATTCACAAACAGTTCAGCCCTTTCCACTGACAAACTCGATGAACTGTATACATTGGCAGAAGAGGACCACAACCTATTCTGGTCACAACAGGCAAACCAAGAAATCGACTGGCATCAGCCTTTCAATACCATTGTTGATGAATCAAACGCTCCTTTTTATCGTTGGTTTCCTGATGGCCAACTTAATATTTCTCATAATTGCCTAGATCGTCACTTAGCAGAACGTGGAGATAAAACTGCCATCATTTTTGAAGGTGAGCCCGGCGACACCCAACATATTAGTTACCGGACACTTCATCAACGTGTTTCCATTTTTGCCAATGCTTTAAAGTCACAAGGCATCCAAAAAGGTGATCGTGTCATTATTTATATGCCAATGCTTGCAGAATCCGTTATCGCTATGCAAGCCTGCGCACGCATAGGCGCCATACATTCAGTTGTGTTTGGTGGGTTTTCAGCAGAATCACTTAAAGACCGAATTGAAGATACGGGTGCAAAGCTGGTCATCACTGCCGATGGTGGACACCGTGGTGGCAAAATTGTCGAATTGAAAGCTACAACGGACGATGCCTTAAACAAAGGTTGCAGCAGTGTTGAAACAGTCATCGTCTTTAAACGTACAGGTCATATCATTAATATGACATCTGGCCGCGATATTTGGTGGTCTGATGCCGAAGCCAATCAACAAACACATTGCGAACCAGAATGGGTAAATGCAGATCATCCTTTGTTTTTACTCTATACCTCAGGCTCAACAGGTAAACCTAAAGGTATTCAGCATGGCACAGGCGGATACCTTTTAAATGCCATTACAACAATGCGCTGGGTCTTTGATATTCAGGATAATGACGTCTTCTGGTGCACAGCCGATGTTGGCTGGATTACTGGCCATACCTACGTCGCTTATGGCCCACTTGCCACGGGTGCCACCATACTCATCTATGAAGGTGTTCCAACTGTCCCTGACGCAGGCCGCTTCTGGGATATTTGCCAACGTCATCAAGCTACTATTTTTTATACTGCGCCAACCGCTATTCGTGCCCTAATGAAAATGGGAGACGAGATACCCTCCAACTATGATCTCAGTCAATTACGTTTACTAGGAACAGTCGGAGAACCGATTAACCCCGAAGCTTGGATGTGGTATCACAACATCATAGGACAGCAACTTTGCCCAATTGTTGATACATGGTGGCAAACTGAAACTGGCGCTCATATGATTGCCCCAGTACCTGCCGCCACCATCACAAAACCAGGCTCATGTACACGCCCCTTACCTGGTATCGATGCCGCTGTCGTCAATGAACAAGGACAAGAAATCACACAAGCCGACGAAGGCGGCTATCTAGTCATTCGCCAACCCTGGCCATCCATGATTCAAACCGTTTGGGGTGATGACCAACGCTATAGAGACACCTACTGGCCTTATTTTGATGGCAAGTATTATTTAGCAGGTGACAGTGCCAGGCGTGATCAAGACGGCTATTTCTGGATTATGGGCCGCATTGATGATGTATTGAATGTTTCAGGTCACCGCTTAGGAACAATGGAAATAGAATCAGCCTTAGTCGCACACGAACATGTCGCTGAAGCAGCTGTTGTTGGTCAGCCACATGAAATAAAAGGTGAAGCAATCTTTGCTTATGTCGTTTTAAAAGGTGAAAGGCCAACAAATGGTATTGATGAGAGGTTAACAGACGAATTGCGACAATGGGTTGGTGAGCAAATTGGTGCCATCGCCAAACCTGATAACATTCGCTATGCCGATAATCTACCTAAGACACGCTCAGGCAAAATCATGCGCAGATTGTTACGCACCATCGCAAAGGGTGATGAAATAACACAAGACACCTCAACATTAGAGAATGAAGGTATCTTGCCCCAGTTACAAGGCAAAGCCTAATCGAAATGGCAAGAAAGAAACCACAAGCTGATGCAGATACAGCTGTCAGGCTAGATAAATGGCTTTGGGGGGCAAGATTTTACAAAACAAGAACGCTTGCGGTTGAAGCCATTAATGGGGGTAAGGTACATCTTAATCACCAACGGGTAAAACCCAGCCGTACCGTAAAAATAGATGACACCTTAACGATTTCCAAACCGCCATATGAATACACAATAAACATTCTTGATTTAGCCATGCAACGCCGCCAAGCATCGGAGACTCAGCTGCGCTATACCGAAAGCGAAGAAAGTATTGCGAAACGAGAACAACTACGACTCGAGATCAAGAACCAGCCACTAGGACTCAGGCATGACCAAGGTAAGCCAAATAAAAAAGATCGTAGGCATATTATCAAGTTCAATAGGCAATGATTAATACCCTGCAATACCCTGCCGCCTGCGCGCTCACGTAATGCTTGAATGAAAACAACACCATTCATATCAGGCATTTTGTAATCAGTCACAATGAGATCAGGTTGACTGTGATCCAACCAAGTCAGCGCTTCCATCGGTGTTTCAAAATCGACAACCGTAATATCATCAGCAACTTTCTGAATGATTTTACCAAGAATTAAACGCCCCGTTGACTCATCATCAATAATTGATAACAGCAGTGTATTATTTACCAACACCATTTATAAAATCATTAATATAATGTTAAAGTTAAATCAAAATATTAATAGCAGAAACTTAAGTAACCCGTGAGTCACATCACAAATTAAGCAGATGGACTATTGTTGAAAGTTTTTGAGCCCATTAAAGACAAGGAAATGTTTTCCTTTTGCCCTAGCGACCAAACCAATCCCAATTTGTTGAGCAATTTGCAAGCCCATTTCCGTCACACCTGAGCGTGACACCAGTAAAGGGATTTCCATCTGAGCTACTTTTATAACCATCTCTGAAGTTAAGCGTCCTGTCGTATAAAACACTTTATTTTCACCTGATAGCTTTTCTAACCACATCCAGCCCGAAATGGCATCGACTGCATTATGTCGGCCAACATCCTCAACGAAAAAATCAACCTCGCCAGACATAGAACAAAGCCCACAGCCATGGACTGCACCGGCTGTTTTATACATCTGATTATAGTGTTGTAGACCAGACAAAATTTGGTATATGTCATCACGTGAAAACCGGGGACACTTTACCGATAACTGACTTAACGAAGTCATAACATCACCAAACATCGTTCCCTGACCACAGCCACTCGTGACAGTCTTTTTAGACATTTTTTTTTCGATATCTTTATTTGTATCAGAATCTAATTGATGTGTTGTCACAGCGACGGCTTCAACATCCCAATCGACTTGAACCGCGATGACAGCTTCTATCGAAGCGATTAAACCTTGATTACGCAAATAACCCAACGTTAATAACTCAGGGTCTGTACCCATCGTCATTAATGTCACTATTTCTCTCTTATTCAAATAAATAGTCAAGGGACGCTCGCCTGTTACAGCGATCTCTCGAGATTCACCTTCTTCATCTAGCACTGTTGCAGAATGTAATGCTGTCACACCTGCATCCGTCATTTCAATGACGTGTTTAGCCACCCGTCACACTCATATGACGAAAAATAATTGGCTGGGCTTCTACATTAAAGTCGTGGCCTTTCGGCTTAATATCCATCGAGTCAATGATAGCTTGTTTAAGTTTCACCTTATCACCAGGGTGTTCACGCATGACAGCACGCAAATCGACAGAATGTTCTTGGCCAAGGCACAACAATAATCTCCCTTCTGTCGTCACTCTAACCCGATTACAAGATTCGCAAAAATTATGGCTATGTGGAGAAATGAAGCCTACTTTACTACTGGAGCCTGCAATTTGATAATACCGTGACGGCCCACCCGTATTTGCACTTGATACTATCAAGTCAAACTCGCTATCCAGTACCGCTTTAACCTCATCACTCGAACAATAACTCTCACCACGAGAATGTGTCACATGACCTAATGGCATTTCTTCTATATAAGAAATATCTAAATCATTTTGGATGGCAAATTGAGCTAAATCGACGATTTCATCCTCATTACGCCTCTTCATGATCACAGCATTAAGTTTAATACGTTTGAATCCAGCGGCTTTAGCTGCTTTAATTCCAGCTAAAACACGGTTTAAATCCCCGGTGCGTGTTAGTGCCTTAAAACGAGCTGCTTGTAAAGAATCTAGGCTAATGTTAATCCGATCAACGCCTGACGAAACCAAGCTACCTGCATATTTTGGTAGTTGAGAACCATTGCTTGTAATCGTTAGCTCTTTTAGTCCCGTTGTTTTTTTCAATTCGCCTAGCTCTTGAAAAAGCCAATCAACACCATGTCTAACTAACGGTTCTCCGCCCGTGATACGGATTTTTTCAACACCTAATTCAGCAAAAGCAGACAACAATAAAACGATCTCTTCAAGGCTCAACAACTGTTCCCTTGGCATGAAGGTCATTTCTTCATCCATGCAATACACACATCGAAAATCACAACGGTCTGTAATCGACATGCGCACATAGTTCACACGTCGGCCGAAACGGTCTATTAATGCTGACTCTGTTAATTGCTCTGACATACTTTAAGTAATCACGTTATCAAGCTTTTGCTTTTATAACTTAATCGGCTCCGTATTTACAATCGTGTTAAATAAACAAGCCCCGCATAAGCGAGGCTTGCCAAATCATTATAGGGTCTTATGCTGTTATTCGTCGCCAGCAAAAGCACCTAATAGATGTAGTAGGCTGGTAAACAAGTTATAGATAGAAACATATAACGTTACTGTCGCCATAATGTAGTTTGTTTCACCACCGTGAATAACTTGGCTAGTCTCATACAAAATCAAACCTGACATAAGCAATACGAACATTGCTGACACCGCTAACGATAAACCTGGCATTTCAAAGAAATAAGCAGCCAAACCTGCCAAGAAAGCCACAAGAATACCAACAAATAAGAATCCGCCCATGAAACTAAAATCTTTTTCACTTTTTACGGCGTAAGCGGACAAAGCAAAGAAAATAATACCTGTCCCACCAAGAGCCTGCATCACCATTTGGCTGCCATTTGGCATGCTTAAGTAATAATTAAGCATCGGTCCAAGCGTCAAGCCCATAAAACCAGTCAAGGCAAACACAGCGGCCAAGCCCCAAGCACTGTTACGCAATTTCATAGTCAGAAATAACAAACCAAAATAACCCACTAGTGTTAACAAACCCATGTGTGGGAAGTTCATTGCCATTGACACACCAGCTGTCAAAGCACTAAATACCAATGTCATCGCCAATAGGCTGTAGGTATTGCGTAATAGTTTATTCGTCGCTAAAACAGATTGTTGCGATCGAACAACTGTAGATTCAGCATCGTAATTCATCAATTCATCTCCATTAAATAAGAAACCGAACTCAAAGTTCACCCTGTATGACACGATCGTACCGAATAAGTTCGAAAGTGCAAGTGCTAATTCAATAAAAAGCAAATTTAACTTTTCAGTTGTTTTGTCATGCCAATCCTAGTATTATTTCGCGTCTTGGAGAGTTGACAGAGCGGCCGAATGTACTGGTCTTGAAAACCAGCGTAGGTTTATCCCTACCCAGGGTTCGAATCCCTGACTCTCCGCCATATACAAAGCTAGACAAAATAAGGGTTTTCAGCTTGCTGTAAGCCCTTTTTTGTGTGTAAATTTGTGTGTTGACTATAGGGTAAATTTTTCTAGTGGAGATCCGCTCTCATGAAGTACTTATCACAACGCAATGGTTATCACTGGTTAAGGATTAAATCAGGTAGCATGCTTCTCCCCTACCTGCCTATTGACACTAGATTGTGTTTACATAGTCTTGGTAAAGTAAATTTAGCAGAAGCAGAGCGTAAAGCGCACCCGCTACCAGGCAAAGTGGTCGAAAGAAATAACTCTAGCCAAAAAGTTGGCTTCAAATACACACATCAGCAGAAGATTCCATTCATGGTGTCCTGACGCATATTGTTATGAGTGAAGAGCTTGAATTATAGGCTATAAATAGCGTGACCAAGCTTATGGCGATCTATACAACAAAGAGCGGTAAAAACGTTTCATACATAAAAACACAACGCAACTAACACAGTCTACTCAGAGAACAACTTTTAATTATTGTTTTACTGACATATAACAAAGCAATAGGAAACATGTCGAGCTCGGTAGTGCTGATATGTAAGTTTGCATGTTGAGTTGAAAAAAACAAGGTGAGAAAATCCCGATGGCTTGGGTATATAGAAGATAAATTAAGCACAAGGCTTTTGTATGGCCAAACCTTGTGGCCTAATCTGACTAATGATGATTTCAACTTATTCCAAAGGTTCTCTTTCGCAGGCTCTGCGGCGGCAATCGTTAAAGCTAGAGAAAAATATCTGAGTCTGACAGACGACGCTAACATGGACTATCCTGAAGTTGTGCTACCCCAACATCATTTTGATGTTCCTAACTACTTTTGAGCAATAAATCCGATTATCCAGATGTTGTACTGGAGGCTGTCACAAATTTCACGACATGATTTAGCAGGGCTATACAAGCCGTTTCATTTTTTTGTTATTCTAGTTCCATCTACTTAGATAACGGAATCGCATGAACAATATTATCGTCGCACTATTATTCTTTCTTCTAAGTGCGAATGCTTTCGCTTGTTATGACAAAAGCCTAGACATTATGGATAATTATGATAATTGCCTGGTTGATGCTGAAGAAGGAGTGGCAGAGGCTCAATTCGTCCTTGGGCTTATGTACTACACCGGCAGAGGCGTGGCCCACGATTACAGAGAGGCTGTCAGGTGGTACACAAAAGCCGCTAAACAAGGAATTGCATCAGCTCAATACAACCTTGGTGTCGTGTATGGCAATGGTCATGGCGTAGCGCAGGACTATAAGTGCGCATACATGTGGTGGGATATATTAGCTTCTAGCGGAGAGGCAGAAGCTGTCAAAAACAGAGACATCTTAGCGAAAGAAATGACACCTTCCCAAATAGGAAAAGCACAAGATATGGCTCGTGAGTGGATGGCTAAACATCAATAAATTATTTGTACCTTTACTTTTAATATTTACCCTATCAGCCCAAGCAGAAACACTTGAAGGTAAGGTAGTTAAGATAGCTGATGGCGATACGCTTACTATACTCACCTCATCAAGCCAGCAAATAAAAGTTAGATTAGCAGGTATTGATACACCTGAGAGAAAGCAGCCCTTTGGTAATAGAGCTAAACAAACTCTAGCTAATTTAGCTTTTCAAAAACAAGCCTTCGTGGAAGTAGAAACCAAAGACAGGTATGGAAGAACTGTTGGTGTCGTCTTTGTTGATGGTCAGAATGTTAATGCTGAGCTGGTTAGGCTTGGGATTGCTTGGGTTTACAGGAAATATAACAAAGATATGGCTTTGTATGAGCTTGAATGTAGGGCTAAGAAAGAGAGGTTAGGGTTATGGTTAGAAGAGAATCCCATACCACCTTGGGAATGGCGTAGAGGAAGGCGCTATAGTCATAGATAATCAAGGTGCTGTCGCAACGAAGGTTGCTCGTAAAGGACTCGGGTAACCTTCTATTGTTTTTGACCTGTCTTTTGGATCTAAAAAATCTGCTAAGGATTCAAAATGCATCCAGTCCGTAACACGTTGCTCATCGAGACTAGTCATCGTTTTATCAACACATTTAACCGTTCTAAAACCGCAACGCTCCAGCCATAAAGACATCATATCAACAGAAGGGATAAACCAAACATTACGCATTTTGGCATAACGTGCTTCTGGCATTAAAACATCTTGAACATCCCCTTCAATCACCAATGTTTCTAACACTAGCTCACCACCGGAACGCAGACAAGAGCGTAGTTCATACAAATGGTCCAAAGGGGAACGGCGATGGTATAGCACCCCCATCGAAAAAACCGTATCAAAACAGTGTAAATTTTCTGGCATCTCTTCAATGCCAATAGGTAAAACATAGTGCTGTGTCGAACGGATATACCGTTGCATAACTAAATATTGCATTGTAAAAACCCGAGTAGGATCAATACCAATAACTAATTTAGCCCCTGCTCCTTGCATACGCCAACCGTGATAACCATTACCAGCACCTACATCTAAAACAGTGCGCCCTTTTAGCGATTGTATATGTGGCAAAACTCGATCCCATTTCCAATCAGAACGCCATTCTGTATCTAACTCAATACCTAAGAACTGATATGGCCCCTTTCGCCAAGGATGAAAATGTTGTAACTGCTCAATCACCTCTACACGTGCTGATTCAGCAACCGTCTGTTTATCGCCAATGCTAACACCAGTAACCAAGTCCACATCATCAGCACTCAAATCAGGTAAAGCAGATAAAGCTGCTTGCCAAATTGGCATTTTGCCATGTGCATCAGAGGCTAAACGACTTTCAACTAGAGGTTTTAAAACACTGACCCAATCTGACAGTTCGCGGGCTTCAAGCTGAGGATAGAGTGCATCATAATCGTTCATTTGGTGGCTATCATCGATGCAAAGTTAAAGCATTGAAACCAGACACTATTAAAGCCAAAGCCAGCTTCCGATAACCGCAGTTCGTGTTGCTGCAACGTTTCCGGTATTAATACCTTTTCCAAAGCTGTCCGTTTCTGACTAATTTCTAAATCACTGTAGCCATTGGCACGCTTAAAATCATGATGTGCATCAACTAAAAATGAAGACTGCCTTGCAGCTGAAAATGCCAACTTTTCAGACAAAATTAATACGCCACCCGGTTGTAGACCAGTGTAAATACGTTTAATCAACGCCAAACGTTTTTCCAAAGCAATGAACTGTAAGGTAAAGTTCATGACCACAACAGACGCATTCTCTATCTCAACATCATCAATATCGCAGCAACGTAAATCGACTCCTGCTAATGTCGACTCAGTTTGTTCTTTTGCCAGTAAAGACTCAGCCTGGCCGATCATATCAGCAGAATTATCGACTGCAACGATTTTACAGCCCGCTTTCTGAATTTGCTGACGCATTGACAAACTCACAGCACCTAAAGAACAGCCCAAGTCATAACAAATACTGCCTGGCTGTGCGTACCGATTGGCCAAAACACCAATATTAGAAATTAACGTCGCATATCCCGGCACTGAACGTTGAATCATATCGGGGAAAACTGACACAACACGTTCATCAAACTTAAAATCAATAATTTCATCTAAAGCTGACGCATAAATTTTATCTTGTTTAGCCAATTTGCTGCGCCTTCTTCTTCGCGACATTATCACGTAAATACACAGGTAGAGCCTGATCGGCACTTAATAACTTACCCGACTGAATCTCCATTTCTGCCAGAGCAATAATATGTCTCGCTTCCGGATAACAATCAGCATCAACGTGACCAACAACACCCGCAAAATTAGCCATTAATGGCGTTTCATAAACACGCCATGCCGTGCCAACCCCAACACATTTTCCTTGATGAAAAGGCTTAAAAGCTGTGGGTTCACAAACACGTTCATCCGTTAGTAAGTGAACCGTCTTCCCATCGAAATGATATTGAGCACAATAGATTTCTCCCATTCTGGCATCCATTGCTACTGCAATATATTCAGCATCAAGCGTTTTTGCTGCTTTGTGTGCCACTGCAGCTAACGAAGAGACAGGTACCACAGGAATATCTCGTGCGAAAGCGATTCCTTGCGCCACACTAACCCCCACTCTCACCCCGGTAAAAGAACCTGGCCCACGCCCGAAAGCCACTACGTCCACATCGGTTAGAACTGAACCTGATTGTTCAAATAAATTATCCATCATGCCTAACACTAAGTCGGAATGTCCACGCCGTGTTAACTCATGCTGCTCATAATACTGTCCGTCACACAGTAAAGCCGATGAACACATTTCTGAACAACTGTCTAAAGCTAAAATATTCATTATGATGTTTACTCATAAACCAATTAGGCGATTATTATAGGCTAATCGAGAAGTAACACCTTTTTCTATTAAACCATTCCTTCTCCCAGCACTGTTTAGATTATAAATATCATATATTTACAATACACTTTTAAACTATCCTCTGATACCTTCTACAGATAACACCAGATAAATAACATTAGATTCTTCAGTTAAAATATTGATATTAATACTATAGTCTGCCAAATTAAACTGCCTTTTGCCAACAAAACTACGACGATATCCAAACCACGGTTCATGTCCGTGACTAACAGGGCTAGCGTCAATAGTGAGCGATTTCGTTATCCCCCTAAAAGTAAAATCGCCGACCAGAATAGCAATACCATCACTGCTTTCCTTAAAAGAACGTGATACAACTTTAGCTTCTAGAAACTGCTTAACATCGAAAATACGCCTCACCTCTTGAATGTTTATCACGTTCAGCATGATTAGTATCTATACTCGAAGCGGCGATCCATAATGACACGCTAGATTTATCAGGTTGCTGTTCATCATAGCTAAATGTTCCATCAAAACGATTAAAACGGCCGCTCTACCAGTCAACCCCACTTCCCAGATGATGAACCCGAAAATGAATAAAAGCATGCATTCCTTTGATATCAAGATCATATTCTTAAGCCAGCACTGAAAATGGCATGAACCAAAATAAACTTAAAACTAGAAATAATCCACTTCATATCGCTTCCCCCTCCACAATCCATAAAAAGAGAGAGTCTCATCACGTTTTTCGAAACAACAAACTATCATTATCACATTCAATTAAATCAATTGACACACATGTGTATTAAGGATGAAAGATGGTGGCAGATGATATAGTAATCCTGTTCGGTCAACATACGAATCAACATACCGCATTGTTTTCAACAGCACAGCAAGCGATAAAAGCCTGTCGAGAGACCATATCGGCCGGAATAGCTAAAAGTTTTGCTTTTTCGATGCTCTTGAGGATGTACTCTACAGATCTTGCAGACAAAGCTGAAAGTAATCAAAAGCAAGAAGAATACTTCACTGCAATACGCCAAATCCTTCTTATTCAATGTGATATCAAGAAAAAATTTACCCAAAAAATCGGCACTAATTTTGAGCCCATTGAAAAAGAAGGTTTAGTTAATACCTTAGTTCAACAATTAAGCTTCGCTAATCCAACCGTACACTAAATACTGAAATTAACGCTGCCTGCGGCGTGTTATCTTTTTGGAACGAACATGCTGCGTTCGCATTTTTTGTGCGCGTGCCTGTTGAGTTTTAACGCTCACCCGGCGACCTTCACCTTGTTCTCCTGTTCCCTCAGGCTGCCAGGTCGGAATCAAGTGTTTTTTACCATTACCAATTAAATCTGCCCGACCCATTTTAGCCAAGGCTTCACGTAGCATCGGCCAATTTTCTGGATCGTGGTAACGTAAAAAAGCTTTATGCAAACGGCGGACTTTAATACCTTTAGGGACCGTAATATCCCCCCCCTTCCTATTCACCTTCTTCAGCGTATTTTTACCAGAATGATACATTGCAGCGGCAGCAGACATCGGCGACGGTAAATAGGCTTGTACTTGATCTGCTCTAAATCCATTATGCTTTAACCAAATGGCTAAATTCATCATATCCTTATCCGTCGTGCCAGGGTGCGCAGCAATAAAATACGGTATCAAGTACTGCTCTTTACCTGCATCTTTAGAATACTTATCAAACATCGTTTTGAATTTGTCATACGTCCCAATGCCAGGCTTCATCATCTGGTCTAGCGGCCCTTCTTCCGTATGCTCAGGCGCGATTTTTAAATAACCACCAACATGATGCGTTACTAATTCTTTAACATATTCCGGCGATAATACTGCCAGGTCATAGCGCAAACCAGAAGCAATCAATATCTTTTTAATGCCAGGCAATGCCCGTGCTCGACGATAGAGTTTAATTAACGGCGTATGGTCTGTATTCAAGTTCTTACACACACCTGGATGGACGCAAGATAACCGCCGACAACTGGCCTCTATCTCCTCACTTTTACAAGCAAGCCGATACATATTCGCAGTAGGACCACCCAAATCAGAAATAACCCCAGTAAATCCAGGTGTCGTATCACGAATTGCTTCCACTTCTTTAATAATCGAGTCTTCACTACGGTTTTGAATAATGCGCCCTTCATGCTCAGTAATTGAACAAAAAGTACAACCGCCAAAACAGCCACGCATGATGTTGACCGAAAAACGAATCATTTCATAAGCCGGTATGTTCTTATCACCATATGATTCATGGGGCACACGGCTATAGGGCAAATCAAAGACACCATCCATTTCAGGCGTAGTAAGAGGAATAGGAGGAGGATTTAACCATACATCGCGTTCACCATGCTGCTGCACAAGTGCTAATGCATTACCTGGGTTCGTTTCTAAGTGCAAAATACGTGACGTATGTGCATACAATACAGAATCCTCTTTCACCTCACTGTAAGCAGGTAATCTAACAACCGTATGTGATTTGTCCCTCATCTCCTCCCGTTTAAAGTGAATTTGAATCACTTGGGCGCCATCTTCTTGCTTATCGGGTGTTGCCTGTTTTGATTCTTCACAGTTTGTTGTTGTTTTCATTTCGTAGGGATCAATTGGTGGATTCAATTGTCCAGGTGTATCAACACTAGTTGAATCTTTTTCCCACCATCCGTCACGTTGGCCATATTTAGTTACAAAAGCCGTACCGCGAATATCGGTCAAATCCTTAACAGATTCTTTATTAGCCAGGCGGTGCGCAATCTCGACAACTTGACGCTCACCATTACCGTAAACCAGCAAATCAGCTTTAGAATCCATAATGACACTACGGCGTACTTTTTCAGACCAATAATCGTAATGGGCAATGCGACGTAAACTGGCTTCAATGCCACCGATGATAATCGGTACACCTTTATAAGCCTCTCGACAGCGCTGGCTATAAGGCACAACACAGCGATCTGGGCGTTTACCGCCTTCACCATCAGCGGTGTAAGCATCGTTACTACGAATGCGACGATCAGAGGTATAGCGATTGACCATCGAATCCATATTGCCACCGGTCACGCCGAAGAACAGATTAGGCTGCCCTAATCGCTTAAATTCAGAAGCATCCGTCCAATCAGGCTGGGAAATAATACCAACACGAAACCCTTGTGATTCCAATAAACGACCTATCAAGGCCATACCAAAACTAGGGTGGTCAACGTAGGCATCACCCGTGACCAAAATAATATCACAACTATCCCAACCAAGATCATCCATCTCATCACGAGACATCGGTAATTGTGGTGCGATACCAAACCGGTGTGCCCAATATTTGCGGTAATTAAAAAGGTCAGGCGCAGCTTGCATATAAACTCATTTGTCTTATCCTATTGGAGCGCTATTCTATAACAAAGCTAAATAAGCCTAATTAAAGAATTGTTTGTTCAATCGACAATATGAATTTCAGTGCCAACAGTAACGTATTGACTGAGCTCTTCCACTTCGGCATTACGTAAGGCAATACAGCCTTCAGTCCAATCAATATTTCGATGAATTTTTATTTTTTCTTGACTCTCTAAACCAATGCCATGAATACCGATAGCACCTCCGAGAACAAGATTTTGCGGCGGTTGTACGCCAAATATGTGCGCATCAAGTACAGCGTTATACTCTGCTTTAGTGATTGCTTTTTTTACCAAAGCACGCTTGGCATCTTGTATATTTGGATAATTTAACTGCATAAACAAATGAAAACGGTCACTATCACGAATTTGCGTGATCTTGTACTTACCTGTAGGTGTCCTGTCGTCCCCTTCACGCATTTTAGCTTGACGACCACCACTCCCTAAAGCCACTCTGTAACGCTTTAAGACCTGAGAACCTCGCTTAACGAATAAAGTATGTGTCGACCTTGACACCACTAAAGAAATATCCACCACATTTGCCAAAGGAATAGTTGGCAACGACACCATTGTGAAGAACAGAAAAAAATGCAAAATACGTTTTATCATCTGTTCTGACTTACCCACTATATAAATAATTTTTTTAAAATGGGCCGATTACGTCTTATCAGGACATGCAATGATTTCGACAAATTAACCTGAAACTGTACATCCATTGCATCGACCGTCTTCTTTAACCGTTTCAAATCTGATTGTGTCACTAGCTGGGATGTCGCAAGACAAATCACATTGCCTTTATCCTCAACAGGTAAAACCAGGCTCCTACCCTCAAAACTTTCATTAATCCGTGCCATGGACTGCTTAAACAAAGGTCTGTTCGTACCCCAAAGGTTAATGCTCAACACACCCTGATGCGTCAACAAGCCGGCACACGCATCGAAAAAAACCTGCACGCCCACACTCTCCGCCATACCCATATGATCATAAGCATCGACGAGCATCATATCGTAACCGACTTCATCCTTATAGAATTGCTCCTGCACGAACAAATAACCATCACCAATATGCACCTTTAAACGGTCATCATGTTCAGGTACTTGAAAGTAACCGTAAGCCACTTTCACGACATCCTGTCGGTATTCCACGACATCAATCTGACAAGTTGGGAAATGATGCAATAAATATTTTACCAAAGACCCACCGCCCAAACCAATAACGAGTACACGCTTCGGTTCTGAGTTCAATAACAGTGACGCCATCATCGCTTCGGTATAGGTCAACTCTAAGCTGTAAGGTACTTGTAATGACATACAACTCTGGCGTGGAGAAGTCCCAAAATGTAGAGAACGAATATTTCCATCATCAACGACTTCAATCACACCATCATCCGATTGCGACTGATGAATTAGTTGACCTTCATACAACTGCACTTGGCTACAACCTTGGTTTCACAAAGCTGGCATTCAACCAAGATTTTACAGTCATTAGTAACATGGGTTCTAAACCATAAAAAACATGATAGGCCCCTAAAGTCCGTCGCACTGGATAATTTGTTTTCGCGCCGCGCTTCATCGCTGCTTTACCTTGTTTAACAGCCTTATCCACTCCAAGTAGACCCTGACTAGCAAAAATTTCCAAAACGGGTATTTCTAAGGCTTTAAAATCATCACTGATATTAATTCGGGGCATATCGATCAATATTAGCCCCTCGACAGGTAGCGTCTGAGATTTCATCATATTAATCGCCATCTCATCGCCCTTGCCATATCCCAAGAAAATAACCCGCTCAAACCCTTCTGCTTGTAACATTGCAAGTGCCGCTTCAACACGTTCTAAGTTAGGTACCGGTGGCAAATCATTTTGTGCAGCACCATCTCCTCGTCGTTTACTGACTCACTCTCTTCAGAACCTACTTCTAGTTTCTGTTCCAATGATGCCGATAACATCACATTGGTATTGAAAGGCATATCAATCGAAAGCATTAATGTTGACCAACCATATTCAATCCATCGGCGCCGCAGAGGCGTAACAACACCATTACTCTCAAAAACTTCTCCCTAGATCGTGGAAAAACACCACTACACCATGACGCTCACCTAATGTTTCTTCACGATAAGCAGAATCTATATCCTGACCCGCTACAGACAGGGCTTGATAGCCTAATACCGGACTCGTTTGACGCACCATGACGTTTTTAGAACTTGGATCGTCGACCTTCTCGGCCCCCGCTTCCATTGCCGCTTCTTCAGCAGCAATAGCTGACCAAGTGACTAAACTCATTAGAAAAATGAAATAAAACCGTCTCAAAATAAACTTCTCTCAAGCTAAACAAATTTGAATACAATAAGCAGTATAATCAGCTATGACATTTTACAAAAGCTGAAAAAAGCCACTAACTACGATAAGATGAATAGTCTTGACACAAGACCTATTAATATAATTCTATTAAGAGTATCACTATGGCTGATTTTTACATTGCTCCATCTATTCTCTCTGCCGATTTTGCACGCCTAGGCGAAGAAGTCGATAACGTCCTAGCATCAGGTGCTGATATCGTACATTTCGATGTCATGGACAATCACTATGTACCCAACCTAACCATTGGTCCCCTTGTCTGTGATGCATTGCGTAAACACGGTGTGACTGCTGAAATCGACGTTCACCTTATGGTCAAACCTGTCGATCGCATTATCCCAGATTTTGCTAAAGCAGGGGCTAGCTTCATTACTTTCCATCCAGAAGCATCTGACCATATTGATCGTAGTTTACAACTGGTTAAAAACGAAGGCTGTAAAACTGGCCTCGTTTTCAATCCAGCGACACCTCTTTCATTAGCAGAACATGTAATGGACAAAGTTGACCGCATCTTATTAATGTCTGTTAACCCTGGCTTCGGTGGCCAATCTTTCATTCCACATACCCTCGATAAATTACGCGAAGCGCGCAAAATGATCGACGAGAGTGGCTATGATATCGATTTAGAAATTGACGGCGGTGTAAACGTTAAAAACATTCGTGAAATCGCAGAAGCAGGTGCACGTACTTTCGTTGCGGGTTCTGCCGTCTTCGGAGCTGCCAATACTGATGATCCAAATCAATACGAAACAATTATTACAGCGTTACGCGCTGAATTAGCACAAGCTAATATTTAATCCCGAGCCTCTGCTTAAATTAAGTCTTGCGATAAAATTAATGCTACTCACCAAACCAAAAATGATCTTAATTGACCTCGATGGCACGCTAGTGGATAGCGTGCCAGATTTGGCTTGGTGCGTTGATAAAACGATGTCTGCACTCAATATGCAGGCACGCGGTGAAAAGAAAGTGCGTAAATGGGTTGGCAACGGCGTGCCAAGATTAATAGAACGGGCGCTTACTGATGATTTCAATGGCAAGCCCTCAAATGAACTTTATGAAAAAGCGCAACCTATCTTCATGGACCTCTACGCGAAAAACCCATGTAATTTAAGTCAACTTTATCCTGATGTGAGAGAAGGGTTAACGTGGTTAAAAAGCCAAGATATCAATCTAGGCTGTGTCACCAATAAGGATGAACAGTTCACGCTACCCATCCTAGAAAAACTCGGCATCCTCAATGATTTCGAGATAGTCATAAGTGGTGATACTTTGCCCGTAAAAAAGCCTGACCCTGCGCCACTAATACACGGCGCTGACTTTTTCAATATTAATGTCGAAGAAGCCATGATGCTCGGTGACTCAATCAATGACGTCAAAGCAGCGCGAGCTGCAGGCTTCTCTATCGTCTGTATGACCTACGGATACAATCACGGCATTGATATACGAACAGCGAACCCAGATCGTGTTATCGATAGTTTTTCAGAGTTAACAAACTTATTCTAGAGCCATGATGACCCGCGACCAATTCAACCAATACGCCAAAGAGGGCTATAACCGCATTCCTGTTGCAAGAGAAATTCTTGCAGACTTAGATACCCCGCTGAGTACCTATTTAAAATTAGCAGATGAGCCATATTCTTACTTATTCGAATCAGTCGAAGGCGGTGAAAAATGGGGCCGTTACTCCATCATAGGCCTTCCCTGTGACACGGTAATTAACGTCATTGGCCAAGACATAAAAGTCGTACACAAAGGTGAAATTACTGAACAAACGGCAAGTCCTGATCCACTAGCATGGATAGAAAACTATAAAGCACAATACAAAGTACCAGACTTAGCAAATCTCCCCCGCTTCAATGGTGGATTAGTCGGTTATTTTGCTTATGACACCGTTCGTTATATCGAACCGAGATTAGGAGACTGCCCTAATCCTGACCCACTCAATTGTCCTGATATTTTATTAATGATCTCGAACGACTTAATCGTGTTTGATAACCTATCTGGACGACTGTTTTTGATTGTCCACGCTGATCCAAGCCATAACGATGCCTTTGATGCAGCACACCAAGAATTAGACGATCTAACCCATCGGTTACGTACTGCGACACCTAAGCTCGATTCAAAACACAGCAGTAAAACTATCAATGAATATGACTTTGTCTCTGGTTTTACCCATGACGGCTTTATCGATGCCGTTAAAAAGGCGAAACAATACATCACTTATGGCGACATCATGCAGGTCGTCTTATCACAGCGACTTTCTGTACCTTTTACTGCACAGGCCATAGATCTATATCGCTCATTAAGAACATTAAACCCATCGCCTTATATGTATTACCTCAATTTGGATGATTTCCATATTGTTGGCTCATCACCTGAAATTTTAGTCCGTATGGAAGAAGATGAAGTCACTGTTCGTCCTATTGCAGGTACGCGACCACGTGGTAAAACTGTCGAAGAAGATAAAGCCTTAGAGCAAGATTTACTAGCTGATCCGAAAGAATTAGCAGAGCATTTGATGTTGATTGATTTAGGCCGAAATGATGCCGGTCGTGTCAGCCAAATTGGTACTGTTAAACTAACCGCCAAAATGGTCATTGAACGTTATTCCCACGTCATGCATATTGTGTCGAATGTCGTTGGAAAAGTCGTGCCTAATATGAGTTGCATTGATGCCTTAAAGGCAACGTTCCCAGCTGGCACAGTCAGCGGTGCTGCCAAAGTCAGAGCGATGGAAATCATTGATGAGTTAGAGCCCATAAAACGTGGCGTTTATGCCGGTGCCGTCGGTTATCTATCATGGTCTGGTAATATGGATACCGCCATCGCGATCCGTACCGCAGTCATCAAAGACAATACACTTCATATTCAAGCAGGCGCTGGCATAGTTTATGATTCTGTACCAGAGATGGAGTGGCAAGAAACAATGAATAAAGCACGCGCCGTATTCCGTGCGGTTTCGATGGCAGAAGCAGGCCTCGATTTAAATCAACACGAATAGTTGGACATTTCTCGATGCTATTGATGATAGATAATTACGATTCCTTCACTTATAACCTAGTGCAATACTTTGGTGAGCTAGGTGCTGATGTGCAAGTACATCGTAACGACAAAATAACCATTGCCGAAATCAAATCATTAAATCCTGATAGGATTGTTATTTCACCAGGTCCTTGCACACCTAACGAGGCGGGTATCTCGCTCGAAGTTATTCGCCATTTTGCTGGCAAAAAGCCAATCTTAGGTGTATGCCTAGGCCATCAGTCTATCGGCCAAGCATTTGGTGGTGACATCGTTTATGCTAATGAAATCATGCATGGTAAAACATCGCCTGTTTACCATACCAATACTGGTGTCTTTAAAGCGCTTCCAAGCCCATTTGAGGCTACACGCTATCACTCCTTAGTCATTGATAAAGACACATTACCGGATTGTTTTGAACTAACAGCTTGGACGCAAAAAGAAGATGGTGAAATTGATGAAATCATGGGAATTAAGCACAAAACACTGCCAATTGAAGGCGTGCAATTTCACCCAGAATCCATCCTAACTGAGCAGGGTCATGCCCTGCTCAAGAACTTCCTAGAATGTTAACTGAGAATGTAATGGATATTCAACAAGCCCTTAAAGTTGTCGTCGAGAAACAAGACCTCACACAACAACAAATGTCCGATGTAATGCAATACATCATGACCGGTGGAGCCACCCCCGCACAAGTTGCTGGCTTCCTTGTCGCTCTTCAAATGAAGGGAGAAACCGTCACAGAAATTGCAGCAGCAGCCGATGTCATGCGTTCATTAGCAACACCCGTTAATATCACAGCTTCAACGCTAGTGGATACTTGTGGTACCGGTGGTGATGGTGCAAGTACGTTTAATGTATCAACGGCTTCTGCCTTTGTCGTTGCTGCAGCCGGCGGTCAAGTGGCAAAACATGGTAATCGTTCAATCAGTAGTAGTTCAGGCAGCGCAGATGTCCTTGAAGCAGCGGGCGTGAATCTGGATATCACACCAGAGGAAGTAAAACACTGCATTGAAAGCATTGGTGTTGGGTTTATGTTTGCCCAAAAACACCATGGTGCAATGAGGCATGCCATTACACCTCGAAAAGAGATGGGCATCAAAACTATTTTTAATTTGTTAGGACCGCTTACCAATCCCGCAAAAGCCAAGCATCAAGTACTCGGCGTTTTCGATAAAAAATGGGTCGAACCCATGGCAAACGTTTTAAAAGCATTGGGCAGCAAACATGTTCTCGTCGTTCATGCCAGTGATGGTTTAGATGAAATCAGTATAGGCGCAAGTACTTTTGTCGCTGAACTCAAAGAGGGTGACATTCGATGCTACGACATTGAACCTGAACAATTTGACCTTAAACGTGAAGCAGTTGAATCATTAGCGATCAATAACGCAGAAGAAAGTCTAGCCGTTATTAATTCGGTATTTGATGGTCAAACTGGGCCTTCACGAGATATTGTTGTCTTGAATGCGGGTGCTGCAATCTACGCAGCAGATATAGCAGACAGCTTAGATGAAGGTATCAAACAAGCACAAAGCGTGATTGATAATGGAATGGCTAAACAAAAATTACAAGACCTCATCCATTGCACTAACCGTTAATACACAAACTTAAAAGTAATCATAAACAATGACTGACACGCCCGATATTCTCAAGAAAATTTTAACACGCAAACAACAAGAAATAACACAACGTAGTCAAACAACATCATTACAACAAATAATGGAACTTGCTGAAAATGCTGATTCACCTCGCGGTTTTGTCACTGCCATCGAAAGAAAAATCAATGCTGGCGAGGCTGCTGTCATTGCTGAGATTAAAAAGCATTCACCGAGCAAAGGGCTATTAAGAGAACATTTCATTCCTGCAGATATCGCTATATCATATGAACAACATGGTGCAGCTTGCCTCTCTGTTCTAACAGATAAGGATTTTTTTCACGGTGATGAGCTCTATTTAGAGCAAGCAAGATCGGCCACACAACTTCCCATTATTCGTAAAGATTTTATCATCGACCCATACCAAGTATACGAAGCCAGAGCAATTAATGCTGACTGTATTCTATTGATTGTTTCAGCACTAAATGATCAACAGCTAAGTGAACTCAGTGATCTAGCGATGTATTTAGATATGGACGTATTGGTCGAAGTTCATGACCTTGAAGAATTAGAACGCGCCCTATTCTTAAATTTACCATTAATTGGTATCAACAACCGTAATCTCAGCACGTTTGAGACCAGCTTAGAAACAACGTTGGATTTATTAAATCGGATACCAGATGGGCATACCGTCATCACAGAAAGTGGGATTCATACGCCAGCAGATGTGGCATTAATGCGTGACAATGATGTTAACGGTTTTTTAGTTGGAGAAGCATTTATGCGAGCTGATGACCCCGGCCATCAGCTCAGCACATTATTCAGTTAATCGACGACAACAGCAGGTTTTTTTTGCTCGTGATCATAAATGATCATCGCTTTACCACGAGCCCAAACAAGACCTTGATCTTGTAAGCTACGCAATACACGCCCGGCCATTTCACGAGAACAACCGACCATACAACTAATTTCTTGTCGTGTTGCCTTAATTTGCATACCTTCTTCGTGTTTCATCGCGTCAGGCTGTGCAGTTAATTCTTTTAATGCTGCAGTGACACGACGGGTTACATCTAAGAATGCCAATTCACTCGCCTTACGTGTTGTTGATAATAAACGATTAGCCATATTCTCAGCTAGTAACGTTAATAAACTTGGGTAGCACTCTTTTTTAAGGTCGTATTCAACATGGGTTTACCTTGCTGATAAGTAATTTCTTCGGCACGACAATCAGTCTTGGCACTCACCGTCACAGTTCTATCAATGATTTCAGGAAAAACACACCAATCTCACCTATAAAGTCATCTTGATTCAAATGAGCAACAATCATCTCTTCACCTTCTTCATTTTCCATCACAATAGTGACAGAACCTTCACGAAGATAATAGAGCGTGTCAGCAGAATCACCTGAGCGAATTAATGTTGATTTGACCGTGTAATGTTTACTGTGGCAAACACGAAAAAAGTCGGCTAAATCTTCTTCTATTTGTTTGTATTTATATAATCCATTTATTACCCATCCTCTCCAAATAATCCATAGTCGGAAGCTAAGAATGTCATTATTGCAAAGCAATTTATAACTATATTCAGACTAAATATGGCAAAATCAAGTTAACTTATCAACTATTGGTTATGAACGAATGAAAGCAAGAGTGAAATGGATAGAAGACGTACAATTCATTGGCGAGTCAGGTACGGGCCACAGTCTGATCATGGATGGGCCAGAAGAACGAGGTGGCCACGGCACGGGAATACGCCCTATGGAGTTGCTATTGCTAGGACTTGGGGGCTGCACCAGTTTTGATGTTGTCGAAATGTTAAAAAAATCACGGCAAGATATCGAGGATTGTGTTGTTGAAATTTCTGCCAAACGCAGCGAAAAAATACCAAAAATCTTTACACACATCCATGTTCATTTCATCATTACTGGCGACAATATCAAGGAAAGCCAAGTAAAACGTGCGGTCTCTTTATCCGCAGGAAAGTACTGCTCAGCCTCCCTGATGCTAGGAAAAGCCGCTGAAGTGACCCATGACTATGTCATCATTGACACCGCTACAGAAAATAAACAAACATCATGAACGTCACGATAAAAAGACCGGCACCAACACAAGGTTTAAAACATATCGCCCTATTCGTAAAAGAATTTGAAGCATGCGAACATTTTTATACTCATTTAATGGGCATGGCCATCGAATGGCGACCAGATAGAGATAATCTCTATATAACATCTGGAAATGACAACCTTGCCCTTCATCGAACCGATAAAACACAGATTCAAGTAGAACAAAAACTTGACCATATTGGGTTCATTATCCAAACAGCAGAACAGGTTGACGAATGGTTTACATTTTTAAACCAGCACAAAGTGAAAATGAAACAACCTCCCAGAACACACCGCGACGGAGCTAGAAGCTTTTATTGCTATGACCCTGATGGTACTACTGTTCAGATTATTTATCATCCACCCATCTCAAACTAGGACCAATAAGCGCTAACTTATGAACACATATATATACAAAAGTAGCCGTAAAGACGAACTCTATCTCTACATCCCCAACAAAGATGACTTTTCAGAAATACCTCAGGCACTTTACGACTCGATGGGAAAAGAACCCATTTTCGTTATGGAAGTGTGCTTGTCAGAAGATAAACCACTAGCACGTGAAGATATCACAACGGTCATCAAAAATTTACAAACCCAAGGTTATCATGTGCAAATGCCGCCACCGGCATTGAACCTTACCAGCTTTAAAACACCACCTAATTACGTAAATTGAGTACTGGAACACATTAACTATCAGTAGTTTATAACACAATAATAGGCACCATTCGTCTAACCCAACTTGCCTGATAGGAGTGCAAGAAGCGACATGCTCACACGACTGACTGTATTACCTTATTCTGCCTCATTGTCCTACTCATGTTTGGTAGCAACAGCTACGCCGAACAAATAGCAACAGCGGAACCCTAAGCAAATTTTATTTTATAAAGGCTAATCGAACGCGCTGATTCCCATATACAGCATGCACTAGAATTACATAACAAAGCTTACGACAACAAAAACACTCCAGAAAATCAAGCCATCCACAATGATGTTCTCAACTCAATGGCTAATGTCTACTACAATACAGGCCAACTAGAGCAGGCCCATCGCTATTTCACCGAACTGATAAAGCTGGATAAAGCAAGTAATGACAAAGGCGCGCTGTCTGTTAGCCTCTTCAATTTAGGACACGTTAACGCCTCTCGTAAACAATTCTCTAAAGCCAACAAAAATTTTAAAGCCTCTCTCAAACTTAGCCGAGAACTCGCTGACGACGCCGGTATCGCCTCCGCATTAAAAGCAATGGATGTCAACGTGCAAGCACAATCAAAGAATAATACGACCAAAAAATATTTAAGAGAACCACTGCAATTATTTGTTGCTATCCATGATAAGACAGAAGCACCAAGAGTACAGCGTCATCTGTGTGACATCGCCGATGAACAAGGACACTTTGAACAAACTATCGAAGATTATTTAGTGGCCCTTTCAGTGCTTCAAAAACAACCTTTCAGCAAAGCCCTTATGCTTACGCATCGTGGCTTAAGCGCAACATATGAAAATGGCCGACCTTGAACAAGCACTTAAACATCATCAGCGTTATACCTCTTTGCAAAAACAACTGCTCGAACAACAAAACAAAGAAGTGACACAACGTCTGCAATCACAGTTTGAAACTCAACGTTTTGCATCAGAAACGAACAACTCGCCCTAATAAACGAGCAACTATAACAAGAACTCAAATACCATCAAACCACCTTAAAATTACAATACCTTCTAATCGCCCTAGCTTTAGTCGTCATTTCTCTTATTACCGCCCTTTTGACACGTTCTAAAAAACACGCCAAAGCCATGCAACTACTAGCAACTCGGGATGAGCTCACTGGTATCCACAACCGTCGCTCTATCATGCTATTCGCAATGAAAGAGTGGCATAGTGCTATCCGCTTTTACAGATCATTCTGCAGCTTAGCCATCGATATTGATAACTTCAAACAAATCAATGACAACTTTGGTCATGGTACTGGTGATGCGGTACTAAAAATCATTGCTGAAAGCATCAATTCTGGCCTACGTGTCACGGACAGCCTTAGGCGTATTAGTGGTGAAGAGTTTTTACTAATTTCAACAGAAACCAATTTATTAAAAGCCCATGCACTAGCTGAAAGACTTCGCAGTAAAATAGAAATGTTGCAACACCCTTATCAGCTAGATAAGTCAGTCACTATCAGTATCGGTATATCGGTATCACTGAACTCAATAAGAAAATTTCTCTTGAAGAACTGATTGCACAGTGAGACGAAACACTCTACCAATCAAAAAATAAAGGTAGAAACCGCGTCTCTGTCTATCCAGATCTAGAATCTTAATTTAAGATAGTAAGCATGGACTACTTACCCTGTGAAATGGTGGAAACATCAGACAATATCAGTGCAGCTGTTATTTGGCTTCATGGTTTAGGCGCTAGCGGCCACGATTTTGTACCGATCATCCCTAGGCTCACTATTCCGGAAGCATTAGGCATTCGCTTTATTTTTCCCCATGCCCCTCCATTGCCTGTCACTATCAATAATGGTGTAGTGATGCCTGCTTGGTATGACATCTATGCGATGGATATGGAAAGAAAAATCGACACACCACAAATTATGGCGTCAGCACAAGCCATCAAAAATTTAATTGAACGTGAAATGGAAAACGGTATTGCCAGTGATAACATTGTTTTAGCCGGTTTTTCTCAAGGTGGCGCAGTTGCTTTTGAAGCAGGCTTAAGCTTTGACAAACCCTTAGCGGGGCTGATGTCGCTCTCCAGCTACTTCGCTACCTACAAGACCATTCAACTTCACCCTGCTAATAAAACTATCCCTATTCATATTTTTCAAGGTACTCATGATGAAATTGTCACTGAACCATTGGCCAAACTTGCTGAAGCTGAATTAATAAAGCAAAATTACGCACCTGAATACAAGAGCTACCCGATGGGACACGAGGTCCATTACCAAGAAATAGAAGATATTTCCCATTGGCTGCAACAGGTACTCACATGATACAAGCGATATTTCTTGCCCCCGAATCTGAAGCCGAACAACAATCTGTTACAAAAATAGAGGTCATCGCTCAAAAAGGCATTATCGGCGATAGAAATTTTGACCAACATCGATGGCCAGGCCAAAACATATCCTTGATTGAAGGTGAGAACATCGCGCTATTTAATCAATGCCAACAACAAAATATTAATATTCAAGATACTAGGCGTAACCTTATCACCCAAGGCATTGAATTAAAACCCTTAGTCGGCCAAACTTTTTATATCGGCCAAGTCAAACTACTCGGTATCGAACAATGTCAGCCCTGTCGCTCACTCGGCGAAAAACTCACTAACGACAACCTTTCCCAGCAACAAGTCATCAAGGTCTTTACAGACAAGGCAGGCATCCGTGCTACGATTATAAGCAATGGACATATCGAGATTGGTATGCCCATCACGATTGACAGTGCAGACTTGTGAGAGAACAAGATAAGCTTTTCATTCTCGCTACCCAGCGTTGGGTAGAAAGTATCGTCATTGCACTTAACCTCTGCCCCTTTGCCAAACGCGAAGTCATTAAAAACCGCGTGCACTATATTGTCTGCCACAGTAACGATACGCAATCCTTGCTAACCCAACTCGAACAAGCAGCAACAGAATTCGTCAATAACACTGACATTGAAACAACCTTGCTTATTCATCCACATGTTTTGCAAAACTTTGAGGATTACAATGCTTTTTTAGATCCAGCAGAACAGCGGCTCCAAGCACTCGGCTACAAAGGTATCCTCCAACTTGCTAGCTTTCATCCACACTATCAATTTGCAGGTACCAGCCCCATGGACCCTGAAAACTACACCAACCGCTCCCCTTTCCCTTTACTGCATCTATTAAAAGAAAGTAGTCTAGAAAAAGCAATTTCAGCCTATCCAGATACAGGTCAAATTCCTGAAGATAATATCGCCCTGATGAATCAATTGGGCCAACGAAGGCTAGAACAACTCGTACAAAACTGTATTCAATACTAGTCTTTTAACAACATTTGTAATTGATATAAAGCGTCCAATGCCTGTTTTGGCGTTACATCATTTAAATCTAATGCACCCAGTTTGACTTCCAATTCAGATGGTTCCGACACGGCACTAAACAAGTCTGTCTGCTTCACTAGCGTTAACTTGGGCAATTGTTGACGTGTGGTTTCTAGCTCCGCCAACTTTATTTTCGCTGTCTGAATCACATCTTGCGGCACGCCAGCTAATTGCGCGACCTGTAAACCATAGCTTTGATTTGCCGGCCCCGGCTTTAACTGATGCAAAAATACCACTTTGTCTCCATGCTCAATCGCATCTAAATGAACATTTTCTGCTTTATCGTAAGCAACGGGAATTTGTGTCAATTCAAAATAATGCGTCGAAAACAAGGTATAAGCGCCAATATCACGTACCAATTTTTCTGCACACGCCCAAGCTAACGACAAACCATCAAATGTACTCGTACCCCGTCCTATTTCATCCATTAGAACCAAACTATGTTCAGTCGCATTATTTAAAATGGTCGCGGCCTCGCTCATTTCAACCATAAACGTTGAACGCCCAGAGGCTATATCATCTGACGCACCAATACGAGTGAAAACTTGATCAATAGGCCCAATCACTGCTTTTTTAGCCGGTACAAAACTGCCCATATAGGCCAATAAAACAACTAAAGCCGTTTGCCGCATATACGTCGATTTACCGCCCATATTGGGACCCGTAATCAATAATAGTCGTCTCTGCTGAGACAGCAGCAAATCATTAGGGCAAAAATGTTGTTCCGTAGACAGTTCGACAACTGGGTGTCGGCCCTGCTCTATAAAGACGCCGGCCTCATCAGTGAAATGGGGTGCAACATAATCTAACGTTTCAGCACGTTCTGCTAAATTAACTAACACATCCAATTCGGCCAAGGCATGTGCAGACACCTGTAACACGGGCAAATCTGGCATCACTTTATCAAACAGCTCCTCATACAATGCTTTTTCTAAAGCTAATGCTTTTTCATTTGCTGTTAATACCTGATCTTCAAATGACTTGAGTTCTGGCGTGATATATCGCTCAGCATTTTTCAAGGTTTGACGACGCACATAATCGCTTGGTACCGACGTCTGGGTTTTCCCTAGCTCGATGTAATAACCATGAACACGGTTATAACCGACCTTCAACGTTGCAACCCCAGTCCGTTCTCGCTCACGCGTTTCCAAATCAGTCAGGTACTGATTAGCTTCATCACGAATATTTCGTAATTTATCTAAATCAGCATCATAACCAGGTGCAATCACACCACCATCACGGATCAAAACAGGAGGAGATACAATCAATGCCTGTTTTAATAATGTGAGTAACTCGGAAAATGACCCTAATTCGCAATCAATTTGAACCAAACGGGCTGTTTCAAACACACTTAACACCATGTGAAAATCAGGTAACAAGCTTAAAGCCAATCGCAATTGCATAAAGTCGCGAGGCCGTGCTGTTCTCAGTGCAATACGGGCTAACACACGTTCAATATCACCCAATTGCTTCAATAATTGTTGGCAGGGTTCGACACCCTGCAACGATAGTAATTGCTGTATGGATTGTTGACGCGCTTTCAATACTGTCTGATCACGTAAGGGCCGTAATAACCAGCGCCTGAATAGCCGAGCACCCATCGATGTGACCGTTTTATCCAATACAGACAATAACGTGTTTTCTTTAGCACCACTCAAATTAAGCTCTAATTCGAGATTACGGCGAGACTGCGGATCAATTTGAATACTATCAGTTGCGTATTCCACTTTCAGCCCACGCAGATGGGGCAATGCCGCTCGATGCGTTTCTTGAGCATAATTGAGTAAACAACCTGCTGCGATTAATCCAAGTTCCATTTCATCACAGGCAAAGCTTTTTAAATCTTGCGTTTTAAATTGCTCACAAAGGCGGCGACGTGCCAAGTCCAAATCAAAATGCCATGGAGGTAAAATACGTAATGTTTTTGCAAAATCAGGCAGATTATCTACTTCAGATTCGTCTACTAACACCTCTGCCGCATTAAGACGAGCCAACTCAGCTTGTAATTCAGTTAAAGAAGCCACTTGACTCACCGTAAAACGGCCACTACTCAATTCTGCCGTCGACAACCCATAGCCGCCTTTATGCTGATATAACGCGACTAATAAATTCTCATTACGACTTTCTAATAAAGCTTCTTCCGTTAATGTTCCCGGTGTAATGATCCTCACGACTTCTCGTTCAACAGGACCTTTGCTCGCTGCAGGGTCACCAATTTGTTCACAAATCGCAACTGACACCCCTAATTTCACTAACTTCGCAAGATAACCATCTGCGGCATGATATGGCACACCCGCCATCGGGATCGGCGAACCGCCACTACTGCCTCGTGCTGTTAAAGTGATATCCAATAATTCTGCCACTTGATGCGCATCATCAAAGAACAACTCATAAAAGTCGCCCATGCGATAAAACAATAAATAACCTGGGTTTTCTGCCTTGATACGGAGATATTGCTGCATCATTGGCGTATGATTTTGTTTTTTGACCATCTATATAGTGTAGCGCATGCAAAGTGGAACAGATGAACATCTTAAACAATTATCCGAACAATTAGCCGAGCTAATGATCGAAAATGAGCATCGCCTTGTTACAGCCGAATCATGCACAGGCGGCTGGCTAGCTAAATGTTGTACTGATTTAGCAGGTAGTTCCAACTGGTTTGAACGTGGTTTTGTCACCTACAGTAACGCAGCAAAGCAAAGTGATCTTAATGTCAGTGCAACGACCCTAAACAAATTTGGCGCAGTCAGTGAAAATATCGCCATTGAAATGGCCAACGGGGCCATAAAAAACAGTCAAGCTGACATAGCTGTTGCTATTACCGGTATCGCTGGCCCGACAGGTGGTAACACAGAAAAACCCGTCGGCACAGTCTGTTTCGCTTTTGCCATAAAAAACCAAAGCACAATAAGTATCACACACCACTTTAAAGGCGATCGCGAGGCGGTACGCCGCCAAGCCCTTATCCTAGCATTTGAGGGAATCATTAAAAACGCTAGAGACGCAACAGATTCTATGGGATAATCAGGCGATTACTCATCAGACCACTTAATAAGGCGATTGATAAATGGATGACAACAAGAAAAAAGCATTGGGTGCAGCACTCGGCCAAATAGAAAAACAATTTGGTAAAGGTGCTGTTATGCGCCTCGGTGACTCTGCCGCAAGCCGTGATATTGAAGCTGTCTCAACAGGTTCAATCGGGCTTGATGTTGCTTTAGGCATCGGTGGCTTACCCCGTGGTCGTGTCGTTGAAATTTATGGTCCTGAATCGTCAGGTAAAACAACACTCACATTGCACGCCATTGCCGAAATGCAAAAAAAAGGTGGTACTGCGGCTTTCGTTGATGCCGAACATGCTTTAGATCCCCTTTACGCTGAAAAGTTAGGTGTCAATATTGACGACTTGCTTGTATCTCAACCTGATACCGGCGAACAAGCTCTAGAGATCACGGACATGTTGGTCCGTTCAGGTGCCGTTGACTTAGTCGTTGTTGATTCTGTTGCAGCATTAACACCCAAAGCAGAAATTGAAGGTGATATGGGTGATAGTCATATGGGACTTCAAGCCCGTTTAATGTCTCAAGCCTTACGCAAACTCACTGCTAACATCAAACGTTCGAATACATTGGTTATCTTCATCAACCAAATTCGAATGAAAATTGGTGTAATGTTTGGTAATCCAGAAACAACAACCGGTGGTAATGCCCTCAAGTTTTACGCTTCCGTTCGGCTTGATATCCGCCGTATAGGTGCTATCAAGAAAGGCGATGAAATACTAGGGAATGAAACACGCGTCAAAGTCGTCAAAAATAAAGTGGCCCCCCCATTCAAACAAGTTCAGTTCGATATTCTTTATGGTGAAGGTATTTCATTAGAAGGTGAATTGATTGATTTAGGAGTCCAACATGACATCGTCGAGAAATCGGGCGCATGGTATAGCTACAACGGCACACGTATCGGGCAAGGTAAAGACAATGTCCGTACATACCTCAAAGAAAACCCTGAAATGGTAGATGAAATTAACGCTAAAATTCGCGCGATAATGATGCCAAACCCTGATGATACTATCACAACTGAAACCGATGATGTCGACGACAATATTGAGGCGTGACAACACAATCCATCACAGCACGAGCAGTAAACTTACTCTCTCGACGTGAACACAGTCAGGCCGAATTAAGAACCAAATTGCTCAAAGCAGAATTTGAGCTCGAGGACATTAATAGTATCATCGAAAAGCTGACTAAAGCCGATATTCAAAGTGATGCTCGGTTTGCAGAAAACTACCTTCGTTACCGTTCTCAACGCGGCTATGGTAGTCAGAAAATTAGATTAGAATTAAAAGAACGCGGTGTTAATACTGACACAATTAACACCACATTCGAACAAGCCGAGATAGACTGGTTTGAATTAGTAATAACAGTACGACATAAACGTTTTGGAGAACAGGTGCCCGAGGACCTTAAAGACCGCGCTAAGCAACAACGGTTTTTACAATATCGTGGCTTTACCCATGAACAAATCAATGAAAGTTTGAACAGTTAAATAACATGAATAACAGCTCATCAGATATTAGAAAGCGTTTTCTGGATTTTTCCAGCAAAAAGGCCACAGCGTTGTAGCGAGCAGCCCACTTGTGCCTGCGAACGATCCAACATTGCTTTTTACCAATGCAGGCATGGTCCAATTCAAAGAATGTTTCTTAGGGCAAGAAATTCGCAGCTATAGTCGTGCTGTTACGACGCAACGTTGTGTCCGTGCAGGTGGCAAGCATAACGACCTTGAAAATGTCGGTTACACAGCCCGCCATCATACCTTCTTCGAAATGTTAGGTAACTTTAGTTTTGGTGACTACTTTAAACGCGAAGCCATTCAATACGCCTGGGAATTTTTAACGGTTCACTTAGCCTTACCCGCCGATAAGTTATGGGTCACTGTTTTTGAAGAAGATGATGAAGCAGCTACTATTTGGATAGATGAAATCGGTGTCGACCCAGGCCGTGTTTCTCGCATTGGTGCCAAAGATAACTTCTGGTCTATGGGTGAAACAGGACCATGTGGCCCCTGTTCAGAAATCTTTTATGACCATGGACCTGAAGTCGCGGGTGGACCGCCTGGCACGCCCGAAGAAGATGGCGATCGCTATATTGAAATCTGGAATCTAGTCTTCATGCAATACGATCGTGCCAGTAATGGCACATTAGCCCCATTACCTAAACCTTCTGTCGATACAGGCATGGGCTTAGAGCGTCTTGCTGCTGTGTTACAGGACGTACACAACAATTACGACATTGATTTATTTCAACAGTTGATCGCGTCAATTCAATCTTTGTCTGGCACCAAAGATCCTACACACACTTCGCTACGTGTTGTGGCTGACCACATCCGTTCTTGTGCTTTTATGATCACGGATGGTGTTCAACCTTCAAACGAAGGTCGTGGATATGTCCTACGTCGTATTATTCGCCGTGCTATCAGACATGGTCACCAACTTGGCCTAAAAGAAGCCTTTTTTTATAAACTGGTTGAACCCTTAGTGACAGAAATGGGTGATGCCTTCCCCGAGTTGGCTAAAGCACAAGCTAATGTCGAACGTGCATTAAAACAAGAAGAAGCGCGCTTTGCTAATACATTAGACAACGGCTTAAAAATACTCGATCAAGTCATCGCAAATTTAGCCGACAAAGAAATCCCTGGTGAAACCGTCTTTTTACTTTACGACACTTATGGCTTCCCTATAGATTTAACAGCTGATATTGCCCGTGAGCGAGATCTCACCATAGATATCGCAGGCTTTGAACGTGAAATGGAAGCACAACGTACACGAGCCCGATCAGCCAATCAATTTTCTGGTGGTCTATCTCAGCAAGTCGCTATTGAGGGTGAAACCGAATTTTGCGGCTACGAACATCATCAAAATATCAGCCAAATAAGTCACATCTTAGTTGATGACCAACAAGTAGAGCAGCTGCATAGTGGCCAACAAGGGATTATCGTCCTCGAACAGTCCACTTTTTATGCAGAATCAGGTGGTCAGGCAGGTGATGTCGGTCAAATCTCGACGGATGCAGCATGTTTCAATGTGACAGACACCCATAAACAAGGCAAAGCCTTCGCACATCTTGGGCAACTAGAAAATGGTAGTCTACGTGTAGGTGACGCTGTCACAGCACACATCGATGAAGCCAACCGCTTAGCCACAGCTTTAAACCACTCTGCAACCCATTTATTGCATGCTGCCCTACAAAAGGTAATCGGTGACCATGTGACTCAAAAAGGCTCCTTAGTAAATGCAGAACGGTTACGTTTTGACTTCTCTCACTTTGAACCTGTCAGCGTGCAACAAATACAGCGTGTTGAGCGCATGGTAAATCAACAAATCAGATTAAATCATGCTGTCGAAACAGAACTCATGGAATTAGAGCAAGCTAAAGCATCCGGTGCAATGGCCCTATTTGATGAAAAATATGATGCCAAAGTACGTGTACTAAGCATGAGTGACTTTTCAGTCGAACTCTGTGGTGGTACACATGCTAACCGTACTGGCGACATAGGCTTATTAAAAATTACCTCTGAAACAGGCATCGCATCAGGCGTACGCCGTATTGAGGGTGTTACCGGTGAAGCAGCATTAGACCTCGTTGAATCAAATCAACAACGGCTACAATCTATTGCCTGTAGCATCAAATCTAAACCAGATAATATCGAAGAGAAAACAGAGCAACTTGTTCAACGCAACCGCCAACTCGAAAAAGAGTTAGACGCACTAAAAGCAAAATTAGCCAGTAGCGCGGGCAGTGATTTAGCGAATTCTGCCCAGCAAATTTCTGGTATAAACGTCTTAGCATCACAACTTGAAGGTGCAGATACCAAGAGCCTGAGAGACACGGTCGATCAACTGAAAAATAAATTGGCACCGGCTGCTATTATTTTATCTGCTGTTGATGGCGAAAAGATCACCTTAATTGCGGGTATCACGAAAGACGCCACCGACAAATTAAAGGCCGGAGACTTAGTCTTCCACGTCGCCTCACAAGTCGGCGGTAAAGGGGGCGGGCGTCCGGATATGGCACAAGGTGGTGGCAATCAACCTGACAACTTAGAAAATGCCCTTAACTCAGTCAATGACTGGGTCAGTGCGCAGTTGGATAATTAACAATGGCAATAATCGTACAAAAATTTGGCGGCACATCCGTCGGCACAGTTGACCGCATCAAGGAAGTCGCAAAAAAACTCATCCAATTCCAACAACAAGGTCACGATTTGGTTGTTGTTGTTTCTGCCATGAGCGGCGAAACCAATCGACTCGTTGGTTTAGCAAACGAACTCAACGACAATCCGCAAGGGCGTGAGCTAGATGTACTGTTGTCAACCGGTGAGCAAATCACGATTGCCCTACTTTGCATGGCGTTAGAGCAACAAGGTGTTCACGCGAATTCTTATACAGGTAGTCAAGTACGTATATTGACAGATAACACCCATAATAAAGCACGCATCATGGAAATTGATGACGACAAAATCCGTGCTGATCTTGCAAAAGGCCATATTGTCGTCGTCGCGGGTTTTCAGGGCTGTGATGAATCAGGCAATATCACAACACTGGGCCGAGGTGGTTCTGACACCACCGCTGTCGCGCTAGCAGCCGCACTAAAAGCTGACGAATGTCAAATCTATACTGATGTCGATGGCGTCTACACCACAGACCCACGGGTCGTACCAGAAGCGCAAAGGTTAGATGAAATCACCTTTGAAGAAATGCTAGAAATGGCCAGCTTAGGCGCTAAAGTCTTACAAATTCGCAGTGTCGAATTCGCCAGCAAATATAATGTACCACTGCGTGTCCTATCGTCATTTAAAGATGGCGGCGGTACGTTGATCACTACCGAGGAAACCGAAATGGAACAAGCCCTAATATCAGGTATCGCCTTTAATCGCGATGAAGCAAAACTGACTATTCTTGGAGTACCCGACAGTCCAGGTATTGCGACACAAATTTTAGGCCCTATCGCCAAGCAAAATATTGAAGTCGACATGATTATCCAAAATACTGGACATGATGGCACAACAGATTTTACCTTCACAGTACACCGTAATGACTATCCAAATGCTATGGCCATTATGGAAGCGACTGCAGATGAATTGGGCGCAAGAGAAGTTAACGGTGACGACAAAATCACAAAAATATCAATTGTTGGTGTAGGGATGCGTTCACATGCAGGCATCGCCAACATTATGTTTGAATCACTGGCCAGTGAAGGTATTAACATCAGTATGATTTCGACATCTGAAATCAAAATCTCTGTCGTCGTTGATCAAAAATATTTAGAGCTTGGGGTCAGGACTTTACACAAAGCATTTGAACTCGAACAAAAATAGTTAATTACATTAAGAACAATAGCTTTTTTCATAACAAAAGCGTAGTATTCCCCGCATATCGCCCACTAGATACGTTATATAACCCAATAATAAATCAATAATCTTCTGCTCAAATACAGAAAGAGAAAGTAAGGAGTACACAATGTTAATACTCACACGACGTGTTGGAGAATCACTTATCATCGGTGACGATGTTGTTGTTAATATCCTTGGTGTTAAAGGTAATCAAGTCAGAATTGGCGTAGATGCGCCCAAAGAAGTCCCTGTTCACCGCGAAGAAATTTACGACAGAATTCAAGCAGAAAAAGATCAAAACAACGGCTAACTAAAAAGTTAAAATATTACTAGCCAATCGGGCCAGACCTGACTATAATTACCCGCTTTCGTGGAGAGCTGGCCGAGTGGCTGAAGGCGCGCCCCTGCTAAGGGCGTATAGGTTTACCCCTATCGAGGGTTCGAATCCCTCGCTCTCCGCCAATATTGAGATTAGGCCACTAATCCCGTATAATTGCCAGAAAAAGCGCCCGTAGCTCAGCTGGATAGAGTACCTGGCTACGAACCAGGCGGTCGCACGTTCGAATCGTGCCGGGCGCGCCAATTAGTTGGTTTATAAATGAACAGTTATTTACTTAGTGAATAGCTGTTTTTTTATATCTATCACTTCGCTGAGGTTAAGCTCAAGAACAGTATTATCCAGAAAGTTAATCGTTTAGTATTGATCATCATTTTCAGTAAGCATCTTGATCAATCTTTTAAGGCTAAAACCTCCTCAAGTTCGAGCCCAGTTAAATCATGAATTGTACGCCATAGGTAATAAAATATACCTCCCATCATCAGCATGGAAGGAAGCGCTATCATCGGGTAACTATATAAAGTGAGCTGACCTAGCTCCTCATTAAATTCTGGGGTACCAGCAGCACTCACGACAATCCACTTAGCCAATATATAATTCATAACGGCAGAAAAACCAAATGAGCCCGCAACAAAAAAGGTTGCCTTCATTAAACGGTTTTCAAACAAAGGCATACTTGCTTTCTCTTGAAGCCTTTGTTTTATTTTTTCAACATCTAAAACTTCAGGGTTAAAAAGTAATGTTTTAACAAGTGGATATGGTGTAAAAGCTGAAACTAAAACGGCAACACTAATTAAACCAGGAATAGCCGCTTCTTTAATCGCCAGCCACTTGTTATCTAACTCAAACAGTCCTATGCCGCCTGTCAATAAAACACTGATCAAACCCAGTAAAGCAATAAAATTAAACTTCTTATATTTTATTAACTCAAAAAGTCCCCAACTAATTGGGAATGCCAATGCAACCACTAACCCCCCAGTAGCACCCAATTCATCATTACCACTTAGCTTCATTAGTATAAATGACGGTAAGAGGATGCTGACCACAAGATCAATCATCGGGCGTGGTTTATGTTGTGGCGTACTTTGCATAAATTATTATTCCAAACGTGTATGAGTCAGACCTTTGGAACAAATCTTAATCAGCTCAGTTCCACAAAGTACAAACATTAATATAGCCAACCATACCAATATAAATCGCGAGTATAAACTTTATCTTCAACATCAAAAAGATCATCGCTTAAACTATTAGCGACTAAAATATCACTTCGCCGCTTGAAATCTTCTAAATCAGTCACGACCTCCGAATAAAAAAAGTGGAGTCATTTAACTGGTTCATAAACAAAACCTCTATTCCTCTCGCTTTAATTCTTTTCATAATGCCTTGAACAGAAGAAACCCGAAAGTTATCTGATCCTACTTTCAAAATCAAACGATGGATCCCTACAACCGTGGGTTTTTATTAATAATAGAAAATCCAATATGATCTTCACGTGTCGTATTTGCATCTATAATCTCACTAATCAGACGATTTGGTATTTTTTTGTGATTATCATGAAGTTGCATTGAATCTTTTGGTAGACAATAACCGCCATAACCAAATGAAATATCACTATAGTGATTACCCATACGCGGATCTAGACAAACGCCTTCGATAATTTGACGTGTCCTCAAACCAGCATTTCAGCATAACTATTGAGTTCATGAAAATAAGCGACTCGCATCGCAAGGTAAGTATTAGAAAAAAGCTTAACTGCTTCCGCTTCTGTTGCTTCAGTGAATAACACCTCAATTGTGTACTTTATCGAGCCTTGGACAAGAAGACTTGCAAACAAGTTAGCGCGTTCTGATTTTTCAACGATCATAATTCCTGAAGGATGTAAATTATCGTAAAGCGCCTTTCCCTCCCGTAAGAACTCAGGAGAAAAAATAATATTGTCAGACTCAAATTGTTTTTTGACCTTTTTTGTATATCCAACTGGAACGGTAGACTTCATAACTAGTAACGCATCAGGGTTAATTGACATTACATCCTTGATAACAGCTTGAACAGAACTAGTATCAAAATAGCTAATGTCAGGAGCATAATCTGTTGGTGTAGCAATAATGACAAAACCGGCATTTTGATAGGCAAGGTTTTGATCTACTGTTGCTTCCAATGAGAGTTGTTTATTTGCGAGGAAATCTTCTATCTCAACACCCAGAATGGGAGATTACTTTTGATCAATAAGTGACACTTTCAGCAATAATATGATTATGCTGTGCTAATAAAACGGCATTAGCCAAACCACGTAACCCGTGCCGAAAACCGCAATTTTTACCACTAAACGAAGCCTCAATTATTGAACCTCGATAAATGATATGCACTTATATTGACAAGCTGATGACACCAAAAAAATGGCATCACCAAACTTATCTAGTCATCAAGCATATGCCACAATTTTTTTATAAATAAGAATCAGTGTATGCGGAAAATATTAAAACACGTTAAACTTACATGATGAAAAATAACGAATAACGGACGACCATGCAATTACAAGCCATTAATGTCTCTAAACCAAAATTAAGACGATTTAAACTTAAGTTTTATCGCTCAGCCTTTTTGAAGCACCGCGTTGAGGGCCCTGTTGCATTAACAAAGGGAAATCTAACGGGAGATAAACAAGCCGACTTAATGAATCATGGTGGTGATGACAAAGCAGTCTATGGCTTTTCGACAGATCATCACGAATATTGGAAACAGCAACTCGGCCTAAATCATATCGACTACGGAAAATTCGGTGAAAACCTCAGTATCTCAGGCTTAGATGAAGCAGAATTAGCCATCGGCGATAAAATTAAAATTAATGACTGCATCCTCGAAGTCAGCCAACCGAGAATCCCTTGCTATAAAATTAGTTTTGAATTCCAAACCGTCAGCATGCTCAACAAATTCATTGCCTACGCCCATACAGGCATTTACTTTCGCGTGATTCAAACAGGCACAATGACTACGGATAGTCCTGTAGAACTTATTTATAAACATCCCGCTAATATCACTGTTCAAGACCTATTTCGAGCCTACTTTGATAGTAAATTCCCAGATCAAGAAAGAGTATTACGTGCCGCAGTGGAGCTACCTGAATTAGCTGAAGCCTGGCGTATTAAAATGATCCCCATCGTTCACCGCATCGATGAGTACCATAAACGTCAAAAGAACAAGTAAACAAATCAAACTCACTTAACTCCATCGAATTAACTCATTAATGTAAATCATAAAAGTCATCATTCTCCTTGTAATAATTTCGTAGACTAAACATCACTGGACGTTGACACAGGTTCCCCCATATAATAGTCCTGGCACTCCGCAACTTTCGCCCTTAATGAACCAGCAATTCGACTTATTCTAACACCGCCTGAACCAGCACCAATAACAAACAAGTCACAATCGTAATCCATATTCTATCCTAGCCTTACAATGTTCTTAATAAACTCTCTGATAATAGTCCTACTAATCGGCGCATCTTTACTACAGCGTGGCCATAACCATCTTGCGTCAGCGTACCAGTCAGCGAAAAATCACGAGCCAAAGTCTCGCCCCCTTCCGACGTCGTAAGCCAATAACGGCCGGATAACACCACCTGCTGCTGTGCATTTGGGTAAAACTGATCAATTTGAATTTTCAAACGGTATTTTTCTTTACCAAACCATTCTGTTGTACCACGTTCAAAGTTAAAATCATTGCTGCGTTGACGCATATCTTTTAACAGGGCTCGAGGAATCGCTTCAGACAAAGGTTCCGCCCAGACATGTTGCAAGGCATAGTGCATTTGATGATCTTCCAACTGTACTAATAAGCTCGATTGCCTCAAGAGTTCACTCAATTCAACCTCACCTAGCAACACTAATGGCCGTGGCTCTGTGACTTGTTTACCACCCGTTACCGCACTGGTACCTGAATCGAGTAAATAATAATTTATATTTGAAGAGCTCGATGTCGCACAACCTGCTAACACCAAAATCCAACACGCTACTAACAATCGTTTCATTATTGCCCTTTTTTCGGTTCTATTGTTTCAACAGCCTGGTCATCAAAGATGAGACTATTCGACTTATTCCGCATTTGTAATACCAATGGTTTTAAATCTAACAACACGGTATTAACAGATTGCAATGTCTTAGTCATTTCGACCGGTAATTGTGTCTGATCAACATCCGCTAAGATTCCTTCTAAAGACGCAACAGATTGTGTCAGACCGCTTAACATTTTGTTCGTCTGTTCTAATGTTTCATTGGCATTATTCGCCATTGATTCTGAGGGCAGTTTTTGCACCTTCATTAATCTTTTCTTAGTTTCTACCAACACCGCTTGCGTGCACACTGCAACCGGTTTTAAAGGCAACTGATTCAACTTATTCAGCAACTAGCCCACTTCATTACCAATCTGTGAAAATTGATTTGGTATGACAGGGATAAACGAATATTCATAAAAATGACTCACTACTTCTGTAGTCGAATCAACACATCGATACTTTGCAACAATGTCACAACTCATTCTTGCCCACTGGCACTGAAACTCAGAAAAGGATACATCACGGACGACATCACGAAGACTATGCCTGATTTTGTGCCAATATGCGTTCAATCGCATTGACATGGCATTTTGTCACCACGTAGTTGCACCTCGGACACACTGCTACGCTGCCCGGTTCTAATTCTGGGTAATCTATTAGCAAGTCACATTCATGACAGGCAACCACCTGATTTTCAGGCTCAGATATTGGCTGATAGTCATCCATAGATAATCGGGTCTGGCACTCAAATTCAAACAAAACAAAACAAGCCTACCACACTATCAGACACAAAATGTGTCAGAATCACCCTTCATAAACGCCACTGATCATATAAACTACACCCATAAAATTTCAAATTGTGACTACTGAGAGTCGTTCAATGAAGTCAAACAAAAAAGTGTCCTTTTCCGTACTCATACAGGCCATCACCACTTCACTCATAACAGCGTGTACGGCCACAAATCTCACAGGACCTCAACACCATGCCCAAAGCGCTCAAAGTGCCTCCCAGTGGTATAACGAAGGCCATCAAGCCATTGAAGATAACCTTCAGATTGCCCAACAAGCTCAACTCAATGCCCAAACACAGGCTAAAAACATTATCGTCTTCGTCGGCGATGGCATGGGTATATCCACTCAAACTGCCGCCCGTATTTATGAAGGACAATTATTAGGCTTAGCTGGCGAAGAACATGAACTGTTTTTTGAAAACTTCCCTCACTTAGCCCTAGTAAAAACCTACAATACTAATCAACAAACACCCGACTCTGCCGGGACAATGACAGCCATCACCACTGGTGTTAAAACCAAAGCCGGTCTGATTAGCGTTAATCAAAACACCACACGAGGTGACTGTGATTCACAACAAGGCAATGAACTCACTACATCATTAGAATTAGCTGAAATTGTGGGTCTGTCTACCGGAGTCGTCACTACTGCAAGAATTACCCATGCCACCCCCGCATCTGCTTACGCCCACATTATGGATAGGAATTTTGAAGATAATCGGGACGCAAAAAAATTCTCAAACCCCGGAAACTGCATCGATATTGCTCGCCAACTGATTGAGTTCCCAGATAGGTTTACAGATCACTATCCATGGGTTAATGGCCTAGAAGTCGCATTAGGTGGTGGTCGCCGTAGTTTTTTAGAACGAATAGATAACATCGACCCAGAAGATGGAGCCAAAGGTGAACGCACAGATAATCGAGACTTAACAACAGAGTGGACAACGCGTTATCCCAACGCTGAATATGTCTGGAATAAAACTCAATTAGATGCTATTTCAACACAAGAAGTTAAACATCTGTTGGGCTTATTCGATATGTCTCATATGGAGTATGAATGGGACCGTAAGACCGATGCAGGCGGCGAACCTTCGCTCAGTGAAATGACCCAAAAAGCCATCGATATCTTAGATAACAACCCCAAGGGCTTCTTACTCTATGTCGAAGCCGGCCGTATTGATCATGCTCACCATGCCACTAATCCCAAACGGGCTTTACATGACACCGTCGAGTTTGCCAAAGCTGTTAAAGTCGCCTATGACCACACTGACCTCAACGACACCTTAATTATCGTCACAGCCGATCACAGTCATGTCTTTACCCTCGGAGGTTATCCTACGCGTGGTAACCCAATTTTGGGTAAAGTCGTCGAAAATGACAGCGCGGGTAATCCTGCTAATGAATCATTAGCTGCCGATGGTTACCCCTACACCACTTTAGGTTACACCAATGGCCGTGGCTTTCATTTCTTACCATTGGGCGGTGACACCATCTATGATCAACCGGTCAATCTTGAAGGTCGTGTTGATTTAAGCAATGTGGATACAAGCAATCAAGGCTTTCACCCTGAAACGCTCGTTCCCTTATCCGCTGAAACACACGCCGGTGAAGATGTCGCTATTTATGCCATCGGACCGGGCTCGGCTCTAGTCAGTGGTTTGATAGAACAAAACGCGATTTATCACATCGTCAACAAGGCCGCCCGCCTCGAACAACAAGCTCGACAAAAAGGTTGGAAACGTGATTAGCTTGCGTCTCATTTCCCGGACCCTATTGACCTCATTAGCACTATTCTATAGTGGGCTCGGCCTATCGGCAGAGCCAATTATCGTTGAAATTGCAGCCCATTTTGAAACCAAGACTTACCCAGTTGGCCAACACCTCCACCGGGTTATTAAACAACCGACCGCTCGACATTGGTATCCATGGCGCCTACAAGATAAACAAATAGGTAAAAACACACCCAGTAAAACCGAACAATGGTATTTATGGCGTCAGCAGGACAAAATTGAAATTCAATCACGCAACAAAAAAGTCGGTGAAGTTTGGCAAAGACTCAAACATAAGCAAGTTGCATTCAGTTGGCTCTATCACGCTAAAGCATTCGCTATTCGTTATACACCCTCTGACTTAAAAGCATTACAAACCTATCCTGACTGGGCCACTAAAACCAGCATTGTGTCCCCTGCCTTGTTAGAGCGTCTGCAAAAAACTGCTGATAAACAAGTCCTAGGCTATCAGGCCGAAGTCTACCGAGGAAAGATCGATAATTACCAACTAGAAATTCACTGGATACCCGCTATCAATACCCCAGCTAAAATCCGCCAAACCAATAGCAAACAAACCACCGAAGTCAAACTCATCGCAGTCTATCCACTTGCTAAGGCGCCTTGGCGACCCATCGAATCAGATCACTATGATGATATGGATTATGCCGATATTGGCGACAACGAAAGTCACCCCATTGCTAAATTGCATATGAAAGGTATGAGCCTAAATACGATTCAATATCAAGCACATGGCCATTAGATTTTTTTGTAATGGCTCTTAACCAACCCACCTTCGAATACTTCTGTTGAACAATGCTCAAACCATTGCGATTGTGACAACTCAGAAAACAGTGGAATACCCTTGCCCAAGATAACGGGGATTTTAGATAAAATAAGCTCATCGACAAGTTGCTTTTTTAGAAATGCTTGTATCGTTTGACCACCATCAACATAAAGGTTTTGATAATCACGATCCTTGAGTCTCCTCACAACATTACTGACATCACCATTGACGATCTCAACTTGATCAACCATCACCGGTTTCACTTCTTTTAAGGTATTGCTTAAAACAAACACTTTCTTGGTATAAGGCCAAGGATCAAATGAAGAGACCTTTTCATAAGTCCGCCTGCCCATGACAATCGCATCGATACGATCAATAAACTCGTGATAGCCATAGTCACTTTCCGTTGGGTTTGGAAACGAATTAAGCCATTCAATACCATCACACTCAGTGGCAATATAACCATCCAAGCTCGTCGTGATATAGACGCTATTCGTCATGAATCACCCCCTGTCAGGCAGAGTTATCTGCTTATGCTTAGTATGACGTAAAAACTTGTGATTGACCTGCTTTATCAAAGGCTAAAACATCATAACCTTCAGGCGCTAAACCTTCAGGCTGCATGCCCGGCGATTTTTGAGGCATACCCGGTGCTGTTAAACCTAGCACTTGCGGCTTTTCTGTTAATAAACGCTTAATATCTGACGCCGGCACATGGCCTTCAATCACGTAGCCATCAACAAATGCAGTGTGGCAAGATGCAAACTCAGGTTGTAATCCAGCATCTTGTTTAATGGTATTCATATCATCACGGTCATAAGCAACAACATTAAAGCCTTCATTTTGTAAATGGGTGATCCATTTACTGCAACAACCACATGTTGCCGTTTTATAAACAGTCACTTCTGGTAATACCGATGCAATAGGAGTCCCTGTTGACATCTTCATTTCTTGAACTGCTTGTGGGGGTTGTTTTGCTTTGAAAAACAATATCCCTGCCGAAGCCGATAGGATAATAATCGCCATTACCATATAGATAATGGCCGAACCCCGTTGTGTTAAATAACCCGAATAATGTGATTTCATGACGATTCCTAATTCTAAATAATGTCTATAGACGCTAGCCCGTTATTATAGCTACTTTACAGACAGCAAAGTGAACGTAATAATTCACGTACACCGTTAATTTAAATGAGCATTAACTTTTGTGAAAGACGTAAATGGCGCTGAATTTCTTGCTCTGCGGTATACGAAACACCCGCCTTTTTCGCATAAGTCGGCCAAGCACTCACCACTTCCATTGCCTGAGCAACAATCTGTTTCGCTTCCTGTCCAAAATTACCAATCAATGAGGCGATTTCAGCAAAATCGGCTGCTACAAAATCATCTCGTTTGCCGTTTAAAGTTTAAGTTATTTACTCTAAAGATCTGGCACATAGCCCAGATTTTTAAATCATTAGGAAATGATATCTAGCAATTCAACATCAAAAATCAATGTCGAGCCCGGTGGAATATGCCCGACCCAGCGGTTGCCATAACCCAATTTGGCGGGAATATAAAATCGCCGCTTCTCACCCACCACCATCAACTGTAATCCTTCAGTCCAACCTTTAATAACTTTATTTAAAACAAACTTAGCAGGCCTACCGCGTTTAATCGAACTATCAAAAACACGACCATCAATAAAAGTGCCTTCGTAATGCACTTTCACTTCATTTTTAGCCGTTGGATGTTGTTCCCCCGTGCCCGCTTGCAACAAAGTAAATTGCAAGCCAGACTCCGTACTCTCCACACCCTCTTTAAAACGGTTAGCCACTAAGAAATCGATACCTTCTTGTTTATTATCGGCATTCAACGTCGCCACACCTGACGAAACATACACACGATAAAAACAAATCATAACCACCGCCACTACAGCAGTAATAATCAGCATAATTTCTGTCATATTCTTTCCTAAAACAGCTAAACCCGGGGTAAGGCACCTCGGTTGTATCCAAATACGAAGACTAAAGTCTATAATCTACATGATACCGAATTAAAACCTCAACGAGGGAAATGTCGTGACTCGCATAAGCCGTTCAAATCAAAATACAGTTCCTCGAGAAAGCGGCAACAAATCCAATGCTTAAAATCTTGATGGCCGACTGGCTCCATGCCGATGTTGCAGCGATACCCATTCGCGAAGATGTCTTCATAAAAGAACAAAATGTACCTGAAGCTGATGAATGGGGACATGGCGATGAAACTGCACTGCACGTGATCGCATCACTTGATGGCAATGCCATCGGCACAGCCAGACTAACACCCGAAGGCAGTATCGGCAGAATGGCCGTGTTAAAAGACTTTCGAAACGAAGGTGTTGGCTCCGCGATGTTGCGTAAATTAATCGAAGCCGCTAAACAAAGTCATTTCAAAAGCTTAACGCTGAATGCTCAACGCAGTGCCGAAGACTTCTATGCCAAACATGGCTTCATTGCCCTTGGTGATGAATTTATCGATGCGGGCATCCCACACATCGCAATGTCACTTGAATTAGAACCCTAATCAAACAAAAATTGACAACACCTATTCAAATACAAAGACTAACGTCTATAATCAACATCACATTCAATACAAATAAAAAGGCGAGGAAACCTCAATGACCACATTTGGCCAACTAGACCAAGATGCCATCCCGGCAGAAAGCCAACCTCTGTTAGACCAAATGCAAAAAAGCATCGGTATGGTACCAAACTTTCATAATATGATTTCTGTGTCACCTCAGGCTCTTAAGGGCTATATGACATTACACCAACTCGTCACCGAAAGTGCGTTTACCGCAGAGGAAATGACCGTCGCTTGGCAAACCATCAATAATGAACATGACTGTCATTATTGCTTCCCAGCCCATGTTGCCGTCGCCGTCGCGATGGGCGTCGACAAGAGTATTTGTGATGCCATTAAAAATGAAACCGCCTTGCCAACCGCTAAACTAGAAGCGCTACGTACCTTTATTCTACAAGTCGTTCGCAATCGCGGTAATGTCGACCCTGCTGATGTCGCCGCATTTAAAGAAGCCGGTTTCACAGACCGTTCAATCGCCGAAGTATTACTGGTACTCGCCCAGAAAACCATGAGTAATTACCTCAACCACATGGCCAATACACCACTTGATGAGGCTTTTGCCCCTTTCGCCTAAACCAAGGAGAAATGTACAGAATATGTTAAAAATTTTACTTGCAGAATGGGCACGCGCTAAAGTCACAGCAAAACATGTTCGCCATGCTGTCTTTATTGTCGAACAAAATATTGCCGAAGCAGATGAATGGGATGATTACGATGAAAATGCCCTACATATCGTTGCCTCAATTGATGGCAACCCTATTGGCACTGCACGTTTGACCTCAGAAGGCACAATTGGTCATATGGCCGTGTTAAAAAACTTCCGAAACCAAGGTACTGGTTCAGGCATGATGGAACAAATCATCAAGACCGCTAAGCAAAGTCAAATAAAAGAACTCAGCCTCCACGCGCAGCGTAGTGCCGAAGGGTTTTATGTCAAACATGACTTTGTCATTGATGGTGATGAATTTACACAAGCAGGCGTACCTCATATCACAATGAAACGTGTACTCAGGTGGTAATGAGCCCTAGCAAAAATCGTTAGTTAATCTTCAATAACTCGACATCAAAGATCAAAGTAGAGTTAGGCGGAATCTTACCAGCCCATTTCTCACCATAGGCTAAACTCGGCGGAATAAAGAAACGCATCTTATCGCCCACCACCATCAGCGGTAATCCCTCTTTCCAACCAGCAATAACACGTCCAAGACCAAAGGTAATTGGCTCACCACGGGCGACAGAACTATCAAACACCGTCCCATCAACCAAACTACCGTCATAATGCACTGTCACCATATCTGAGACTTTAGGATGCACCGTACCCGTACCAGACTGCAACACTTCATATTGCAAACCTGATTCTGTCACTTTCACCCCTCCCATAAATTGATTCGCAGCCAAATAATCTAAGCTCGCCTGCTTATGCGCTTCCAACTCTTCTTCACTCAACGAAGGTGTAAATGTCTGCAAAAAATAAAACCCAACTAAAACCGCTGCAACCACTAAATAGAGATTTTTTGACACGTGTGTTTCCTAAAGTAAAATATTAATAAGAGATTTTAAAATCTTAATGCTTAGTTTTCCATTGTACAACGAGCTGCTCAGCTTCTCGAGTTTGCGCCTCTGTCACCTTGTCAGCCAAGTCCATTAGCTTATGCTTGATATCATTAGCGCCATTCTGCACCGCCAATGTCCACCAAAGATAAGCCATCGCATAATCTTGTATCACACCCAAACCCTGATAATACAAATCACCCAAATTAGACTGCGCTTCCGCATAACCTTGGTTCGCAGAAGCCTGCATCCACTTAATCGATTCAGGGTGACTTTGCTCAACCCCTTGGCCAGCTTATACATTCCCGCCAAATTGTATTGTGCGGCCGCATAGCCATCATCTGCAGCACGTCGAAACCATGTCACCGCGGCTTTATCACTCTGCTCAATCCCTTGTCCATTCAAATACAAAAAACCCTAGCGTATTTTGGGCAACCACATTGCCTGTGTTCGCAGCTGCTTGGCAGCGTTTTAGATATTCTTCTTGAGACAACTGTTCCGCTTTACTCAGTATATTTATCCAGATTAGCTTCAATAGGCCGCCATTCTACATTTTTTTATCTCATCACCGAGTTTGATCTTTCCATTAACGATTTCTCATGACTAATCGGCTAGAGCCTAAAAGGTGTTTTGAATTAGCAAAACAAACCTATCAACGGTAGAATCAACACTTTCTATTCATTCGAGTTCAAAATGGCCCAGTACGTGTACAGCATGAATCGCGTTGGCAAAATTGTACCGCCAAAACGTGAAATTCTAAAAGACATTTCACTGTCATTCTTCCCTGGTGCAAAAATAGGTGTATTAGGCTTAAATGGCTCAGGTAAATCCACCTTACTCAAAATCATGGCCGGGCTCGATAATGACTATCTTGGTGACGCCGTTCCCATGCCCAATATCAAGGTCGGCTACCTGCCACAAGAACCTGAGTTGGATGATGCGAAAACCGTCCGTGAAGTCGTCGAAGAATCCGTCTCTGATGTCAAAGATGCCGTCGCAGCACTCGATGCCGTTTATGCCGCCTACGCCGAACCTGATGCCGACTTCGATGCCCTCGCCGCTAAACAAGCCGAATTAGAAAACCTCATCCAAGCCAAAGAAGGTCATAACTTAAACAATGCCCTAGAGCGGGCTGCTGATGCCTTGCGTCTGCCAGAGTGGGATACCAAAGTATCGGTTTTATCTGGCGGTGAACGGCGCCGTGTCGCACTGTGTCGTTTATTACTTGATAACCCAGACATGTTATTGCTCGATGAGCCAACCAACCACCTTGATGCCGAATCTATTGCTTGGATAGAACGCTTCCTACAAGATTTCCCCGGTACCGTTGTCGCCATCACCCATGATCGCTACTTCCTCGATAATGCTGCAGGTTGGATCTTAGAACTTGATCGCGGCCGAGGTATTCCTTATGAAGGTAACTACTCATCTTGGTTAGAGCAAAAAGATGCCCGTCTCGAACAAGAAGCCAAAGCCGAAGCCTCACATAACAAAGCCATCAAAGCAGAATTAGAATGGGTCAAACAAGGTGCCAAAGGCCGTCAATCCAAATCAAAATCACGCCTAAAATCCTTTGAAGAAATGAACTCGCGTGAATTCCAAAAACGTAACGAAACCCAAGAAATCTACATCCCACCTGGCCCACGCCTAGGTGACAAAGTTATCGAACTCAACAACATCTCAAAATCATATGATGACAAGTTATTAATTGATGAACTCGCCCTAGCCATTCCTGCTGGTGCCATTGTCGGTATTATTGGGCCAAACGGCGCCGGTAAATCGACCCTCTTCCGTATGATTGCCGGTGAAGAACAACCCGATTCAGGTTCGATCGACCTAGGCTCAACCGTGCAACTGGCCTACGTCGATCAATCACGTGAACTCGATGGCAACAACACAGTATTTGAAGAGATTTCAGAAGGCAGCGACATCATCACCGTCGGCACTTACGAAACCCCTTCTCGTGCCTACTGTGGCCGTTTCAACTTCAAAGGGTCAGACCAACAAAAATTCGTCAAAGACCTATCAGGTGGTGAACGCAATCGCTTGCATATGGCCAAGCTACTTAAAGAAGGTGGCAACGTCTTGCTACTCGATGAACCGACCAATGACCTTGATATCGAAACCCTGCGTGCATTAGAAGAAGCCATTCTCGCCTTCCCAGGTTCAGCCGTTATCATCTCGCATGATCGCTGGTTCCTAGATCGCGTTTGTACGCATATGATCGCCTATGAAGGTGAATCCAACGTCGTCTTCTTTGAAGGAAACTACACAGAATATGCCGAAGACTATAAGAAACGCTTTGGCAAAGACCACCAGCCAGAACGGATTAAGTATCGGAAGATGAGCTAAAAATTGCCAACAAAAAGGATGACCTAATAGAGGATGAAGATCACATCTTCATTTTACGAGAACTTCGTAGATATATAGAAAACCATAAAAACTAAAAAGTCATAATCATATGGGCTCTGATTGGAAATCAAGTGTTACTAGAGTCCACTCATATGACAAGGATCAGAAGATTGACAACTCAACTCTTGGAACAGTCACCACATCATTCAAGCAAGAAGAAAAGGATATCAGTCTAGAACTTACGGACTCATCTAGCTACCTTGTAGAATTGGCAGCCAAAGAAGACCGGACACGACTGATAGAAAAATGTTTATAGGAAAAAAGGTAATTACATCACCTTTTATCATTAACAAAAAAAGCACTCCAATTTATTATTGAAACAGATTTTATACGACAAGAAGTCAGGTGTTCCACAACAGTAAGTCTAATAGAGGAAAAGCCCAAGCTCAAACAATCGTCCTGCCTAAGTTATTAGATCAAGAAGGTGTTGGGGCAACTGACCAGATCTTCATTAAAGCAATCCACATTAGAAAAAAACCTATACTCTATGACATCGCCCTATGACAGCTCTTGGATGAACGAGGGAAAATGAACCGTATCATATCGTTGATAAAAATTTAGGAGACGAAATTAAAACATTCGAAATTGAAACAAAAACCCTCTAGGAAGGGATTTTTCCGGACCCCAAAGGTTTTTAGAGCAAGTCATGAGCAGCCTAAATTATGGCATTGATTAGTCCTTGATTGCTCTAAATACAAGTCTACATGTCTTGGCATATAGCAGTACCATACAACCGGCGTGTTTTCAGCCTTATGCCTGAAAAGAAGACTGAATAGAATTTAACAGTTTTAACAAGGCGTCTAGACGTTGTTGTGGATGTCTCATTTCTAGTATTCCTTGTTTTATGTCTATTGGCATACCAACTGAACCATTCACCATAAAACTAAACTCAGTGGTTGATAAGTCTTGCCATTGGTCACTTGTGAGCATTTTTATCGCTTCTTCATTGCTGTGACTCATAGCCAATAAACGCTGCATCACTTTTTCGTGAGTTTGTTTTAAGATAGCTAAGTCCGCTTCATCAACGGGTTCATCTTTATAAAGTTCACACGCCCAGATATTAAAGGGCAATAGTTGTCGCACTTGTTTTAGCTCTAGTCGCGTTTCGAAATGAACTAGGATACCCATGCGGCCAGCATCAAGTTCTTCAAGTAGCTCTACTTTGCCAGCAGAAAAGACTTCATAGGGTTTATAGGTTGCTTGATTACTGTTTAGGGCTTCTTCTGGTGTCTGCTGTTGCTTAATGTCACGCACGATGCCTCTGGTGTGGCACACGCCCAACATCACATCATTGTCAATGCAGTATTTCACCATGTCTCGATAACGTGGTTCGAATACATGAAACGGCATCGGTATGCCGGGAAAGCAAACAGATCTTGGTATAGGAAAAAGGGCGACTTCTATCATAAGGTGATTAGCTTACACTGAGTGAATCAATCTAGCAGAATGAATACGAGGTAAAATAAGGATAATAGTTCATCTCAGCCGAATAAATAACCGATGAACGGAGAGAGTAAAACGATGCTATGGAAAAGCTTTCCCCCCCCACCGGGTATGATTTTAAATTCTTATACTATTATTTAAACCGCTCAGATGGACGTTCAACTGCTACTTTGAAATATGACGCCATATTAACCATATGAATGCCGAGTAAAGAAGTGGCTATTCCTGTTGCCCATATTGGGTTTCTAAAATGCTCATAGGCACCGATAGCAAATAAGCCAAACCCTGCAGTTGCAGTCCAAATAATCGTGACAGTGATTGCTTTGAAAGAAGCCATGTCGTTCTCCTTGTTGAATATAAAAAAAAGCTGGGCTCAAAGAAAATCTTTGGGCCCAGCCCATCAAGAAAGGTCTACTTAGATGGTACCGTAAGAATCATGACCTTCTGGCAATTCATAACCAGCTTGTGCATTGATTTTAGCGGCAATCTCACGCTCGCCTTCAGTAGCAAAGTCTCTATCCCATGTTGCTAATTTTCTCTTCATAACTGAATGGTATAGAGGTGGAATTAAAGCAACCACAAACTCTGTAAAGTAACCCCAGCGACCATCTGGTGAACCTACTTCGTCTAATTCCCAAAAGTGTGTTTCACCACGGTCATGGTGGTCACCTTGTCTGCCGATTTCAATAAAGAACCACGCAGAGAACAAATTAGCGTTATCCCATGAATGACGGTAGTCAATTGGCTGACCTTTTTCACGGATAAGACCATAGTGTTCCATGTAGTTCAATGCTTCTAATTCAAAGTTTGAAATAGTCCAAACAAGGAACATAGCTGCGATACCGACTGCACCACCGACCCACGTGAACAATAACATGGTCGGTAAACTCATTAGATAACCACGTATCCAACGGTTTTCTAGTGAAACAAACGGTTTATTCAATTTGGCTAAACGCGTCGCTTCCATACCAAACAAGAATTTAGATTGACCCATGTGAGACAACCAAAAATGATGGTAAATATTGCGACCACGTGGTGAAGTAGCAGGGTCATCTTCGTGTGCTAACTCCAAATGATGGTTGTACACATGTGCATAACTAAAATGAGCAGAGCCACTTAAGCCCATCATTAGACGAGATACGACAAAGGCAAAACCTTTAGTATGAGATAACTCATGGCCATAGATAATGCCGATACCTGCGAAGATACCTGTTGAAATTGCAGCACCAACAAGTTCTACACCTGTGATACCCATCGTAACGGGTAGAACACCGAATAACACACCCGGCTCAATCGCGACACCTGTTGTGTATTGGTAGACACGCCATGCGAGTGCCACTTGCAATAGAGCAAACACAGGCAACATCACATACATGACTGTGTTTTGAAGAGTTGGCATACCATTGGTATCACCATGTTCATCAAAACCAGCACCTGTAGGATGCATGTTAATAGTTAATGTATCTAAAATGATGCCGACACCAAACAGTGCGACACCTACCCAGACGAACATGCCGCCCATTAAGATACTGGCAAGGGTCACCAAAATTAAAATTGGTGCCATCCAATATCGCATATTGATTAATAGCTTTTTCATAATAAACATTCCTTAATTAAGGGGTTATTAAAAGTTATGGATACAAATCGCCAAAACAAAGAAATACCTACATTCATTGTTAGCAGAAATGTTTCCAACCGACCTCACTTTATGTCATCGTCAAACCCTTGAAAATACGTACTTATACAAATATGATTTCTTGTATAAGTATATCTACTTATTATTTGATATCAGTAGCTTATACTCAACAAGACTAATAAAAAAAGCTAAAGTTCATAGCTCTTGGGGATAGAAGCAGCCAGGGAAGGACTGTCGAGGCTGGTTAGGGACAGTGGTGTCTCAGAAAAGAGCATTTAGCATGCCGAATGGGTGAAATAACTGTGTTTGATTAGGCATAAAAAACCAGTAATGCAAGTCATAAATCCTGGAAGGCATCTGGGCGGGAATTGCTCAGTTCGTCTATTAGCTTCGGCCTACGGTCCATCCTCCGGATGTCCAAAATTATTCCATACAATTTTGTGAACTCGTATTGCGGGTTCTCATCCACACATAGCCACAAATAAAAAAGCCACCCATTAGGTGGCATTTGTATATGGTGGAGACGGCGGGAATCGAACCTGAACCCTATCTAGACCCCTTATATAACGGTATATCGAGGTTTTAGTTATGAATTTACCTACAAATTTACCTACAAATTCACCTAAATCCCCTTCTTAATTCTACTCACTGTACTTGGTGCCACATTAAATTTAGCAGCTGTTTTCCTAACGGACAGACCACCAGCTAGTGCTTCTTCAATACCAGCTTTATCTACAGCTTTAGATTGCTTTCTGTTCTTATACACACCTTTAGCTTTGGCGATTGCAATACCTTCAGCTTGCCTCTCATGAATCATTTCACGTTCAAAGGTAGCAACAGCACCCATAATGGATAACATGAGCTTTTGGTTCTTATCGTTGCTGTCATAGGTGATACCGTCTTTAACGAACTCTAACCTTACACCTGCACCATTGATGGTTTCTATAAGTTGTAGTAAATCGACAAGGTTACGAGCTAGCCTAGATATCTCATGCACTATGATTGTGTCCCCTGAACGCATAACATCTAACATTCTCTTTAGCTGAGGTCTGTTGGTATCCTTACCGCTGCACCTGTCCTCAAACGTTTTGTCTACGGTAATACCATCTAATTGTCTGGCTGTGTTTTGCTCTGCGGTGCTTACTCTTATATAACCTAGCTTCATATCTTTTACCTCTTTGTGTATTCTCATGTCTAGATATAAAGAATGTAACCGAGCCTGCTACACAACACAAGGGTTAAGGTGTATTCATATGCTGGCGGATTAGACGTACCTTCATGTGTACTTGCGAATACATTTGGTTCGCTTTATCTGATTGAGCTAAGCAGTGAAGGGGCGGGGGGCTATT
>Ga0228634_1000039_pt1 | contig 118371 bp, 126 predicted proteins | sample 42DmetaG_FD_190063 | JGI IMG/M metagenome (GOLD analysis project Ga0228634, IMG submission 190063) | Seawater microbial communities from Monterey Bay, California, United States - 42D | ecosystem: Environmental > Aquatic > Marine > Coastal | place: USA: California | collected 2016-09-27 | reverse complement strand
ATACAATTTTGTGAACTCGTATTGCGGGTTCTCATCCACACATAGCCACAAATAAAAAAGCCACCCATTAGGTGGCATTTGTATATGGTGGAGACGGCGTCAATCCAATTACTACCCCTATTACGTACTACATATACTTTTAAGTGATTAATATTTTACAGTTACCCCTAGAGTTACCCCATTTATACAGTACTTAAAATATAAATCCATCAGCCCTCTTCCAGCAGGCAAGTCGCCAACAATCATACCTTCTAATTTGTAATCAGAGGGTCGTAAGTTCAAGTCTTATCTCCGGCTCCAAATATATGGAAGTACTATCAAAGCCTTAACTGGTAATACGGCTAGGGCTTTTTTATTGCCTGAAGGGCTGGGCTAACACAGGGCTAACATTTTGCTAGGATTAAACCGCCATCAATCCCTACCTGTTTCCTTGCTACGACCACACCGCTAGTGCCGGTAAGCATTGCGCCAGCGGCAAGTTGTTCAGAGGGCAGCTGCCGACCCAAAGCAGTCATTCGCATATTGTTAATTTGGAGTTTTTAGGAAATAGACTTAATAAATTTGTAATTTAAAATGTGTTAATATTTACATAAGCGCTGATTTGAACGACTGCTTGCAGAGCGCTTTATAAATTCTGCTAAAGTGTCGGAGCGGTATACCCTCCGGCTTAATTTAATGAGGAGGTGTTATGACCCTACAAGCCTTAATACAAGATGAATTACCTAAGTGCGATATGCAAATGATCGCTAAGAAACTTGGGTATTCTTCAGTTTCAAAACTTTCAAAGAGAATTCAATCAACAATAGAAAGTCCTTTTTTAGGATTAGACACGAGTAACTTTGATTTTCATTATGGTTCGAAAGAGTTCATTAAACAATTATGCGCGGCTTTAGCAATACCTGCGATTCTGTGCGAAAAGGTAATCGCGGAAACAATGGCGTTGCTTGAAAATAGAAAACAGAGGTTTGTGCCCTATATCTTTATTGACACTGCTTTTAAACGAGAAAATCAACCCATACATATCCTAGCCGCTCTAGAGTCCGCTCGATATATTGATCTGGGTGAGAGCTTTTTCGACTTATCCTTGAATGACCAATTAGAAAAAGTTCAATCTCTTATAAAGATTCATTTCTCTTTGACCCCTTCTTTGGTAGTTTGGGGTGATGTAAAAAGGTACATTTTTTTCTATGATGAGCATGTCATTTTGGTGATTTCTCCTCAAGGTGAGCTGTTAGATGCAAGGGACCAATACCTATTGCCGAGGGCCACTCTGGAACTAAAATAATGGATGAATTTAACTCGCTTTTACGGATGAGTTGTCCTTGGAAATAAACGATACAAATTTCGTATTTCAACTATCTAGGAAAATTGTCTAGATCTCAATTAAGGAGGAAAAAATGTCAAAATTTCAGAATGTACCGATATAACCAGATACTGAAGTTCTCGGTCAAGAGGAGATAACAATTGAGAATGTGACTGTATTGAAACAGACTTGGTCTTGGGATGGTGTAGTCGGGGAAAGTCTAATTTTTGATAGTCAAGATACTAAAAGCATGAATGATGAAGAACTAATAGCCTTTATCAATAACAACTGGGTAGAAGTTATCGGTCAAGCGACCTTCAAACGAGATCAGAATGGATACTGCTTTGTTAATTTTAACTTGGTAACATATTGACCGCTTTTGGCACAAACAAGCCAGATTAAGTATGAATACCTAATTATGCCGAGCATCTCACTGCCTGCCACATAAGGCAGGGAATGAGCATATTTTTTAGTTAACGGCTTCTTTAAGTGATTTACCCGCTTTAAATGCAGGTAATTTAGCCGCAGCAATTTGAATTTCTTCACCTGAGCGTGGGTTACGACCCTTACGAGCAGCACGTTCGCGAACAGAAAATGTACCAAAGCCCACTAACGTCACTTGATTGCCATCAGCTAATGTTTTAGTTATTGCAGAGGTAATGGCATCAACCGCTAAACCGGCTTTAGCTTTGCTGATATCAGCAGATTCTGCAATTGCGTTTACTAATTCTGATTTGTTCATTAAAAGCAGTCCTTACGTTGGTTAATAATTTAGATCTTCACGGTGATACTACTACAGCATGTTATGTAGCACGAGAACTTATCTGATTCAGCTTTATATTTGCCATCCATAAAAAGTTAAGTGCATGACTGCTTTTGGCACTATGCTGACCGTCAGTACATTTTCTTCAGATTATATTTAACAGCTGGACATTCCTAGCTACATAGTTTTTTATACGCATATAACTAACTGATTTTTAAGCTTCTTTATGCCTGACTGCATGGGTTCGTAGTTAGACTAGAAATGAGTAGTTATTTTAATTAAATCAACTGCTTGTAGCTTCAGCTAATATTATATGTTTACTATACTTAAGTGTTGTTTAGTATCAGTTATCAAAGTCATGTACATACCTGACTACAGTGTATTAAACTTCAAAATATATATTTTCAATAAGTTTGGAGCTAAAGGGAATATGGCCCGAAGTAAATCAGATATTTCAAATAGTGCTATTCGCATTTTTTTACAAGATGTTGGCAAATTTTACGATCAAGAAAGAGGCTATGTACCTTTTGGTCCTAAGGTTGGGCAGAAAGATGAATTGTTATCATTTTTTAATCATGAATGTTGTTTCTGTGGCTCAAGTATAGATCGAAAGTCTTTATCTCAAGATCATTTAATCCCGATGAACAAATCATCACTAGGTCTTCATGCTTGGGGTAATGTCGTGCCCTGTTGTACGGTCTGTAATAATGAAAAACAACAGAGACCTTGGCTGGAGTTTATTGTAAAAAAAGCTGGGGCGTTATCAGATGCTCGTATTGAGAGAATTAATCAATTTGTAGCTTCAAAACGTTATGATCCATCGCTCAACCTTCATGAATATGCTGATAACCTTTATGAAGATATAGGCGAGGTGGCAATGACATTGATTAACCTTCGCTACAAACAAGCTGAGGATGGTATCAAGCAATTGCTAAGAAAAGATGACTAGAACTAGTTTCATGTTTTGCCATTGAACACCTCGTTATGGAAGGGCATAATACCTCCTAAAATGGTGTCCGGCTTTAGTATGCCACTACATATTGTCTTTACGGACTTTACCCTATATACCAACACCATATAATTTTATGGATACTAACCGATTTAAGATGATAACTATGAGAGGCTTTATATATCTAATGAGTAATCCTTCATTCCCAGAATTACTCAAAATAGGATGTACTGGTAAAGATCCTGAACTACGTAAAGCAGAACTTCATGGCACAGGCGTACCTACACCATTTCATATCGAATACCTTGCATGGACTAAAGATTTTGATGTTTTAGAAAAAAAAGTTCACAAGCGTCTAAGAAGTTATAGAGAACTAAAAAACCGCGAGTTCTTCAGAGTACCTATAACGATTGCAGTGCAAGTAATTAGAGAACTTGGAAACGGGAGTGTTGTCCACGAAGAATTTGGAGCTGGATCAGAGGAAAAGATTAATAAACCTTTTATTCACGAAGTTTTTCATAATAACGGGCAGCTAAAAAAAACCACATCATATTCTGAGGGTATGAAGCAAGGGCAGTGTAAAGAATTTTTTGAAGATGGGACTATGAAATCTCGAACCAACTATGTGAATAATATTGAGAATGGTATGAGAAAACACTTCAATCAGGAGGGAAATTTGATCAAAATTGGGCCTATGGTTAATGGTAGCTTACATGGATATTGGCGACTATATGATAAGAAATCAGGTAGTCTCACTGAAGAGGGAGTTTATTTTCACAACAATAAAGTTGGCAAATGGAAGGTGTACTGTTCCTCCTCAGTACAACCAAAGTGGGTTAATCACGGGGGTAAAGATACTGCATTGACTTTCGTCAAACTAACAAAGGAAAAGTGCCAGGAAATAGACCGCGAAAGGGAATTAGCTGGACGTTCTCCACTGTTTGCGGGAGCAAACGAATAACGGCTTCTAGCACGACTGTTAAGCTCTATCGGAATCAGCCTTCAAACGTGTCAGGTTAAGTCTGAGCCACTGCAAATTGTTAGCCTGATAACTTTTCCGGTTCAGGACTAACAAAACTCACCCAGAAATGTCTACGACCATCAGGTTTATGTCCAGCAATCACTAACTCCCACTCGTCTAGACCCATGCCACTTGGCTGAAAGTGAGGGATGCTACAGAGGTTCTTGCTGCTTACCTCAGCCTTTAGCTGCTGCAACTCCCTCTTTATATCACCTAGATTCATGATGCGTCTCCAGCATTTCACGCAACTCTTCCATCTGCTCTTCAAGCTGCTGTATCTGCATCGCCGATACAGGGAAGTATCTATCCATAAACATCTTACGTGCGGCGCCGTCACCATTTTTTGCATCTTCTAATATGCTGGCAACAATTTCACTGGCATGCTCAGCTGTTAGCTTTTCAAATAACTTAGCTTTATTAGTAGCGCCAACAGAGCGGCCGCCCCCTGAATTACCTTTAGCAAACCGACCTTTAAAATCCCTCTCATCTGCCATGACAGTATCCCCCGTTTTATACGGTATGTTCAGTAAAAAACCATAGAGCTATTATACACGAATTAAGTGAGTGATATAGCTGTATCTTATTGTTTTAAATGGCTATATCCCAATACAGGCTAGCGACTAATAACAATAATTCCGGAGCCGCCGAGCAGCAGGGTTAATCATCCCAATTTTCCTTCCCCTCATAATGACGGTAGTCGTGAAGACCTCCTCCGTATACTTTCTTGGGCTCAGGCTTGCTATGGACCAAGGTCAATTCCGCCCTATCCTCAGTAAGCTTAACTTCGCCAGCAGGGACAATTGTTAAGCCTCTGTGGGATGGCTCGTTTACGTAATCTTGATACGTCTCTAAGATATGCTCATGCAGTTCCCTTCTACCTTTCGCTTTCTCTTTCACTTCTGAGACACTGAGCCTCATGATATCCATTGCGTCTATATATACTTTTTCTAGACCAAGGCTTACAAGATATTTAGCATAAGCCTGTCTGTTTATTTTTCTAGTTGTGTCTAGTGGATGCATAATTTTTCTCTTCTTGTGATTGGGCTCTTGAATGGATTCACCATCGCCATGGATAATAATTGTGTTGATGGAGGTACCTGTTGACTCGTACTCATTCAGATACTTCCACTCCCCACACATACAGCTCCTCGCTGTCCTCCTCGGCAGGAATCTTGACTAACCTGTCAATTGCGGATGGATTTAAATTCTCACTTTCAGCTATTTCCAGCCAATCTTTAAGCTCGCTTTTTGTTAAGCCAAGTGGACGTACATTTGCGAACGTGCCATGAGAGAGCTGAGTATCTTCCTCTTGCTCAACCTTATAGGCCCAATTAGCAGCATCCCAAAACTCTTCTTCTTCATAAGTCTCAAGGCTCACAAGATAGCGATAAATCAGTGTTCTAGCCCTATCTGATAGCTTCTTGACTGTCTTTGCGCCGTCATAAAAGCTTTCGCCATCAAATTCAAGCTCCTGACAATATTCATCAACAATATAGCGTGCATCAAACATTCTCTATCTCCTGTGGATTGCTTTGCTTAAACATGGGCTAAAACGAGCTTAACGCTACCATCTATTTGATTGAGCCTTTTTTGCAATAGGCTAATAGATAACAAACTCGACGCCGTAACGATTTGGCTGTCATTTCCTGGGCTAAATCCATCGTAGAAACGAACCCCATCACTACCATTAGCGGCACTCAGCTCAGGACCCAAATCAATACCCTCAAGAAACTGGTATGCTTTTATTGTGGGGTTATAGGTGTATTCCCAGTGATACCAAACAAGGCTTGGGTTACTATTACTAATTAATTTTTTAAATGACATGTTCGAACACTCCTAAGTTTATGACTAAATAACCGTAGTCACTTCGGTTTGTTTACTTTACTGTCGCTTTCTTGGGCTTCAGTATTTCTTTAATTACCCTTCATTTATTAATAGGGGGTAGTGGTTATGTAGGTGTGGTGGATATATGGCATCTGTGGTTTTTGCTAAGTTATTGTTTTTGATGTCCACAGATGCCATATTTAGCACCTGTAGACTAACGGCACTTTCCACAGGTAGCATTTTTAGCACCTGAGGCATGGTTAGAGGTGGCATATATACACCGGTTAATCTATTTATCATCAGTCCAATCCTCCCACTTGTTTGTGGGTGGCTGGTCATTAAAAGGCATCCATTCAAGACGCCATGTTCTCGATTTACTTCCTGTTCGACTATTAAATAAGGAATAGTCAATCATCATTATAAATCCACGTTCCTCAAGCGTATTAAATGCTTTCGTTGCTGTTCGTCTATCACACGGTATCTTTTCAGCCGCTTCCCTAATGCCATAATCCACATATTTATCATTTCGCCAATGAATATGCAGTAATGGCATCAACGCTTTTGCCTGTGCAGGTAAGGTAAGATAGTTACGAGAATCATATAATCGCCGTGATGTAACCACTGTGCCGCCTCGATTATCAAATGGGATTTGATGTTTTTTCTTCCGTCTCATATATCAACCTTCACGCTCTGCACATTCCCGCTTTAGAAATGCCGCTAAGCCTAGAGATCCACTCAGTGGTAATAATGCGAGTTCGTCAGGATTTATGCCTATCTCAGGCAATCTGGCGGCTAATGCTTGGGCCTTCGTAAGAATGCACTGCCACGCTAGAAAGCCATTGATATTATTAGGCTGCATCATCTAATGCCCCTTATCAGGTTGGTTGCTGGTAAAACTTCTTTTTTGTCTGCTGTTTTGATTATTGCAAACACATCATCGCGTGAGGCATCAATACGTTCTTGTAACCATTGTTCTACTTCCGATTGCAACCAACCAGAAGAACGCTCACTTAATTTTATTTGCTTAGGAAAGTCGCCTTGAGAAATAAGGCGGTAGATAGTTGAACCACTTAATGCTGTTATTAGCTTTACTTCTGATAGTTTTAAAATTTGTTGTGCCATATCCTGTATCCTTGCGGGTTGATTTAATACCCCCCAAAAATACAAAACTTTATGTTTTTAACCACGCGCTATATTAGGTTTTATTTTTTACTTAGTTCTGCATGTACGCCAATCACTCAATATGTCTGAAACAGTTCTTCCACTTGGTGACGGCTCAATTTCAAATAATCGGAAAAAATCAATGGTAAATTTATAAAACTCTCCCATATAAGCGCCATTATCAGATTCTCGGTCAGTCCCACATGTTGGATATTCTCTTTTTTCTTCATACCAAGTATCTGCTAAATGCTTGACTATAGGCCATGCTTTGCTCCGAGGACGCTTCCTATTACTGCTATTCATCGCTAGGAGAGCAACTTCACACCCACCCCTTAACTCCTCTAAATCTAGCTCAACCCTATCTCTCAGTTCGTACAAATCAACATCGACTAATTTGCTCAATATATTATAATCTGCTTGTTCAAGATTCTTTAAAGCCAGCTGCAAAGAATTTATTTTACTGTGTATGGAATCAATAGCTTTTCTTTGCTTTTTTATATCTCGGTTTAATTGCTCATGTATTTTTTCATGAGCACAAGAACCTTCGAGTCTCACTTTTAATTTCCGTACATCTTCAAAGCCATATTCCTTGGCTAGTTCTTGAACACCTTTTGGTATGGAAAGCTTAGATTTCATACTAAATATTACCCGCACTCTTTTGCGGACTGTCTTTACAGGCTAATTCATCAAGGTAATCAGCCCATGCTTGCATCATCTTTTTACGTTCTGGTAAGTGTTGAGCATAGTTATAAGCTGCTCTTACTCCATTACCTTCACTGTGGGCTAATTGTCGTTCAATCGCGTCACCGTGCCAGCCTTGCTCATTTAGAATAGTGGAAGCCATACTTCTAAAACCATGTGCTGTCATTTCATCTTTGGTATATCCTAATCGCCTTAGAGCCGCGTTAATCGTGTTATCACTCATAGGTCTAGTGATTGTTCGGTTACTAGGGAAAACATACTTACCGCGGCCTGTAATCGGCTCTATCTCTCTGAGAACAGATACCGCCTGTTTAGATAAAGGCACAATATGAACAACACGCATTTTCATCTTCTCAGCTGGTATACGCCATTCTGCTTTGCCAAGGTCGATTTCTGACCATTCAGCTTGCCTCAATTCACCAGGCCTAACAAAGACTAGAGGGGATAACTTAAGGGCCGTAGCAGTGATAATTGTGCCTGTAAAACCTTGTATGGCTCTAATCAATCCGCCGACTTTTATAGGTTCAGTTATTGAAGGATGATGTTTGGCTTTTGCCGGTGGCAAGGCACCTTTTAAATCAGCAGCAGGATCACGTTCAGCACGTCCAGTTGCGATTGCATATCTAAATACCTGCCCACATATTTGATTAACTCGATGTGCGGTTTCTAATGCCCCTCTACTTTCTACCCTTCTCAATACAGTGAGTAGCTCAGTTGCGGTAATGTCGTTAATATTTTTACCACCTAACCAAGGGAAGGTATTTTGTTCTAGCCTGATTATAGTTCTTGATGAATGGCTTTCTGACCAAGTCGCGCTAAACTTGTTATGCCATTCTCGGGCTACTGCTTCGAAGCTATTCTGTTCGCCTGTAGATTGCTTTTCTGCTTTCCTTAAATCTGAAGGATCTATTCCTTCAGCTACTTGCCTACGATGTATGTCGCGACGATTTCTTGCTTCTTTGAGCGCTATTTCAGGATAGACGCCTAATGAGAGTAGTTTTTCCTTACCCCCAAAACGATATTTAAAACGCCACCGCTTACCCCCTTTAGGGGTAATTTCAATATAAAGCCCTTTTTCATCTGTAACCCTATAAGTCTTGCTAGTGGCAGTACCATCAGGCTTTACGCCTGCCTTTAGTGATTTAACTCTAGTGTCTGATAAAGCCATTTGGGGGTAACTCACTTTTGAAAGTAGCTGTTACCCCATAAGTTACCCCCGTTATTTGGGGTATGTCAAGGAATGTCGTGGGACGTTACGATATGGAAGGCAAAAAAAAACCCGTTATAAAACGGGCTTTTAAGGCCTTTATGGTACGTTGTGAAACGTATATTTGGTGGAGACGGCGGGAATCGAACCCGCGTCCGCAAGACCTCCGCTTTCAGATCTACATGCTTGTTTCATCTATTAGTTTAGCGACAAGCTACCCGATGAACAGGGAAAACAAATCACGATCTTGATAAGATTTTAGTCCATCAACGCCAAGCACGTTTCAGGCTTTGCTTATGAGAGTCGACGCCCGGTACCAATCGCATAAGCACGGCATTGGTCGGACGGCATTTACAGGTTATTAAGCTGCTAGTGCGTAGTTGTTATCGTTTGCAACTAAAATTTGTCAGTCTTTTTTACGAGAGAACTAACATACTCGGCATGCACCTCAAGTTTTGTACCCCACGTCGAAGCCAGGTCGTCCCCATAAAGTGTCTGTACTAATTATACAGCTATTTGAACGAAATAGTTTCAATCGAGTGTATTTAGACTGCCATGCTTAATGGCTTAGTTATGCTTGCTCGACATAACCCGTGCCTTTTCACGCGACCAATCGCGGTCTTTAGATGTGGCACGCTTATCGTGATGTTGTTTACCTTTGGCAAGTGCTATCTCCAACTTGGCTCGGCCTTTCTTCCAATACATTGACACTGGCACGATGGTATAGCCTTTGCGATCGACAGCACCAATCAAGCGATTGAGCTCTAGTCGATTCAACAATAATTTACGACGGCGAATATCATCTGGGTGAATATGCGTAGATGCCGACAACATCGGTGAAATATGACAACCATGCAGCCAAGCTTCTCCTTGATGCAATTGCACATAGCTTTCGTTGATTTGACCTCGTCCATCACGCAGGCTTTTAACTTCCCAGCCTTCTAAAACCAATCCAGCTTCAAAATTATCTTCTAGAAAATAATCATGTCGTGCGCGACGGTTTTGAGCAATGGTATTACTCGATGTCTTTTTTCTCTTATTCTTTCCTGCCATGGTGGTTATTATAAAGGCTATTGACGAGGACTTCTAAGCTTATTCTTTCCCAAACTAAAAATGCAGCTATTTCTGACTGCATTTTCTTTATGTTGACCTAACCGAGTCTAGCTGTTTTCATTCACCACAATCACTTTACGGTGTGGGAATGGAATTTCTATATTCGCTTCATCAAAGCCTTTTTCATAAGTTCAGGTACTGAATACAAAACGCAAAAATAGTGCTCGCCTCTGCAGAATGGACGTACAAGGAAATCAACTGAGCTATCTTTCAGTGTTTCCACTTCTACAAACGGAGCAGGGTCATTCAGGACATGGTCGTGTTCTGCCAAGATTTTATCGATGGCTGCTCTCGCTGCACCCAGCATGCCGATAATCAATGCAGTTTGTACTGCCAAACCGGTTTAAAACAGCAATAAACACAAAGGCAAGAATGAGATAACGTGCCATGCTGCCTAAAAACTTGAATAGCGTATCGTCTGAATTGCCATTGCTCTGACCGTTCCTAACGGCAACTTTTCTCACCCGACCTGAAATCCAAAAACCAGCAATCAAAATTGCAATCGCCAATAAGATATTGGAACCTCAGGTAATCGCAGCTGGAATGTACTCGGTCACATCTACTTGTTTTGAGTAGTCCATATTGTTCTCTCCTTGGTAAAAATAGCACTGATATACCTAACATAAACTGAACCCAGTATTAACGAGCTTTGAAACCTGAGCAATAACGTTTCAATCAACTTGTTTGGTAACAGAATGTCATGAAACCTGACTTAATCGGAACAAATTCACGCAGAGGCTTGAATATTTAATACAATTACCACAAGATCAAACTTCTTATACAAACACGTTGAGCTAATATGAGCAGACCAAGTCAATCTATCCACGGTCAGTGGTCTTCACGTTGGGCCTTTATCCTCGCTGCTACTGGCTCAGCAGTTGGCCTCGGTAATATTTGGAAGTTTCCTTATATTACCGGTGAATATGGTGGTGGTGCGTTTGTTCTAGTTTATCTTGCTTGTCTCGTTGTCATTGGCCTCCCTGTGATGATGGCCGAAATCATGGTCGGCCGCCGTGGCCGTCAAAACCCGGCAAATGGTCTCTACAGTTTGGCTGTAGAAGAAGGCAAAAACACCGGTTGGCAATATCTCGGTTGGATGGGTATCGTCGCTGGCGTGTTAATCATGTCTTACTACAGCGTGTTTGCTGGTCAGGCATTAGCCTATGTCTTCCGATCCTTCTCCGGCGTGTTTGAGGGCGTTACAGCTGAAGGTGCCACCAGTATCTATAACTCGCTAGTCAGTGATCCAGAACGGCTGTTGGCTTGGCATACTATCTTTATGATCATTACCACCATTGTGGTGGCCCGCGGTGTACAAGGTGGCTTAGAAAAAGCCGTTAAATTCCTAATGCCGGCCCTAATACTCATCCTATTTTTATTAGTCGGTTATGCTGCCAATACGGGTACTTATTTCGAGCAAGGTATCGATTTCTTATTCGTAGCCAATTTTTCAAAGTTATCTGATGAAGCGGTACTCACTGCAATGGGCCATGCTTTCTTCACGCTAAGCTTAGGCATGGGCGCTATTATGGTTTATGGTTCTTACCTTCCTAAAGATGCCTCCATTGTCAAAATGACCTTTGCCATTGGTTTTGCCGATACTGCTGTGGCTTTATTAGCGGGTATGGCCATCTTCCCATTAGTCTTTGCCAATGGCTTAGACACGGCTGCAGGACCCGGCTTAATCTTCCACACTTTACCGATTGCCTTTGGCCACATGGCAAACGGTACATTCTATGGTGGCTTATTCTTTATGCTCTTGGTGTTTGCCGCTTGGAGTTCAGCCATTTCACTCATTGAACCCGCTGTCGCATGGCTAGTTGAAAACCGTGATGTCAGCCGCCGCCGTGCAGCCGTTATCATTGGCCTTGGTACCTGGTTACTCGGTTTATTAACGGTATTTTCATTCAACATTGGTGAGTCTTGGACCTTATTCGGTAAAACACCGTTTGATCTGCTCGACTTCTTGACCGCTAATATTATGTTACCATTGGGTGGTTTACTTATCGCCATCTTTGCGGGTTGGGTAATGAAGAGAAGCTCAAGTGAAGAAGAACTAAATATTCAATCAACTTTCTTCTACCTTATCTGGCATGGTTTAATTAAATATGTATCGCCTCTAGCAGTAGTCATTATCTTCCTTAACATGGTGGGTTTGGTCAACCTCACATCAAGTTAAGGCAATCTCCGTAAATGACCACCATTACTCGAAATTCGCTCGTGATGTATACGCCTGAGCAAATGTATGACCTCGTCAATGATATTGAAGCTTATCCCAGCTTCTTACCTTGGTGTCGTGCCAGTAAAATCATTAGCCAAAGCGAAAAAGAAATCTCTGCCAGCTTGGACTTAGCTAAAGGAGGTATTCACCATGTGTTTTCTACCCAAAATAAACTATCGCCAGGAAAGGCTATTGATATACAACTAATTGATGGGCCCTTCCAACATTTGGAAGGTCATTGGCAATTTGCCATGATCGGTGATAACCAAGGGTGTCGTGTGCAGTTAGATATGGACTTTGAGTTTTCTAACCGGCTAATTAGCCTGGCATTGGGCCCGGTCTTCACTCAAATATCTGGCTCTTTAGTCGATGCCTTTTGCAAACAAGCGGATGATATTTATGGCAAGTGACATGCTGCATATTGAAGTCGCTTATGCCCTACCGACAGAGCAACGTATTTTTGAGCTAGAAGTCCCAGCAGATTGCGATGTCGAACAAGCGATTAAACGCTCAGGCGTACTGGAAGCTTATCCTCAAATCGATTTAGAGACCGATAAGGTCGGTATCTTTGGCAAGATCAGCAAACTCAACGCCAATTTGAGAAATAAAGATCGTATTGAGATTTACCGAAAGCTGATTGCTGATCCTAAAGAATCCCGCCGTCAAAAAGTCGAGATGGAACGCAAAAAAGCGGCACAAGAGGTACAAAAAGCCAATACAGCCAGTGCCAAAGAAAAAGACGCTAGATCTGTTTAAGACTGACCTTCTAGCAAAGCCATTTCAGCATCCGAAAAACCCGCTTGTTTACGGGCTTCAGTGTGAAATGGCCCCCGTAACTCACCGTCAAAATAATTATCGAGCAAATCTTTAAACGTGTTTAAAGAATCGACGTCACGTTGTGCACACAGATAATTAAACCAACGCGTACCAATGGCAACATGACCAATTTCTTCGCGTAAAATCACTTCTAATATTTCTACTGCTCGCAAGTCACCGGTCCCACGTAATTTCTCCATCATTTTTGGCGTTACATCTAAGCCACGTGCTTCTAGCACTCGTGGTACCAATGCCATTCTGATTAAGGGATCATGATGAGTTTTTTGTGCCATCTCCCACATACCATTATGAGCAGGAAAACTGCCGTACTCGAAACCGAGTGAGATCAAGTGTTCACGCAATAAAGTAAAGTGCTGAGACTCTTCAAATGCCACCCGCACCCAATCACCATAATAATCATCAGGCAAGCCTGCAAAACGCGCCACCGCATCCAATGCCAAGTTGATGGCATTAAATTCAATATGGTTAACAGCATGAATTAATGTCGCGACACCTGTCTCAGCATTGTTACGTCGACGCGGCAAATCACGTGGGGCAACAAGCTCTGGTTTATCAGGTTGGCCCGGTAATTCTGGTACATTGAAATCAAGTTGAGATATCGAGAGTTCACCAGATTGCCAACGTTGATAAAGCGCTTGTGTCTGAGCTACTTTTTCAATGGGATCACGTAGTAATAAGCAAGCTAAAGCAGCTTGCCTCACATCATTCTTATCGGTCATTAATTATCCATACTGACGCGTGGGTCAACCAAGGTATAAGACAAATCAGTTAACACCAACCCAATGATATAAAGTACCGAGCCTAAAAATACCATCGCCCGCACAATAGCAAAGTCCTGAGCTTGAATCGCATCAATTGTGTAACTTCCTAAACCAGGAATACCGAAGAAGGATTCGATAATCAAACTGCCCATAAACAACGTAGGTAACACCACCACCACCCCCGTTAAAATTGGGATCATGGCATTTTTTAAAACATGTTTGAATAAGACTTGTAACTCTGAAAAGCCCTTTGCACGGGCTGTTCTAACATAATCTTTCGACGCTTCTTCTAAAAACAAAGTCCGGTACCAACGTGCCCCGCCACCTATACCAGCAACAACACCAATCAACACCGGTAGAATAACAAATCTAATCGCACTCAGTCCTTCCCCATAACCGGATATTGGCACCAGCTGCATCATTTTCCCCACTAAAAGTTGGCCACCAATAATATAGAAAAGACTCGATATCGACATGATAATGACACACAGGATCACCCCACCCAGGTCGACATAACTCGCCCTAAAAAACACCATTAGCAACGCAAAGGTTATATTGACCATTAATCCTATAATCAAGGTCGGCACCGCAATAGCCAAACTGGGCCACATTCGGGTCTTAATATCTTGCATAATATCGCGGCCATCGTCGGCCTGACCAAAATCAAAGACGAATAAACTCAGAGATTTTTGAAAGAAGATGGTTTCTGTTGCCTTATCAACCACCACTTCTTGCTCACTTGCCCATAGTAAAGGTTTGTCATAGCCCCGTGCTTCCTTCCATGAATCCAATGAAGACTGTGTGATGTGTTTATTGCCCAGATGCATACGGGCAATATCATCCGGTGTATTAACCATAAAAAAGAGCGCAAACGTCAGTGCATTAACCCCAATCAAGATTGGAAATGCATATAAAACTCTTCTGACAATATAGGCAAACATAATAGTGGGAAATTAACGTACCAAAGTAAAAGAAATCATTATAATCTGATCACAGGGTGTTTTGTTTAATCGTTAAAATGATATATAATATAACTCATATTTATAAATATATAATTAATAGAGAGGTTCTTTTATGGCGATGTCAGCAAAAGAATTAGTACAAGCAGCAAAAAAAGTAATTAAAGAAGTGAATATCGATGAAGCCAACGCAATGATTGCAGAAGGCAGCATTGCACTTGATATCCGTGAACCTGCTGAATTTGAAGCTGGCCATATCCCGAATGCAATCCACATTCCGCGTGGCGTCTTAGAGTTTAAAATTGATGGCCATGAAGCCTTCACTGATAAAAGCAAATCCATTGTCATCTACTGTAGAAGTGGAGGCCGTTCAGCACTCGCTGCACGTGTCTTAGAACAAATGGGTTATATGAGTGTCTCTTCCATGGATGGAGGTTATGATCTCTGGAGCGAAAGCTAAAGTACATAACTGGTAAAAAGCGTGCTGTGTCCCCCATAACACGTTTTCTTTGCTAAAAAACACCCGGCATTGACTGCCAAGGTAGACCAACTCTGCCAATCTTTGTAACATTCCTCCTGACAACTTGTCATAATGAAAACAAGACATAACGGGAAATAAGCGATGAATACAAAATCTTACCCTGTATCTGGTGCTGGGCTCGGCCTTCGTCGTGATTTTATGGACGAGTTGGCACAACGAGATGACCAGCCTTTTGACTTCCTCGAAGTCGCGCCAGAAAACTGGATGGAAATCGGTGGCAACCTAGGTAAGAAATTCGCCCACTTCACTGAACGCTACCCCATGATGTGCCATGGTTTGTCATTATCGATTGGTAGCCCTGCTCCACTCGATGAACATTTCCTCGTTCGCGTTAAAAAATTCTTAGATAAACACAATATCAGAGCCTACAGTGAACACTTAAGCTATTGTAGCGATGATGGCCATCTCTATGACCTAATGCCTGTCCCGTTTACCTCTGATGCGGTTAGCCACGTCGCTAAACGCATTAAACGCGTACAGGAAATCATAGAACGCCCGCTGATTATCGAAAATGTCTCTTACTATGCTGCACCAGGCCAAGAAATGGCCGAAGTCGATTTTTTAAATACCGTCTTGAATGAAGCAGATTGTGGCTTATTACTAGATGTTAACAATATATATGTTAACAGCATCAATCATAACTACGATCCTGAAGCCTATATGAAAGCGATGCCATCTGAACGCATCGAATATCTCCACATTGCAGGGCATTACAATGAAGCTGAAGATTTAAAAGTTGATACCCATGGTAGTGATGTTATTGAGCCTGTCTGGTCATTGCTAGAAAAGACCTACCAACATCATGGTGTACTACCGACTTTATTAGAGCGTGATTTTAATATTCCATCATTAGCCATTCTAAACAGTGAAGTCGAAAAAATTCGTCACTACCAAACAGCTCAAGGACAAGATCGTCTTGCACACTCAGCCTAAAGCAAACACATTCAAAGATGTGCAATACCAGTTCACGGGATATCTCCGTGATCCTGAGAATAATGACAAACCAGCGGGCATTGAACAACGTCGTCTAAACGTCTACCGAGATCTGTTCTACAACAATATAGAAGGCTTTATTTCCTCCTGCTTCCCTGTGCTGAAATCATTGGTTCCCGAAGAAAGCTGGCACGCGATGGTCAGAGATTTCATGATCAAGCATAAATCGAAATCTCCTCTATTTAATGAGATTGCTCACGAGTTTTTATATTATCTCGATAATGAACGGAATTTGAGAAATGACCCTGTTTTTATTCAGGCACTTTGTCATTATGAATGGGTAGAGTTAGCACTGAGTATTTCCGAAGCTGAGCCTAAAACTATTTCCTTTGATCCTGAACAAGATTATCTCGCTATAGGTTTAAACACATCAACTTTAGCCTGGCCCTTGTCTTACACCTTTCCTGTGCACCAAATTTCCACTGATTTTCAGCCTGAACAAGCCAGTGAAAATCCCGTTTTCTTACTTGTCTATCGCGATCCTAATGATGATGTTTTATTCTTAGAATTAAATCCCGTTAGTGCAAGATTGATTGACCTACTCAATGAAGGTCAAACAGGGCAACAAGCAGCAGAGCAAATTGCACAAGAACTACAGCACCCGAACCCAGAAGTGGTTTATGATGGTGCTAAAGTGCTAATTCATGATTGGATTCAGCGTAGTATCTTAATCTCTGTATAAAACCCAACGCCCATAAAAAAGGGCTGATGGAAAACCATCTGCCCTTTTTTAATTTCAGTGTTTTTTTTCTAAGCTGTTGCCAACTCAATTGCTTCCTTAGATAAACGGGTAATTTCATCCCAGTTTTCAGCATCAACCAGATTCGCTGTACACATCCAAGAACCACCAACAACTCCCACATTGGGCTGTTTGTAGTAATCAGCAACATTCTTCTGATTTACACCGCCTGTTGGGCAGAATGTAATTTGCGGAATCGGTGCACCAATTGATTTCAACATCGGGATACCACCCGCTGCTTCTGCAGGAAAGAACTTCATTTCAGTAATACCTTTCTCAAACAAAGCCAATGCTTCGCCCGGCGACGCAACACCTGGGATAAATGGCACACCTGTTTTTAAAGCAGCATCAGCTAATGAAGAGGTGGTACCTGGGCTGATAATAAACTCTGCGCCTGCATCAATTGCAGCATTTAATGTTTCTTCATTGATGATAGTACCTGCACCGACAGTTGCTTCTGGTACCTCTGCAACGATGCGACGAATAGATTCTAATGCCGCATCTGTACGTAATGTGATTTCTAAAACTTTTAAACCACCAGCTACCAATGCTTTCGCTAGAGGCACGGCGTTATCAGCATTGTTAATGACCATTACTGGCATGAGTGGCGAAATAGCCATGATTTCTTTAGCTGTTTTACTCATTCGTTTTTCAATTCCAAAATATTAAAAATAATGTGTTTGATAACACTTTTCTATTCAACGTTAAATAAGTTAATCGCACCAGTTTCAGCTGAGGAAACACCACGGCGGAAGCTATCAAATAATTCACGTCCCATACCGTAATGATGCTCAGTATTCGCCAACATACAGCTAACGCGTTTTTCTAGCTCTTTATCATCAACAAGCACATTAAGCTCACCGGTTTCTGTGTTAAGGCTTATGATATCGCCGTCACGTACTTTTGTAAGCGGACCATCATCAGCACATTCTGGACACATATGAATAGCAGATGGAACTTTACCCGATGCACCCGACATACGGCCATCTGTTACTAGGGCGACTTTATAGCCTTTGTCTTGCAGCACACCCAAAGGTGGCGTCAATTTATGCAGCTCAGGCATACCGTTTGATTTAGGGCCTTGGAAACATAAGACAACGATGACATCTTTATTCAGATCACCGCGTTTGAAGGCAGCAACGACATCATCTTGATAATCAAAGACCATGGCCGGTGCTTGTACTACACGATGCTTAGGATCAACGGCTGAGATTTTACTCATACCACGACCCAAATTACCTTTCATGACATGCAAGCCACCACCGCTTGCAAATGGCGCTTTAACCGAACTAATCACTCCAGGATCTAAGGTTTTTTCAGGGCCAACTTCCCAAACTAGCTTATCATCTACCATCTTCGGCTCTTCTGTATAAGATGCCATGCCACGCTCGTCACCCACGGCAAGAACGTCTTGATGCATCAAACCGTTTTCACTCAACTCTTTTATCAATACACTCATACCACCCGCTGCTTGGAAGTGATTGATATCAGCTTCACCATTTGGATAAACGCGTGTGATAGAAGGTACGATCTTAGATAAACGGTCAAAGTCATCCCAGTTAATGACAACACCTGCCGCACGTGCGATTGCAATTAAGTGAATCGTATGATTCGTCGAACCACCAGTGGCTAACAAGCCAACCAAGGCATTTAAAATCGCTTTTTCATCGATCATATGGCCTATTGGTCTAAAGTCACCACCTTGTGCTGTGAATTTAAGCACTTGGCGTGTCGCAGCTTTGGTTAACTCATCACGTAATGGTGTGTATGGATTAATGAATGAACTACCTGGTAAATGTAGCCCCATCATCTCAACCATCATTTGGTTACTGTTTGCAGTACCATAGAAAGTACAGGTACCCGAACTATGATAAGACTCAGATTCCGCTCTTAATAATTCATCACGACCGACTTTACCTTCAGCATAAAGTTGGCGGATTCTGACTTTTTCTTTATTCGGTAAACCACTCGGCATTGGACCAGCTGGTACGAACACAGCAGGTAGATGACCAAAGCTTAAAGCACCAATCAATAAGCCCGGTACGATTTTGTCGCAGACACCTAAGTAGAGCGCACCATCAAACATATTGTGGCTTAACGCAATGGCAGTCGACATAGCGATAACATCACGGCTAAATAAAGACAGCTCCATGCCCGGCTGACCTTGCGTGACACCATCACACATAGCAGGCACACCACCGGCAAACTGTGCAACACCACCCGCTTCACGGGCTGCTTGTTTAATCAATTCTGGAAAATGCTGATACGGTTCATGAGCAGACAGCATATCGTTGTATGCCGATACAATCGCAATATTATCTTTTTTATTGCCTGTTAAATCAGCCTTATCGTCTGCAGTACAAGCCGCAAAACCATGAGCTAAGTTACCGCAAGCTAACACACTACGTTGTCTGCCTTCTAGCATAGCGTCATTAACACGCGTTAAATAGATTTCACGTGATTTTTTACTGCGTTCAATGACATCGCTAGTAACTGCTTGCAATTCAGGATGAATCATATCTATGTATCTCTCTTATTCTTACTTTAAGGGCGTTATCACCAACATTTACTCAGGCAATTGAGTACGATACAGGCAATATCGTTCTGATAAATCGGCCGGTTAGTATAGCGCGACTAAGCCTTTTTCGCACGGTGCTGTGCCCCTGCACATGGCTTTTATAAAGAAATCAGTGTATTGGAACCGACTTGGCTGCCATTTCATGGAAATAAATGTCCCATTTTGGTGTAATTTATCTCTAGCCACTTGCCAAGTTCATCACCGATGCAAATAACACCACTTGAGGAACCGTAATCAAAGGTAAGAATAAAGCCACTTTCCATGAGCCTGTTGTTTCTTTTAAGGACATGATTTCAGTATAGTCTGTAGCTACACCCGTCATTAAAAAAGCAAAACCATTACCTGGTGCATTAGCACGCGTTACTAAATCCGCAGCAATAGGTGTCGAACCTTCAGAACAGATTTCCAAAACAGTCGCGACTAAAATTGTCATACCCAGCCCTATCATCGTAGCGCCAAAATAAGTTTGGAAAGCCTCTATAGGGAGAAAGGTTCGGATTGCAGCGGCTAACAGCACACCTAGTAACAACCAGCGTACAATCATTCTTGAATCTTTAATGCCTTCCCATAACATTGTTTGCCACCACCCCAGACCAAATGAAGCCGCTTTTAATTGTTTTTTTGCCTCGGGCCAAGCATGAAACTCATTAAGCTCAATCGTATTTGGATTTTCGGGCAATTTTCCCTGCTTGACCAAAACAGTAAAAACCATGCCACTGACAATGCCTATCACCATCGAACCGGCAATAAACAGTGTTGTCAACTGCCAGCCTATCAGAGCAATCAAAATAACGGTCAATGACAATGAATTCCATGGGCTAGCAATTAAGAAAGCCATGACTTGCCCAAGGCTTGCACCGCGTTGATACAAACGCATTGCGACTAATAAAATACCGTGGCTACACAAATCGAGTAAAACACCTGCAAATGTCGCTCGTAATATGCCAATAAAGCTATCGCCCTTACCCAACAGTGATGTGACAAATTCCCTCGGAACACGACCCAATAGACCGACAAATAACATGCCTAGACCTAAGCCTATCCACATGCTGTCCATAATGTCGCGAATAGCGGCGAACAGTTGCCCTGCTACGACAGATAAACTGGTTAACTGACTAGATAAAAGTAAGTCGACAAAGTAACCAATAGACACTAAAACAATTGTCGACCACAGTAAAATATCTGGTCGAGACTTTTTAGTGGTTTCCGTACCACAGCAACCCGAAGGTTCAGCTGGTTCTGGCGGTGGGCAACAAGATGACATAAAAACAGCTCGATTTAATAATGTATGATCTATTGTACGTGGTTGACCACACATTAACATTGATTTCAGATTTAAGAGTTCATAAAAAGTATGACACAACAAAAAAAGCATCGCACTGTGCGTAGTTTCATACGACGCGGCGGCCGACTCACACCAGGCCAGCAGCGCGCGATCGATCAACTCTGGTCGAAATATGCCATCAATAATGCTGATTCGCTTCTCGAATTAGACACACTTTTCAACAGAAAAGCTCCCAAGGTGATAGAAATTGGCTTCGGCAATGGTGCCTCATTAGCAGAAATGGCCAGAAACCAGCCTGACCATGATTTCCTTGGCATCGAAGTCCATCGTCCTGGTGTCGGACAACTTCTTAATCTAATCGAGCAATTTCAACTCACCAATATACGCGTCGCATGCACCGATGCCTTGGAATTACTCGAACATCGCATTGCTGATAATAGCCTCGAACGATTACATATCTATTTCCCTGATCCTTGGCATAAAAAACGTCACCACAAACGACGGATTGTTCAACCCGATTTCGTGGCTTTACTTTCAAAGAAAATTAAATCGGGCGGCCACCTTCATATGGCAACAGACTGGGAACATTATGCTGAACAAATGTTAGCCGACGTATCACAGAACAGTGACTTCCAAAATTGTGCTGAGCAAGATTATATTCCTCGCCCCGACTATCGTCCCCTTACAAAGTTTGAACAACGAGGTCATAGATTAGGGCACGGTGTTTGGGATTTATTGTATAAGCGTCAATAGATTAGACTCAGTACTTGCACCAATTGATTAGGTACGTTACTTTGTAGACTGATCACAATGCGAGTAGCCATGAATGAGTCTAATAAAAACAACAAAAATTACATTTCTACTAACAGCAACACTTGCCAGTGCTTCTAGCTATGCTTCTGGCTTTGCGATTCAAGAACAAAGCGTCGCAGGTCTTGGTCGTGCATTTGCTGGTAGTGCTGTCGTTGCAGATGATACCAGCACAATCTTATTTAATCCTGCTCGTTTAAGTTATCTCTCTCAAGATAAGCTTGCCTTTGGCTTGCACTACATATTCCCACAAAGTGACTTCACCGATGGCGGCTCTTTGATACCTACAGCATTCGGTGGAACACCTCAACCTAGTAACGATGGTAGTGACCCAGGTCAGGATGCTATTGTGCCTAATTTATTTTACGCTAAAAGAATTAATGAAAAACTCGTCGCTGGTATCGGTATTACAGCCCCCTTCGGTTTAGTCACTGAATATAAAGACACATGGCAAGGCCGTGACCATGCTATTCGCTCCGATTTAAAACAATCAATATTAATCCGAGCTTCGCATTTCAAGCCAATGAAAAATTATCAATTGGAATGGGCTTTACTGTGCAATATATCGACTTAGAATTAACTCAAGCTGTCGACTTTGGCTCTGCTTGTGCTGGTGCGGGTGGCTTAGGTGGTTGTGTAGCAGTAACTACTGGTAATGATGGACAAGCTAAATTAACTGCAGATGATTGGGGATGGGGTTATAATTTAGGATTGACTTACCAAGCAACTGAAGCAACACGTTTAGGCCTTGCCTATCGCTCAAAAATTTCACACCACTTAACCGGTAAAGGAAAATTTCGAGTCCCAACTGATTCAGAAACTCTCGCCACTTTAGCTGATTTCGTTGATGGTCGTATTTCTGGTGATGTCGATTTAGCCCTCAATCATCGTTTGGCAGGAGAATATCAGGGCAGCGTTGATATCTTGAGTGTTCAAGTACGCTACTTGTTCTAACTGGCGATAAGGATGACCACCACAGATGTGATTTCCGCCAAACAAGCCGGTACCTTATACGGCTTGTTCAGAGAACGACTTCAACGTAGTCCAAACCATAGCGCTTATAGAAGCTATGATCCAGAAACAAAACAATGGTTTGATACCACCTGGCATGAAGTTGCGGTGCAAGTGGCCCGTTGGCAAGCAGCATTAGCTACGGAAGAGTTACAACCCGGTGACAGAGTCGCCATTAATCTACGCAATTGCATTGAATGGGTCTTCTTTGATCAAGCCGCATTAGGCTTGGGATTAATTTTAGTCCCTCTATACCCTGATGACCGACCAGACAATGTCGCTTATATCCTACAAGATGCCAATGTAAAAGTACTGCTATTACAAAATGGTCAACAATGGCAACGGCTTAAACCTTCAATGACACCAGAACACGAGTTAAAACGCGTTTTAATCAGAAATTCAGACGACACTGCTTTGGGCGGATCAACTTGCTATTTAAGGGATTGGTTACCAGATGACGATAATTTAGAAGTAGCCAATCAGCCAGCGCAACCGCAGGAACTTGCTTCAATCATTTATACATCTGGTACAACAGGCCGTCCAAAAGGCGTCATGTTAAGCCACCAAAATATGCTCTCTGTCGCATACGGTGGACTGAAATGTATCGACGTCTTGCCGAGTGACTTATTTTTATCGTTCTTACCACTTTCCCATACTTTAGAACGCACAGGTGGTTATTATTTACCTATGATGGCAGGTTCGACCGTCGCCTATGCACGCGGTATCCCACAACTTGCTGACGATCTTCAGACAATTAAACCTTCCATACTGATTGCTGTCCCACGCATTTTTGAGCGCATCTACACTCGCGTGCATGCTCAATTGGAAGAGAAATCTCCGATTGCACAAAAGCTCTTTCATCAAGCTGTTTCAACAGGATTATATCGTTTTGAGTACCAGCAAAAACGACAAGCTTGGCATCCAAAACTCTTACTTTGGCCGTTATACGATAAATTAGTCGCATCCAAAATGAAGCAACGATTAGGCGGTAATATGCGTATTATTCTTAGCGGTGGCGCTGCGCTTCCTGAAACCGTTGCTAAACTGTTTATTAGCCTAGATTTCTGTTTAATCCAAGGCTATGGCCTAACCGAAACCAGTCCTGTTATCAGTGTAAATACACCCGAAAATAATTTCCCAAGCAGCGTTGGTACTGTCATACCCGGTGTTAACGTCAAAATTGGTGAAAATGATGAGCTACTTGCCAGTGGCGGTGGTGTCATGCTCGGCTATTGGAACAATGAAGTGGCAACAGCACAGACCATTGATTGTGAAGGCTGGCTTCATACTGGCGATCAAGCACGTATTAGCGAAACAGGACATGTTTATATCACGGGTCGTATCAAAGATATTCTCATTATGAGCAATGGTGAAAAAGTACCGCCCGCTGATATCGAGTCGGCCATCTTGATGAACCCCTTGTTTGAGCAAGTGCTGGTTATAGGAGAGGGAAAATCTTTTCTTTCAGCACTCATCATACTCAATGCTGAGACATGGCCTGAACTCGCTCAAACACTCGGTCTTGATGAAAATGATCAGGCAAGTTTAAAAGACAAGCTATTACACAACCATATTACAAAACAACTGAGGCGAGCCCTGTCTAGCTTTCCTGCTTATGCCAAAATTAGGCAAGTTGCTGTCTATCTCGAACCATGGTCAATCGATAACGATATGATGACACCAACAATGAAGTTAAAACGGACAAAAATCATTACGCATCATCGAAGTGATATCGCTAATATTTACGACTGAAAAACGACAACACCTTTGGATTTAGCCCAATAACCTCATCACCACTTCTACAGTATAGAATGAGCCGAAAACGATGATTCTATCGCCCTTCTTGACGGCTTTGTTCGCTTGTTCGTAGGCCATCGAAATTGTTTCGTGTGCGTAGACAGGTTTTGTAAGAACACTCCGTTCTATTTCTGAACATAAATTGTCCCCTGTCAATCCACGGTTACCCATTATTCCACCAACATACCAAACATCAATCTGTTGGCCGAGTATCTCTGCAACCGCTGCAGCATCTTTATCTTTCAACATACCTAAGACAGCTACCGTCTTACCCATACATTCCTTGGAGTATAGTAATTTTTCGAGGTTTTTAGCACCCTGTACGTTATGCGTCACATCAAGATAATGATTCACCAAAGGGCCTGTTACTTCCTGAAAACGGCCTGCTAACCTAACTGTCGACAAACCACGATGAACGTGAATTTGCTCAATTTTAAAATTTTGTCCAATTAATAAACTCACTACCTGCAGTACAGCGGCGGCATTTTGCACTTGGTAATCACCCGCCAAAGCCGGTAAAACAAGTCCAGCCCAATCATACTCAGCATTAGACCAGGACCAATTATTACCCTCTAGCTGGTAACGAAATTGATGACCGGAACGAAAGACAGGCGCATTCAACTTATCAGCATAAGCCAACAATGAAGTTGCAGCCTTCGACTCCGAACAAACAACAGGCTTATTTTCGCGGATAACTCCCGCTTTTTCGTAGGCAATCGTTTCCCTATCCTCACCCAACCATTGCGTGTGATCGAGACTGATAGGGGTAATTAACGCAATGTCGGCATCAAATAAATTAACCGCATCCAAACGGCCGCCCATACCAACTTCTAACAGCGCAATATCAACGTCTTGTTCAAGAAATAAAATAATCGCCGCTAAGGTCGCAAATTCAAAATAAGTCAGTGAAACGTCAGCCCTAGCTTGATCAATTTGTTCGAAAGCACGGCAAATCGCCATATCGTCACAGGCTTGGCCTCCAATGACAATCCGCTCGTTATAGTTTAATAAATGAGGAGAAGTATAAGTTCCGACTTTGTAGTCAGCCGCACGAATAATGGCATCAAGCATAGCCACTGATGAACCTTTACCATTAGTGCCTGCTACTGTGACAATTTTATAGGGTAGTGTTTTGGCGTAATCTAAACGTTGCCAAACTAGACCAATACGATCCAGTCCAGGATCAACCTCTGTGAAATGAAGATTTTCTTGCCAAGCCAGCCATTCTGGCAAGGTATCAAATCGCATTTTTTGCCGTACGTATCAGGCCGTGTCGCGCTTTTGAAGCACAGACAGGATCTTAGATAAACGATCACGCATATCACGACGGTCAATAATCATATCAACTGCACCGTGTTCGAGTAGAAATTCACTTCGTTGAAAGCCCTCAGGCAAGGTTTCACGAACTGTTTGTTCGATAACCCGTGGGCCAGCAAAGCCTATCAATGCTTTTGGTTCAGCCACATTAATGTCACCTAACATCGCTAAGCTCGCCGAAACACCGCCCATAGTAGGATCAGTCAACACAGATACAAAAGGGAGGCCTTCATTGCTTAACTGCGCTAAGACTGCACTAGTTTTTGCCATTTGCATTAAGGAAAACAAACCCTCCTGCATACGCGCACCACCACTGGCAGAGAAACAAACTAAGGGAACTTTACGTTCCAAAGCAATCTTAGCTGCACGGACAAACTTCTCGCCTACAACTGATCCCATGGAACCACCCATGAAACTAAAATCAAACGAGACTGCTACAAGCGGTAAGCCATTAACAGTACCCACCATCGCCAATAAGGCATCTTTTTCTCCGGTTGCTTTCTGTGCTTGCGTTATACGATCTTTATATTTCTTACTATCTTTGAACTTTAATGTGTCGACAGGTTGCACATCTGTAGCGATTTCTTGTCTATCATCGTTTTCATCCAAGAAATTTTCTAGACGTACACGCGCTGTGATCCTCTGATGGTGATCACACTTAGGACAAACATGTAAATTACGCTCAAACTCTGCACGATACAACACGCTGTCACATGATTGACATTTACACCACACGCCTTCCGGTACCGAACGATTACGAACCGTTGTCCTAATCTTTGAAGGTAAAATTTTCTCAAACCAGCTCATACTGTAGCCCTAATAAAATGTTATATCTGACTATTTTGCCATATCACGGGCATTAATGGCATGTCGCATTTCTGCAATCAACCCTGCCAATGCTGCTGGCAGAGATTCTGGGTTTTGTTCATGCTCTGCAATACAGTTCACCAAGGTACTGCCAACCACCACTGCATCAGCTACATCTGACACTGCAGCTGCAGATTGTCCATCACGTATACCAAACCCAACACCCAATGGTAAATCCGTAAATTGCTTTATTTCCGTTAACTTATCACCTAACTGTGACACATCAATGGTTGCACTTCCTGTGACGCCTTTTAATGACACATAATAAATAAAGCCTTTCGCATGTTGTGCAATTCTGGCCATTCTCTCTTGTGTCGTTGTAGGCGCAACTAAGAAGATAGTATCAATGCCATGAGCTTCCATCGTCGGCATAAAGGTATCTGACTCCTCAGGTGGCATATCAACTGTCAGTACACCATCAACACCCGCTTTTTGGGCTGCTTGAGCAAACTCAGTAAAACCCATTGCTTCTAAGGGGTTGGCATAGCCCATTAAGATAATCGGTGTTTCCTTATCTTTCTCTCTGAACTGCGCCACCATCTCAATCACATGTCTCAATGACATATCATTTTTCAATGCCCTTTCACATGCTTTTTGAATAACTGGCCCATCCGACATCGGATCAGAAAAAGGAATACCTAACTCCAATAGGTTTGCCCCTGCCTCAACCATGGCATGCAAAATCGGTACAGTCACCCACAGTTCAGGGTCGCCCGCTGCTATGTATGGAATTAAAGCAGTTTGTCCATCGGCCTTTAGCTGCTCAAAGCATTGATTAATACGACTCATCTTTTCTATTCCCAACCTTTAGACTTTTAAACCCGCAAATGAGGCAACGGTATGCATATCTTTATCGCCACGCCCAGACAAATTGACCAAAATCGCTTGATCCGACGACATTTTCGCTGCTAATTTACTCGTATAAGCCAGCGCATGACTAGTTTCTAACGCCGGAATAATCCCTTCTGAACGTGTCAGATCATGGAATGCCTGTAACGCTTCATCATCGGTAACAGAGACATAATTAGCACGTCCAATATCCTTTAACCAAGCATGCTCAGGACCAACGCCCGGATAATCTAATCCAGCTGAAATGGAGTGCGTTTCAGTAATTTGCCCTTCAGTATCTTGTATTAAGTACGTCCGATTACCGTGTAGTACACCTGCTGTGCCAGCACATAACGCAGCAGAGTGCTGTCCAGTTTCAATACCAAGGCCCGCACCTTCAACACCATACATTGCCACGGATTCATCATTAATGAATGGATGAAATAAACCAATGGCGTTAGAGCCTCCACCAATACAAGCGACTAAGGCTTCAGGTAGTTTTCCTGTGCTGTCCAACATTTGTTGGCGGGATTCTCGGCCGATAACCGCTTGGAAGTCCCGCACCATTGCGGGATATGGATGAGGGCCTGCGACAGTACCAATAATGTAAAATGTTTCATCAACATTGGTCACCCAATCACGCAAAGCTTCATTCAAAGCATCTTTCAAGGTTCTAGAACCAGATTCCACAGGGACAACCTCTGCACCGAGCAGCTTCATTCTGTAGACATTCTGTGCCTGGCGCTTCACATCCTCAGCGCCCATATACACAATACACTCCATTCCTAAACGTGCTGCAACCGTTGCACTAGCGACACCATGTTGGCCTGCACCCGTTTCAGCAATAACCCGCTTTTTACCCATACGCTTCGCCAATAATGCCTGGCCAATAGTATTATTAATTTTGTGAGCACCCGTATGATTTAAATCTTCGCGCTTTAGATATATTTTCGCGCCGCCAATGCTGTTACTCCAATTTTCGGCAAGATAAATCGGCGATGGTCGACCAACGAATTCCGCTAAATCCCGATCCATTTCAGCTTGAAATTCGGGATCATTCTTATACAGGTTATACGCTTCTTCTAATGCATAGATGGCAGACATCAATGTTTCGCCAACAAATCGTCCCCCATAGGGCCCAAAATGCCCTTTTTCATCAGGATAAGTATCGTAGTAATTATCTTCCATCTGCTTAGCCATTGTTCACCTCTTGCATAAAAGCACGTATTTTTGCTTGATCTTTAATGCCCTTGTTCATCTCAACACCACCACTTACATCCACAGCGTAAGGTGCTACTTGTTGTATAGCCCTTGCCACATTATCGACATTCAAACCACCTGCCAAAATAATGGGCTTGTCGATAGCTTCTATCATAGACCAATCAAACACCTCTCCCGTCCCCCCCGGCACCCCTGCTTGATAACTGTCTAATAACAAAGCACTTGCACTGGCATATTCTTCAGCTAATGCTGTTAACTCAACACCTTCACGCATCCGAATGGCTTTTAAATAAGGCTTATCAAACTGTTCGCAATAATCTGGACTTTCATCACCATGAAACTGCAACACATCAATAGGTAATGCATTCAAACACTTTTTGACCTCTGCGGCACCCGCATCAACAAAAAGTGCCACGACACTGACAAGAGGCGGTAAACCCGCAACAATTTGTTTTGCTTGCGCAATACTCACAGCACGAGGACTCGTAGGATACAACACAAGTCCAATAGCATCAGCTGCCATTTCAGCAGCAAATTCAGCATCTTGGCGTTGTGTTATGCCACAAATTTTTACACGAGTTCTCATTAAGTTAGTCTATAGAATTACATTCGACTGATTACTCTACCAGACCACCGGGAAAGTCGACACTGTAGGAAGTGCATATACCTCTGGGTAATCGACATTCACAAAATATAAACCTTCCGGCGGTGAGGTGATCCCACCGTGTGCACGATTGCGACTTTCTAGAACTTCTTGTACCCAGGACACAGAACGCTTGCCTTCGCCAATCACTACCAAAACACCGACGATATTACGTACCATATGATGCAAGAATGACTGACCTATCACATCAATAGCAATACAATCACCTTGTTGTGACACGGTGATAGATTCCATTGTTTTAAATGGACTTTTAGCCTGACACTCTTTAGCGCGAAATGCAGAAAAATCATGATCGCCAACTAAACAATCAGCCGCAGCTTGCATTAACGCAACATCAAGCTTCTGGAAATACCACCACACCCGGTCTACATGAACAGCAGAACGACTGACTCGGTTCAAGATAATATAACGATAAGCACGCTTAGTCGCAGAAAAACGGGCACTAAATGTGTCATCAACTGCCTTAGCCCAAGTTACATTGATGTCAGCTGGCAAGTTGGTATTCAAACCTAAGATCCAGTTACGCTCATCCCGCACGGCATCGGCATCAAAATGGATAACCTGTTGTAAAGCATGGACACCAGAATCAGTACGCCCTGCTGCAACCGTTTTCACTGATTGATTTGCAACGAGACTGATAGCCTCAGTTAAACACCCCTGAACCGTTCTCTGGTTTTGTTGAATTTGCCAGCCAGCAAAGTCGGTGCCGTCATATTCAACACCTAAAGCAATACGCCCCATACAAAACCCTACTTATGACAAATCATTGAGGAGGGTTTTTGCACGTGACTGCTGCTCCTCATCACCTTCAGCCATAATTTCTTCGAGAATACTTTTCGCACCATCAGGGTCGCCCATCTCAATATACGCTGAAGCCAAATCTAGTTTTGTCTCTGCTTCATCCACATGATCAAAATCACTGAGGTCAAATGGCAACTCATTATCAGCTGTTAAAGCCTGAGTCGCTGCCTCTAAATCACCATCAGTAATCGCCGCTAAACCATCAAGTTCTACACTATCATGAGAGGATGGAGATAAAACTAAACCAGCATCATCTGACGTGATATCGATATTGATATCTTCAAGCTCGTCACTCGTTATTTCCATATTTTCAGGTGTTTCTGCCGGCTCAGGTTCTGACTCAATTTCTTCGAAGACCATGGCGGCAGGCACAGCCACGGCAACTGGAGCAGGCGTTGGTTGGGAAGCGCGAATATTATCAACCGCTTCGTTCCACGGTATTTTTTCCTCTTCTTCTTCACGTTTACGGCTCATAGAGAACAAGCCCAGTAATAAACCTAAAACCCCAACAAGCGTCTGTAATTTATATTTTACTAAAAATGCTTGGACCTTCTCAAACCAACTCATTACTACAGGTTCATCCTGAACAGCTGTTTCAACAATCTCTTCGGTGATGTCTGTTTCAGCTATTTCAGTAGCCTTATCCTCAACTTTTTCAACCGCATCAACTGTTGAGTCTGCTTCCAAAATATTTGCCAGTTCATCATCAACTTGCTCGACATCATCTTTAATTTCCGATTTTGTAGACTCAGCTAAATCCTCAGCTGATATGGTTTCCAGTGCAGCTTCCGCTGCATCGCGGTCTAATTTACTTTGTATTTTCGCTAAATCTGGATCTTGTAATGCGATTAACTTCCGCAAAGTCTGTATCTGCTCTTCCATCGCAGCCATACGTGATTTGATATCGATATTTTCTTGTTGCTGACTTTCAATCACTTCTTGTGCGATCGTTAACTGGTCACTCAACTCTTTGACTTTTTCATTACCAAAGGCAGCCAAGTCATTCTCACTTAATGGCTTATCATCATTTGAACCCAGTAACTGCAAGCGTGCGACAGGCTCACCCTCACCTTCTGGCACGACGACGTTATGTGATGTTTCTTCTACATCCACCTCACTCAAATCTGACGGTAAATTGTCTACCTTCGTGTCAGCAGAAGCTACTGAAGCAGTTCTTTGTGGGTTATTGCGGTTTTTCCAATCTACATTTTGTTGCTTAACAGCGGCAACCGCTTGTTGTTTATTTGATCGCGTAATGTCATTTTCTGATGGGATAGTTAAAGTATAGCCACTCTTTAAACCATTGACATTTTGCTTAATAAAGGCTCTTTCATTCTCTTTAACCAAAGCCAACATCATCTGATGAACAGAGATATCACGGCTAGGACGCGTTTTTAAAGCAATACCCCATAAGGTATCGGTTCTGCTTGTTTTACCATAACGATCCGATCCCGCAAGGCTTGGCGTACTTGACTGCTGATTGTTTTTTACCGGAGCTGGGCGAGATTGGCTGATAACTTGCCGAGGCTGACTATTACTAGGAGACGATACAACATTCGCTGCACGCCTTGAATCTTTAAAAACATGCTTTGGTGGATCAAACAAAACGGTATATTCCTGAATCAACTGACCACTACTGGTTTTAGCCAATAATAAAAAGTCTAAAAGAGGCTCTTTAACGGGGTTATTAGAGCTCACAACAATAACGGTTTTTCCTTCTTTTTCCGTCACTTGAAACTTAAGCTGAGTAACCGCAGCATTTTTAACTAAACCAGCACGCTCAAATTCATCATTCGGAGCCAGACGAACTTGCAAACTTTCAGCTTCATCTCCACTCACAGCATTGACTGAAATTTCCGCTTTAAAAGGTTCATTTAACGCTGATGATAGCTCAATCTTACCTAGTCCTAGGGCATAAGCTGGTATAGCGGCTAACAACCCTAATGCACCCATCACACCAATGCACGTGTATATGCTCGTTTTCATCTCAGTCCCTCTGCCTAAGTCTCATAACCCATCATGCTGGACTATAAATATTTTTCAACCAATACTTCAGCAATTTGAACACTATTTAATGCCGCACCCTTGCGCACATTATCAGCAACTACCCATAAATTAAGTCCACGTGGGTGAGAAATATCCTCCCGAACACGACCTACAAAAACAGGATCTTGACCAGATGCATCGCTTACCGCTGTTGGATAACCACCATCTTCATGGCTATCCATTAATTCAATACCATCGAAATCAGTAAAGAGCTTTTTCGCATCTTCAGCTGTGATTTTATCCCGAGTTTCAATATGAATCGCCTCAGAGTGGCCATAAAAGACAGGTACACGAACAGCCGTTGGATTAACAACAATGGACTCATCACCCATAATCTTCTTCGTTTCCCAGACCATCTTCATCTCCTCTTTGGTGTAGCCATTTTCTTCAAACACGTCGATATGCGGCAACACATTAAAGGCAATTTGTTTTGGATAGATAGCCTTCTGAATAGAACGACCGTTCAATAAATCCGCTGTTTGCCTCGCCAACTCATCCATGGCGGGCTTACCTGTACCGGATACCGCTTGATACGTCGCAACATTAATACGCTCAATACCAACCGCATCATAGATAGGTTTCAACGCAACCATCATTTGAATCGTCGAACAATTTGGATTGGCAATAATACCCCTGTTTTTATATTCAACAATTGCATCTGGATTAACTTCAGGGACAACCAAAGGAATATCATCGTCATATCGGAACTGCGAGGTATTATCAATTACCACACACCCAGCTGCAGCAGCGATAGGGGCATATTCTTTCGATACACTCGCCCCTGGCGAAAACAAACCCACTTGCACTTTTGAAAAATCAAACGTGGCTAAATCTTCTACCATTAGAGAACGGTTACCGAAATCAACGGTTGTACCTGCCGATCGCGCACTGGCTAAAGCATACACTTTACCCACTTGGAATTGTCTCTGATGCAATATTTCCAGCATTGCCTCACCCACTGCACCGGTTGCACCAACAACGGCTACATCTACTTTTTTACTCACGTTTTGCTCACTCATCTTAATTTAATGCTGCCACAACAGCGTCACCCATTTCAGCCGTGCCGACTTTCGACATGCCCTCAGAATGAATATCTGCAGTACGTAAGCCTTGATCAAGTACCGTACTCACAGCTGCTTCAACCTTATCTGCCATCCCTGCTTCATCTAAACTGTAACGCAACATCATCGCCACTGATAAAATCGTCGCCAACGGGTTAGCCAAATCCTGACCGGCAATGTCAGGCGCAGAGCCATGAATAGGCTCATACATACCCTTACTGTTTTCATCTAATGAGGCTGACGGCAACATACCAATTGAGCCCGTTAACATTGACGCACAATCAGACAAAATATCGCCAAACATATTCGTTGTCACCATCACATCAAACTGCTTAGGTGCTCGTACCAGTTGCATCGCTGCATTATCGACATACATATGACTCAATTCGACATCATCATAGTTCGTCGCCAAGTCCGTCATTGTTTCACGCCACATTTCCGTGCATTCCAGCACGTTCGCTTTATCAACAGAACAGACACGGCCATCACGCTTACGCGCAATATCAAAAGCCACTTTACCAATTCTATTCACTTCGCTTTCGCGGTAGACCAGCGTGTTAAACCCTTCTCGTTCACCATTCTCTAGCGTTTTAACGCCACGAGGCTGGCCAAAATAAATGCCACCCGTTAATTCACGAACGATCAACAAATCGAGTCCAGCTACTACTTCTGCTTTCAATGTCGACGCATCGGCCAGTTGTGGATACAAAATAGCGGGGCGTAAGTTCGCAAACAAATTCAATTCGCTTCGAATACCTAATAGACCCTTTTCTGGACGAACCCTGATATCCAAAGATTCCCACTTATAACCACCAACGGCACCTAATAAGATCGCATCAGCATCCTTTGAAATAGTCACTGTCTCTGCTGGTAATGGTGTCCCTGCTTCATCATAAGCAGCACCCCCTATCAGGCCATACTCCAAGGCCACATCTAAACCTTGTAACTTTAATGCTTCTAATACTTTCACGGCTTCTACAACTATCTCTGGTCCAATACCATCACCAGGTAAAACGGCTATCTTTTTTGTCATGTTCTCTTCTTACTGTTATCTAAAATAATGGGGATATAAAATCAACTAAGCTGACGGGAATAACCACGGTGCAGTTTGTTGACGTTGTTGTTCGTAGGCTTTAATTTCATCTGTATGCTGCAAGGTCAGACCAATATCATCTAATCCACGCACTAAACAATCTTTCTTAAAAGCATCAACTTCAAAGAAAATGGTCGAACCATCTGGTAAATTAACTTGTTGCTGGGGCAAGTCTATTTTTAACTCAAAACCCGTTGTTGCCAACACAGATTGAAATAAACACTCAATAATATCTTCGGCAAGGACAATCGCTAAAACTCCGTTTTTACTCGTGTTATTGAAAAATATATCTGCAAAGCTTGGGGCAATAACAGCGCGGATACCAAAATCTTCCAATGCCCAAACTGCATGCTCTCGACTAGAGCCACAGCCAAAGTTTTCACGGGCTAACAAAATATTACCACCTTGATAGCGCTGCTGGTTGAGGACAAAGTCCATATTGAGTGGACGACCTTCACAAGACTCACCGGGCTGCCCCAGATCTAAATAACGCCACTCATCAAATAGATTGTGACCAAAGCCGCTACGACGAATGGATTTTAAAAACTGCTTAGGGATGATCGCATCGGTATCTACATTAGGCCTATCTAATGGAATCACAACACCTTGTTCTACATTAAATGCTTGCATGAATTTCTATATTCTCTCATTCAATAACGCCTAACATCTCTGCAAACACGTTAATGAACAGTAATGCATAGGCTAATTTATTCTTTCTGTGCGTCAGTGATTTTACCCTCTACTGACTCATAATTCTCATTCAACTGCTCAATCGATTGTGTCAATTCGGCTTTCACAGAAGATTTCAACACGATAATCTCGACCTGTCTGTTTTTGGCACGGTGCTTCGACGTATCGTTTGGCATTAAAGGTTGTGTTCCGCATAAACTTCTAATACAAAACGATCAGCAGGAATTTCACCTGTTTTTAGGAACTCATGCACAACCGAAGTCGCCCGTGACGTCGATAATTCCCAATTAGAACGGTAACGTGGTGTACTAATAGGAATATTGTCCGTTTGACCAGCGACTCCAATTTTACCATCAGTATTCAATAAAACATCATGAATTTTATCTAAGAAAGGAACGAAGTCCCGATTAAGCCGCGCACAACCTGATTGAAAAGAGCCTTTTTCACGGATACGAATAACAATACGTTGGAGCTGTGTCTCAACGTCAATAAGGCCTTCAGCGATTTCAACCTCTAAAGCTTCTTTGAATTTCTCTGCTTCTTCAGCTGATTCTTCTGCTTCTTGTTTTGCAAACGCTTCAGCATCAATTTTAACTTTCAGCGCATCTCTTGTCTCATCAATCGTGTATTGTCGAACTTCTTTCAATGGCGTTGGCCTTGGTTCACCCGGGCTAAACTCTTGAGCAATAATACTCTTTGCTTTCGGAATTTCATTCGCCGCGGCTTCACATTGTACACCAAAGGCATTATCTAATGACTTGACCACCATCTTGTATTTTAATGCATCCATTTCAGCAAAAGAGAATAATAAAACAAAGAAACACATCAGCAAAGGCATCAAGTCTGCAAATGTGCCCATATAGGCTGGAAACCCCTCAGGAGGACATTTATGTTCTGGTCCGCCGTCTTCCATTATTCCTCAGCTTCTCCCGCATCAGGTAACTCAGTATCACGCTTAGAAGAAGGTAGATAATTCTTAAGCATGTCTTCTAGAACTATGGGGTTCTGGCCTTCCTGACACCTAATACACTGGTAATAATAACGTTCTTTTTCAATTGTTATTCAGTACTACGCAGAGCTAATTTATCTAAAAAAGGCAAAGCAAACATGTTAGCTAACATCGCACCATATAATGTTGTCAATAATGCCACTGCCATAGCGTGGCCAATCGATTTTGGGTCAGACATATTTGATAGCATTTGAACTAGACCAACGAGCGTTCCAATCATGCCCATTGCAGGACTCGCGTCACCGATTTGTTTGAATATAGCCTGTCCAATACTATGACGTGCAACTGTCTCGTTCATTTCAGCCGTCAATGATTTACGCACAATGCTTGGTTCATGATCATCGACCAACATGGTGATACCCGTTCGCAAAAACAGGATTATTAATCTCACGACCTTCTTGAGCTAACAGAGCTTCATTACGAGCAACCGTGGCTAATTCAACAACAGCAGCAATTAATTATTCTGCTGATTCACCTTTATGTGAAAACGCTTCACCAGCGGTTTTAAATGCACCCAAGAACTGGCTTAGAGTGAACCGCATCATCACAACAGCAAAAGTACCGCCAAGGACTATCATTATCGAAGGTGCATTGATAAAAACCAACGCACAAGAACCTAATGCAATCGTTGTAATAATTAACGCCCAAGCCGCAACAGCTCAGATCAGCGTATCTAAATCCACTCAATCACCCTCATCTACGCTAAATTATTATTATTTTGCCCAAACTGGGCTGCTATTTGTTGAGGCAATTTTACCCAAGGCTATTTTAAAAAATTGAACTAGGATCACTTCAAAACCAATTTTTTATGTTTTTTTCTAAAATAAACCCAACCAGCCGGCAAAATTAACAAAATGATAGCCAAAAATAATACCAACAACGGCCATAGTATCGGCCGATTCCAGACTTGCTGAAGGGCAAAACGTTTTTCTGCGTCAATTCGCCGATATTTCATCGTATTATTTGCCATCAAATTGGGTTTCACATTGTGATTCCACGAGTGATAAAGTGAAAACTGTTTAGGGTGATATCCCCATACCCAAGGTGAATCTTCCCTAATAATCACCAACATGCGATCGATTAATGTTCGCCGTGAAGCCGTATTCGGCATCACCTTCATTTGTTCAAATAAATGATCAAACTCCGGATTATCGTAATTAGCAGCATTTTCACCGCTATGAACAGCTTTACTATTCGGGCCATAAAGCAGAAAAAAGAAGTTTTCCGGATCAGGGTAATCCGCATTCCATCCCCATTGAAATAACTGTGCCTGACCATTTCGCATCTTGTCTTGAAAACGATTATAGTCCGTGCTTCTTACCACTAATTGAATACCCAGTTTTTGGAACTGTTTTCGTAACCAATCGAACGTGGCTCTGGCTGCTGGTCCACTAGCCGGCACATCCAAATTAAGCGTCAACGGTACACCTGTTTTAGCATCACGACCATCTGGATAACCCGCCTCAACCAGCAAAGCTTTGGCTCGCTCAAGCGACTGACGTTGCACACGTTCATCCTGCCATTCATAAACATAAGGATTAACACCAGCCTCACCTTCTTCATAGCCAAAAATACCGGGCGGTATTGGGCCTTGTGCAGCGATACCACGACCATTTAAAAAGATAGAAATATATTCTTCGTAATCAATTGCAATAGAAATCGCCTGCCTTAGTTTTTTTGCAGAATCGGACAAACCACCAACAACAGTGTCCAGCATATTGAATCCCATATAATAAGTAGATGTGCCAATAGCCGTTCTTAATGAAACGCCTTGCGCAATCATCTCATCACTCAAACCAAATTCACCGCCATTACCCACTTGAATCGCTTGCTCAAAACTATCCGAGCTGATGCCACTGACATCGTAATAACCTTGTAGGAATTTATTCCAATAAGAGGTTTGCTCTTTCTCTAATAAAAAAACGACTTTATCAACGAACGGCACTAACTCACCAGCATTCGTTAATAAACCCATTTTTTCATCACCAGGCTCGCCCTCTTCTGGATAAGTGTCTGATCGATAATTTGGGTTCTTTTCTAAGATCATGCGGCTATTTGGGTTATTTTCCGTTAAACGGAAAGGCCCTGTCCCAACAGGAAACCAGTCCATGGTAATATTGCGTTTGATCAAACCAGCTTGTCGATACATAGCATCAGCTTCCCACGGAACAGCTGAAAAAAATGGCATCGCCAACCAATAACGCAATTGAGGGTATTGTCCAAATACCTTGATTTCGTAACGATAACGATCAAGCACACGGACGCCTGAAATATCTCCCGCACGCAAATCAATGGCTTGTCCTTGTTTGGTGAGCTCTCTCAAACTAGCCGCATAATCAGACAATCCCACTATATATTCACTCATCAAACCTAAGATAGGTGAATGTATCTTAGGGCTCGCTAAACGTTTTATTTGATAAACATAATCTTCTGCCGTTAATTCACGGCTTCCGGTGTGCTCAAAGTCTGATAATGTTTGAATCGGTTCTATTGCTTCTTCTGTCAGATTATGATAAAGCAATTCACCGGCATCATCTCTTGCAAATGCAGGATGGGGCTGAAACTGGATACCTTCCTTGATAGACACTGTATAAACACTATATGCCACATCACCGCTATCATTCGTAACCAATTCACCAAGTTCATTCAAATACCTGACAACTGGCATTGCTGTTGCCGTTAATGGCATCAACTCATAAGGACGCTTTAGATAATGATATTGCAGCGGCGGCTCATAAATCTGCCCTGTGAATTGCACTTCATTTGAACTATAAGAACGTGCAGGATCAAGATGTTTAGGCCTTAGAGTAAAAGAACTATATAAGATATTCTCTTTGAGTTGCTGTTCGGGGTAAGGTGAATTAATCGCACCCCACTGACAACCCGTCAGACAACAAAAAATAACCACATTAAAGCACGATAAAAATCGTCGCATTGTATCAACCTATTTTGCCCAATTCTAAGAGTGTCATCATTATAAACAGTTCAGAAAGTGACTGCCTTACCCATAAGCAGGTAAAATAGACCAATTTAATCGTTCATTCGCAAATTTAGGAGATAACCCATGGGGTTTTTACAAGGCAAACGGGTATTAATTGTTGGTGTTGCCAGCCCACGTTCAATCGCAGCTGGTATCGCATTAGCGATGGCACGTGAAGGGGCAGAAATTGCCTTTACTTATCAAACGGAAAAACTTAGGTCTCGTGTTGAAAAAATAGCCGATCAATGTGGTACTGATTCATCATTGCTCTTTCCTTGTGATGTCGCTAGCGATGAACAAATCAATGCCGTTTTTAAACAACTCGGACAAAAATGGGATGGTTTAGACACAATCATCCATTCTGTCGGTTTTGCACCCCGCGAGCAACTACAAGGCAGTTATGTCGATAGCGTTACCCGTGATGGTTTTGCATTAGCACATGATATCAGCGCGTATAGTTTTGCCGCTTTAGCTAAAGCAGGTAAAAACATGATGGCCGGCCGTAACGGTTCATTACTCACATTGAGCTACCTAGGTGCCGTTCGCGCTATCGAGAATTACAATGTCATGGGTGTAGCCAAAGCAGCGCTCGAAGCGAATGTTCGCTACATGGCCTACTCACTCGGTGAGGAAGGTATTCGTGTTAATGCCATCTCGGCTGGCCCAATAAAAACACTCGCTGCTGCGGGTATAGGTGATTTTGGCAAAATGCTCGCTTACGGCGAACGAAACTCACCATTGCGCCGCAACGTCACCATCGAAGAAGTCGGTAATGTTGCTGCTTTCTTGTGTTCAGATTTAGCATCAGGTGTAACGGGTGAAATTACTTATGTCGATGCCGGCTATAACATTATTGGTATCGGTGACAAATAAAAAAATAGTTAACTAATCGCAAATAAAAAAGGCGCTGTATAAGCGCCTTTTTTGTATCTGTCATATAGCGTTATTACTTTAAAAAGCCCGGGGAAATCTCAATATCCGCTTCTGCTTTTAAACTCGCTAAAAATGCTTTTAATTCACTGTTGCCATCATTCCTGGCAAGGTAAGCAGATAAACCTGCACGATCTTGAACTGATGCAGTATCAATATCACCCTCAATAACACGCTTCAGTTTCACAACGGCATAATCACCATTACTCAAACTAAAACCGTGATAGACAGGCTGTTCAGCTGGCTTTTTCATCGCATAAGCCGCATCAAGCACCTCACGATCGATTGCCATTTGGCTACGACTAACAACAGTCACCTCATGCCATTGTCCTGCTTTGAATAAATCGACCGCGGCTTGGCCTTCTTCAAGCTGATTTAATACAGTTATGCCCACTTCACCGGCCTTTTCATGTGCACGTACCAGTTTCAATTGTTCCTTTATCTCTGTCGCAACAGTTTCAAAAGGCAGTTGACTCGATAATTGATGGTTTTTCTTGTGTACAACGACCAAATGCGTAGCAAATAACTCGATCACTGTACTATTTAAATCTTCAATTAACACATCATCACTAAATGCAATATTAACAAGCTTAATATTCTGTGCTATGCCTTTACCGCCTTCACGTGTAAAACTATCTGACGTTTTAATCTCTAACCCTAATTCTTCAGCCGCCAAATCGAGGCTATCAGGGTTTTCATAACTGAGTTCGGCTAACAATTCTGCCTCCTCAAAGAAGGATTGTTCCGCTTGTTGTCGACGATAACTGGCCTCAACATCAGCTTTTACTTCTTCAAATGCTTTACCTTCGGGCGCTTGGATATCAGTCAATTTAATTAAATGATGTCCATACTCTGTCTTAACAATCTGGCTCACATCACCTACATTCGCTAAGCCAAATAATGCATCGTCGAAAGCAGCATCACCCATCACACCAGCTTGCATAAACCCGAGATCACCACCATCACTTGCAGACCCCGTATCTTGTGATAATTCTTTTGCAACCACTTCAAAGCCCTCACCTTGACTGAGTCTATGCTCAGCAGCCGCCAATACTTTTAAAGCCGTTTCTGTATCACCTTCAATTAAGATATGACTCGCCCTACGCTGCTCAGGACTCATAAATTGATTTTGATTATCAGTATAAAAGGATGCCAATGAAGTATCATCAACAACCACTTTATCGGCTAAGTCAGCAACAGACAATTCAATATAATCTACAGTCAAGTGTTCTGGTGTCGTATAGCGTCCACGGTTCATTTCATAGAACGTCATTGCATCAGCATCGCTAATTTCAATATCAGCAGCCAACGGTGCTGATTCGACGATACCATAAGCTAATTCACGCTTTTGTTTTTCTATTTGTAACAAATTATCGATTTCAAACTCAGTGACAACCGCTGTACGCTGAATATTATTCGTTAGTTCACGACCTAATAAATCCATCCGTAATTGTTCTTCGTAACTGGCTGGCGAATAGCCCGCTCTTGACAGTAACTGTTTATAAAGTTCAACATTGAATTGACCATCAACCTGAAAAGCCGCCGTTTGCTGCACAGCAAGACTGATATCAGTATCTGTAACTCGCTGTCCCATTGCTTGATTTGCTGCGTAAAGTAATCGTTGTTGGATTAAACCATCTAGGACAGATTGCTTTGTTTCTGCATTGTCAAATGAGCTCGGGTCATAACTATCCCCCATTTGTTGGCGTATATTGTCACGGAATTGCTGCAAAGAACGTTGGAACTCACGCTGTTTAATCCGTTCACCATTCACCGTCGCAACAACGACATCAGAAGCCCCGGTTATATAGGAATTAACACCCCATAAAGCAAAAGGAATAGTAATCAAGCCAACGATAAACCATGCTAACCAACCTTGGGCTCGTTCACGAATGAAATGTAACATAAGGTATACCTACAGAAAATCCTACATTAGCTACTTGAAAGCAAAAAAAAAGGCGCATTTCTATGCGCCTTTCTATTCATGATGGCGGAGCGGACGGGACTCGAACCCGCGACCTCCGGCGTGACAGGCCAGCATTCTAACCAGCTGAACTACCGCTCCTATTTTTCTGGTGGGTGCTGAGGGGATCGAACCCCCGACCCTCGCCTTGTAAGGGCGATGCTCTCCCAGCTGAGCTAAGCACCCTGCAGAAAAAAAACGCTAGTTTACAGCATCCTTTAAGGCTTTACCAGCTTTAAAAGCAGGTATCTTAGCAGCTGCAATTTTAATCTCTTCACCTGTGCGAGGGTTACGGCCTGTCCGGGCTGCACGATCGCGAACAGAGAATGTTCCAAAGCCAACTAAAGTGACTTGATTACCTTCACTTAAAGCAGTCGTTACAGCAGATGTCATACCATCAACAGCCAAAGCCGCTTTTGCTTTAGAAATATCGGCAGCACTTGCAATTGCATCAATCAGTTCAGATTTATTCACAACTTAGTTCCTCATCATAGTTAGTAATATTATTGTCCAACAGCGTCGCTCTAGCCCACGCAATACGCAGGCACTATGTATCTAACTACAGCAAAATAAGAGTGTCAAGCCATTTTAGAGGCATTTAAGTATTCATCGTCAATCAATATTAAATCAATTGAATAAGTTGCTTTACTGTCTTTACGTTTCTTATCGTTTTTGTTCAGCTAACCACGCTTCTGCAATGGCCACATACTGCTCGACAGAAATTGTTTCTGGACGTTGTTTGAAATCAATATTTAATGTTTCTAACACAGACAGAGACATGATACTTTTCAAGGTGTTAGAAATGGTTTTTCGACGCTGTGAAAATGCTTGCGTGACCACTCTATTCAATGCCTCTATTGGCATATCACCCCCCTGCCATGTCGACAGTGGCTTTAAATAAACAATCGCTGAATCCACTTTCGGTCTGGGTACAAATGCTTCAGGTGGAACGGTAAATAGCTGCACAGCTTCACACTGATATTGCATCATAATGCTCAACCGACCATAGGTTTTAGAGCCTGGTTGCGCACAAATTCGCTCAACAACTTCCAGCTGCAACATAAAACACATATCTGCAATACATTCTGATTGAGCTAATAAATGGAACAATAATGGGGTCGTGATATTATAAGGTAAGTTACCGATCACTCTAAGCGGGACGCCAGCTGTTACTATTGTCCTATAATCAAATGCCAATGCATCTGCTTCATGGATTGTTAACTGATCATAATGACCAAACTTTTGTTGTAACAATGGCACTAAGTCACGATCTAGCTCAATCACATCGATGCGCTGACAATCTGGCAATAAATATTGTGTAATCGCACCATGGCCTGGTCCGATTTCAACCAAATGCTGATCGGCAGCGGGATCGATAGCCCCTACAATATCGGCAATGACCATCTCATCTTGTAAAAAATTTTGACCGAAGCGTTTTCTCGCTTTGAGATTTTTCTGAGCCACTACGCACGTCCTCGGCTAGCAATCATTGACCGTGCCATAGCGAGTGCCGCCTCTAAACTACCCAATTTTGCTAAGCCAGAAGCGGCTAAATCAAGTGCAGTTCCATGGTCAACCGATGTTCTAATATATGGCAGACCCAAGGTAATGTTCACTGCACTTGAAAAGCCAGCATGTTTTAAGACCGGCAAACCTTGATCATGATACATTGCCAATACGACATCAATATTCTCAAGTCGGTCCTTCAAAAATATCGTATCGGCAGGCCATGAACCTGAGACGGCTGAACCTTTTTCTTGAAAAGATGCAATAACGGGGTCAATCACATCTATTTCTTCACTTCCTAAGTGTCCATCTTCTCCAGCATGTGGATTCAAACCACATACAGCAATATTTGGCTCTGCAATACCAAACTGTGTTTTCATCGCTTGTTCGATAATATCAAGAATCTGATGCAGCGATGTTGTTGTAATCGCATCGCTAACCTCTCGTAGAGGTAAATGCGTAGTTGCCAACGCTACTCGCAATGAGTCGCAAGCTAACATCATCACCACTTTTTCAACACCCGATTGTTCGGCTAAAAACTCTGTGTGGCCAGTAAAAGGAATTTCTGCGTCATTTATGACACCTTTATGAACGGGGCAGGTCACCATCGCATCAAATTGGCCAGACTGACAACCCTGATGTGCCGTCAATATTGTCTGAAGCACATAATCTGCATTACGCTTATCCAATACACCCGGTTCAACCGGCTCAGCGAGTTGAACAGGAAGGTATCGCAACACACCAGCAGCTGTCGTTATTGGAGGTAAATCGAGATCCACCAACTCAAAATCAATCACTTTGCCCAATTGCTCGGCACGTTGCCAAAGTAATGCCGGATCAGCAATCACGATTAACTCGTAATCTTGATACTGCTCAGCAAGTTCTATTGCTAAATCCGGTCCTATACCTGCTGGCTCACCAGCTGTTAAAACGAGTCGTGGAATAGCACTCAAAGATTACGATACTCAACATAAGCTTCATCACGAAGCTGTCTTGTCCAAGCTTCTAATTCTTCAGCCATGCGACGACTATGAATTTGTTCACGCGCCTTACTGCGTTTATATTCTTCAGCCATATTTTGCTCACGACGCTCATGCAGCAATATAAGATGCCAGCCAAAGCGGCTTTTAAATACGTCACTCATTTCATTATCAGTCAGTGCATTCATTTGCTTTTCGAACTCAGGCACCATCATACCCGGGGTTGCCCAGCCCAAACCACCTCCACGGAGTGCGGATACCATATCATCAGAGTGTGCTCGTGCTAACTCTGCAAAGTCTTCACCATTCTCAACGCGCACTCTCAATGTGTTTAGTCTACTTTCTGCATCTTCGTCACTGACAATATCATTCGTTTTGATTAAAATATGACTCGCACTGGTTTGCTTAACCATATGCTCTTCTTGACTCTTCTTATCCGCTAGTTTGACCAAATGAAAACCGCCACCACCACGAATGACATCACTCACCTCAGAGACCGCTAAAGACGGCACTACAGTCGCAAACAAACTCGGTAGTTCGCCTTGTAAACGCCAACCTAACTCGCCTCCTTCTAAGGCATTTTGAGCATCTGAGTAACCCGAGGCAATATCAGAAAAACTGCCCCCTTTCTCAAGTAATAATTGTATTTTTGCTAGCTTCGCTTCTGCCACCTGTATTTCTTCAGGACTCGCAGCCTCTGGAACACTGATTAAGATATGTAATAAGCGATAAGCATCTTGACTGCCACCTTGCATGGCTTGTGTAGCCAGGAAATTATCAATTTCTCTATCTGATACGATGATTTTATCGCCTACTTGAACCTTATTAAGCCGGCTAACAATCATATCTTCACGAATAGATTCTCGAAATGCAGTGTAGTCGTATCCATCTCGTTCGAGAACATCACGAAACTGAGTCAAGGTCATACTATTATTTTTAGCAATTCGTTGAATCGATGTGTTCAAATCGTCATCTCCCAGACGAATGCCGATACGTATCGCTGTCTGTATTTGTAACTTCTTCACAATCAAGCGTTCAAGAACCTGTGAGATAAATACATCACGTGGCGGTATAGCTACCTGCCTTTTTCGGAGCTGTAGACTGATAGTCTGCGCCATCTCTATCAGTTCACTCTCTAACACAACTTCATCGTTTACGACCGCTACAATACGATCCATAGGTTGTGCCCAAACTGATGTCATCATCAATAAGGATAAACATAAAAATCTAATCATTGAAAAACCTAATAAAATATAAGTGTGGCATCGTTTCTAACTATTAACAGTCCGTCATCAGATACCACTTAACTGCTAAAATGACACTATCATCGCACACTAAGTGCTGCTCTATTCGCTAACTAATCAGCGTCAAAACCTAAAATGCTCTTCTCTAATAATGAATCCGTTTTTTGACCAAAGTTACCCAAACCTTTTAGTTCTATCTGTAACAAAATAGCTAAGTTCCTATCTTCATCAGACACATCATTAATATAGTCACGTACAACAAGGCGAGTAGACCAGCAACAACTCTGATATTCAACACCTGCCAAGCCTTCTAATAATTTCCCATCGCGAATAGAACGGTAATAACGCCCTACCACACTCCATTGTTTATTCAGAGGCAAACGACCAGAGACATCAACTTGCTCTAGTCCTTTTGGTGTCAACTCATCATCCTCAGGTCCTTCTGGTGTCGACTCATCATCACGGCGATAACGATGAGACAAGTTTAATATTTTGCCATCATCACTCCGGTAGCGCACTTGAGCTGCTGAATAGTTAGACGCATCCCAGTTCTCACTCCACTGTATTTCACCTCGTGCAGTCCAATTCTTTGCCACCTCAGCAGCCACTTCCGCTACAAAATCAGAACCCGATCTCGTGCCTTCTGTACCTCTGGGTAACACTACATCACGATCACGAAAATACTGAATTTGCCCCAAACTCACCCTGAATTTTTCACGACCTGTTTGTGCATCAAGTACCCGGGATGTCACAGCCAACGATAATTGATTAGCATCACCTACACGGTCAGTTCCGGAAAAACGGTCATGTGAAAATAGCTGCCCGAAATTAAATGTCCGTAAACTACTATCAAAAATGGGGATATCACCCTGATTCCGCTCTGGAATATATAGATAAAAAGCCCGTGGCTCCAATGTCTGAATGTAATTAGTATCAGAAAGAGTCATATCGCGTTCAAAAAACACACCACTGTCAACGCTAACAAACGGTAGCGTCCTACTGGGTGAATCATTGGTAATCGTGTCATCATTTTCATCCAAGCGGTATTGCGTGTACTTAACTGCAACCCGAGGTGTAAAAAATGTCGACGCAGTTTGTAAAGGTAAGCTGACTGAAGGTTCTATATCAAACCGTTGTCCATCAACCCTTATATCATGGTCGAAGTCTGAATATTCTGTTCGCAAACCATAACTCAAACCCAAAGCCTGATCTGGATAACTGCCTTCCAAAATCAACTGTGGTAACCGCTGGTAGTGTTTTTGAGCACCAGTAATCGTTTGGTAGCCTTGTAAACGACCTGTGAAACGCCAATTATCACCGCCATATCTTAAATCGAAACGTCGATTGAGATGCGTTGTACTCGCTAAAGTTAAATTGGATCCAAAGTCTTCTAAATAGGCATCATCAGAAACATAATTGTAATCGATCTCATTCGACCAACGTGATTCAAACGTACTGGTATGTTTAAAGGTAAACTGCTTCCGATCTTCTCCATAAAATGGATTTATATCATCACCATTATTCCTTAAATCATCACTGTTTAAAAACCCGACTTGAACTTCACCATGGCCACTTTCATAAAGGTATCGATATTCACCATTAAGCTGTATGCCACGCTCAGCCATATAACGAGGTGTAATCGTCGCATCGCGACCCGGTGAAATATTCCAATAGTAAGGGGTTTGCAGATCAAAACCTGTCTCAGTGCTGCTACCCACAGAAGGAACTAGAAAACCTGATTTACGTTCATCGTTCAGTGGGAAGGTAATGTACGGTGTATAAAAAACGGGCACATCTTTTATTCGAACTAAGACATCTTTTGCCGTACCAACAGCTTCCTCGTGGTCTAAGCTAACTGTCGTCGCCTGCAAATCCCAAAAGTTATCTCCTTTCGCACAGGTGGTGTAACTCGCGTGTTGTAAGTGAGTCTCTGCAGCAGCTTGTTTAGAAACATAATTCGCTTTGCCACGAGCATGGTTCTGGCGCAAATGATACTCTACGCCGATCGATGCCCCTTCATCACTTAACATGGACCACTCAGCTTGTTCCGCATCCAGCACAATTTCACTATCACGCAAACGTATTTTATTTCGAGCTGTAACAGTGCCAGATGTTTGATTATATGTTGCTCTTTCTGCTGTTAACTCACGGCCACCGCGTGTCACAACCACATTACCACTAAAAATAGAGGTTCCTTCACCAACCAATTGCGCACTATCTGCTTGCACATCGACTAGCTCATTATCACTTGGAGCAACATAAGTTAAAAACGTAACACCGCGTGCTAGATCACAATGCTGCCACTCGTTAAGTTCAGCAAAAACGGGCACGCTAAAACAAGATAACGTGACCGTCGAAAAAGCAATCAGTTTGCGCATGCCACCCCTCAAGGTAAACTCCTTGCCCTAAATAGGCAGAAGTAAATGATAAATACATTACAATTTATCTCATAGAAAGACGCTGACAGCAAATTTAGCAAAACTATATGAGCTCCTTATACTCGATGAAATAGTAATATCAACCACTTACAGAAACTTTATAAACAGTACTTAATACCAACTACTACCCTTGCCCGTTGTTTAGCTTAGAAAACCGGAACTGTTTTAAAACTATTTGTTGACAGCCCAAATTGAAATCCCTATAGTATGCGCTTGCTTTCGGGGCTATAGCTCAGCTGGGAGAGCGCTTGCATGGCATGCAAGAGGTCGGCGGTTCGATCCCGCCTAGCTCCACCAGTATACAAAGCACTGTTTTAGGTCCCCATCGTCTAGAGGCCTAGGACACCGCCCTTTCACGGCGGTAACGGGGGTTCGAACCCCCCTGGGGACGCCATATAAAAAAGGGTCAGTGACTAAACTCACTGACCCTTTTTTCATTTCTTAAGCTTGTAATTTTCTATTCAATCTTATTCATCCAATAATAACCTACAACAGCAAATAGGAATGTGGGTAGTGAAGCAGCTAACCAAGGCAATACGCCAAACACCAATCCAATATGCTGAAAGCTCTGGTTAAATAGATGAAAACCGATTCCAACCAAAGCCCCCACTAAAATACGAGCACCAATGGGCGTTGACCGTAATGGACCAAAAACAAAAGGAACGGCTAAAAACACCATAACAGCAGAACTTAATGGCATCATGACTTTCATCCAAAAAGCCATCTGATATTGACCCACTGACTGATGATTGATTTTTAGGTAACGAATATACTCAATCAAAGACCAAACAGGTAAAAACTCAGGTGGTACAACGACCACATTCAGTAATCCAGGGTTGAGCTGAGAACGCCATTTTGCATATTCAACAGCCTTCACTGAGACCCCTTCTTTGTCGAGATTACTCTGAGTAACACCCGACAAAATCCATTGCTCACCATCATAACTTGCTTCTTTCGCTTTCGTTACAACACGAAGGCGATTTTGATCATCAAATACATAGATAGACACACCTGCGAAACGACCATCAGGCAATATCCGGTCTATGTGATTAAAGTGTGTGCCATCGCGTGTCCAAAAACCATTATCTGAACGCGAACCCACCGTACCTGTCTGCGCCATAGATTGCAGTTCACGTGCAGACTGTTCTGCCGGAGGCCGAATCACTTCACCTACAAACAAGGCCAACAGCATCAAACCAATAGCGACAAACATCACCGCTTTATTGATACCCTCAATAGATATACCAGCAGCACGCATTACGACCAATTCACTTTGACTGGCCATATTTCCTAAGCCGAGCACACTCCCTAATAAAGCCGCTATCGGTAGTAATTCATAAATCCGTTTTGGCATCGACAAAGCTAAATAAGCCAATACGTCAGTCAATTGATATTGTCCCTTACCAACATCTTCTATTTCGACGATAAAATCCATGAAGGTATAAAGACCTAACAGAACTAGCAAGACCAGTCCCGTACTCGTTAAAATAGCCTGAGCAATATAACGCTGAAGTATCGTCATGCAGACACGCCTATCACCTGCCGTTGACGCCAAGCATGCTGGATCTTTTGTTTATTAAACAGCAGAAGCAATACAACACACATTAGAATATGGACCCAAATACTACCCAACCAAACAGGCAAAACACCCTTAGCAATCCAAGCCCGGGTTACACCCAACAAATTACTATAAACAATATAGGTCAGAACCGCTGGCAATAGGCCTGCATAACGTCCTTTTCTTGGACCCGCATCTGCAAATACCATGGCATAAAAGCATAAAACTATAGCCATGATAGGCATCGCAACACGCCATTGGATCTCAGCTAAATCTTTGTCACGGCCGCGTTCCCATAATTGACCTGTCGGCAAAGATTTATGACGCTCACGCGTTTGCTTCTCTCCTCCTTTTTCAACCAGTAGACTATGACTAACAAACTCAGCGATAACATAATCTCTATCTCCTGCCTGCCCTTCATAACGATAGCCATTATCCAAAATCAAATATTTATTACCCGTTGCGGGGTCAATGTCAAACCGGCCTTGTTCTGCTCTAAAAACCAGCGGCCTTTGACCTTTATGGATCTCAATAAACACATTTTCCATTTTCTGTTTATCATTCGTTAAACCTTGAGAATAAAAAGTCCAGCTGCCATCACGACTTTCCTTAAAGCTACCCGCCACTAAACCTGTTGTGTCAGCTGCTATCTTCGCCTTTTGTTCTAACTCATAACGTCCTGAAAGTACATCAGGCACGATAATCAAAGACAGTAAAGCCACAACCACAGCAATCGCGCCTGAAAACAAAGCTATATTGCGCATCAGTCGTTGGCATGAAATACCACAAGCTGCCATGATAGTCAGCTCGTTATCCGTATTCATACGCCCCAAAGCCAGCATCACAGCCAGAAAAGCACCAATTGGTAACAGCAAAGACAATGCACCTAAAGAGCTATAGCCCAGTAATGTGAAAATAACGTCACTGGGTAAATTCCCGGCTGCCGCTTGGGCTAGGTAACGTGCAAACCGCGTCGTAATATAAATCAGCCACAATACTCCTATCACAGCTAGTAAGGTCAAACTAAACTCACGTAGCAAATAGCGGTCAACAACTGAAAAAACAGTTGGAATAATTTTACGATTAACAGGCATTATTTAATTGTCTTCGTTACAATAGTCATACCAAATTAAAACAAATGAATTGCTTTAACAGTCATAAATCTAGTTAAACGTTGATGTCATAGTGCAAAGTATCTTTGCAGTCTAAATCATCTACGCCATCTACTACAGAGGAGAAATCAATGCAGTATTTTGTCACAACCAACACAGCCTCATCAGAACAAACAGACTGTGTCGTCGTTGCCGTTTTCAATCAAGGTCAACTCAGCTCCAGTGCCAATGAACTCAATGACAGCAGCAACGGACAAATACAACACTACATAGACCGAGGTGATATTACAGGCAAAGTCGGTCAAACGCTATTACTACAAGATTTAAATAACATCGCAAGCCCTCGCGTCTTACTTGTTGGTGCAGGTGATCAGACAGGCATTAAAGAAAATGATTACAATACTCTCATAAACACTATCATCAAAACACTTGATGATTCAGCCGCTACCAGAGCCTCAGCCTATTTAACAGACATCAACGTAAATAACCGTTCAGCACAATGGCTTGTCACTCAGGCAGTTACGGCTGCTGAAGCAAGTCTGTATCAATACACCGCGACAAAAAGTGAAGCAAAACCCAGAGGTAATCCTATTGCATCAGTCTCTTTCTATGCCGCTAGCAAAGATGAACTTTCACAAGCAATAGCCCACGGTAAAGCCATTGCCGATGGAATGAGTCTCGCCAAGGAACTAGGTAACTTACCAGGCAATGTCTGCACACCGACTTACCTTGCAGAACAAGCCATCAAACTAGGCCAACAATATGATGCTGTCACCACCACAATTCTTGATGAAGATAAAATGGCTGAGCTTGGTATGGGTTCCTTACTATCAGTTTCGCGAGGCAGTCGCCAACCGGCCAAGCTCATCACAATGAACTACCAAGGTGCTGGAGACGCAAAACCTGTTGTTTTAGTCGGTAAAGGACTCACCTTCGATGCCGGTGGTATTTCCCTTAAGCCAGCCGCAGGTATGGATGAAATGAAATATGACATGTGTGGCAGTGCCAGTGTTTTTGGTACTATCTCAGCTATCGCAGAACTCAATTTACCCATCAATGTCGTCGGTGTCGTGCCCAGTTCAGAAAACATGCCTGATGGTGATGCGAACAAACCGGGGGATATTGTCATCAGCATGGCAGGTAAAACCATTGAAATTCTTAACACAGATGCTGAAGGGCGCTTAATACTCTGTGATGCGCTCACCTACAGTGAACGCTTTAATCCAGAAGTCGTCATCGATATTGCCACACTGACCGGGGCCATTATCGTCGCCCTAGGCAGTAAAACAACAGGCTTAATGTCAAATGACCAAGATCTGGCAGATGATTTATTACAAGCTGGCCGTGATAGCGATGATAAAGCTTGGCAATTGCCATTATGGGATGAATACCAAGAACAACTAGACAGCAACTTTGCTGATATCGCCAATATTGGTGGTAAGGAAGCAGGCAGTGTGACAGCCGCCTGTTTCTTATCACGTTTCACCGAAAAATATACTTGGGCACACCTCGACATTGCTGGCACAGCATGGAAAAGTGGAGGTAAAGCTAAAGGTGCGACAGGTCGTCCTGTCCCTATGCTAGTTCAATACCTCCTCAACCGGATTGCTAACAAAAACTAACTGTAATCACATTAATGACACGAATTAGTTTTTATATCCTAAAAGGTGAACAAGAATATGATCGGCAAGTCTTCGCTTGCCGGTTGATAGAAAAAGCCTACACCCAAGGTCACCATATCTACGTCCACACAAACAATGTCCGAGAAGCAGAACAACTCGACGAGCTTCTATGGACATATAGAGCTGATAGCTTTGTCCCACATCAAATGTCCCATGAACCAGGACAAGAAGACTGTCCTGTATTGATCGGTCATGACAGCACGCCGCCTCGCTTGATGAATTTATTGATAAATTTAAGTCCAGAGCATCCCCCCTTTTTTAGCCAATTCGAACGCGTTGCAGAATTTATCAATGATGATAACGACACCAAAACACAAGGCCGTGAACGCTACCGATTTTATCAACAACGCGGTTACGAACTCGAAAGCCATAAAATATAAAATCAAACTCAACTCGCCATGTCTACCGCCTTCACAACACGGTATAATGAGAAGCAACTTTTTACTGATCTGACGACAACCAAAACATGGAAAAAAACTACGACCCCGACCAAATCGAACAAAGTTGGTATCAAAAATGGGAAAACAACAGTGCATTTTCACCCTCCGGTGAAGGCACGCCTTATGCCATTATGCTACCGCCACCTAACGTAACAGGTAGCCTCCATATGGGTCATGGTTTTAATAACACCATCATGGATACCCTCACACGTTATCATCGTATGAAGGATGATAATACCTTATGGCAACCCGGTACTGATCATGCTGGTATCGCAACGCAAATGGTCGTCGAACGCCAATTGAATGCACAAGACAAAACCCGCCACGACTTAGGCCGTGATGCTTTTATCGATAAAGTTTGGGATTGGAAACAAGAATCTGGCAATAACATCACCCGCCAACTACGTCGTTTAGGATCCTCTCTTGACTGGTCTCGTGACCGTTTCACAATGGACGAAGGCTTATCAGATGCCGTTCAACATGTCTTCATTCAACTTCATAAAGAAGGCCTAATCTATCGCGGTAAACGCCTCGTTAATTGGGATCCTGTCCTACACACAGCCGTTTCAGACCTGGAAGTTTTGTCCGAAGAAGAAGCCGGCCATCTCTGGCACTTCAACTATCCCTTGACAGATGGCAGTGGACATTTAACAGTCGCAACAACACGTCCTGAAACCATGTTAGGTGATACAGCCGTTGCAGTTCACCCAGAAGATGAACGCTACCAGCACCTCATTGGTCAAACTATTACCCTACCGCTAGTGGGTCGTGAAATTCCTATTATTGCTGATGATTATGTTGACCGTGAGTTTGGAACGGGTTGTGTAAAAATCACCCCCGCGCATGATTTTAACGATGCCGAAATGGGACAACGCCATGACCTAGAGAAAATCAATATTCTCACGATAGATGCGGCCATCAACAATAATGCACCAGAAAAATACCAAGGCCTCGATCGCTATGAAGCCCGTAAAGACATCGTACAAGACTTTGATGATTTAGGCTTATTAGACAGTATCAAAGAACATAAACTGATGGTGCCACGTGGCGACCGTAGTGGTGCTGTAATTGAACCCTTCTTAACCGACCAGTGGTATGTTAAAGCCGATGTCTTAGCAGAACCCGCCGTCAAAGCGGTACAAGAAGGTAAAATCAAGTTTGTACCAGGTAATTGGGACAAAACTTTCTATAACTGGATGGATGGCATTCAGGACTGGTGTATCTCTCGCCAAATCTGGTGGGGACACCGTATTCCTGCTTGGTATGATCAAGAAGGTAACATTTATGTTGGTCAAGATGAAATTAGTGTCCGTACTGAAAACAATCTTGCCAATGATATTGCACTGAAACAAGATGACGATGTCCTAGATACCTGGTTTTCATCCGCGTTATGGCCGTTTTCTACACTAGGCTGGCCGGAAAAAACAGAAGCCTTAAACACCTGGTATCCCGGTAATGTATTAGTAACTGGCTTTGACATTATCTTCTTCTGGGTTGCTAGAATGATGATGATGGGACTTCATTTTATGGACGACGTGCCCTTTAAAGAAGTCTATATCCATGGCCTCGTACGTGATTCACATGGTCATAAAATGTCGAAGTCAAAAGGTAATGTCCTAGACCCGATTGATATTATTGATGGCATTGACATAGAAACACTCGTTAAAAAGCGCACATCAGGCATGATGCAACCTGCTAACGCTGCTAAAATTGAGAAAGCCACCCGTAAAGAATTTCCCGAAGGCATCAATGCCCATGGCACCGATGCCTTACGATTCACTTTTGCATCTTTAGCATCTACTGGACGTGATATCAATTTTGATATGAACCGTATTACCGGTTACCGAAATTTCTGTAATAAATTATGGAATGCAGCACGCTATGTACTGATGAATGCCAAAGGTCAAGATACCGGAATCGACAATAATGACCTTGTTCTAAGTCTCGCTGATCGTTGGATTATTTCCCAGTTACAAACGACAGAAAAAACAGTCACGGCCGCATTAGACAGCTATCGTTTTGACCATGCAGCTCAAGCCATTTACGAATTCATTTGGAATAATTATTGTGATTGGTATTTAGAACTATCTAAACCTGTACTGACTAATGATGCAGCATCCGAAGCAGAAAAACGTGGTACACGTAGAACGTTAGTTCGAGTTCTTGAAGCTGTGCTTCGTTTAACACACCCGATCATGCCATTTATCACCGAAGAGATCTGGCAAACCATTGCACCATTAGCCGGGCAATCGGGTGATAGCATTATGAATCAGCCTTACCCTGTCGCAGATGATAATAAAGTTGACTCAAACGCCGTATCAGAAATGGAATGGTTGATGTCCTTCATCACCGGTATCCGCTCTATTCGTTCTCAAATGAATATTCCGCCGAAAAAACAATTACCTGTTTTACTAAAAGATACTGTCGAACTTGACCAACATCGTTTAACAGTTAATCAAGACTTTTTAAGCCGGTTGGCCAACTTAGATAGCATTACCTTATTAGAAGGTGAAGCACCGGCAGCTGCAACAGCACTCGTTGGTAAAATGGAAATCTTGATTCCCCTAGAAGGCCTAATTGATAAAGAAGCTGAATTGACTCGATTAGATAAAGAAATCATCAAATTAGAAAAAGTAATTAAACAATCATCAGGTAAATTAAATAATGAAAATTATGTTGCCAAAGCACCAGCCGAGGTTGTTCAAAAAGAACGTGAAAAATTAGCCGAACTGGAACAAGCCTCAACTCAATTACAACAACAGCGACAGTCGCTCGATTAAAGGCTTATTCTCAACTTAAATTAGAATCAATAAAAAAGCCTAACAAATGTTAGGCTTTTTTGTCTTCAACACCAATAGCCGAAAGTCACCGCGGCCATAGTTTTAATACAAACTTACAGCAAGTGTGTACCGTGTGTTAATGCAGCACCTGCACGGAGAGCAGTCGCAATAAAGACAGTTTCTGCTAACTCTTCCTCGGTAGCGCCAGCCTTCTTAGCTTCACCTTTATGGATTTCTAGGCAGTAAGGACATTGTGTTGTCAGGGCCACAGCCAGCGCCATTAACTCTTTATATTTTTTAGGAATTGCGCCATCACCCAATGCAGCCGCATCAAGTGCTTGAAACGCAGCTAGCGCTTCTGGCTTAAGTGTTTTCAAAGTCCCTAATTTATCGATGTTCGACATATCGTACATTCGGTTTTCCCCCATTTAGGTATCATTTATAGTAGAAATTTTCAATTTGTTTGTTTTAGTCAGTATTACCTAACAGAGCCTAGACTATTGGATTGTGGCACTAAGATCAAGCCATCTCACTATGAGAAATAAACAAAAAAGCGACGTATAAAAATACATCGCTTTTTAGATAGACCAGATGGTTTAACTAAACCATTAATTCATAACAAGAAAACCGTCAATTCCTTCGCAACCCATACCCTAAAGAACGATACGCAATGAGACCACCCAATATAGTTTTGCGTTGCCATATCCCATCGCTCTTGGACTATCTGCTCCGAGTGCATCGCGGTTAATCGCATTGCAGTACACAAAATGAGCGTATCAGAATCAGGATTTTCTCCTTCGACCATCATTTCTAATTTGCCACGACTGATACTCAAAGATCCTGAAATATGATCAACATCATGTTCCTCTTTATCACGAATATCTAATGCAACAGCGCCTTCGGCCATTAACGCATCGACATACTCAGGTGAGACTTCCTCAACACGTGCACGTGCTACATTAGCCATATTCTGAAATTTTTATGTGTAAGCCATTTTTGCTTTGTCTCTCTCCAATAAATGTCAGTGATAACACCTAAACAAGGCTGTTCCACATATCATCAAGTTTCACTTAAAAATCACCAAAGCCAACACCTTAAATCCCACCCAAATTCGAGGTGAAAAATAAGCACTGACACAGTGTGGAATAACTTTAATAAAAAAGACAAAAACAGCTAAAGAAGTAGGTATCTTTTTTCAATTATGACAAAAATAAGACAATTTTGAGAAAAACTTATAGTCGCTCAAGAACAAGGGACTATAGAAGGTATTCACAAATGCTAATCCGATAGCGCGTTATAAGCGATCAGACCACCATCTATATACTTGGCATTGACATAGCCCATACTACGTAGGGTGTCGGCAGATAAAGCACCTCTATTCACAGCATTGCAGTAACACAATATTGTCGTCGTCAAGTCAAGTACTTCACTCTCGACTAGCATCTCGAGTTTACCCCTGCTTATATTCAGCGAGCCTGCGATATGGCCAGCACTATGTTCTTCACTATCACGGATATCCAAAGCCACAGCACCGTCATCTAATAATCCATCAACACTAGTAGGCTTAACACCTTCAACACGTGCGCATGCTTCATCAGCTAATTGCTGGAATTTTTCTGTAAAAGCCATAGCGTTTTCTCTTTAAATTATCGTATTTTTTATTCAACCCAAAAGCAACCCTTCAAGTTCAAAACGTAAGATCACTCTAATATAGGCGATGCTGCCTGCCTAGTAACTTTGACTTTGTACAGGCAAATTGCAATCAGATGACAAACTACTCTGAAATAAACTCGTATTCTCGATATTCAGGCAACCAGAATTGTGAGTCGATCGAGGCCTTTAACGCCTCGTCCGTCATCGGCTCAGCTAATCCTTGCTCAAAAGCCACCTGACTAACAGCAAAAGCAATCTCCTTGCTTAACTGGGCAATATCAGACAGTCTGGGTAGCAAAGACGCACTGGCTGATGTTGAGCCTTTAGCTAACACCTCACTTGCAATCATCAACATCTCATCGCTGATATGACGGATCTTAGCTGCAACTACGGCCAAACCAAAGCCAGGGAAAATATAACTATTATTACATTGCGGAATACTATAATTTTGGCCTTCATATTCGACTGGCTGATAGGGGCTTCCCGTCGCAATAATAGCCCGACCTTTTGTCCACACCAGTAATTGCTCTGGTGTCGCCTCAATCCGCTTTGAGGGGTTACTCAATGGCAGAATAATCGGCGAATCACAAGCCGCTAGAATTGTTTCAACAATCGTCTGCGTAAACAAGCCAGATTGGCCTGACACGCCAATCAAAATTGTTGGTTTTGCATAGCGTACTGTCTCAAGCAATGAAGGATATTGTCCCTCATAAGACCAATCAGCAATTTGACCTTCATCTTTTGACAGAGAAAATTGGAAATCTAATATTGACGCCATATTCGACACTAACAAACCAGCTCGATCTACCATAAACACCTGGCTTCGCGCCTGTAACTCTGACAATCCTTCTGCACACATTTGAGTGATAATCTGTTCTGCAATACCACAGCCAGCTGAACCCGCCCCAGCAAACACTATCGTCTGTCGGCTCAGTGGAACATTTCGCCGACGACATGCTGCTAATAGTGTTCCAACTGTCACCACAGCCGTACCTTGAATATCATCATTGAAACAACAAAGTTCATCACGATAACGATTTAATAACGGCAAAGCATTCGTTTGATTAAAATCTTCAAATTGTAATAACACTTCCGGCCAACGACTCTTCACCGCTTGAATAAATAAATCTAAGAATTCATCATACTCAGCTTGTTCAATTCGTGGGTGATGCCAGCCCATATACAAAGGGTCATCGAGTAATAACTGATTATTCGTGCCAACATCTAGCATAATTGGTAAGGTGTAAGCAGGACTAATACCGCCACATGCTGTATACAATGAAAGTTTACCAATCGGGATTCCCATACCGCCAATCCCTTGATCTCCTAGGCCAAGAATACGACTACCATCAGTGACCACAATCACCTTCACATTATTTTTAGTCACATTGGCCAAAATAGCATCTAAATCATATCGATCTGGATAAGAAATAAACAAGCCACGCGCCCGCCTGTAAATTTCAGAAAACCGTTCACAAGCATCGCCCACTGTCGGCGTATAAATAACGGGCATCATTTCTTCTATATGCTCATTCACCAATCTGTAAAATAATGTCTCATTACTATCCTGCGTCGCACGCAAATAAATATGCTTATTGATCGCTTCATCGAAACTAGAGTATTGCTGATAAGCACGCTCAACTTGTTGCTCTATCGTCTCATAACGCTGCGGTAACAAGCCTAACAAGCCAAATGTTTCCCGTTCTTCTCGTGAAAAAGCACAGCCTTTATTAAGCAAGGGAATATTAAGTAAGGTTGGCCCAGAATACGGCAAGAAAACGGGGGGTTTTGAGGTTATTTTTTGAGTCATGACCACACTTCTAGAAACAAATTAGCCAACATCTAATGTTGGCTAAATTCAATAAAATACAGGTAAAAATGCGGTCAATAATCAAATTGAGAAACCGCCTATCTACACATCAAAAGATAGCATACTGTTTAAAAGAAACCCAATTGCAGTTGGGCAGCTTCTGACATCATATCTTTAGTCCACATTGGCTCCCAAACCAGCTCAACATGGGCTTCAGCGACACCGGATACAGAACTAACTTTTCCTTCAATCTCACCTGGGAAGGACTGAGCAACAGGGCAGCCAGGCGCCGTGAGTGTCATTTTTATATCAACGACAAATGCGTCACTGATGTCAATTTCATAGATCAAACCCAACTCATAAATATTCACCGGAATTTCCGGGTCATAAATCGTCTTCAGCATGTCGATAACATCTTCTTTTAGTTCGGCCACACTAGGCTTAATTAATTGTTCACTCATCGTTGCCTACTCAGTTGTCACTTCAGTGTCAGTACCATTTTCCAATGCCGAATGCATTGTATGCCAGGATAATGTCGCACACTTCACTCGGGCCGGAAATTCTTTAACCCCACCCAATACTTCTAACTTACCTAAATCAGCCGCATCAACCTCACTCTCACCAGTCAACTGATCATGCACTTGTTGGTAAATCACTTCGGCTTCCGCCAAAGTTTTACCTTTCAAGGCTTCAGTCATTAAGGAAGCTGAAGCCATCGAAATCGCACAACCACTTCCTTGGAAACTTAGATCTTGAATCACATCACCATCGAGCTTTACATAAACAACCAGTGCATCACCGCATAATGGGTTATTACCATGTGCAAGATGATTAGCATCTGCCATATCAATGAAATTCCGTGGTTTTTTATTATGATCCATAATCACTTGTTGATATAGATCTCTTAAATCTGCACTACTCATTATGCAAACAGCTCCTGTACTTTACTAATTGAGTCCACTAAAGCATCAACCTCTTCCATCGTATTATAAAAAGCGAAAGAAGCACGTGCCGTCGCAGGAATACCAAAGAACTGCATCACAGGTTGGGCACAGTGATGACCTGCTCGAATCGCCACACCTTGTTGATCAAAAATCGTCCCAACGTCATGTGGGTGAACCCCTTCGATAACGAAAGACAATACACTCGCCTTGTGTTCTGCAGTCCCAATGACACGAATGCCATCCAACTTATTCACCCGTTCAGTCGCATAAGACAATAATTCATGTTCATAAGAAGCTATCGCCTCAATACCAATTGATTGCATATAATCAATCGCAGCACCCAAACCTATCGCACCTGAAATATTCGGCGTTCCAGCTTCAAATTTATACGGCAACGCATTATATTGCGTCTTCTCGAAGCTCACAGATAGAATCATATCGCCGCCGCCTTGCCATGGTGCCATCTCGTCTAATAGAGCTTGCTTACCATACAAAGCACCGATACCGGTCGGCGCAAACATTTTGTGGCCTGAAAATACATAAAAATCACAATCTAAATCTTTTACATCTGCTGGCATATGGGGCACAGCTTGAGCACCATCAATCAACACAGGGATACCCTTAGCATGGGCTTTTTCCGTCATCATTTTAACGGGATTGACAGTACCTAAGGCATTCGATACCTGCCCGACTGCCATTATTTTAGTCTTGCTTGTCAGCAGGTCATCAAATCCAGACAGATCGAGTTCACCACTTTCTGTCATTGGGATAACTACCAGCTTAGCCCCAACCTGATCACATAACATCTGCCAAGGCACAATATTGGCATGATGTTCAATATGACTGATAAGGACTTCATCACCCGCTTTCAGCATAGGACGAACAAAACTATGTGCTACTAAATTAATGGCTTCCGTTGCACCACGGACAAATACAATTTCTTCGTCAGAGTCGGCGTTCAAAAAACGACGTACTTTAGCCCGCGCGCCTTCATAGGAATCTGTTGCACGTTGACTTAGTTGGTGAACACCTCGATGCACATTGGCATTATCTTCACGATAAAAATCCGCTACGGCATCAATCACTTGCACCGGTTTTTGGCTAGTCGCAGCATTATCTAAATAAGCTAATGGGAAACCATAGATCTCTTGATGAAGAGTAGGAAAATCTCTCCTAATTGCTTGAATATTTAATTTAGTCATTATTACTTGTGTCCACGTGGTAAGCATTGTTCAATCACAGCTGATAAAGCCTGACGTATCGACTCAGAAGGAATACGTTCTAACACATCTTCAGCAAACGCATGGGTTAACAAACTTCGTGCAGTGACTTCATCTAGACCACGTGCTCTGAGGAAAAATAATTGATCCATATCTAACTGCCCCACTGTACTACCATGACCACATTTCACATCATCCGCGTAGATTTCCATCTCGGGCTTGGTATCAATCGCACAGCCACGCGATAACAATAAATTATGGTTATATTGATTGGAGTCTGTGTTCTGAGCATCTTTATGTACTATCACTTTGCCATTGAAGATGCCATGACAACGATCATCCAACACTCCTTTATACAACTCATTACTCGTGGTATTGGGAACCAAATGATCAATTCGAGTGTGCGTATCCGCATGCTGTTCATCATTAAGTAAATACAAGCCATCCATTGTGGTATGAGATTGTTCACCTTCTAAGCGACTATGCACATCATTACGGCTCAATTTGCCACCCAAAGTAATATTTTGAGTATGCCATTGACTACCCGCTGCTTGTCTAGCAGCTATGGTAGCAACATGAAAAGCGTGATGAGACTCTTGCTGCAACTTATAGTGGAATAATTCAGCTTGTTCAGCCAAAACCACTTCACTCACAACATTGTTGAAATACACCCCATCGCCTACGCCAGCATAATGTTCAACAACCGTTGCCTGCGCGTTTGCATCAAGCACAATCATATTACGTAAATGCGTTGCTAGATTTGTCGTCGCCCCACTGTTAATAACCAGCAATCCAATAGGCTTATCAAGCACGATTTCCGTCGCAACATGTACCATCACACCTTCTTTCATTAATAAGGTATTTAGCGCCGTCAAACCGACTTTATCCAAAGCAACTTGCTGACCCAACTGTTGTTCAACAAAGGCAAGTGATGTTGAAAAAGGTTGAACGGTTACCCCTGAAGGCAAGCCATCTAGTTGAGACAAATCAGCCACGTACTCGCCATCGATAATCACAATACGATACGCATCATCTAACAATGCAAGTTTTTCACACTGTTCAGCCGCAATCATCGTGTTCACCGCATCATGAGTGAAAGCTTGCTGAGACAGTTCCCAAAGACTGGTATATTTCCAATCTTCCTCTTTTTTAGACGGTAAGCCTGCAGATGAAAACTGCGTTAAAGCTTGTTGACGTAACGTCTGTAACCAAGGCAGATCACCACCTGGTAACGCGCTCGTCTCAGCGACACTGGCAAAAGGTGTCACCAGTTCTCTTAACTGTTTCATGCTGTTTGGCCCGCCTTTGGTGCATCAGTCACCCAACTATATCCTTTACTTTCCAACTCTTTCGCCAACTCTTTATCACCTGATTTCACGATTTGTCCATCAGACAACACATGAACAAAATCAGGCACGATATAATCTAGCAAACGCTGATAATGGGTAATCATCACAATCGAACGATCTTGTGAGCGTAGCGCGTTCACACCTTCAGAAACTGTTTTTAAAGCATCGATATCTAAACCTGAATCCGTCTCATCCAAGATAGCTAAAGCAGGTTCTAACAGAGCCATTTGTAAGATTTCATTACGCTTCTTCTCACCACCGGAGAAACCTTCATTAACACCACGGTATAAAAATTCTTCATTCATTTTAACCAGTTGCAGCTTTTCTCTCACCAAGGTCAAAAAGTCCATCGCATCCAACTCATCCAAACCTTGATGCTCACGCACCGCATTCACAGCCGCTTTCAATAAGTAGATATTACTGACACCATGGATCTCAACCGGATATTGAAAAGCCAGGAACACGCCTCGACGGGCACGTTCTTCTGCTTCTAAATCCAATAAGTCTTCATCCTTAAACACAACAGAACCTTGCGTGATTTCATAGCCATCTCGCCCTGCTAGTACATTAGATAAAGTACTTTTACCCGCGCCATTTGGCCCCATAATCGCATGCACTTGACCCGGTTTAACCGTCAAGTTAATCCCTTTCAGAATATCTTTACCATCTACACTGGCATGGAGGTTTTTAATTTCTAACATCTTCAATCTCTTTAAAATAAAGTTCGGTTATTGCTATATCCGTTAGTAAACCAACGGCAACAAATCAACCAACAGAGCCTTCTAATGACAAGCCCAATAAATTCTGTGCTTCAACAGCAAATTCCATCGGCAACTGATGAATTACTTCCTTACAGAAGCCATTCACAATCATCGATACAGCATCTTCAGTATCCATGCCACGCTGTTTACAATAAAACAGCTGATCTTCACTGATTTTCGACGTTGAGGCTTCATGCTCAACTTGGGCAGACGGATTTTTCACTTCGATATACGGGAAAGTATGTGCAGCACACGTATCGCCCATCAACAAGGAATCACATTCTGTGTAATTACGTGCATTTTCAGCATTCGGACCAACCCGTACCAAACCACGATAAGCATTCGATGATCGACCAGCTGAAATACCCTTCGAAATAATCGTAGAACTGGTATTTTTGCCTAAGTGGATCATTTTTGTGCCAGTATCAGCCTGTTGCAGATTGTTAGTTACTGCGACTGAATAAAACTCACCAATCGAATTATCACCCTGCAAAATCACGCTCGGATACTTCCAAGTAATTGCAGAACCCGTTTCAACCTGTGTCCACGACACTTTAGAACTTTCACCACGACAAGCTGCGCGTTTCGTCACAAAATTATAAATACCCCCAACGCCATTTTCATCGCCGGGATACCAGTTTTGAACGGTTGAGTACTTAATTTCAGCACGTTCCATCGCAACTAACTCAACCACCGCAGCATGCAATTGATTTTCATCACGCATCGGCGCGGTACACCCTTCTAAGTAACTCACATAAGCATCATCATCAGCAATGATTAAGGTCCGTTCAAACTGACCGGTATTGGCAGCGTTAATTCTGAAATAAGTTGATAATTCCATCGGGCAGCGAACACCTTTTGGAATATAAACAAAAGAACCATCACTGAACACCGCTGAATTGAGTGCCGCATAGTAATTATCACGATAAGACACAACGCTACCAAGATACTTTTTCAACAGCTCAGGATGCTCTTTCACCGCTTTCGAAAAAGGCATAAACAAAATGCCTTCTTCCGCGAGCTTGTCTTGGAATGTATTAGCAACAGAGACACTGTCAAACACCGCATCGACTGCCACACCGGCCAAACGTGCCCGTTCTTCAAGTGGTACACCCAGCTTCTCATAGGTCCGTAATAACTCTGGATCGACTTCATCCAAACTCTTCGGTCCATCTTTTTTATCTTTCGGGGCAGAGTAATAACTAATTTCCTGATAATCAATTTCAGGATAATTGACATGAGCCCATTCAGGTGTTTCTAACGTCAACCAATGACGATATGCTTCTAAACGCCACTCTAATAAAAACTCAGGTTCACCCTTAATTTTTGAAATCTGACGAACAATATCTTCACTTAAACCTACCGGTAAACTTTCCGACTCAATATCCGTAACAAAACCAGCCGAATACTCATTCGGAACAAACTCTTCTATTTGCTGTTTTTGTTCAGCCATGGATCTCACCACCCTGTTTTATTGCTAAGTCACTCTGAGGCACAGAGCGATAAAAATGGATTGGGCTCACACCGTTAACATGGGTCTTATGGACTAACATATCAGACAACTTCACTTCATCTAATGCGTGATAGACAGCACTATTAATACGTTCCCAATTAGTCTGTACGACACAATGTACTTCTTGGTCACAATGACTTTCACTGCTTACACATTCAGTTAATGCAATTGGCCCTTCAATTGCCGCAATCACCTCAGCAATAGAAATTTCACAGGCCGCTTTAGCTAGGGTATAGCCGCCATGTGCACCACGCTCAGAGTTCAACAAACCACCATGTGATAACAATTTCATCACTTTTCTAACCGTTGGTAGCGGCACACGAACTGCTTCAGCCAACATCTGCGCATTATGCTGTGAATCAGTATTCTCAGCAAGATAACTCATCAAAACGATGCCATAATCTGTCAATTTTCCCATGCGTAACATGTCACGCCCTCCTAATTAAGACCATTATAGTACCAATTAAGCAAATAACCAAGCTTGTCACAGGGTTATTTGTCACACAGATTATGAGAGAATAACCACCGTGAACTATTCGCAGTGTGGCCTGACTAAGGCAACACATTCTTTATTAAACATTTAACTTACACAACATTTAGGGAAGCCTCTCATATGAAACTTAAAACGCTTGCGATTTTGCCATTACTTTTTTCAGCCCCAGTACTTGTCAGTGCTGCAGATATGGATACGGACAAACAAAAACTGAGTTACATCTTTGGTGTACAAGTAGGTCAAGGTCTAAAGGCTGAAGGTGTCGAAATTGAAATGGATGCTTTTACAGCGGGTATCAAAGATATGATGGAAGGCAATAAACCTAAAATTGATCAAGCAACAGCCCAAAAGCTAGTGCAAGATTACCAGCAGGAAAAACAATCTGCCATGGCCGAAACTGCTGCTAAGAAACAACAAGAAGCCAACGACTTCTTAGCTAAGAATGCTAAAGAAGACGGTGTCGTTGTCACAGCAACAGGCCTACAATACAAAATCATTGAAGCTGGTGAAGGCAAATCACCCACCTCTGAAGATAAAGTCGTCGCCCATTACACGGGTAAATTATTAGACGGTACTGTTTTCGATAGCTCTCATGATAGAGGTGAACCCGCCACATTCCCTGTTTCTGGTGTCATTAAAGGCTGGCAAGAAGCACTACCTATGATGAAAGAAGGTGCTAAATGGCAACTCGTCATCCCTGCTAATTTAGCTTATGGCGATCGTGGTATCGGTAATGTCATTGGGCCAAACGAAACATTGATGTTTGATATTGAATTAGTCTCTATCTCTAAATAAAACGCTATACAGACAAAAAGCCATGGTGCACTATGCCCCATGGCTTTTTTGTTTAATTCCTAATCATCTTTTCCCGATATTCGACTGACTAGCACCAGATTTTCAATCATCAAGCCGATATAAATCACAACAAAACAAAAAAAACTTATTGTTTACTTCAATCGCTATAGACACAGTAGTACATATATAGTCCCGCAACGGACAAATAAGGTCTAGTTACTTGCGATTTCTCAGGCTGATTAACAGCTCGCAAGTGATAATATTTATGAGACCAAGAAGCATTTTTCCAGACATTAAGGGTAAGACTCGCATATCAAGTTCTTATTTATAGGATGCAGCATGAATAGAACTACCTATTAGATACCCTGCTTCATCCAATAAGAAACACCTTATCGCCCGCTCTTCTGAAAAGATTATCTCAGCCGATCGAGATAAATCTCCGCCATTGATGAAAGCTTCAATTGCCTCTTTATACACATCATTAAACTGATAAAAGTAATGATCTAATTGCCTTGTCTGCTTTTTAGATTCTGCTCTCTGTATCGATATAAGGTTACTTAAGATTGTATCTAATTCAGGGTTAAAATTAATGTCTGATTCGGGATTTGAAAAATAAAACCTTGCACCATATCTGCCCCGATTTCAATGGCTATCTGGGCCTCAGCTTTAGTCTAGACATATTCAATGATGACCAAACACCCTGTTTCATGAATGAGAGAAACCATACCTTAGAATATTCGTTCCCTTTGGAACTAGTTGCAGCACGTGAAATCAAACTTTTGTCTGATTTAACAACATCTTGCTCTAAATCCCAAGTACGTTCAAAATTAGAAAGACCAGTAATAGGCTGTACAAAGGCAGTGCAACCCGTCGCTATCACTAACTTATCGTAACTCACCACTACCCCTTTCTCAGAGGTCACCGTCTTGAGTTCATTATCAATCGAGGTAGCCTTACCACCCATGTGGATAGTGATAGCCTTATTCTCGAAAAAAAACTTCCTCAACTAACGATAAATCATCAGCCGTCTTACCAGAAAAATATTCACTTAAATGAATACGGTCATAAGCAGCGATGCGTTACTCACAAAAGGTCACCACCTCAAAATTGTCTTTTAATGGACTATCCATCAAAGTCGCAAAAAAGTACTGGCCCACCATCCCATTACCAATCACGACCAATGTTTTTTTCTTACTCATGCATGCCTTATTGCAAAAACGTATAAGGCAAGCTATTACAGGCATCATGCCTACTTTATAAACCACTGAAATTAAATGATTATTGAAATATATAATCAAGCATTGAGAAATTTAAAAAACCAAGGGGGTGCAGTTAGAAAATATGTTGGTGCAGACAAAAATTAAAAAACTAACTTATAGATAGCTAATTTACTGCTTTGTGCCAGAAGCAGTTGTTCGGGTAACGTCTCATGAAGAAGCTAAAAACAGTCTGTTAGAATAAGTGGCGAAGAAACAAAAACAGCTGTTTTTATTATCCTTTTAAAGAACTTGTTACATCGTACTTTATTCAAAAACCTTAACTAGAGCTTCATTTTTAATGAAAATTTCACCAGAAAGAAGCTTATTCCCGAAGCAAAGTATATAGTTTTTCCCAATCAAAGTAGGCACCCGGATCTGTTTTCCTACCAGGTGAAATATCAGAGTGACCTTTGATCTGTTGGGTATTTAACTCGGGATAACATTCACACAAACTGGCCACAACCCCAGCCAATTTCTCATATTGCACTAACTCATAATACTGGTCATCAGAGCCTTCTAGCTCTATTCCAATCGTGAAGTCATTACAGCGCTCTCTGCCATCCAAGTTAGAGGCACCGGCATGCCAAGCACGTTGATGAAAAGGCACATATTGCATCACCTCACCATTACGTCGAATCAACACATGAGCAGAAACAGTCAAGTCCGCTATGGTTTGAAAATAAGGATGCGCTGTTGGGTCAAGCTGATTCATAAACAAATCATCGATCCAACCGCCCCCAAATTCACCTGGTGGTAAGCTGATATTGTGAATCACGATACCCGTGATATCAGATAAATCCGGGCGTGCGTCCTGATTAGGTGAACAGCGATACACCACGTCTTGTAGTAAGCCTGTTTGTTGCTCAATGTGCATGCACGAGTCCTCTCACCCTAATTTGATGCTGGTTTGTCATAAAAAAAGATAGAAAATTGTCGGTTCAAGCGGTACTCTTTTCTATTTTGATTCTAACGACGTTGCCATGACCTTGAGAAATACCATTCCGTCTGACGATATTACTTCACAAGTCAAATTAGCATTAGCAGAAGACATCGGTCAACAAGATTTAACCGCCGATCTTATTCCTGCTGACAGCATTGCCACCGCCACGATTTTAAACCGTGAGCCTGCTACCCTGTGCGGGCAAGACTGGGTGATGGAAGTCTTTAAGCAAGTCGACCCAATCATCAGCATTACATGGCACTTTAACGATGGTGATCAGCTAGAAGCTGATAATCTTATTTGTACCCTTAACGGCCCAGCTCGTTCGTTATTAACCGGTGAACGTACAGCAATGAATTACCTACAAACGTTATCTGCCACTGCCACACTCAGTAGCGTTTATGCAGCTCAAGTTGCAGGCATTGAGGTCAAAGTACTAGACACGCGAAAAACCATCCCCGGTTTTCGTCTTGCTCAAAAATATGCCGTTCGTTGTGGCGACTGTCATAACCACCGTATTGGACTTTATGACGGTATTTTAATCAAAGAAAATCATATCAATGCCGCAGGCTCTATCGCAGCTGCTATTACTCAAGCCAGGGCCTTACACCCAGGCGTTACCATTGAAGTTGAAGCCGAAAACTTTGGAGAAATGGATCAAGCGCTAGCTGGACAGGCTGATATTATCCTGCTCGATAATTTTGATATTGCCATGCTTAATCAAGCCGTTGAACGCAATCAAGGCCAAGCACTATTAGAAGCCTCCGGTAATGTGAACCTGACGACGGTCAGAGCCATTGCTGAAACTGGCGTGGATCGTATTTCAATCGGTGCCTTAACCAAGGATATTAAAGCGATCGATCTCTCCATGCGCTTTAAATAAGACTACCTATGTTTCTCTATGCTAGTTTGTCGTAATCTGGATGAAACCACGCCAAAGAATCATGCAATTTCACCACATCACCGATAATGACTAAGGTCGGCGCTACAAGCTTTTTTTCGCTCGGCTAAAGCAGGTAAATCAGCAATGGCACTCACCCATACTCTTTGTCTCCCAGTAGTCCCTTGTTGAATCAATGCCGCGGGCATATCTGCTGGCATGCCATGCGCTTGTAATTGCTGACTTAACATAGGTAAACCTGCCAAGCCCATATACACCACAACCGTTTGTCTCGTTTGTACAAAGCTCGCCCAATTCAAATCTAACTCACCACCTTTCAACTGCCCAGTGACAAACTTACAACTCTGAGAATAATCACGATACGTTAATGGGATACCGGCATAGCTGGCACACCCTGATGCCTCAGTCACGTACGGCATAACTTGAAATGGAACCTGCTCAGCTGCCAAAGTCGCAATCTCTTTACCGCCTCGGCCAAAGATAAACGGATCGCTCCCTTTCAAACGTAACATCCATTTGCCTTGTTTGGCCTCTTTGAACAATAGCTGATTAATTTCATCTTGCCTAACAGCATGCCAAGTACGCTGCTTGCCGACATAAACCATATCGACCTCGCGCCTTCCAAGTCCAATACTTCCTTGCTCACTGAGCGATCATAAAACACAATGTCGGCTTGCTACATCAAACGTAACGCTTTAAATGTCAGTAGCTCAGGGTCGCCTGGACCCGCTCCCACTAAATATGCTTCGCCTGACGTCAATGCCTCATGATCGTTTTGCTCTATCGCAGCCTGCAATGTCTGTTCACCTAAATCATCTCACCCGGCCAACACATGATCAGCCACAGGTCCTTGTAGAATCGATTCCCAAAAACGACGTCGCATCCCAAGCGTCGAAAATTTTGTTTTGACAGCATCACGGTATCGTCCAACCAGCGCACCCAAGCGACCATAGCTTGGCGGAATTAAGGTTTCTAAGCATGCACGAAGTTGTCTGGCCAGAATAGGTGACTCGCCACCACTCGATACAGCTACAACGATTGGGGAACGTTCTAGAATAGAAGGCAAAATAAAATCACATAACGGTGGGTTATCCGTAACATTAACCAAGATATTGTTGGCTTTAGCATGCTGATAAACCTGATAATTCACGTCATCATCACCGGTAGCGGCAATGGCTAAGACAAAGTTCATCACAAGTTCAGTTGAAAACGATGTGGCCAACCAATTGACCTCTCCTGCGCCCACACGTATTCTCATCGTTACTGATAACGCAGGAGAAACCACCGTAATTTTGGCCTTCACACGACAGAGTAAACTCATTTTCCGTGCTGCAACTACGCCTCCGCCAAATACAAGGCAAGATTTGTCTTTTAAATCTAAAAATATCGGTAAATTATCCATCCAAATGCCATCTGTTGAGATGGCTCTGGTCAACCCCTCAACTTATATCCGTCACCATCGCCAATTCACGCAACACAGCCGTGGCATAACACCCCGCCGGTAAATAGAATTGTAGTTCTAGATCGTGCTCTACCCACTGCCATTCAAAAGACGCTGGATAAAGGCGAAGCGAACGTCGAGCTTGTGTCAACCCCTGTCTCTCTAGACCTTCGCACCAATCTAGCCACTCAGACAACACCGACCGCTCCAAAATGGCGCAATCATCTTGACTTCTCAATGCCCCTCTACCCCATAATGGGCCGGTAGGATGTATATCCATCGCTTGTAAACGTTGGTTCAACGCACTGTCATCAAGTTCTGTATTAAATAAGCTGGCTTTGGTTCCACTAAGTAACATGACATCACCCTGCAAAAGTTGATCCCAATTGCCCAGTTGCACGCGTTGCGCTAACACTAAGTTGAATAACCATGACCGTGCCGCTGATAAAATCAGGCTTTTCTGTTGGCGTTTTTTTGGCTTTTTGCCCTCAGAAAACCACTGCTGTGCTTTATGCAGATTATTTCCCTGGCGACCGAAACGTTGCTCAGCAAAATAATTGGGGACGCCATATTGTGAAATGTGCTCGAGTTGATGTTCCCAAAGCGTTCGATCACCTGTCACCGTGGTTAACCGCAGCTTAAAATGGTTACCTGAAAGTACACCGCGCTTGAGTTTCTTTTTATGACGGCCTATTTCGATGACTTGCACGTTATCATTATCAAAGTCTGTCCAATTTGGTTCTTCCGCCCCTTCGACTTTGACACTGAACCACTGTGTGGTGATGGCATGGCGATCTTTTAAACCCGCATAACCCACATCCAGTTTAGGCACTTGTGCAAATTCTGCTAGCTGTGATGCTAACCAATCGGTATTAGCACCGCGTTTACGAATTTTCAGTAATACATGCCCGCCTTCACCATAAGGTTCGAACGGCAGCTGCTCATCTACTTGAAAATGGCTGGGATTGGCGCGAATATTAGCCGAACAGTCAACCGCAACAGTATTGAGTCGGGCTAAAGCCGAGAAGTCAAAGTCACACAAGGAGCAGGCCCTAGTCTGCTGCAGTCAATAACGCAACAGCATGGGCAGCAATACCTTCTTTACGTCCTGTAAAACCTAAAGTTTCTGTCGTTGTTGCCTTAACGTTCACTGCTGACACAGAGACCGCACAATCTGATGCTAGATTCTCACGCATATCAGGAATAAAAGGCGCCAACTTAGGTGCTTGTGCTATCACTGTGCTATCGATATTTGCTACTTTCCAACCTTGGGCGTAGAGATCTTTAATGACACGCCGAAGCAACACGCGACTATCGATATTTTTAAAATCATCATCGGTATCAGGGAAATGATGACCAATATCCCATAAGCCCGCCGCGCCCAATAAAGCATCACAGATGGCATGAATCAGTACATCCCCATCAGAGTGCGCCTCTAAGCCATGACTATGCCCTATTTCAGCGCCACCCAGTACAATGCTATCGCCTTCGCAAAAACGATGTACATCATAACCATGTCCGATACGCATTAGGCTTCTCCTTGCTGTTGTAAAAACCAAGAGGCTAAAGCTAAATCTTCTGGCACAGTGATTTTAATATTATCACTATGCCCCTCTACCATCATCGGGCTTAAACCCATTAATTCAATAGCACTGGCTTCATCTGTCACCGTCATTTGTTGTGAAAAGGCAGTTTCTAAACCCTGTTTCAATTGTCTTAAACGAAACATTTGTGGCGTTGCTGCACGCCACAAGTTCCGACGATCGACTGACTCCATGATCTCATTATTCAAATTAGTGCGTTTGACGGTGTCATTAACAAGTACACCCAAGATACCACCCACATCATGCTCAGAGAGAGATGTCAGCATTTTGTCTATATCGGTCACGCGTAGACAAGGCCTTGCCGCATCATGCACCAACACCCAAGGATCATCATCGAGATATTCAGATAAAATCATTAGGCCATTTAAGACAGAATCAGCACGATGGGCACCACCCTCAACAACATGTAAGGGGCAATCTAAAGAGACAGAGATGCTTGGCCACCAGTCATCATTTGGGGAAATAGCCACAATAATGCCCGCAATATCGGGGTGAGCTGCCAAACGTTGCAAGGTATGCTCAATGACGGTTTGTCCATTTAATAAAAGGTATTGCTTTGGCTTATCAGCTTGCATTCGCTCGCCAACACCGGCTGCAGGCACAACGGCCCAGAATTGAGGATTACTCATCCGACTCTTCAATGATCTGAAAGAAAGTTTCACCTTCCTTAATCATACCCAGTTCACTACGAGCACGCTCTTCAATCGCACCCAAGCCGCTTTTTAAATCTTGAACTTCCGCGGCAAGGACTTGATTACGCTCTGCAAGCTTGTCATTCTCAGCTTGCTGAATTTCAACGCTGCGATGCAAATGCATTGCCGATGGTAATCCCGCATGGCTAAACCACAGGCGATATTGTAATAACACTAATATCAACGTTAACAAGATCATCACTGGTTTCATGGTATGTATTCGTTACCATTCAAAGTACCGGTTTTTAGTATTGCTAATCGTCTCATTGGCAAGGCATCACTTTCAAGTAATAGTCGTTCTATTGCTGGAAATGATAACGTAGTCCAAGGTGACGAGTCGCTGTGATACAAATTGGTACTTTGGGTGGTCACGAGTCTCTAGCTGGCTTGGTTAAAAGCCTTCATTCCAGGATAAGTAGCAGCATCACCTAACTCTTGTTCGATACGAATCAATTGATTGTATTTCGCAATCCGGTCAGAACGAGACAGAGAGCCTGTTTTAATTTGACCTGCATTCGTCGCTACAGCCAAATCTGAAATCGTTGTATCTTCAGTTTCACCACTACGGTGTGATACAACAGCAGTGTAGCCAGCGGCTTTAGCCATATCAATGGCAGCTAGAGTTTCAGTCAACGTACCAATTTGGTTAACTTTAATCAGGATAGAGTTAGCAACGCCTTGATCAATACCTTGGGACAAGATTTTAGTATTAGTCACAAATAAATCATCACCCACTAACTGGCAACGATCTCCAACGCGATCGGTCAATAACTTCCAACCTGCCCAGTCATTTTCATCCATACCATCTTCGATACTGATGATTGGGTATTGATCCACCCATGTCGCTAATAAGTCAGCAAACTCAGCAGAGCTTAACGAACGGTTTTCAGAGGCCAATACATATTGACCACCTTCGTAAAACTCAGAGCTAGCAGCATCAATCGCAAGCATGATGTCTCTACCAGCAACATAACCTGCATTATCAATCGCAGTCAAAATCACCTCAATCGCCGATTCGTTCGACGGTAAATCCGGTGCAAAGCCCCCTTCATCACCGACCGCAGTATTCATACCTTGGTCACTTAATACTTTTTTCAGCGCATGGAAAACTTCAGCACCATAACGAATTGCTTCTGAAATACTATTTGCGCCGACAGGTACAATCATAAACTCTTGTAAATCAATGCTATTATCTGCATGCGAACCACCGTTGATAATGTTCATCATCGGCACAGGCATCACATTGGCGTTATTACCACCAAGGGATTTGAATAATGACATCCCCGAATCATTTGCTGCCGCTCTTGCTGCGGCCATTGAAACAGCTAATAAGGCATTAGCACCTAAACGACTTTTGGTATCAGTCCCATCTAATGCGATCATTTTCTCATCGATGGCAGTTTGCTCTGATGCGTCCATACCAACAACAGCATCACATAACTCACCACTAACAGCAGCGACGGCATTCAAAACACCTTTGCCTAAATAACGGCTTTTATCACCGTCACGTAGCTCAACTGCCTCACGTTCACCGGTCGATGCACCCGACGGCACTGCCGCACGACCCATCACACCATTTTCTAAAATAACATCTGCTTCGACCGTTGGGTTACCACGTGAATCAATCACTTCACGACCGACAATATCAATAATCTTACTCACAACACTCTCCCAATAACTAGCTTCAACATTACATTGTAACTAACTAATTTATATTCACTTAATACTTTATCATATTAAAGAGTCTTCAATAAAATCTTGTTGCTTCACAGCTGCATCCAATGTCATCAAGGTCTCTAATAGGGCTTCCATTTTAGCCAATGGCCATGAGTTAGCCCCATCACTTAACGCCTGCTCTGGATCAGGATGTGTCTCCATAAAGACACCTGCTACACCCACTGCCACAGCAGCACGTGCCAACACAGGTACAAATTCTCTTTGACCACCAGAAGAACCGCCTTGGCCACCTGGTTGCTGAACTGAATGTGTCGCATCAAAAACAACAGGGCAATCCATCTTGCGCATCAGAGGTAAACCACGCATATCGGATACTAAGGTGTTATACCCAAATGATGTACCGCGATCACACAACATAACTTGTTGGTTACCTGTCGATTTGGCTTTGTCTGCTACATGAGTCATATCCCAAGGCGCTAAGAACTGACCCTTCTTGATATTAACGGGTAGACCTTGCTCAGCTACTTTTAAAATGAAATTAGTCTGACGGCACAAAAAAGCCGGTGTTTGTAGTACATCAACTACACTCGCCACTTCAGCCAGCGGTGTATCTTCATGCACATCCGTTAACAGGGGCAGACCATATTCTTTTTTCACTTTTTCTAAAATCGCCAAGCCTTTCTCAACACCTGGACCACGATAACTCTTGGTCGATGTCCGGTTCGCTTTATCAAAAGATGATTTGTAGATGAACGGAATACCTAGACTATCAGTCAATTCTTTCAAACGACCTGCCACATCCATGGTCATCTGTTCACTTTCAATAACGCACGTACCCGCGATTAAAAATAATGGCTGCTTACCGCCAACCTGATGTCCACATAACTGCATTACTGTTCTCCTCGCTTGGCTTTATTATTTTTAGCCGCATTAATAAAACCATTAAACAAAGGGTGGCCGTGTCTTGGCGTTGATGTAAATTCAGGATGAGACTGACATGCAACAAACCAAGGGTGTCCTGGAATCTCAATCATCTCAACCAAGTTTTTATCTATCGACATACCCGAGAACCTCAAGCCCGCCTCTTCTAATGCCGATTTGTAATTGTTATTAAATTCAAAACGATGACGATGGCGTTCAACGATTTCTATCTGACCATAAACCTCATGAGCTAAACTTCCTTCATCAACCAAACAGGAATAACCGCCCAAACGCATCGTACCGCCTAAGTCAGAGTCTTGGTCGCGTTGTTCAACACTACCATCTTCTTTTTGCCATTCCGTAATCAAACCAATGACTGGGTGCGGCGTTGTAGTATCAAACTCAGTGCTACAGGCCCCCTCTAAGTCAGCCTTATTACGGGCATATTCAATCACAGCCACTTGCATACCTAAACATATACCCAAATATGGAATATGATTTTCACGTGCAAACTGTGCTGTTTGAATCATGCCTTCAACACCGCGCTCACCAAAACCGCCCGGGACTAAAATCGCATCCATCTCAGCCAATTGCTTTGACCCGTTTTGTTCAATCGACTCAGAATCAACATAATGAACTTTAACTTTAGTACGAGTATGAATACTGGCGTGGATTAATGACTCAGACAAAGACTTATACGCCTCTGTTAAATCCATATACTTACCCACCATGGCAATATTGACTTCACCTTGTGGATTATTCAAATTATCTGTCACTTGCTGCCAACGACTTAAGTCAGCAGGTTTTGCATTAAGATGTAATTGTTTAACGACAATATCATCTAAGCCCTGCCTATGAAGATCCATAGGAATCTTATAAATACTATCGACATCCACTGCAGAGATCACAGACTTTTCAGGTACATTCGTAAACAAAGAAATCTTACGACGTTCAGATTCAGGTAAAGGTCGATCCATACGACACAACAACACATCAGGTTGAATACCAATCGTACGTAACTCTTTCACCGAGTGCTGCGTAGGCTTGGTTTTAATTTCACCGGCCGAAGGAATATAAGGTACCAGCGTTAAATGTAAAAACAACGCCCGATCACGACCTAATTCTGTGCCCATTTGGCGAATCGTTTCTAAGAAAGGCAATGATTCAATATCGCCGACTGTGCCGCCAATTTCAATTAAGGCAACATCGGCATCACCAGCACCTTGATAAATGCACCGTTTAATCTCATCTGTAATATGGGGAATAACTTGAACCGTATTACCTAAATACTCACCACGACGTTCTTTACGAATCACATTTTCATAAATTTGACCGGTTGTATGATTATTTTGGCTGGTCATATTAGCGTCAATAAAGCGCTCATAATGACCTAAATCCAAATCTGTCTCCGCTCCATCTTCAGTTACAAAGACTTCGCCATGTTGTAGCGGGCTCATCGTGCCGGGATCGACATTAATGTATGGATCAAGTTTAACTAAGGTGACTTTCAGACCACGTGCTTCCAAAATCGCGGCCAGTGATGCGGCTGCAATTCCTTTACCCAAGGACGACACAACACCACCAGTGACAAATATAAATTTAGACATAATTTGGAGAGTTCGAGTTACACGGCACCGCCAGAATGGCAACGCTCAAATTGGCTATATAGTGTATACAATTTATGCCTTTATCTCAATGAAAAACTAGCAATTCCTTTGCTTTTATACTGTCTTTATAAGTGGTAAATAGCCCTGTTCACCCTCGCTTAATACACAGTGTTGACTATAGCCATAACCGACCACGCCAATTAATTCATCACCAACGAATAACAACGGGACATGCATCCGCTCCCAGGGAGGGATAGCCCACTCCTGATACAAATGTTTAAGCGACTTATGATGAGCATGTCCTACTAACTGAATAGACTCTCCACCTTGGCGAAAAGATAATATTAGACCTTGCTCAAACTGCGCAGGCCTAATACCAACCATATCTGTCTCAACCCAATCCAACACCCGGCCATCAGCTAACGCTATTGGGTTTGGTTCAGAACAGTCGTAACTGGCCTCGTGATCCCATTCTCCGATTGGAAAATCAAAAAACAGTTTATCTTGGAAACGCCTCACTTCTACCCCGAACCAGGACAACATAGGTACCCGATCCTGTTCTGCTAAGCACACCTCATCAATTAAGGCCTGTAAAACTCGCTGAGATGGCAAAGGCATATCCCATTGCTGTAATGCAGTCCGGATTGCATTCCTTTGCCGTTGTGTAGATAACAGCATTAACGCGCTGATTGCTAACTGCCGTGTTTCATCCTCGACAATAACCGTCTGAAGATCTAACACGCCTAAGTCATAAGCCAAAGCATCATATTCAGCACAGTGTCCAGCACTTCGCGACAGAACTTCAGACGCCTGTGGCCAACGTTCTGTTAATACAGGCCATAGCTGGTGTCGTAGATAATTACGGTTGAATTGCACATCACGATTGCTAGGGTCTTCAATCCATTGAAGTTGATGTTGCCTCGCATAAGCAACAATCTGCGCCTGTGTCACATCCAATAAAGGGCGTAACAATTGTGCATCTGCCAACGATGATTGTATCGGCATCGCCGCCAAACCTTTTGGTCCGGCCCCACGAAGTAATTGCAGTAATAAAGTCTCAGCCTGATCATTCTGATGTTGAGCCGTTAATACAGTGTCTTGAGGGAGAACATGATCGGCAATAGCCCCATACCGTGCCTGTCTGGCAGCAGACTCTACGCCGTGATCTGCGATGCCTTTAACAGTCACTTTAATACAGTCATAATCGACTGTCAGATCAGCGGCTATCTGCTGACAATGTTCAGCCCACTGGCCAGATTGCCCGGACAAACCATGATCAACATGAATCGCGTGTAATTGTTCAGTAGGAAACTGACCACTCGTCGCTAATAAGTGCAATAAAACATGGGAATCAACACCCCCACTGTAGGCAACCCAGACTGAGCCGCCAGCACAGGCCTCAACGACCTGCTCAACAACGCTTTGGGGCCAATCTCTCACGTGACGAGATTAGTTCTCGTATTCGCCGAAGTTAAGTAAGCGTTTTTGACGATGCTCAATCAAGCCTTCACCAGAAATGGTTTCTAATTCAGTCAATTTTTCATCAATGGCTTGCTTAACACGTTCAGCCATCTCATCCATATCACGATGCGCGCCACCCAACGGCTCAGGAATAACAGCATCAACCAAACCAAACTCTTTCAAACGATCTGATGTCACGCCAAGGGTTTCAGCTGCTTCAGGTGCTTTGTCGGCACTTTTCCACAAAATAGACGCACAACCTTCAGGCGAAATAACAGAATAAATACTATATTCCAACATCATTAAATGATCCGCTACACCAACAGCCAATGCACCACCTGATCCACCTTCACCAATCACAGTGCTGATAATAGGTGTTTTCAATTGCGCCATTTCAAATAGATTACGTGCAATCGCTTCACTCTGGCCACGCTCCTCGGCATCGATACCCGGATATGCTCCCGGTGTATCAATGAATGTCAGAACAGGCAAACCAAAACGTTCTGCCATTTTCATCACACGTAACGCTTTACGGTAACCTTCAGGTCGAGGCATACCAAAGTTGCGAGATACTTTTTCTTTTGTATCACGCCCTTTTTGATGGCCAATCACCACCACAGAACGGCCATTTAAACGACCTATTCCCGTGATAAGGGCTTGATCATCGGCATAAACGCGATCGCCATGCAATTCTTCAAAATCGGTAATAATGCGGTGAATATAATCTAAGGTATAAGGACGTTGCGGGTGACGTGCCATTTGAGTGACTTGCCACGGCGTCAAATTCGCAAAGATAGACTCTGTGAGCCCAACCGTTTTATCCTGTAGCTTTTGAATTTCCTCAGTGATGTTGAGATCATCACTATCACTACTCATATAACGCAACTCGTCGATTTTCGCTTCTAACTCAGCAATCGGTTGCTCATAATCGAGGAAATTTTGTTGCATCAGTGCTTACCCTAAAAATCAAATTGTCTTGAATTATACACGTGCCACACAGAAAAAGAGCTACCCGATAATTAATTCATTGTCCTCATCAGCCGCTTCGTGTTTGTCCATCCTAATTGCCAAGTTCAAATCATTCTTCGAGTCAGCATTTAAGAATGCTTCTTCTTGGGTGATTTTCCACTCGTGATATGACTCTAACAAGGCCTGGTCAAACGTGACTGTGCAATCATTCGGGCTCTCTTTCATCGCTTCCTTAATCTCGCCAATATGACCTTTTATAATGAGTTCTTGGATACAAGGAGAAATCAGCATGACTTCAACAGCAGGAATTCTCTCACCATCAACACTAGGCAATAAACCTTGCGACACAATGGCGCGTATATTCAGCGACAAATCCATCAATAATTAACGATATGCCACATCAAGGGAAAAATTTAAAATTCTATCCAGTGTTTGATTGGCATTATTCGGATGTAGTGTCGCCAAACATAAATGACCGGTTTCCGAATAAGCACTGGAATATTTCATTGTTTCCATATCACGAATTTCACCAATCAAAATCACATCTGGCGCTTCGCGTAAGGCATTTTTTAATGTATTGTCACATGTTAAAATATTAATCCCTACCTCAAGTTGCTGTAGAATTGAACGAACATGCTTATGGATAAACTCGAGTGGATCTTCGATGGTTGGATACGGGAATTAGAATGACGATTTCGGTGACCTATCATAGCGGCTAATGTTGTCATATTACCCGAGCCTATAGCACCGACTACCAGCACCAATCCCCGTTTTCCCATAATAATGTCGCCTAGAACAGGCGGTAAGCTCATATCTTCAAAATACGGAATAATGGAATCAATATAGCGTATTAAAATGGATGCTTCACCACGTTGACGAAAAATATTAACTCGAAAACGACCAAAGCCGGATAACGGTACAGCAGGGTTCATCTCTAAAGTCCGTTCAAATTTCTTGGCCTACTCACTACTCATCAATGAAGAAGCCTTTCCGGTCACATCGCCCAGCTCCAGCTTCTTAGTACTAACCGGCTTAATCGTGCCATCGATTTTAATCTGGGGTTCTGTTCCCGTACAAAAGAACATATCTGATGCATCTTTTTCTGTCATCAGCTCTAAATACGGCATCAGATCCATAACAATATCCCCAGCTTTGAATGTAATACCCCACCCTCGTTCTATACAATCAGGCTTGTCCAGCGACCCATTCTTGTATGTGACTAACCATACTTCATTTTCACGTCTGTGATAATGGGGAAAGCTTCTAAATCAGTCAACAACGTATCCTCAGGCCGAACCTTCCAATCTGTTCCTAAAGAAATCAATGTTCTAGCATCTTGGTTTCGGTAATCCACCTCAACAGGAATCAAACCATTCTTAAACGGCATCATCGCCGTCTGCAAAAAGCTTATCCAACTTTGGTCATCCGAGGTATTATCAACCCTCACAACCAGTGCCTTGCCACACATTTCACGTGCTCGAGCAACATCATAAACTAACTCAGCCGTCGCCGCTAAACCACCCGTGAAATTATCCTGACTGATCCTACCTTGAATCACCACTAGCTTATCTGGCTGTATTAACGCTTGATATTGCTCATAAACATCGGCAAATACCCGTACTTCGAGTCGTGCGGTTCGATCATCTAAAGTAATAAATGCCATTCGGCCGCCATTCTTATTTTTCATCGTTCTAATGGCAACGATCAAGCCCGCCGTAATCACTGGAATTTCATTACGCTGGTAGCCTTTTGACTCTGGCGCATCTAATTCATTAATCCGTTTCGGTATAAACCGCGCTAGCTCTTCAGTATAACGATCAATCGGATGACCACTTAAATACAAACCCAAGGTTTCTTTTTCAGCAATCAGTAACTGCTCTTTTGACCATTCAGCCACATCAACTAAAGGTTCATCTTCGGTTTCTGTCGGTTCCGATACCATCAAACCAAACATATCATTTTGACCGTTATCCATATCACGGCGATGTTGTTCTGCAATCTGTGTTGCTTTCGTTAAACTGGCTTCTAAACTCGCTCGATGTCCCCCTAGCTCGTCCAATGCGCCAGATTTAAGCAAAGCATCCATAACACGTCGGTTGATTTTCTTCATATCAACACGGCGGCAAAAATCATACAAACTGCCAAAGGCCTCGCCTGATTCTCTCTCTTCAACAATACCAGCAAGCGCTGCTTCGCCAACGCCTTTAATCGCACCCATGCCATAACGAATCGTTTGTTCATCTGCGACCGTAAAACGGATTTTGCTGTGATTAACACCCGGTGGCAGTACCGTTAAGTTCATATCCCGACACTCATCGATTACCCCCACAATCTTATCGGTATTATCCATATCCGCCGATAACACCGCTGCCATAAAGGCCGCTGGATAATGGGCTTTTAGCCAGGCTGTTTGATAAGCGACTAAGGCATAAGCTGCCGAGTGAGATTTATTAAACCCATACTCAGCAAACTTCTCCATCAAATCGAAGATCGGTCCAGCCGTCTTTTCATCAATATTGCGTTTAGCAGCACCCACTAAGAAAAACTGCCGCTGCTGGGCCATTTCTTCGGCTTTTTTCTTACCCATCGCCCGACGTAGCATATCGGCACTACCTAAACTGTAGCCGGCTAATACTTGAGCAATTTGCATTACTTGTTCTTGGTAAACAATAACCCCATAGGTCGGCTTCAGAATCGGCTCTAAATCCGGATGAGGGTAATCCACCTTGGCACGACCATGTTTTCGGTTTACAAAGTCATCCACCATTCCTGATTGCAGTGGACCAGGCCGGAATAAGGCCACCAAAGCCACGATATCTTCAAACGTATCGGGTTGTAAGCGTTTGACCAATTCCTTCATACCACGGGATTCTAATTGGAATACAGCTGTCGTTTCACAGCGTTTTAACAAGTCATAACTGGGTTTATCGTCTAAAGGCAGATTGGTAATATCAATCTTGTTGATCTCTTCTTGTGGCAAAATCGTTTCAAGATTTTTAATTGCCCAATCGATGATGGTCAATGTCCGCAAACCTAAGAAATCAAACTTCACCAAACCGACACTTTCGACATCATCTTTATCATATTGAGACACCAGGCCAGCGCCATTTTGCTCACAATAAATGGGGGTATATTCCGTCAACGCTTTAGGGGCGATCACCACACCACCGGCATGTTTACCGACATTTCGCGTTAAGCCTTCCAACTGTAAGGCTAAATCAATCAGCGTTTTAACATCTTCTTCTTTGTCATAACGTTCTCTGAGTAATGGTTCTTGCTCTAATGCCTTGGTTAATGTCATCTTGAGCTCAAAAGGCACCAATTTAGCCAAACCATCCACTAAACCATATGGAAACCCTAATACACGACCAACATCACGCAGTACGGCTTTTGCCGCCATCGTACCGTAGGTAATGATCTGCGACACATGATCACGACCATAATGTTCTGATACATATTCGATTACCCGATCACGGCCTTCCATACAAAAGTCGACATCAAAGTCAGGCAATGACACCCGTTCAGGATTTAAGAAACGCTCAAATAACAAGTCATATTGCAAAGGATCAATATCGGTAATTTCAAGGGCATAAGCTACCAACGAACCCGCACCAGAGCCGCGACCAGGTCCAACCGGCACCCCATTGTTTTTAGCCCACCGAATAAAGTCGGCAACAATCAAGAAATAGCCCGGGAACCCCATCTGATTAATAACATCAAGCTCGATTTGTAATCGCACTTCATAGTCATCACGACGAGACACTAATGTCTCAGGTTCAGGAAATAAAACAGGTAAACGTTTTTCCAACCCCTCGAATGACTCTTGCGTTAAAAATTCTGCAATGCTCATCCCTTCAGGTACAGGGAAATCAGGCAAGAAATGTTGGTCTAAGGTTAATTCGACATTACAACGCTTGGCAATTTCAACCGTATTCTCAATCGCCTCTGGAATATCATTAAACAAGTCAGCCATCTCTTGAGGTGAACGCAAGTATTGTTCAGGTGAATAATGCCTCGGCCGACGCGGATCATCTAATAGACGTCCATCACTAATACACACTTTAGCTTCGTGCGCTTCAAACTGTTCTGGTTCCAAAAAACGAACCGCATTCGTTGCAACCACAGGTAAGTCGACTTTGGCCGCCAAAGCCAAAGCAGCCTCTAAATAGCGTTCATCATCTTCTCGACCCGTACGAACCAGTTCCAAATAAAATCGGTCAGGGAATAAATCAGACCATATATTTGCTTGGCTTTCTGCTTCTTTTTTTTGATTATTTAACAGTGCTTTAGAAACTAAACCTTCATGACTGGATGAAATACAAATCAAGCCTTCTGTTTGTCCTTGCAACCACTCAAAATTCAGCATCGGTACACCCAAATGCTGTCCTTCAATATAGGCTCGAGACAATAATCTCGACAAATTATGATAGCCCACCATATTCTGGCAAAGCACAATAAAACGACGATTTCCTTTAGCACCTGCCTCGTCTCTCAAACGTAGATCAGCCCCTAAAATCGGTTTCACACCTGCTCGAATAGCAGCACTGTAAAACTTCACTGCCGCAAAGAAATTATGTTGATCCGTTAACGCGACCGCTGGCATGCCAGCATTAGCGACAGCAGAAATAAGCGGCTTAACGCGAACTAAACCATCGACTAAAGAGTAATCGCTGTGAATATTTAAATGAACAAATTGCGCTCTCATTACGTGAACTTAAACCTAATCTACCCTTTTAAGGAAACTTAACAGGGCCAGGCTTACTATCAAGCCCAGTTGTCGCTTCAACAATAGATTGTGCCTCTTTCTGACCCATCGCCATGGCATCCTCTTGAGACATCATTGGACTAAACTGACCTGATATAGCATCTGGACCACCTTCATCCTGCTTGAGGTAAAGCGTCTGAGTTGGGTAAGCGAACTCAACATCTAATTGTTTTGCCAATCGTAAAATATCCAAAAGAAAACGGTGACGTTCTCTTAGCTCCATATTCCAATCTGGTGTCTCCCAGAACACATACACCAAGATATCTAAAGAAGCTGCACTATACTGATTAAAATACACCTGATAATAATCCTTACGCATATAGGGATGTAGTCGAATCAACGCCCTGACACCTTCACAAAAAGCATCAATTTTTTCTGGTGGCGTGTCATAAGTTAGACCTAACATTGTCTTCATACGACGAAAACGTCGTGCGCCCATATTGTCTATTTTCGTATTTGTCAGTATTGCATTAGGCAATGTTATCAATGAGTTATAGAATGTTCTTACTCTAGTACTCCTAAAGCCAACTTCCTCTACTGAACCTTCAACATCACCGATAACAACCCAATCACCAATCTGAAAAGGTCGATCAAGTAGAACGGTTAAAGAGCCAAAGAAATTACCCAATAAATCTTTTGCTGCCAAAGCAAAGGCCAAACCACCAATACCTAAGCCAGCTAATAAACTGGTCACATCGATATTGAGATTATCGGCTGAGAAAATCACCCCCATTACGACAACAAAAACCTTCAAGCTTTTCGTCACCATGGGCACTAATAAATCATCAAAGCGATTACTAGTGGCTAAGGCTTTACGCATCAATAAAGCATAAATAACATCGACCAGTCTAAAAGCACTCCATACTGCAGATAAACTGACCAGCAACTTCACTGCCACAGACAAAATGGCCAAAGCTGTATCAGGTAAGCCCAATAAACCCAATAAAAACCACCAAATCAGCGCCATGGCCATCAAACCTAATGGCCTCAAAATAGTGTCATCGACATCTCTATAATCAGAATGGCATAATTTCCAATGCTTCACATTCTTAGATAAGAACCAAGCGACTAACTTATCAGTAATAAAACCAATAATGACAACAATGAAGATGCCTAGCCATTGCCAATATTCAATGATAAACTTTTCTTTTAAGACATCAGGCAAAGCCGCCCTCAAATGGATATAAAACGGTAAAGCTACTTGTGGGTCTTTACTGCCATTCTTGGCTGGCACAGCCAACAAACCTTCTAAAATATTAGGCAAAGCACTCAGAGAAGCTTGATTAAATAGCCAACGCCCATCCGCCTGTTTAATAATTGAGACTTCACCTTGTGAATAACGACCGAAGACATACTTATCGCCTTTCGGCTGACGCGGGACATCACTTAATACAACGTCCTTACTTCGCTCAATCACAGACAACAACATCGTCGCAAGTGTTTTACCTTTTTCTTGCTGAATAACAGCCGGCAAATAACTCAAATCAAACGTTGAAATTGCAGCTTCGATCTGACTTTTATCACCTGCAGCAACTGCAGTCATCGCATTCAAAAACGTCTGCATGGTAGCCCTGGCATTTTGCAATGTTTCGGGTACAACCTCAGCAGCAACGTCAGCACTGGGATCCTGTGTTAGTTGCTCAGCATAAAGTGCGGGTTGAAAAGCCAGCAACCCAAATAAAAAGATAAAACGCATTAACAGGCTCATCATGCCAAATTAAACTCCAACTCGGGATCAGGTGCATAAGCTAAGACTGTCTGCACCGCTTGTTTCCAATCATCGGTTGCCATTAAAGTATTTCGATTCATTCCATGGCGACCATGTAATCGTATCAAACGCATATGTCGTATAGGATCTTGCTCAATTTTCAGGCCATCAATCACTTGTACAACGCTATCTGGCTTATTACACACCAGCACCATGTCACACCCTGCTGATAAAGCTGCTTCAGCTCGGGCAACACTGTCTCCCATCACTGCAGCACCTTCCATACTGAGATCATCGCTTAATACTACACCTTGAAACCCCAACCGTTCTCGTAATACCTCTTGAATCCAAAACTGCGAAAAACCAGCTGGCAATGGATCGCTTTTTTCATAAACAATATGGGCCGGCATAATGCCTGCCAACTCACTATTACATAACTGTCTAAAGGGCAGCATATCTGATTGCAACATATCTTCGAAATGCCTTGTATCTGTCGGTAACCCTAGATGGGAATCCACTTCCACAGCGCCATGTCCAGGGAAATGTTTACCTACTGCAGGCATCCAGGCACGTTTCATCCCTTGAATATAAGCTTTAGCCACTGCGGTCACTGTCGCTGGATCTCTATGAAAAGAGCGGTCACCAATCACTTCACTAACACCGTAATCTAAATCAAGCACCGGAGCGAAACTGAAATCCACACCCACCGCACGTAGTTCAACTGCCATTAACCAGCCCGTCAATTCGGCACGAGATAAAGTCAAGTCTGGTTGACGCTCATACCCTTGCCCCAAAGCACCGACAGGCGGTAAGCGTGTAAAACCATTACGAAATCGCTGAACACGTCCCCCTTCATGATCCACTGAAATCAAAAGATGTGGATCACGTAAGGCGCGAATAGATGCTGTTAATTCAGTAATTTGTTCTGGCGATTCATAGTTTCGGCTAAATAAGATAACACCACCTACCAGCGGGTGCTGCAATATCTCAGCCTCTTCTTCACCAAGTGTCAAACCGACTAAGTCGACCATTAAAGGGCCTAATGTCATACACGCTCGCCTTATTCGTGAATCATGACCTGAGTACCTGCTTCCACTAAATCAAAAAAAGGCAACAAATCACGGTTATGCATTCGAATACACCCATGAGATAACGGCACACCCATCGGAAAACTATCAGGGCAGCCATGGATATAAATATAACGTTGCATTGTATCAACATTTCCCAACCGGTTCTGGCCAACTTCTAATCCACTCAGCCATAAAATACGGGTCAATATCCAATCTCTTTCCGGAAACTGCATAGACATCGTCTCGGTATAACGCTCTCCTGTCGGACGGCGGCCAACAAAGATCGTGTTTTCAGGTAAACCCTCACCGATAAGACCTCTTATTTGATGTAGCCCTCTCGGTGTACATTCACTATTTTTTCCTTCGCCAGGCCCATTTTTTGCTGTTGAAACCGCGGCCTCGAACACATAGTTTTCCGCTGCATCATCAGCTATCACGCGACAGCTTTGCTCAGACAATGAAATTTCTACGTGTACCATTAAATCATTTCTTTTATTAGGAGATCATTGCCAGTATACCTTGCTACAAAAACTAACAAACCTTAAATGACCACCTTACTAAAAAACTCACGGAAACGCTTATCGATCCAATACTTCGGCTTTAAAGGGTTAGTACCATAAACAAAACCGACATGTCCTCCACTTTGCGTTAATTCTAATGTCACATCCGTTGATAATTCAGATTGGTTTGGAATCGCAGCTTGTGTCATGAAAGGGTCATTTTCACTGTGCAATACCAAAGTGGGTACTTTAATCGTCTTTAAAAACTGACGTGCACTGGCCTTTTCATAATAATCATCTGCACTGTCAAAACCATGTAATTTCGCTGCCATATTATCCACATGATAAAACGTCCTCGCTTGATTAAATGCCTCTAAATCCATCGGCAAAGGCATCTCTCTATGCTTGGCTAGTACTTTTTTACGTACTAATCTGATCAGGTGACGCTGATAAATACGTGAAAAACCTGTAGTCAGATGCTCCGCCGTATTAGCCAAATCAAAAGGAACCGACACGGCCATCGCAGCAGAAAGCGGACTGTTATCACCTTTTTCGCCCAAATACTTCAATAAGGCATTACCACCTAATGACACACCAAAAGCACCCAAAGGCCGTTCTGGGTACCGCGCTTTTAAAAACTCAATAAAATAATCAATATCTGGACTATCACCAGAATGATACCAACGAGGTAATCGATTTCCTTTTTTACCACAAGTGCGAAAATGCATTAGCACACCCTGCCAACCCAAATCGCGCACCACATTTAATACACCTTGAGCATAGCCGGATTCAACTGACCCTTCTAAGCCATGAAACAAAGCAATAATGGGACCTGACTCTGTTGAAGGTGTCCACGACAATTCAACAAAATCACCGTCAGGCAACTCTAATATTTCCTCAGTTAATGCTAGCGGTATTTGCCGTCTAAATAAGGTCGGAAACAGCGTCTGACTATGCTGATCTGGCAACCAGCATGCTGTCTTAAATTGACTTTTAATAATTTTACCTTGGTTCATGGTTCCCTACCGAAATGACGACTTAATTTCTAGAAATCTTCTAATTTAACCTGTTTTAAGCACTATTTTATCGAGAAATGCTACCCAATTCTCATCTCTCAACCAAGGCTTATTCGCGCTTAGCAACGACAAAGCCTATTCTATTTTTAACATCCAATATACAGGCCTAGACCGATTCTACGGTAATGAATTTAACGTAATAAAAAACCGAATAGCATCCTTATCTGCAAATCAAAAAGTAGTGCTCACAAACCTACTTTGTATCTTATTTGTTCTTGGTTTTACATACCTTACCGTACTCAACGAAAAAGCCGCACTCTACCAACAACTTGATAATCAACTCAAAGATGCTGCTAGAGTGACTGAATCACTTTTGCCAAGTCCATTGCATCACCACAATATTACCCAACATGCTCTTAATGACGATCAAAAAATGGCTCACATCAACGCTCTGTCTGACTTTACCGATCAACGCGATATCACCTATGTCTACTCCCCAATTAAACGTCACGATAAAATTCTCTTCACCTCATCCAGTGCCACACCTGAAGAAAGAGAATCAGGTGAACAATTGAGTTTTTATTACGATCACTATGACGAAGTCGCTCCCCGCGTTTTCGAGGTTTTTAAGACTAAAAAGACTTCTTTCTTACAATATACCGACCAATGGGGGGACTTTTCGCAGTGTTTTTATTCCAAGTTATTCTCCAGATAGAACCTTTCATATCACAGGTACTGATCTTCCAGTTCCACACATACAGGAAATAATCAACAAGCAGGTTTGCAGTTCCATTCTCATCTCGACGTTATTCTTATTATTTGCCTACCCGATTTACGCCACAAGCACTCGTAAGTTAAAACGAGACACACTTAAACTCAATTAAACTCAATTAAAAAGTAGAGCAACAAACATTAAAAGCAAGCTTTCTATATAAGGACTAGTGATACAGCCCAAAAAAAGCCCGCATCAATATAAAGACTGATACGGGCTTTTGACATCAATTTAAACTCAAGCAGGTATTGCTAATAAATCCTTTAATTGGTTATCTAGAAAGCCAAAGTCTTGAGGGAAAACACCAAACATCGCAAAATGTCCCCACGAACTTGGAATAGGCTTATGCTCACAATTCGGTATCATTGCCGAATCATCGCGACATTCCAGTTCTGTAAACATCATATCTTGCTCAAATGGCATATTGTGTACTATAGCTTTAACACTTCCTAGTGCAGCGGCTAAATCACCGCCAGCATGTTTTGAAACATCAGCATGTTGCCATTTATCCAACATACAAACCAATGCATTCGGATCCATCGGCCTGAACCACGCCTTCCAGAAATTAACTAAGAAATCTTCAACCGACTCAAAGCCAGCATCACGCCAATGTTCCTCAGCATAAAACTCTCGGCTCACACCAATTGCCGCAAACATAATAGCTAAATGACATAAACCTTTATCTAAATCCTCACAACTTGCATAGTTACCATCATTAAAATTCACTGCCGTGCGCAAAGCACCAATCAAGCCTTCGACCATCACTGTATTATGATCCGATGTTTTAGCCGTACCCCCTATTGGTGCAGCACGTTTGACCATATCAGGGTAACGTACCGCCCATTCATATGTTTGCTGTGCGCCCATAGACCAACCCAATACTAACTGAAGCTCAGTAATACCAAAGACTTCTGTTAATAGTGCATGTTGTGCACGCACATCATCACCAATCGTAATTTGAGGGAAATCACACATTGAAATGGCGGCATCATCTGTATTATGAGGCGACGTTGAAACACCATTACCAATTTGATTCGGAAAAATAATAAAATATTTAGCAGGATCTAAGGCTTTACCTTCACCTACATACGCTTCCAAACTTTTGCTCGTGCCTGAAAACATATGTGGAAATAAAATCACATTGTCTTTAGCCTCATTTAAAGTACCGTGTGTCGAATAAGCTATTCGCAGATTCGCAATGCTACCGCCGCTTTCCAACTCAAAGTTTTGAATATCAAAAAACTCATAAGGCCCCTGATTTTCCTGGGCATAATAGTCGTTACTGATCATAAACACCGTCCGTTAAATGTTAATTAGGTCTGTCTCAAAATCATTAACAATTCCAACATTGTGAAACTGTATAGTGCCGTACTACTTGCTTAACCCAACTGATAGTAGAACGAAGTCTGATTTAATGTCAATGCGTAAAAACAACTCAAACGCATCTTATTCTAAAATGTCCTCTGTACACGCTCGATTGTTTCGAGTATTTATACCTGCTATTTCAAAAGTCACCCTATTCAATCAACACATATCATGTAGACTAGCCGACAACACACAATAATGATACGTTACATCATATCCTATTAAACCGAATAAAAATCCAAGATATGGCAGTACAAAAAAGACAATTAAAGGATATAAATATCGAAAAACTGAACATCATAAACAATTTAGAGGCAATGCCTGATTGGCAGCTCAAATATGTTTGCTTGATTGACCTGAGTAAAAAACTAATGTCAAACAATGTCCATGTCGTGAAAAAAACAGTTTTATGGCTGTCAGGCAGTGTCTGGCTCGACTATTCAATTGAAAAAAACGTGATCACATTTGAAGGAACCAGTGAGTCCGTGATTGTAGCCGGACTCATCGAAAATGGACCGCCTGTAGGATACCCCATTCAAGTCCTCCTATCCGGGCCAACTCTAATACCCTTTATTGACTTGCTGATGAAGTGACCGCCAAGCTTTACGACGATAGCGCTATTTTGTCAGTCAAAAACACTTGGGGGTAAAAAAACCAAAAAGCTTCTGGTCACTGTAGATCAGCAACGTGCTACACGAGCTGGCATCACCATTAATGATGTTGATTATTGACTCAAAGCTAGTCTCAGCGGTATTGAAATGTTCGAATACCGTGAAGACGAAGAACTCATCCCAATCACCCTCCGTTCTGTTGCAGCTGATCGGCAGGATATTCAAAAACTCGATGGCACCAGTATCTATTCACAAAGCACCGGAGAATCGCTACCCCTTATGCAAGCAGCCGATCTCAGTATGGCCTTTGAACTAGGTATTATCGAACGTAGAGGTAGATCTCGCAGGCTCACATTAAAAGCCCAATTAATGCCGGGAACGACAGCAACACAAGTTAACAACACATTGGTCCCTTGGTTAGAGTAGTTTCAACAGACTGGCCAACAGATTACCAATATGAACTTGACGGCGAAGCCGAAAACTCTGGCAATGCCACTGTTGTCGAAAAGCTGCCTATTGCAGGAATGATTGTTCTGTTACTACTCGTCGGTCAGTTTAACTTTATTAAAGGTCCTCTCATCATTCTCACCACCGTTCCACTGGGCGTTATAGGTCTCGTCGTTGGATTACTGTTAGCTAATTCTTCTTTCGGTTTTTTCACCATCCTAGGGATCTTGTCCCTAGCAGGTATCATTAACAGTAATGCCATCGTACTCATCGATCACATTAAAATCGAAATCGAAGAACTAGGCAGAGCCGCTCACATAGCAGTGGTAGCAGCCTGCCAACAGGGCTTAGACCGTATTACTGACCACTGCAACGACGGTACTCGGCATGATGCCACTCTGGTGGGCAGCAACAGCTATGTTCAGACCAATGGCGGTCTCGATTATCTTTGGACTGGCCTTTGCGACCATCATTACCCTTTTTCTTGTCCCTGTTTTATACAGACTATTTTTTAGAGTTGACTTCAGTAAAACAAATGATTCCTAAGCTATGTGGCTGATGTGTTCAGCCACATATTCATGCTATTAGACCTAGTGTTTATGTTCAGGATAATAGGCCAATAAAGCTGCAACATCCGCTTCCAAGGTATCAGCATATTTTAAATCACTGTTCTGCTTTGCTTTCACAGCTGACACGATCACCGCATGATGTTTCATCAAACGCTCAGCATAATCTTCTTGCTTTGATTTAACCCGTTGTGTCAGAAAATAATCACTGATCGTCGAAATAATATTTTGTGCATGCTTTTCTTTATTCATTACCCATCGCACCATCTGGTTCTGCGATTGAGCATCTGTTTTACCAGCTAATTCAGCCATTTGTCGCATTGCTTTAGCAACCGTTACCACATCTTCCAACATCGCATTAACACGGGCATGATCATCATAAATGCCACATGGTACTTGGCAGTGTGCTTGCAAGGTAACAGGGAAAATAACAGAAGTACCCAATGTGAAAATGGCTAAAGCAAATACGGTTCTTAATTCTTGTCTCATTCCTTTCTCCAACTCGGTTTAATTAACGATAGCGATAAAGCACTCAAAAATACTGCTTAAAAAATCATCCCATCCCTCACCGCTTTAAACAATGAGAAAAAACGTTAGCATTTAGTCAAGAAAGCTATGATAGAACATTAGGACTTATAAACACATGATTTTGAATGATTATTTAACCTAAAATCTGGATAAGAATAGTCAGCAATTCATTAATATTCTGGTTATTGTTTAAAAACATGGTCTAACGACAATGAGAAAGAGTGAACAAATCTAGCCAGTGCATTTGATTTAACCGCTATCAAGGCGGCTTTGCGCAGCAATAGTCATTCTTTTGCAAGTAAACCTAACGCAGAGAGCGGCTAAATCAACTGGGCTGGATGACTATTATTCTCCAGATTTCAGGTTATTTAATTCTCAGTGAAAAAATCCAAGTTTGCCATCGAATCAAGCACTGACATCGAATTTGATGAAACGCCTTGTAACTCACCACAGACAGCCAACATTTGATCCGAAATGCGGTTAATCTGCATTTCACGTTTTTTCCATAACCGCTGCATCGCCGCTTTCTCTTTTTCTAAGTCGCTACGCATGGATTCATAATTTTCTACTACAGCACGAATTCGCTGAGCAAATTGATTACTGGTCACATAATCAAACATTGCCTCCATCTGCTCATTTTTACCAACACTGACTGACTTCTGCCGTTGAGACTCAATCAAAACCGTTCTCAATGCTGCTGATAGGCCAGAGACAACCTCAGGTCGAACTAACCACACACCATCATGTTGCGTAATCGATTCATCCAGATTGGCCGGAAAAGCCGTACTCACCAAAACAGCAATATCACCTGCTTCACGCTGCATATCTTCTTTTAATTTTGGAACCCAATTATTTGACCAATTTTCAGCTCGCTTAGTCTCCCAAACAATCGTGCCACACAAAACACCAGAGCGTAATTTGACCCGTTGAATGACATCGGCACCTCGCAGACCCTTCTTTACTGGCTCGATAACATCAAAAGGGTAACTTTGGCCCAACAAAGCTTCTAGTTCGAGCTCCAATACCTCACCTTGCAGCTGTTGAGAACCTTGCTCTAACTTGCGTGTTAATTCATCATTGGCTTTTTGAGCGTCCCTGATTTTTTTCTTCAGTTCCGCTTCTTTTAACGAAAAATTAGCATTAATCTTTTGCTCAAGCTGTAAACGTTCTTTATCCAATTTTCGTTCAACTTCCAGCGTCAATTCTTCTTTTTGTTGCTCTACCGCTTTCTTTTCCTTACGTAACAATAACTCCATGTCACGAAACTCACTCAAACGTTTATCTTTACTGGCCATTTCGTCTTTTAAAGATTTCAATTCAAGCGACGTTTCAGTTCGAATGCGCTCAGCCGCTTTTTGACTCGCTGCTTCTATTTGTTTTTTAAAATGCGCTTCCGCTAATTGACTGTCTTTAAGCTGCTGTTTTAAAACCTGTAGTTCAGACTCATGGACTTTCGCTATTTTACGTTGCTGTTCTTGGATGACACGTTTCTCGAGCGATTCGCGTTCTTTATCCAACATAGCCGAATATTCAGCTTCATATTGCTCAATCAAATGATGAGATAAACCCGCTTGTACAGGAAATGCAGTCTCGCATGCGGGACATGAGACTTTATCGTCATCATTTAATATGATTTTTTGGCTCACGGCCCTCTCCTAATAACAAGCTGATAATAACTTCAGCCCCATATTAGCAAAGCCATACCCACAGATAAAATCACAAATAAATTAACTGGCTAATAATGTCTCTTTATCATAAAAAAATCGCGGCCATTGGGACCTCAAAGACCATTTCTATATTCTCAGGACTTAGTAGTTTAAGGGTATTGCCCGAGGCAACTATACTACCCTCTTTCATAAGTAACACCTGATCGGCATAACTCAATGCCAAATTAAGATCATGAAATACCAGTGTAATCAGCATCCCTTTATTCATCGCCAAATCACTACGAGTTTTAACACTTGATGCTGATGTTTGAGATCTAACGCTGATGTTAGCTCGTCAAGAAAAAGATACTTATTTTGTTCACCCCACAACTGTGCAATCACCCAGGCCAACTTTACTCATTGGTTGTGGAAAACGTTAGGGAATGACTATAGAAAATAGTTTAAAGAAGTAATTGGTCGGAGTAGCAGGATTTGAACCTGCGACCACTTCTCCCCCAGAGAAGTGCGCTACCAGACTGCGCTATACCCCGACTGTGTAACTTGCATAGGGAAAATAGAAAATGAAATTAACTATTTAGAAACCTTAGAATGACTAAACCCCAGCTAAACAATACAATGTCGTGATGGGTTTCAAGGATGTAACAAATAAATTGATTAAACGAGCAGAGCGCGAATCTCAGCTAACTCTTCCAACACTTCTTTAATTACTTGTTTTTTATCGACGGCTGCCATTTCAGGCTTAGCTTCATTTTCTAAACACTGACGAGCACCACCAATGGTGAAACCCTGCTCGTATAATAAGCCGCGAATCTCACGAATCAAAACCACATCATGACGCTGATAGTAACGCCGATTACCGCGGCGTTTAACCGGTTTTAGCTGTGAAAATTCTTGTTCCCAGTATCTTAAAACATGTGGCTTAACACCACATAATTCGCTCACTTCACCGATAGTGAAATAACGCTTACCCGGAATAACAGGAAGTTCGTTGTTATTACTCGCTTCTAGCATAGCTATCTACCCTTGCTTTAAGCTTCTGACCCGGTCTAAAAGTCACTACACGGCGTGCCGTGATAGGAATCTCTTCTCCGGTTTTTGGGTTACGACCAGGTCTTTCGCTTTTATCTCGTAATTCAAAATTGCCAAACCCTGACAATTTTACATTTTCGCCCGCCTCTAATGCGCTGCGGACTTCTTCGAAAAACATTTCAACTAATTCTTTGGCTTCACGTTTATTAAAACCAAGCTCATCGTATAGTTGCTCAGTCATATTGGCTTTAGTAAGTGCCATGTATACCTCTAATCAATGTTCAATCTTTGGTTTACGAACGTATCGTAGCACCAATTTCTTGTTCTAACTGTGTCGTTATCCGCAAAATAAGATCATTGACCTCATCATCCGTTAACGTTCTTTCCGTATGTTGCATGTGGAATGCGACAGCGACACTCTTCTGCCCCTGCTCGACTCCATCTCCGCTATATACGTCAAATACTTGAATTTCTTTAAGAATATCAGATCTTACGTCATTCAAGCAACGCTTGATTTCTCCAGCAGTTATTGTGCCAGAAACAACTAATGCCAAATCACGACGTATGGCAGGAAATTTCGACAAAGCAGAAAAGGCAGGAATATCTGATATTAAAACTGAAGATAATGACAATTCGAATACAAATGCCGTCACGTTCAGGCCCAAAGCCTTATGTAATTGAGGATGAACAGCACCAACCCAACCGATCGCTTCTTTGCCCATATAAATCCGCGCTGATTGCCCAGTATGCAATGCAGGATGCACTTCAGCGACAAAGTGGATATCTGTTCTACCCCCTAAGGCTAATAACGCTTCAACATCTGCTTTAACATCAAAAAAGTCGACAGACCGCTGTTTTTCGGCCCACTGCTCAGCATAGCGTGGACCACATACCACACCACCAATATGACGATGTTGCTCAACATTGTCATGTGTCCCGCTAAAAATACGGCCGAGTTCAAATAGACGCACACGGTCATGCTGACGATTTAAATTATGTGCCAAGGCCTGAATAAGTCCCGGCCACAATGACGTTCTCATCACCGATAAATCAGCTGAAATTGGGTTGGCCAAGATAATGGCTTTCTCATCCTCAACCGCTAAATGTTTTTGAAACTCTGGATCGACGAAGCTATAGGTAATCGCTTCTTGATAACCGCGATCCACTAATAACGCTTGCAGACGTGATGTTGCCAGACGATGTTCGGAAATATTTGCCGTTAACACGGTTCCTTGCGGCCGTGTTTCAGGCAATTTGTCATAGCCATACAAACGACCCAACTCTTCAATCAGATCGACCTCAATCGCAATATCAAAACGGAAACTTGGTACAGTAACTTCCCAACCTTCTGCTTGAGGTGTCACACCTAAACCTAGCCTTGTTAATTGATCGACCACTTGCTTAGCATCAATTTCAATCCCAAGTACGCGTTTAATTCTTGCTGCACGTAAATTAATCGTCGCCTGTTGAGGTAAGTCGACTTTTGATACAACTTCTGTGACTGGACCTGCTTCGCCACCAACAATAGACAATAATAAAGACGTAGCACGTTCAATGGCTTTACCAGCCAACTCTGGATCCACACCCCGTTCAAAACGGTGAGAAGAGTCAGTATGTAGTCCATGACGACGAGCACGGCCCGCTATTGCCGTCGGGGTGAAAAATGCAGATTCTAAAAAAAGATGTTGGGTATCATCGCTAACACTAGACGCTTCACCACCCATAATGCCCGCTAGGGCCAAAGTTGATGAATCATCTGTAATCGATAGTGTTTCACCCGTGATACGTATTTCTTGACCATCAAGCAAGGTAATTTGATCGCCTGGCGTTGCCATTTTAACGTTAATGCCACCATCGATTTTATCCAAATCAAACGCATGCATCGGTTGGCCCAATTCCAACATGACATAGTTAGTCACATCGACAACAGGACTAATAGCACGCAAGCCACTACGGCGTAATTTCTCTTGCATCCATAACGGCGTTTCTCCTGCCACATTCACATTTTCAATCACACGTCCTATGTAACGAGGACAAGCAGCAACATCACTCACAACAACCGGCAACTGCTTCTGACTTGTAATAGCGATCTCGTCTTCTGGCCACTGTGTTAAATCAGATCCAGTTAATACACCGACTTCACGAGCAATACCGGCAATTCCAAGACAATCGCTACGATTAGGTGTTAAATCAACATCAATAGACAGATCATCTAGATCTAAATAATCTCTAATATCCATGCCAACAGGTGCATCATCAAACAGTTCCATCAGACCATCAATGTTGTTGACCATACCTAGCTCTCTCGCTGAACATAACATGCCAAAAGAGGGTACGCCCCGGAGTATGGCTTTCTTTATTTTGAAATTACCCGGTAACACCGCACCCACAACGGCAACAGGAATTTTCAAATCTTGGCGTACATTCGATGCGCCGCAGACGATAGACAGCAATTCATCGCCATTCACATTAACTTGGCAGCAACGTAATTTATCCGCATCAGGATGGGCTTCAACAGACACTACTTGGCCTACGACGACACCACTAAAATCACCGGCAACCGGCTCAGTACCATCAACCTCAAGACCAGCTTGCGTTAACTGTGCTACCAAGTCATCACTCGATAAAGCTGGGTTGACCCATTCACGTAACCATTTTTCACTAAATTTCATCGTGATATCCCAAGCCTAATTAAACTGACGTAAAAAACGCAGATCATTCTCAAAGAAAAGACGTAAATCATTGACGCCATAGCGTAACATCGCCAAACGTTCTACTCCCATACCAAAGGCAAGACCGAGATATTTCTCACTATCAATACCAACATGCTTGAATACTTCTGGATGGACCATACCGCAGCCTAAAACTTCTAACCAACCGGTATGACTACATACACGACAACCTTCCCCGCCACACATGACACACTCAATATCAGCTTCAGCCGAGGGCTCCGTGAAAGGAAAATAAGAAGGTCTAAAACGAACATTTAAATCTTTTTCAAAAAACGCTTTTAAGAAGTCCGCCAAAATGCCTTTTAAATCAGTGAAACTAACATGTTCATCAACCATCAAACCTTCGACCTGATGAAACATCGGTGTATGTGTTAAGTCAGAATCACAACGGTAAACCCGTCCTGGCGCAATAACACGTAATGGCGGGGCTTGTTCTTTCATCACACGAACTTGAACTGGTGATGTATGTGTTCTTAATAATGTCTCAGCATTAAAATAAAACGTGTCATGCATCGCGCGTGCTGGATGATGTTCAGGAATATTCAACGCTGTGAAGTTATGGGTGCTATCTTCAACTTCAGGGCCTTCAGCCACTTGGAAACCAATATGCTGGAAATACTTCTCAATACGCTGCAAAGTCCGTGTCACTGGATGCAAACCACCTGTCTCTTCGCCACGGCCCGGTAAAGTAACATCGATTTTTTCAGCTTCTAACGCGGCATTCATCGCTGCTACGGCTAAGGCTTTAAATCGTACATCGATTAAACTAGCGACTTCTCGCTTAGCCAAATTCACAGATTTGCCAATGACGGGGCGCTGTTCAACACTCACCTCACCTAATTGCTTTAAATACGCCGTAATCAAGCCTTTCTTACCCAAGTACTCGATTCGAACTGCTTCTAGTTCTGATTTTTGTTCAGACGCATCAATCGCCACTTTTGCTTTTGCAGCGATACCATTCAAGGCCTGTAACTTATCATCTAGATCAGCCATACTTTCACCCATATTCTTCAGAAATAAAAAGGGGCCATTAATAACGGCCCCTTTCTTTTAACAAAACTGATTTACAACTCTTAATGTTTAGAGTAATAAGTTTTAGTCTGCTAGTGCCGTCTTCGCTTTCTCAGCAACCGCTGTAAAGGCTGCCATATCGTTCATAGCAAGATCAGCAAGTACTTTACGATCGATCTCGATCTCTGCTTTCTTAAGGCCATTGATTAAACGGCTGTATGACAAACCACATTCACGTGCACCAGCATTAATACGGGCAATCCATAATTGACGGAATACACGTTTTTTCTGGCGACGATCACGGTAAGCATATTGACCTGCTTTTGTGACGGCTTGGACAGCTACACGGTATACATTCTTTCGACGACCGCTATAACCTTTGGCTTGTTTGATAACTTTTTTGTGGCGCGCATGTGCTGTGACGCCGCGTTTTACTCTAGGCATTTTTTAATTCCTTAAATTTAAAGATTAGGCAACATCTTGCGAACAGACATATGATCAGCTTTGCAGACCATTAATGTCGAACGCAATTGGCGTTTTCGCTTCGTGCTTTTCTTGGTAAGGATATGGCTAGTAAACGCTTGTGAACGCTTAAATCTACCGCTTCCGGTCTTTTTGAAGCGCTTTGCAGCACCACTATGTGTTTTTAACTTTGACATTTCGAACTCCGCATTCGTAATTTTAATTAATAGTTATTTACTTCTTACCGGGTGCTAAAACCATTATCATTTGTCTTCCTTCTTTTTTCGGGTGTTGCTCAATAACAGACAATTCTTTCAGATCTTCCGCTACTCGTTGGAGTAACTTCAATCCTAAGTCCTGATGTGCCATTTCACGTCCACGAAAGCGAAGACTGACTTTGGTTTTATTCCCATCTTCAAGGAAACGTGTCAGGTTGCGTAGTTTTACCTGATAATCCCCTTCTTCTGTCCCTGGTCTAAATTTTACTTCCTTGACTTGTATCTGCTTTTGCTTTTTCTTAGCAATTTGCTTTTGCTTATTAGCTTCAAACACATACTTGCCGTAATCCATCACACGACAAACCGGTGGCGATGCCTGTGCAGAAATCTCCACCAAATCCAAATCTGCTTCTTCTGCAAGCTGCATGGCCTTTGCCAACGGAACAATACCTACTTGTTCACCATCAGCGCCGGTTAGACGTACTTCTCTGGCTGTGATTTCACCATTAAGCCTTTTTTCATCAGTAGCGATCTTTTTAATCCTCTAAAATAAGTCGACCGCGGCTAGCAACGTCCTTCTGTAAGGTTTGCGCAAATTTATCAAGTGTCATGACACCTAAATCTTCACCCTTACGAGTCCGCACCGCCACGGCGTTATCCTGCGCTTCACGGTCCCCTACAACAACTAAATAAGGTACCCGGCGCAATGTGTGCTCGCGTATTTTAAAGCCTATCTTCTCATTTCTCAAGTCTATATCGGCTCTAAACCCTTTATTTTGCAATTCTTTTGTGATTTTCTTAGCATAATCGGCTTGATGTTCACTGATTCCCATCACCACAACTTGTCGTGGTGCCAGCCAGGTTGGGAAGGAACCCGCGTATTCTTCAATCAAAATACCAATAAAACGCTCAAGTGAACCAAATATTGCTCTGTGGATCATGACTGGGACTTGTTTCGAACCATCATCAGCAATATATTTCGCATCTAAACGGCCTGGCATTGAAAAATCAACTTGAATCGTACCGCATTGCCAAACACGACCAATACAATCTTTTAATGAGAACTCAATTTTAGGCCCATAAAAAGCGCCTTCTCCGGGTTGTAGCTCCCAATCAAGGTCTTTGGCGTTTAACGCTGTTTCTAGGGCTGCTTCTGATTTATCCCACACCTCGTCCCTGCCTACTCGGTTTTCAGGACGTGTTGATAACTTAACCAAAATGTCATCAAAACCAAAATCGGCATACACGTTTTGTAATAGATCAATTAAGTCAGAGACCTCAGATTGAATTTGCTCTTCAGTACAAAAAATATGAGCGTCATCTTGAGTAAAGCTGCGTAACCGCATTAAACCATGTAATGTCCCAGACGGCTCATTACGATGACAGATACCAAATTCCCCCATACGTAGAGGTAAGTCACGGTAACTTTTCAAACCTTGGTTATAAACTTGCACATGGCCAGGGCAGTTCATAGGCTTAATCGCATAATCGCGATTTTCCGATGCAGTCGTGAACATCATGTCCCCGAATTTATCCCAATGACCCGATTTTTCCCATAATGTCCGGTCTACTACTTGCGGCGTTCTTATCTCTGAATAACCGTGATTCAGTAAAGTACCACGCATGTAATTTTCCACCTCACGGTAGATACGCCAGCCATTGTCATGCCAAAACACCATACCCGATGCTTCTTCTTGCAAATGGAATAAATCTAAATTTTTACCAATCTTCCGATGATCGCGTTTTTCTGCCTCTTCAAGACGATGTATATATTGTTTTAACGCTTTTTTATCAGGCCAAGCTGTGCCATAAACACGCTGTAACATTTCATTATCAGAGTTACCACGCCAATACGCACCGGCTAATTTCATTAGCTTAAATGCCTTTAACTTACCCGTACTCGGCACATGAGGCCCACGACATAAATCAACAAAATCACCTTGACCGTATAGGGATAAAGTTTCACCTTTGGGAATATCTTCTAAAATTTCCGCTTTGTATTCCTCACCCATAGAACGGAATTTTGCAATCCCTGCTTCACGAGAAATCTCATCACGCACAACAGGAATATCCAGCTTAACCAATTCATGCATACGCTTTTCAATTTTAGTGAGATCTTCTGGTGTAAAACCAGGCTTATAAGAAAAGTCGTAATAGAAGCCATCCTCGATCACAGGACCGATAGTCACTTGTGCATCAGGGTATAGTTGCTTCACCGCTTGCGCCATCAAATGTGATGTCGAATGACGAATAATATCTAAGCCTTCTTCATCTCGCTCAGTTATGATCGCAATATCAGCATCTTGTTCGATGATGTGATTGGTGTCGACTAAGTCGCCATTGACCTTGCCTGCCAGAGCAGCACGGGCCAATCCTGCGCCAATATTAAAAGCAACATCATGAATAGAAACGGGGTGATCGAACTGGCGTTGGCTGCCATCAGGAAGTGTTACAGAAATCATAAATAGTCTCTCTGGTTGTGACCGATACAAAGGGCCTTAAAAACCAAAAAAGCACCAATACTAGAAAAAGGTGCTTTCGATATATTGGTAGGCACGAGTGGATTCGAACCACCGACCCCTACCATGTCAAGGTAGTGCTCTAACCAACTGAGCTACGCGCCTGCCGTTAAGCGTTGAAATTATACGGGGATCTGTTAATAAGGCAAGAAAAAATCAGAACAGAGCCTTCATCAACTCATGGCCGTATGGGATTGTAGAAGAATAAAGTTTTTCCTTGGGGCTTTCTTTATCTTTGTGATCTAGCAACCTTTCAGTTGTTCTTCTTTGCAAGTTAAACGAAGTAGTTGGACCCAAAATAATATGACTAACTAACTCACTTAGAAGTGGTTATTATCTAACACTACTAGATTTAGTTTATGCTCCGGCTGAACACTCGAACCCGACACAACATACAACATGCTCTCAAGAACATTACCTTCGTCTCCATCCTTTAAATAAACATATCTCCATTCTCTTTCCTCACTGAAGCGATCATGTTTACTGAATATCGCTAAGAGCTTTATTCTCTCAAAAAAACCAAGCAACACTATGTAAAATAGTCTACGTAATTTGCTGAGATTCTAACCAATTAGTGATCTCTAATATTTTCTAGTTAATCCAATGAAGTCGCTTATCCCGAGTTCCATATTCTACTTTTGCTAGCAAAAATCGAGCTCGCCCTTATATAACAGCAAGTTTAGCCGTATCAAAAACAATCGCTGCCCCCTCCCCATCTTCGCCATACCCTCGCCACATAGATAGCAGACCAACGTTATCGCCTGATTCATATTCGGAAAAACACGTAACATAAGTATCAAATACATGCTTTTCACCATAATTTTCATAATAAAAATTAAAAAATAATATTAAAGAAAAATAATTTTCATTGCCACAAGCCTTCTTTAAAAGTTCATTACTTCTAAATTCAGTAGCGCCTTGATTAACTCCAAACACTAATTCTTCAATATCATTCATATTCAATGAGTTAGGAAGTCAAGGTTCATCAATAGACATCATTTTCTATAAGGTAACTTAAGAGGTGTAATGTGCAAGAAGTGGCCTCTTATCAGGAAAATTTTATTCTGGTTTACAATCACTCCAAAGCATTTTTTCTATTTCGCTATCTATAATCTGACTCATCGATTCCCTTCCTCTTAACAAACCCTATGCCGTTTCTGGCCCAATCGTCATCGCACGAATATGCTGAATTTCATTGCGTAATTGTGCCGCTTCCTCAAACTCTAGATTCTGAGCATGACGATACATTTCCTGTTCCATTTGATTAATTCGCTTGGCTAATTGCTTTGGTGTTAGCGCCGCATATTTCGCCTGTTCTTCAGCGACTTTTGCAATGTATTGATGCTGCTCTCTATCTTCTGTTTGCTTATCATCAATACTATTTCGAATCGCTTTTTTTACCCCCGTTGGTGTAATACCATGTTCTTTATTATGGTCTTGTTGTTTGGTGCGACGACGATCTGTTTCATCAATTGCACGACGCATTGAACCGGTAATTTCATCGGCATAGAGAATCGCACGACCATTTAAATTACGCGCTGCTCGACCTATAGTTTGAATTAAAGAACGTTCAGAACGAAGAAAACCTTCTTTATCTGCATCTAAAATAGCGACTAATGAAACTTCAGGAATATCGAGCCCTTCCCGAAGTAAGTTAATACCAACTAGCACGTCAAAAACTCCTAACCTTAGATCTCTTAATATCTCAACGCGCTCTACCGTATCGATATCTGAATGGAGATATCGCACTTTCACACCATGTTCACTTAGGTATTCGGTTAGATCTTCTGACATCCGCTTGGTCAAGGTTGTGACCAACACCCGCTCACCGATTTCAGCTCGTTTATTGACCTCTGATAATATGTCATCTACTTGTGTTGCCACAGGGCGAATTTCTATTTCGGGATCAATCAAACCCGTCGGCCGAACCACCTGTTCGATAATAGAACTAGCATGTTCTTGTTCATACGCGGCAGGTGTTGCTGATACAAAAATAGTTTGTGGTGCAAGACGTTCCCATTCTTCAAACATCAACGGTCTATTATCTAATGCCGAAGGAAGACGGAAACCATAATTCACCAAGGTTTCTTTACGCGATCTATCCCCTTTATACATCGCACCGATCTGTGGCACCATGACATGACTTTCATCCAACACCAATAAAGCATCATCTGGCAGGTAATCAAATAAGGTTGGTGGACATTCCCCTGCTTTTCTCCCCGATAGGTAACGAGAGTAATTTTCAATCCCGTTGCAATAGCCCAGCTCCATAATCATTTCGATATCGAACCGCGTTCGTTGCTCTAACCTTTGTGCCTCAACCAACTTATTCTGCTCAGTCAGTTCTGTCAAACGCAGCCGTAATTCTGCCTTAATGCCTTCTACCGCTGCCAACAATTGCTCACGTGGCGTCACATAATGCGTTTTGGGATAAATCGTTGTTCGGCTAACGCGCTGGAAGACCTCACCTGTTAACGGATCGAAAAAACTGATCTGTTCCACTTCATCATCAAACAATTCAACGCGAATCGCATCACGCTCAGATTCTGCAGGGAAGATATCAATTACCTCACCACGAACACGATAAGTACCACGATGTAACTCTACATCATTTCGCGAATATTGCAGTTCCGTCAGCCGACGCAGAATATCTCGCTGATTGATCGTTTCGCCCACACTAATATGCAAGACCATCTCAAGGTAGGAGTCTTTATCACCCAAGCCATAGATACACGACACACTGGAAACAATAATAGAATCTCGTCGCTCTAGCATCGCCTTCGTTGCCGATAAACGCATTTGCTCAATCTGCTCATTCACCGAGGCATCTTTATCTATAAAGGTATCAGATGAAGGAACATAGGCTTCTGGCTGATAATAGTCATAGTAAGACACGAAGTATTCCACCGCATTATTCGGAAAGAACTCTTTCATTTCACTATAAAGTTGAGCCGCCAGCGTTTTATTTGGCGCAAGTACCATCACGGGTCTTTGGATCTGCTGAGCAACGTTGGCAATCGTGAATGTTTTGCCCGAGCCAGTTACGCCTAGCAAGGTCTGCCACATCTCGCCACTGTATATACCATCCACTAGCGCTTTAATCGCCGCAGGTTGGTCTCCTGCTGGTCCAAACTCGCTTTGTAATTCAAATTGTTTAGCCATACATCTTCTGCATTATTTGTCTTTGGCGTATATTACATGACATAACTGTAATTTGTTTTTGTAAGAAGGAAAGATTTTGGATATCAAGCTATCACAACGCGTTCAAAGTATTAAACCCTCTCCAACTTTAGCCATCACAGCACGCGCCGCCGCCCTAAGAGCCGAAGGTAAAGATGTCATTGGACTTGGCGCAGGTGAACCTGACTTTGATACCCCAGAACACATTAAACAAGCTGCCATTACCGCCATTAATAATGGTGAAACAAAGTACACAGCTGTTGATGGCACCGTCGCCTTAAAACAAGCCGTTATTGATAAACTAGCCCGTGATAATGACCTTAAGTATCAGCTCAATGAGATCCTAGTTTCTGTCGGTGGTAAGCAAAGTTTCTTCAACCTCAGCCAAGCCTTATTAGACCAAGGCGACGAAGTGATTATTCCCGCACCATACTGGGTCTCCTACCCTGATATGGTGTTACTAGCTGAAGGGGTACCTGTGATTATTGAGGCTCGGCAGGACCAACACTTCAAAATCACACCGGAACAACTCGAAGCAGCCATTACACCAAAAACACGTTTGTTCGTGATTAACAGCCCTTCAAATCCGTCAGGTAAAGCGTACAGTGAACCTGAACTGAAAGCCCTCGGTGACGTATTACGACGACACCCACATGTCCTTATCGCTACTGACGATATGTATGAACATATCCTTTGGGCTGATATCGGCTTCCACAACATTGTCACTGCCTGCCCTGACTTACACGACCGTACTATCGTCCTCAATGGTGTATCTAAAGCCTATTCAATGACAGGTTGGCGTATTGGTTACGCCGCAGGTCCAGCGCCGTTAATCGGTGCGATGAAAAAGATCCAATCTCAAAGCACATCCAACCCGGCTTCTATCTCACAAGCTGCTGCTGTCGAAGCGCTGAACGGCGATCAGCAATGTGTACAAGATATGCTTGCAGAGTTCAAAAAACGTCACGATATGGTCGTTGAAAAACTCAATGCCATTCCTGGTGTCGATTCACTACACAGCGATGGTACCTTCTACGTCTTTCCTGACATCAGCGGCGCTATTGGCAATATGGACGGTGTCAATGACGACTTAGAATTTGCAGAGGCACTACTTGCTGATAAAGGGGTTGCTGTCGTCCCTGGTACAGCTTTCGGGCTTAAAAATCATATGCGTCTATCCATTGCTACCAATGAAGAAAACCTGAACAACGCATTGGATCGTATCGCCCGATTTATAAATAACTAAAAAAGTAAGATGAAGCTTGACCCAGCAAGGCCAAGCCTCTATCATACCCCACTTTCTATTCCCCGATAGCTCAGTTGGTAGAGCAAATGACTGTTAATCATTGGGTCGCTGGTTCGAGTCCAGCTCGGGGAGCCAAAGAATTCAAAAAAGCCCCAAAAGCATCATGCTTCTGGGCTTTTTTTTATTGTCTTTCTCAATAACTCACATCTCACTCACTAAGAGTCACCTGTTTTATCACTGGCGCTAGCATTCTTTATCCGCTTCTAGACTTCATCCCTGTGTACGGTCACTTCTTTAGGTGCTTCAACGCCAATCCTAATCTGATTACCACCCACACCTAAAACATGTACTTTGACATCCTGATTAATAATAAGGAATGTATTACTCCTGAAACACTCATTTCGTCTCCAGCATCTAAAAAGTGTTGGGCAGATTGGCCAAGTTCAGTATCTGAATTATTAATATGGGATGAAGAAGTCAAACAGATGAAGTCCGATATGGCTGGTTGATATCACAACAATCTGTATCAAGAAATAGAGTCCTAGTCAGCTTATTTTTTTCTTGCTATAAAACATTTCACCCCGTATAATTTCGCCTTTCTTAGCCGGTGTAGCTCAGTTGGTAGAGCATCTGATTTGTAATCAGAGGGTCGTAAGTTCAAGTCTTATCTCCGGCTCCAGGTTTTAAAAAGCCCTAACAGAAATGTTAGGGCTTTTTTTATACTATTAAGAAAAAACAGAGCCAATTCAACACCATGTCTTCATCCGTGTAATACAGTCTTGATTCAATTTCACGGCTTGTTCTTCCGTCACCTCTCTCTAACGCCTGCAACGCAGCCAATGCGATAGCAGGGGCTGTATTTTTGGCACAGGGCTCCAACAAAATATCTGATTCAGGAATAGTAATTTCTTGTAATTGTTCTGCCACCATAAAACGATGACTTTCATTACAAACAACAATAGGGGCTTCCAAATCCGAAAGATCAAATAAGCGAATCAACGTATTTTGAAATAATGACTTATCCCCAAATAAACGTAAAAACTGCTTTGGCTTGTTTTTTCGTGACAAAGGCCACAATCTTGTACCACTACCGCCAGACATTATTACCGGAATCATGAACCAACCTTCATCTATTGTTTGTTTTGCTTTTACAGCCTTTTAAAGTCCCGCTATTATAGCCACTAACCTTGACAAGGTAATACCGGTATTGATCTCAATTCTTCAAACTAAGGAACAGGTTCACCATGGCAAAAGCCCCGACTATTCGTAAATGTTTATTTCCAGCTGCTGGTTACGGTACAAGATTCTTGCCAGCTACTAAAGCCATGCCCAAAGAAATGCTCCCGATTGTGAATAAACCCCTTATCCAATATGGGGTTGAAGAGGCAATGGAAGCAGGGATGACACAGATTGGTTTTATTACCGGTCGAGGTAAACGTGCCATAGCAGATCATTTTGATACTAGCTTTGAACTTGAACACCAAATTTTTGGCACTTCAAAAGAAAGTCACCTCGATGACATCAGACAAGTCATGGATAGCTGCGATTTTGTTTTTATGCGACAGAGAGAAATGTTAGGGCTTGGTCACGCTATTTTAACGGGTGAGCCCATGATTGGTGCTGAAACCTTCGCAGTTATATTAGCTGACGATCTCTGCGCTGCTCCTACAGACAGCGACGAGAAGCGCGCACTGGCACAACTAGCTGAACTTTATGAACGCTATCAGTGTAGCGTTATCGCTATCGAAGAAGTGCCCAAAGAAGATACGGCTAGCTACGGTATTATCTCTGGCGATGAAATTGCCCCAGGTATTTACCGAGTTAATGATATGGTTGAAAAACCAAAACCTGAAGATGCTCCGACCAACATGGCCATAATTGGTCGTTATATTTTAACGCCCGAGATCTTTGGCTACCTCAAGCAAACCGCTCCCGGTGCCAACGGCGAAGTTCAAATTACTGACGCTTTGAAGCAATTAGCCCAAAACCGACAAGTACTCGCTGTTAAGTTCAAGGGACAAAGGTTTGATTGTGGCAGCATAGAAGGCTTTGTTGAAGCAACCAATTACTATTACGAAAATCACTACTCTGATTAATTACGCCAAGCTGCCAAAACAAAAAGCTCTATTGTTTATTCAATAGGACCTTTATTTTGATCCAATGTGTAAATCACTTGTATCAACAGCGCCCGTATAAAAATCATCATACAAAGCCATATCCAAGCTATCTTCACTTTTAGCAACAATCGTACTCACAACAGCATCCCCTGTTACATTTACTGAAGTTCGAATCATGTCCATCAAACGATCAACACCCAATATCAAACCAATCCCCTCCTCAGGTAAGCCAACTTGAGTGAACACCATTGATAACATAATCAATCCAACACCAGGCACTCCTGCTGTACCAATTGACGCTAAAACAGACATCATAATCACCGTCAAATAACCGGCCATTCCAAGCTCAACACCATATAAATTTGCAATAAAGACCGTTGCAACACCCTGCATGATAGCCGTACCATCCATATTGATGGTCGCCCCAAAAGGAACCGTGAATGACGCAACTGAATTGTTAACCCCTAATCGCTGAATCACAGCGTGTAAAGTCACCGGAATAGTGGCATTCGAACTCGCTGTACTAAAAGCAAAAACTTGGGCCCCTCTTACCTTACGTAAGAAAGTGCGTAAATTTAGGCCTGAAAATAATTTCAAAACAACCATCAACGTCACAAATAAATGAAAAAACAAAGCTCCGACCAGAACCAACACATAGCCAGCTAATTGGCTTAACAAATCTAAACCCAACTCTGCAATCGATCTACTAATCAAAACAAAAACAGCATATGGGGCAACGGCCATCACAACCATCACCATTTTCATCATGATTTCATTAGCAATTTCTGCCGCCTGAATAAAAGGCTTTGCTTTTTCTCCCACCAATAAAATGCTAATCCCCAATAAAATTGCAAAAAATATCAATGGCAACATATCGCCATTTGCCATGGCCTGAATAGGGTTTGAAGGAATAATATTAATCAGCACATCTGTCAAAGGCGGGGTTGGCTTTGCAGAAAAACCAGACTCAGATTCAATAACCATCCCATCACCCAACCCAGCGCTAACTGAAATAGTGATAGCGACAACAATGGCAATCGCTGTTGTCATTAAATATAGTAAAAATGCTTTTCCACCAACACGACCTAGTGTATTGATATTCCCTATCCCACAAACACCACAAATTAAAGAAAAAAATACCAAGGGAACAACTAACATTTTAAGTCCGTTAATGAACATCTTCCCGACAACTAAAAACAATCCATCAACGATGTATTCCTTAACCCAATAGCCACTGGTATTGAGGCCCATTAGATTAATTGTCAGTCCGAGCATAATACCCAGTAAAACCCCTAAAAGTACTTTAATTGTCAAACTCATTTATCATCCCAAAGACATTAATGTTTACGTTTCATACCTTGCCGAAATTACTACAAATCATGACACAAAACAGTGAAACTTATGCAACAGAAATGAGTCATACAGACAATAAACACAGATTGGACAACGAAATATGTACCAAACCCATAAAAAAACAACAAATACCACAAAATTAATATGGTATTATAATGTTAAGTTAGATCAGCCACTTAAATGGCATTAAAACACGAGGATATAATCAAATGTCTAGACAAAGGTAATGGTTCAATACATTGATATCTATAAATTTTTTAACAGAAAAACAATTTTTTTTAAGATCCGTTAACGACAAACAAATAATTATGCAACCCAAAAAAATTAACAAAAAACACATGACCAACAACAAATGATCCTATATAATGCGCCCTGTTAAACGCCCGGTCCATCTAAGGTAAATGCATCTCAGAGTGGACTCATTAAAATCTATATTTAAGAAGTTGCCTACCTTTAGACTAAAGAGTGGGCATGACGAAATCTAAGGAAAACTATTCATGCAACGATTCCTGCATCAGTTTTGTATAACTCTTGCGTTCCTAATTCCTAGTAGCGTGTACGCTGCATGGGAACTAAACATGCCGAGAGGGGTAACCGATACGAGTAACACCGTCTACGATTTACACATGCTTATCCTATGGATATGTGTAGCTATCGGGGTCGTTGTTTTTGGTGTCATGTTCTGGTCAATCATTTACCACCGCAAATCTCAAGGTGCTAAAGCTGCCCAGTTCCATGAAAGTACAACCGTCGAAGTCATCTGGACCGTTATCCCCTTTCTCATTCTAATTGGTATGGCGGTTCCTTCAACATCTGTTTTGATAGATATGTACGATTCAAGTGAATCTGATATCGATATACAAGTCACTGGTTACCAGTGGAAATGGCAGTACAAATACTTAAATGAAGATATCGATTTCTTCAGCACCATGACTACACCAAAAGTAGAAATCGCAAACGAGCAGGAAAAAAATCCAAATTACTTACTCGAAGTTGACAACGAACTTGTCGTTCCAATCAATAAGAAAGTTCGTTTTCTGTTTACAGCTAATGATGTAATCCACGCTTGGTGGGTCCCAGAACTGGCTGTCAAAAAAGACGCTATCCCAGGCTTCATCAACGAATCATGGACTCGCATTAACGAAGTCGGCACTTATCGTGGCCAATGTGCAGAATTATGTGGTAAAGACCATGGCTTTATGCCTATCGTTGTCAAGGCAGTCACACAAGCAGATTACGATATCTGGATATCCGAGCAAAAAGCGACTGCACAAGCAGTAGCTGCTGCAGCAAACCAAGAATGGTCGATTGAAGATCTTGTTGCCAAAGGTGAAACGGTCTATCAAAAGAACTGTGCAGGATGTCATATGGTTGATGGCTCAGGCCTACCACCTGCCTTCCCAGCACTAAATGGTAATGACGTTGTGCTCGGTGATATCGAAAAACATATGGATATCATGGTCAACGGTGTGCCTGGTTCAGCGATGGCAGCATACGGTAAACAACTTTCTGCAGTCGAATTAGCAGCTGTTATCACATATAAGCGAAATACATGGGATAACAAAACGGGTGAAGTGATTTCACCTGCTGATGTCAAAGCATACATGAGCAAATAGAGAGGCCATCATGAGCGAACAAACATTAACACTAGACGACCACGATCATCACGAACACGGGCCTGCTAAGGGTTTCCTAAGATGGGTCTTTACTACGAATCACAAAGATATTGGTACGATGTACCTTATCTTCAGCTTAGTCATGTTCTTAATTGGCGGCATGATGGCTTTTGTCATCAGGGCAGAGTTATTCCAACCGGGTATGCAGCTTGTTGACCCAGGCTTCTTTAACCAAATGACGACCATGCATGGACTCATCATGGTGTTCGGGGCAGTTATGCCAGGGTTCGTTGGCTTGGCCAACTGGCAGATCCCCCTCATGGTGGGTGCGCCTGATATGGCTCTCCCACGTATGAATAACTGGAGCTTCTGGATCCTTCCTTTTGCATTCACAATGTTATTATCTACATTATTTATGGAAGGCGGTGCCCCAGGCTTCGGTTGGACATTCTATGCCCCACTCTCTACTACATACGCACCACCAAGCGTAACGTTCTTCATCTTTGCAATTCATATGATGGGCATCTCATCAATCATGGGTGCGATGAACATTATCGTCACACTATTTAATATGCGTGCACCTGGCATGGGCTTAATGCAAATGCCTATGTTTGCATGGTCGTGGCTGATTACAGCATTCTTGCTAGTGGCTGTTATGCCTGTACTTGCTGCCGTAGTAACGATGATGTTAATGGACATCCATTTTGCGACAAGTTTCTTTAGTGCTGCCGGTGGTGGTGACCCAGTTCTTTTCCAACATATTTTCTGGTTCTTCGGTCACCCTGAAGTCTATATCATGATCTTGCCAGCATTTGGTGTTGTATCAGAAATCATCCCTACATTCTCACGTAAAAAGCTGTTCGGTTACCACTCAATGGTCTATGCCCTTATCGCAATTGCTTTGTTGTCATTCGTCGTATGGGCTCATCACATGTTTACAGTTGGTATGCCGATTGGTGGTCAACTATTCTTCATGTATGCAACCATGTTAATTGCTGTCCCAACAGGCGTAAAAGTCTTCAACTGGGTAGCTACGATGTTTAAAGGGTCACTGACCTTTGAAACGCCCATGTTGTTTGCTGTTGCTTTTGTTGTGCTATTTACTGTAGGCGGGTTCTCAGGCATTATGCTTGCAATTGCTCCTGTTGACTTCCAATATCAAGATACTTACTTTGTTGTCGCCCATTTCCACTATGTATTAGTCCCAGGTGCCGTCTTTGGTATCGTAGCCGGTGTTTACTACTGGTTACCGAAATGGACAGGAAAAATGTATGATGAGTCATTAGGTAAAATGCACTTCTGGCTATCCTTTGTTGGCTTAAACCTAACCTTTTTCCCAATGCACTTTGTTGGCCTAGCGGGCATGCCTCGTCGTATTCCTGATTACGCACTACAATTCGCAGACTTTAACATGATGGCAAGTATGGGTGCTTTCCTATTCGGTACATCACAATTAGTCTTCGTATACCTTGTTATTAAAACAGTACGTAGTGGTAAAGAAGCAGCACAAGTACCTTGGGAATCAGCAGGAGGTCTGGAGTGGACATTACCAACACCACTTCCGTACCATACGTTCACTACACCACCGGTGATTGAGCATAAATAATGAATTTATCAACCCCCAGAGGGCTAGTCGTATTAGTCGTATTAATGTTCGGTTTCGGCTTTGCGCTAGTTCCTCTGTACGATGTTTTTTGCGAAATAACTGGTTTAAATGGTAAAACTGCTGGTCAATATGAAGGCGAGCTGGCCAGTGGTGAAAACATCCAATCTAGACAGGTCACCATGCAATTTATTGTCAATAAAAACGATAATTTGCCATGGGAGTTCAAGCCAAATGATGTTCAAATGAAAGTTGCAACTGGAGAAAGAAAAGACACAACATATCGTGTAAGAAACACATACAATACAGCTGCTGTGGCTCAAGCAGTGCCGAGTGTTTCACCATCTGCTGCTGCTGAATATTTGCATAAGATTGAATGTTTTTGTTTTGAGCAACAACCCTTAGAAGCAGGCCAAGCTGTAGATATGCCTCTCACTTTCGTTGTTGACCCAGAATTGCCTGAAGGCATCGATAAAATCACACTGTCATATACATTATTTGATATTACAAATTCAACTGCACCAGCAAGTGACCCACATAAAGTTAAAAAGGTAGATAATTAATGGAACATTCTTCAAACTCATATTACGTCCCAGATCAAAGCATATGGCCAATTGTTGGTGCTATTGCCATGTTCTTAATGTTAGGCGGTACTGGGTTAACCTTGGTCGATCTTCAAACAGCTGACCATGCATCGCAAAGCAGTTCAACCATCATGTACTCAGGTATGGCCATTCTTATAGTCATGTTATTCGGTTGGTTTGGTAATGTAATCTCAGAATCACGTCGTGGTGCTTATTCGCCACAAGTTGACCTTTCATTCCGCTACGGCATGACATGGTTTATTTTTTCTGAAGTCATGTTCTTCTTAGCCTTCTTCGGCGCCCTTTACTACGCACGCGCTTTCTCGGTGCCTTGGTTAGGTGGCGAAGGTGATAAAGGTCTCGCAAACATGTTATGGCCTAATTTTGAAGCGACATGGCCATTATTGACGCCACCAAATCCAGAAATGTTCCAACCCATCAAAGAAGTAATGAACCCATGGACATTACCTTTGCTCAATACTGTATTACTTGTAGCGTCGAGTGTAACAGTAACCTTTGCTCATCACGCCTTACGTCATGGTGAACGCGCTAAGATTAAGATTTGGCTTGCTATAACCATCGCATTAGCTGTTATTTTCTTATACGTCCAGGGCTACGAATATGTAGAAGCCTATACTAACTTAGACTTAACACTGAATTCAGGTATCTACGGTGCAACATTCTTCTTACTAACTGGCTTTCATGGCTTCCATGTAACACTCGGAACAATTATTCTAATTGTGTTGCTCATACGTGTCATGAAAGGTCATTTCACACCAGATAACCACTTCGCTTTTGAAGCAGGTTCTTGGTACTGGCATTTCGTTGATGTTGTTTGGTTATTACTATTCTTAGTTGTTTACGTTTTCTAAAAGGTCAACAACCGATATTAAAAGAAATATTGTTCCTTAAATAATGCTTGAATATGGAGCTATATTTGAGGAGAAGCGAAGTGGCAAAAAATCGATTCATCTGGTCATTCTTTAATTGGAAAATATCAGTTCAAATCCCTTTTTTGCTCTTCGCTTGTTTTGCTTTAATAGTCTGTTCTAGCCTTTCCTACTGGCAATGGCAACGTGCCCAACTTGCCGATGCACTTTATCATGACTATCAGACGCAAGAATCAAGACCTGAATCTGTATTATCAGCCTCCCCTGAAGCCTATCAAAAAGTGACTTTTTCTGGGCAGGTTAAAAACCACTACTTTCTCGATAATAGGACTTTTCAAGGGCAGAATGGTTGGCATGTACTTGCAGAAGTGCAAACAAAAAAGTTTTTAGTTTTAGTTAACCTTGGTTGGCAACCAAAACAAAAAAAATTAGTCTTACAAATGCCCTTACCTAACTTCATTGAAGTCCAGGGTCTAATTAAAAAGCCTCAAGCAGGCTTCATGTTACAAGAAGCAGAGTTAGATCCAAAGTGGCCTAAGCTCATGCAGCAAATAGATATACCGCTGCTTAACAGACATATAGAGAATGAATTATCTCCTTTCGTACTCTATGCAGAAAACCAAGTCGGTCAGCTCATCCCTGCACCGATAAAAATAGAAAATAAATACTACATGCACATTGGTTATGCCATCCAGTGGCTATTAATAGGCCTCGCCGGCATCATCAGTTTTATAGTTTTCTCTCGAAAAGAGTACAAAGAAAATGAGCGCAAAGAAAAAGAATTGGTTAATTAATTCAATTTGGTTAATTACCATTGTACCGTTGGCTCTCGCATGGTACATGGCTTTTACTGGAATAGGGTTACCGGGGTCGACCAAAAATAAAGGTGAACTCATGCCATCAGGCTTGGTAGTGCCGCAACAATTGATTGATGCACAACAGAGTCACTGGGGCATAGTCGTTGTAAGTGACCAATGTAATGATCTCTGCCAACAGCAAATCTATCGAGCCCAGCAGCTCTATTTATCTATGGGCAAACATGCTGAGCGCTTACAAACAGTCTGGGTCTCCAATGATACAAGACGAGAAACAACGGAGCTCACGGTTAACGTTGCGTTTAAAAAACCGGGTGAACAAGCTAGTCAATCAACTGGACGTATCACTATGGAAACAGAATTTAAAAAAATGGCGCAAATAAACGACAATGCAGCATTTCAATGGTTTAACGATAACCAAATACCTTGGCAAGATAACAGTATTTTTTTTATAGATCCCAATGGCATACTCGTCTTACGTTTCGACCCCGAATTACCAGGCCGCGACATAATGTCAGATATCAAATGGCTCCTAAAAGCCTCACGTCTCGGTTAACTCAATAAGCATAGGAAAAAATTAGCGTGACTTATAAATTATGTAAACTCACTTTTATAATGGCCTTTATCGTAGTAACACTAGGCGCTTTAACACGCCTGCTTGACGCTGGGTTAGGCTGTCCGGACTGGCCTGGTTGTTATGGCCAAATTATCCCGCCCAGTGCCGATGAACATGATGTTGTCGAGGAAGGCAAAGCTTGGATGGAAATGATCCATCGCTATGTTGCAACCGCGTTAGGGTTCATCATCGTCATCATTGCACTAGCCGTACACAGTACCCCTAATGTTTCATCGAAGATAAAATGGCTAAGCCGTTTTTTACTTGCCCTTGTCATCGTCCAAGGCATTTTTGGGATGTGGACCGTCACGCTTAAGCTTCTTCCCCAAGTTGTCACACTCCATTTACTTGGCGGCATGTCTATTTTGGCCACGATATTCCTGATGGTACTGATGTTACGCAAAGAGCCCGATATTGCCACCCCCAATAAACCCAAATTCTTATCGTTATTTGTTTTGGTTTTATTAACAGGCCAAATCGCGTTGGGTGGTTGGACGAGTAGTACCTATTCCGGACTCGCTTGCACAGATTTCCCCACCTGCGATGGTCACTATTTACCACCGATGGATATTGCACAGTCTTTCCACCTCACGGAATTCAGTGATCGTAATTACGAAGGTGGTTTGCTCGCCCCTGAAGAACGCATCACGATTCAATATACCCATCGTGTAATGGCATTATTCGTTCTGATCAGCATTTTACTACTCGTAAAACAGCTGAGAAAAACAGAACAATTCAAACCCAAAGCCAATATTTTACTTGGATTAACTTTCTTACAGATTGGTATTGGTATTGCGACAGCAGTCATGATGCTGCCGTTATCACTTGCACTGTTACATAACACAGGTGCAGCATTATTATTGCTCGCTGTTGTTTATATCAATTACAGTGTTTTTAAAGCAAAAAATCAGCCTACCTCGCCAATAGCACAGCAAATTCATAGGTGATATGATGGAATCCATGAGTACAGTAACCGCACAGCAAGGCTCTACCTGGAAAGACTACCTTGTCTTATGTAAACCCAAAGTGGTCGTTCTAATGTTAGTCACCGTTTTAGTCGGTGCACTACTAGCAGTGCCTTCATGGCCTGATATGATGATATTGACCGTCGCCTTAATCGGTATTGGCGCCTGTGCCGGAAGTGGTGCAGCTGTTAATCACATCATTGATCACCGTCTTGACACCAAAATGGCTAGAACGAAAAATCGTCCCATAGCTAAAGGACGTGTAAGCCCTGAACAAGGTCTCATTTTTGCGCTGCTTATAGGCATCGGAGGCTTCGCTCTGCTATGGTTTGTCGTTAATCCTTTAACAGCACTATTAAGCCTTGCATCACTACTGGGCTATGCTGTGATTTATACGCTGTTCTTAAAACGCGCCACACCACAAAACATCACCATTGGTGGTTTAGCAGGCGCCATGCCGCCACTGCTTGGCTGGACCGCTATGACAGGACAAGTAGACCCAAATGCCTTACTACTCGTCTTAATCATCTTCGCTTGGACGCCTCCTCACTTCTGGGCTTTAGCAATCCATAAAAAAGACGAATATGCAGAAGCTAATATCCCAA